>Ga0224531_1000916_pt1 | contig 13944 bp, 11 predicted proteins | sample CBST100metaG_FD_179876 | JGI IMG/M metagenome (GOLD analysis project Ga0224531, IMG submission 179876) | Peat soil microbial communities from Stordalen Mire, Sweden - C.B.S.T100 | ecosystem: Environmental > Terrestrial > Soil > Wetlands > Peat | place: Sweden: Norrbotten County, Stordalen Mire... | reverse complement strand
CCATCCATGCTGTGAGGTCGAGGCCGAGCTTGGCCCTCGGTCGATTCAGCGCTTGGTTGATTGGTAACGGTTCTCCCCGCTTGGTCATGGCCGCCACCTACTGCATCGTCTGACCGGTGAGCGAGCCAATCCAGCCAGCACCCCATCCGAGGACTCCGGCACCAAACAGCGCGCCGAAGAGACCGGGAATGGCGTCCTGGAACCTGCCCGACATCATGCGAATTCCGGCGAAGATCAGGCCGCCGAAACAGATGACAGCACCCGCATAGATGGCGAACGTGCGGAAGGTAGACATCAGCGTGGTTGCCCCGGAGAAGTCCATCGTCCCCTGGGCGTGGGCGATATTGGCGACGCTCGTGAATGCAAGGGCAACAAGCGTTGGCCCTATCGCGCGCGCCGCGCGGAAGAGATTGCGTTGAAGGGAGAGTTGCGCCAATCGCTTGGCAAGACGGGTTGTCTGGCTGGGAATGACGGCAATGCTGGCGTGGAACATCGGCACCTCCTGCGGTCCGTGAGGAACCGCGATATGCCGTGAACGTAAGCCCAATCCGCGCCCCGCGTCCAATAACTATTTGGGAGTAGGCTATAACTTTTTGGGATTTCGCCGGCCGGTTTTCGCTCTCTCTCGGAGAACGTGGACCCCGCGAGCTTGCGGCAACAAACATCCAGCTTGCCGATCTAGCCTTGCGAGCCGGTCATTCGATTCCGGCGCGCCGATTTGTTCCTCTTCCGATCACTGGCCAGGTCAGGATCTCGCCCGGCTTACCCAGGGTCGCACCAGCCACAGCATCCTCCGTATACAAGGTGGAGTTCTGCTCCGTTTCCCTGAATCGCCTAACGAGCAACCCACCAAACCGGCGAGGCGCCGTGGTGCGTCAACACCGGCGGCGCCCCTACCCGCCACGCTTGCCGACCTCAATCGCATCATCCACGAGCCTGCGCGGCTAGCAATTCTTACGGTTCTTTCTTCCTGTGTGACGGCCGATTGTACCTTTCTGCAGACAGCTACCGGCCTCACCAAAGGAAATCTCTCCTTGCAACTCACCCGCCTGGAAGAGGCCGGACTTGTTGCCAGCGAAAAGACCATACAGCGCAAGCGCACTCTACCTGCCCCGATACCTGCTTCAGTGGCTCATTCAGTGGTGAAGTAGGATGCATTCTCTCGGCAATCATTTGTACGGCAATTGGAATGGTGCTGCGCACCGGGTGATTATTGACACTCCAGCGAGTGCTTCGGCTTCATCAAAGACTGGGTGGAAAAGAAAATCCGGCGTCATATGGGACGATCCCAAAAGCGACAAGGCTTCGGCTGGAAGAGGTGGAGTAGGCGCTGGCTATACGACGAACTGAAGCTGTTCAACGGCTATCGGGTACGTCGTGCAACCGGGCCGAAAGCGCTCCCAGCTTGATAGGCCTCATAACCCGTGGCATGAAGCAAACAGGAAAGCGCAGTGCGGGAAATCCGCACGCTGCGTTTGACGTGGCGGGAGCTGGAAACGTGACTATGGTGGCCGGACTGCGGTCCAGAGCGAAAGCGATGGAATCACCACCGACGCCTACCGTGCGCACCTGCTCTCGACCCTACCAACAAGATTCCAAATGCAATTCTCCTGTATACGAGGGCGGATTCACAATGGCTGTTGTATGAACACATGCTTTGAAATGCCTGTAGTATCCAGACGCCTGTCCTCCCAGAATCAACCGTCATTTCAGCTACGTCACAAACCTGACTTTTGGCACTGGCGAGTCAGAAGTGGCCAAGGTCATATTAAAATTGATGGTAGCTATGACTCAAAAACCTCTACAGCTTCTACGGATTGCCTGCGTCCTGGCATGCATAGTTTCTGGCCTCCTTACGATTGCAGACCAGATGCATCCGACGCAGGCAAACACATCGGTCACCGCCATACAGATTTCCCTTGCCGGAAAGGTTCCTCTCTGGGCGATTATTCTCATAGAATCTGTTGGTTTTGGCATCAATGCATGGTCGGTGTGGCTGGTCACCCGTATCGAAGAGGTTCTTGCTCCACGCAAACGCGTATTGATTTTGATTTATGTGCAGGTTTTGTTTGCGCTCTTTCTTTTTTCTCTCGACACGTTTTATATCGTAGCGGCAGAGATCGGGCTTCTGTTTTCCTTAAGATATGGAATAGCCTGGATCGTTGGATTGGCTGCAACAGAAACAACGATGTATTTTAGCTTCCCTCAGACTCTCTATTGGCTATATCCAGGGGGATACGGAAGGATGCCTTTGTCGTTGGCCATTCCCGTTTTTAGTGCGGCGTCCCTCGTTTACCATCTCCTGGCGTACAGCATGGGACGGTTGGGAGCGCGGGAGTACCGCCAAGGGAAAGAGCTTGTAGCCATGCAGCAGATTGAAACAGAGAGCGCTCGATTGGCCGAGCGCCTCTCCATTGCACGTGAACTACACGACTCGATAGGCCATCATCTCACCGCCTTGTCTGTTCATTTACAATTGGCTACTAGGCTTGTAAGCGGGAATGGAGCAAGTTCTGTCGGTGAAGCCTATGAAATTACTCAATCATTGCTGAATGACGTGCGGAATGTCGTGACTAACCTGCGGGATATGAACGCCGCTCAGCTGACCGCGGCATTGAATGCCATGGCGTCAACCGTTCCCACTCCCAGAATTCACGTGGAGGTTGATTCTGAATTAGGCGACATCGAACCAATCACCAGTCATGTGCTATTTCGTTGCGCTCAGGAGACGATCACAAATGCCATCAGGCACTCCAATGCGCGCAATCTCTGGCTGGAATTGCGGTGTTCTTCCGCGGCCTACGAACTGAACACGCATGACGATGGAAAGGGAGTCGCGCATCTCCGCTCAGGCAATGGCCTGAATGGCATTCGTGAACGAGTTGCCGATCTAGGAGGAGAGATTTCAATCAGAACCGCGCCCGGCAATGGCTTTGATTTATCGGTAAGAATTCCGCACAGGAAGGAAGCATTATGATTCGCGTGCTCTTCGCCGAAGATCAGACGATCGTCCGTCGCGGGATCGTAGGTTTGCTGCACCTGACGCCCGATATTCGTGTCATTGGTGAAGCTGCAGACGGCAATGAGGCTTTGGCGTCCATCCGCGCCACTCGGCCCGATGTGGCGCTGCTTGATATTCGCATGCCAAAGCGAAGCGGCATCGAAGTCCTTGAAGAGTTGACGCAATCTGGGGAAGCGGTTCCCACGATATTCCTGACGACTTTCGATGAGGACCCGCTCTTTCTGAAAGCGGTTCAGGCCGGAGCCAATGGTTTTTTGCTCAAGGATGTCTCGCTTGAACGGCTAGCGGAAACCATTCGCGCCGTTGCCGGAGGAGAAACTATCCTGCAGCCTGCGCTTACAGAACGTATTGTCCGAGTCGTTCGAAAGCAAGGGACTGCCTTTGAGACATTGCCCGATCCGGAAAAACTTACACCACGAGAGCGAGACGTGCTGCGTCTGATCGCTGGCGGCTATAGCAATCGGGAGATTGCGACATCGTTGCGGATGAGTGAGGGGTCAGTCAAAAATCACACTTCCAGTATTTTGTCCAAGCTTGGAGCCAGGGATCGCACTCGTGCTGTCCTGAGAGGAATTGAACTTGGATATCTCTAAAGGGTGGAGGAAGAGCATTGCCTTAGCGCTTGATGTATAGCAGAAATATACCAATGCGTGGTTCTCTGCTTGGTTCCATGGTGAACCGAGGCTCGGAGCAGGCCGATGAACCTACCTGCTTCTGGCTATGGCCATCTTCTTTGAGCTCACAAGTACGATCTCCCTCAAGTTTCCCGCTGGATCCACGAAACCGATTCCAACTGTACTCATGATCGTGGCCTATTTACTGGCTATGTGGCTTGTGTCGCTTATCGTCATACAGGTGCCGATTGGCACGGTATATGCGATCTGGGCAGGCCTCGATATTGCCGGAACTGCTGTTATCTGCGTGGTCCTATTCCGCGAGACCCCCTCTCCGCGAGACTAACTCGGCATTGATTTCATCGTGGTCGGCACGCTTATTCTCACGCTGTATTTCCAAACGTGACCTCCGCTCATAAGTAATTCCTCCTCAGGAAGTTGGAGAACTCCGCCGCGTAGGCGCCGGCCGTTACGGCTTCCGGAAGACGCCTCGTTTAATCTCAGGCCAGAATTCTCGAAGCATGTTCACCGGGAAACCCGACGCGTAACTCCACGTACCATTGCGAATACCATCGCCTTCGTAGTTAAAACGATCCGGTAATATCGGCACAAGGACGAGTGAACCCCCATAGGCGCCCAAAGGACGCGCTAACGATAGCCTCCGCGAACCATTCGGTTCCCGCGCGGTCAGTTGCGATCCAAGCGCATGAGCACTACGCCGCCAAAAGCCTGAACAACTGCAGCGGTAGTAGATGGTGTCCTCGTGCAGCAATGCTGCAAATCCAGATTCGATCGTGGACTGTGCGGCGGTGTTGAGTGCAACCCAGCCGAGCCGTCGCCCGTAGCCTTCCGCACCCTGCCCCCATTCCGGAACATCATTGGTTGCCTGATTCAAGCCTGCGCCAAATGCAGAGGTAACGAGAGTGCCGGGAGCAAAGCCATTCTGATATAGAAACTGCCAACGCTGATATGCCGTTGGCGGCTTGTAATGAGCCGGTTCGGGGAGGGAGCCTGTAATGTCCAACTGGGGTTCTGGCGCGTTCGGCACTGCGGATTCTTCCTGAGCATTGAGGATGCACGGAAAAAGCATTGCTAGAACTGCGATCCCAATATACCTCATGGCTGATCTAGCTCCACAGGGGAAGATGGCGGCTGTGCTTTGGGCAAACTGTTGGATGTGGCGAGTGACTTTGTGCTCGCTTGTGCTTCCGAGAAAGCGGAAATGCGGTTCCTGAGCGAAACTCATCCGCATCGTTACAGGTAGCCCTGCAGCGGCATCGATCCGACTGTTCATTCTCTGATACTCCATATCGGGAGATTACGGGGTTTTTCGGTGGTGACGCTCCTGCCAAAAGCATCTTTGTGGTCATAACTTCTGGCACGGGTAGAAGCAGAGAGAATCTGGTAAAGCCGACTACGTCTCGTGGTGCTCTACGCAAAAGCGCGAAACCTCCAGAACAATTACGGCGCGCCTCTGGGATTGACTTGCAGTTATCTGTGTTGAATAAGGAACACTCGCTGGATTTCAACTTGCTTGTTGCTGTCGCAGCTGGGCCTATTTTGCCGTAACTAAACGATAATCTCTCTCCATCAACTCTTCACAGAAACCCAGATCGTCGGGTTGACCACCCCTGCCAAAAGTCATGCATCTCTACCTTGCTTCTAGCACGCGACTACGAGGCGCATTTTCTCTACTCTTGAACCAGTGTTCAGAACACGCCAAAAGGGCCATACGCCTGCGGGCGCAAGAGAACGAGTAGGCAGCTAATGCCGATACTACCAAGGAATTGTATAAAGCGGCCTGGGGTGGCTACTATGTTTACTCTCGATAAGATGCGTGACTCCCGCGTGCTCCACGCGGGCGCGAAGTTTGTATTGTGCACAATGTGCGTCCTGCCGACATTGGTGCTTTGCTCTTGCGATTCCAAGACCTCAGTTGTAGCGGATCAAACTGTTCCGGTCAAAGTGCGGCAGCTCAATCAAGTTCAGCAGGTTGCTTCTGTCGCGGCCAGCGGAGTGGTGGAAGGTAACGTCACGGCGATGACCGCCTTCGAGGTCAGTGGACGCGTCAAGAAGGTGTATGTCGAAGAAGGGCAGCAGGTTGTTAAGGGACAGGTCCTTGGCGAACTAGACGCGGCTGAATACCAACATGCCTATGACGCCGCCGTGGGACAAGCCGATGTGGCGCGGGCGACGGCGCATAAAGCTCAGAACGGACTGCGTCCTGAAGAACTTGAACAAGCCCGGATCGCATTCGGGCGTGCGCAGGACGAATATCAACGCATGAAGTTTCTTTTTGATCGCAAGAGTTTGGATGCGAACGATTTCCATAAGTTCGAGGCTGCATACCTATCCGCCAAACAGAACTACGAGATAGCGCGGCAAGGATCGAGGAGCGAAGATAAATCGGCCGCCGAAGCTCAAACTCGCACGGCCATTGCGCAGATGCAAGATGCCAAGAGGCATCTGGCCAATTGTCGTCTAGTGGCCCCTATCTCTGGTTTTGTTGGCATGAAGCATGTAAATGTCGGCGACTTTGTGGCCGTGGGCACTCCTGTCTTTTCCGTGCTTGATCTCGATCCAGTTAGAATTCGCGTTGCAATCCCTGAATCCGAGATTGGCAAACTCCGCGTTGGCGCGGCAGCCGCAGTTACCATTCCATCGCTGGCTGGGCAGACCTTCAAGGGAACGCTGAATGTGCTTGGAGTTTCCGCCGACCCAGCGTCGCGCACCTACACGGCGAAGATCGCTGTCTCCAATCGAGACCACCGATTGCGCGACGGCATGGTCAGTCAGACTCGTATCTTTGGTACTGAACAAGTCCATGTCCTAACAGTTCCGGGAAGCGCGATCGTGCGCGATGCTCACGGCGTTGAGAATGTCTACGTATATTACCCCGCCAGACAAAAAGCTTTCGCTCGTCGCATTGAGACCGGAGATTTTTGGGGCAGCGAGGTGGTCATCAAGAGCGGTCTCGTCCCAGGCGATCAGGTGGTCATCGTTGGACAGCAAAACCTTCGCGAGGGCTCATCCGTTCTTGTAGCCGGAGGAGCACAGTGAATCCGATTCGCGCCTCGCTCCGTTTTCCGCAAGTCACTCTGGTACTGACCGGTATGTTCTTTGCTATCGGCCTTATCGCGCTGTTCACAATGCCGCGCCGCGAAGATCCGAAGATCACGATTCGCACTGGACTCGTTTCGGCCATCTATCCCGGCGCCACCAGCTCCGAAGTCGAGGACCAGGTAACGCACAAGATTGAGGAACGTCTCTTCCGCTTTGCCGAAGTGCGCCGCGCCAAGACCTTCTCAACAACACGCAATGGCTTGGTCATCATAAACGTAGAGTTGAATGAGTCAGTAAAGGATGCTGGCGGGTTCTGGTCCAAGCTACGACTGGAGATGGCGCAGCTCAAGTCCGAGCTTCCGGATGGTGTACAAGGACCGGTGGTGGACTCGGATTTCGGCGATACAGTCGCCGTGTTGATCGGCGTTCACTCAGCCAGCTATGACTATCGTGAACTGAAAGACTACGCTCAGCGCATTGAAACAGCCTTGCGCGCTCTTCCGGCGGTATCGAAGATTCAGCGTATCGGCGATCAAAAAGAACAGATCGTCATTTCAGAGTCGCAACAGAAACTTGCGCAGTACGGCGTCAATCCGCAACATGTAGTGCAGGCTCTCGAAGGCCACAGCACCGTTCAGTATGCTGGGCGCGTCCCGGCGGAAATGAGTAAAATTCCTCTCGACGCCAGCGGGCGCTTCTCTTCTGAAGACGACATTCGCCGCCTGATGGTTGACGTTTCCCCTTCTGGCATTCCTGTCTACCTGGGAGACCTCGGAGCGATCGAGCGCGTATACGAAGACCCTTCCGAATATGTGCGCATTGATGGCCAGAAGACCATTCTCCTCGCCGTGGAGATGCGCGAGGGAAGCAATATTGTTGCCCTCGGACACGGCCTACAGGCAACTCTCGATAGTGTACAGAAGACCCTGCCTCCGGATGTGCATTTAGACTTGATTGCAAATCAGCCGCGCGTTGTCGCTGATCGCGTTGGTGATTTCTTTCGGGAATTTGGCATCGCTATCATTGCTGTAATTCTTGTCACTATGCTTCTGCTTCCCATGCGCGTCGCGCTGGTAGCCTCGATTGCGATTCCCATCACTGTCTCCATTACATTTGCCTTGCTCAACATGGCAGGCATCGAACTACATCAGGTCTCGATCGCCGCGCTCATCGTCGTGCTGGGTATGGTTGTGGACGATGCGATTGTGATTGCCGATAACTATGTGGAACTGTTGGACCGCAATATTCCACGCGATGAGGCGGCGTGGCGCTGCGCATCGGAGATGGTGGTTCCGGTGCTTACTGCAACCATTACGATCATCGCGTCGTTCGCGCCGCTCCTGCTGCTCTCAGGATCGACGGGCGAGTTCATCCGTGCCTTGCCGATCACCGTGTCGATTGCTCTGGTGACCTCGTTCGTCGTTGCGATGTTCCTTACGCCGCTAACTGCGCATTTCTTCATACGCAAGGGATTGCACGACCACACCATCAACTCAACGAAACAAAAGACTTCCGCCATCGAGTATATGCAGCGTTACTACAACCGTGCAATTACATGGGCGATGCAGAACAGGCGTGTCGTGCTGGTTTCTGCTGTGGTCATCTTCATTGCCGGACTTGGAGTTTTGCAACTTGTGAAGCAACAGTTCTTTCCCCTGGCCGAGCGCGATCAGTTCGTGATGGACGTATGGTTGCCGGAGGGGGCGCGCATCGAAGCTACGGACGCTGCCGTACGAAAGATCGAAAAGGCCCTGCACGATGAGCCTCTTATTAAGAACTGCGCCAGCTTTATCGGTAACAGCGCTCCTCGTTTCTACTACAACGTAAGTCCACAGCCGCCTGCGGAGAACTACGCACAGATACTTGTGAATATCGCCAGCGTCTCGCAAACGCCAAAGATCGTTGAGAAGCTTCGGAAGCAATTGCCCGCTGTGGCTCCTGAAGCCAGTATCTTCGTAAAGGAACTGCAGCAGGGAGACGATATGGAGGCCCCCGTAGAGGTGCGCATCTCCGGCGCCGACGATGAGACACTGCGCTCCCTTGCCGACCAGGTGGACAACATTTTTCGTGGTACTCCGGGCGCCAGCTACATCCACACGGACTGGCATGAGACCCAACTGCAGACGCGCATGCATCTGAACGACGAAGTTGCCAACCGGCTGGGTTTTACGAATGCAAATATATCGCAGCAACTGGCAGCCGGCTTCGATGGTCTTCCCGTTTCGGCCTTCTGGGAAGGGAATCGCAGTATCGACATTGCGCTTCGCCTTACTTCTACAGAGCGGAAAAACTTCCAGAGTGTCGCGGATGCCTACATTCAGTCGCCAGTAACTGGCACAAGCATGCCGTTGAACGCCGTTGCCTCGCTTACTCCAGAATGGCAGTCGGGCCGCATTGTCCATCGCAACGGCGTCCGTACCCTAACGGTCGAAGCTTTCGCTGACAACGGTTATCTCCCCAGCCAGGTGCTTGTCAGCGCGAGAAAACAAATAACCAACATTGCACTTCCTGATGGCTATCGAATCGAGTATGGAGGGGAAGAAGAGAATCAGAATGAGACCTCAGGAGAAATGGATCGCAACCTGGGCATCAGCTTGGTGCTCATTTTTCTCATCTTGCTCTTTCAGTTCCGCACCTTCACAGACCCGCTGATCGTAATGGCGGCCTTCCCGTTGGCATTGCCGGGAGCGGCAATCGGGCTTTTCCTCACCCATAATCCGTTCGGCTTCACAGCCTTCATCGGCATCATCAGTCTGGGGGGGCTGGTTGTACGAAACTCCATAATTCTCATCGATGCCATTCATGAACGCATGAAGGCAGGGACGCCATTGATGCAGTCCGCCCTCGAGGCTGGAGAAAGAAGGCTTCGTCCCATCTTCCTCACTACGATGGCCGCGGCGGTCGGTGTAACCCCGATGATTGTGTCCGGATCAAGCCTCTGGTCGCCTATGGCCAGTGTGATTGCCTTCGGCCTCCTCGGTTCCATGTTCTTTACGCTGATTGTCATCCCTGTTCTATTTGTCACCGTGCATGAGAAGAAGGCCAACAGATCCGTGATGAAGGTTGCGACCATGTTGATCGTGGCTGTCCTGCTCTGCGTGCAAGCTCAGGCACAGAGCCGCATCATTACGCTCGACGAAGCAGTTCAGCTTGCCCATAGCCAAAATACAACGATCCATCTGTCTCATCTCAAGATTGACGAGGCCAATGCGAAGCTCAAGCAAGCGCGAGCCGACTACTTCCCTGTCGTGACGAATCAGACTAACGCCCTCTATATGAACGAAAAGCAAACACTTACCATACCGAAGGGCACACTCGGAACTTATCCAAGCGGTGGACCCAACCCAGGAAAAGACGCCTCAATCGAACTCGGAAAGCAGAATCTGATCATAAGCACAACGACAGCAGCACAACCTTTGTCGCAGTTATTCAAGATACATGCAGGTGTCTCTGTTGCGCGTGCCGACACTGCCATAGCCAGTGCCGACGCGCAGCATGTCGAAGACGAGATCACACTCAATGTGAAGAAACTCTACTACAACCTGCTTGCTATCGAGTGCCGCACCCATGCGGCAGAATCGCGCATTCACGCCGGTGAGGAAAAGCTCACAGAGGCGCGCAATTCTCAAAAAGCCGGCGCATCGCTTGAAGTCGAAGCACAACAGGGAGTGGCAGAGGTTGCTGAAGCTCGTCATGCACTCGGTGTATTGAAAGATACCGAAGACGATCTACGTGTCGACTTGAACGATCTGCTGGGACTGCCGCTGGAAACTGTGGTTGATCTCTCCGATCCAATCGAAGGCGCACTCCCATCGGAAGCCGAGAGCAAAATGCCCGATGCCCCCTCCGCGGGGACTCCACCTTATGCAGGTACGGCAGCGACTGCTCTCGCGCATAATCCAGAGGTAGCTTCAGCACGCAGCACTCTTGACAAGGCCAATGCGGGCTTGCAAGCCGCGCGCCTTGAGTTCATTCCTGACGTCAGCTTGTTTGCCGAGCACGTTTATCAAAATGGCGTTCCGCTGCTTCCTGCGAACTCGGCGACTTTCGGATTGCGGTTGGATTGGACCCTTTCAGAATTCGGCAAGCGCACCGGCAAGGTGCGTGAGCGGCAGTCCCAGGTTGCTCAGGCGAAGGAAAATCTGAATCTCACTCAGGGCCACATCCGCATCGATGTTGAAAAACAATTGCGCAAAATCCATCGCGGTCTATCCGCTGTTGAAGCGGCTCAGGCGAACGTCGCTGCGCGCATTGAAATGCGTCGTATCGTTTCCGATCAAGTAGAAGCAAAAACCGCAAACTCATCTGCTCTTGCAAATGCCGAAGCCGAGCTAGCTGAAGCGCAGGCGCGATTGTTTGATGCCCGCGTAGAGTCCGTAACCGCGAGAGCGGAGCTAGACAAACTGCTCGGCGATGCAAGTAACGCCTTGGTTACAAACAAGAATTGATTCAAAATGGGAGTATGGATTAGCCGCGTAGAGAGCGGGTGATAAGTAGATCGAGGAGGTGACAACATGATCCTGAGTATCCTCACATTCATTCATCTTGCGTTCTGCCTGCTTGCAATTGGAGCAGGGATAAAAGTCATGTCGGGGCTATTTGCAGGGGCGCTGATCGAGAAATGGGCCGTTGCCTTCTTTCGATGCGCTTTAGCTGCAAGTGTGACTGGCCTTCTCTTTTCTTTTCGTCACTTGTCGTACTCGCATTGGATCGCCATGTCCTCGGTTTATGTGTCAGGAGCGGCGATTCTTGCATGGCGTAAATTTCATCTGGACGGCATTTGGCGCTCCATTTGTGCCTTTTGTATCCCAATTGTTCTCAGTCTGAACATCCTTCTTGTGACCGCACAGGCCTTCAAACTGATTCCTGCCTTAAGAATTCTGTCGCCGACACAATCCGAGCCGGTATTTCTGGTTTCACAGATCTCCGTCCTGATACTTTTTGCGGTTCTCGGCGCGATTTCCGCCAAGCGTTTTCGCAGTCGGGCAAACCAATCCTGGTGATGGCCAATCAAACATGTCCCGTGCGTTCTCCAAGCCGCATTCAACCTGAACCAGAACATCTTCGAAAGGAATGCGATGCGAATCATTCAGATCTTTTTTGTATCAGCTTTCATGCTTGTAGCCTCCACGTATGTTTTTAGCCAAGAAACTCCAGTCAATTATCAGAATTCACCCGTGGGCCGCTGGAGAACGATTGATGATGCGTCTGGAAAGCCGGCATCCATCGTTGTAATCCGAGAGGAGAATGGAAGGATTACCGGAACGATTGAAAAGGTCTATGATCCCTACCAGAAAGAATCGAATCCAAATTGCACGGTCTGCCAGGGAGAGTTGAAAAACAAACCTATCGTTGGAATGAAGATTCTGTGGAACCTCTCAAAGCAGGGCAATGGATGGACCGGTGGAATGATCTTTGATCCAGACAGCGGAAAAACCTACAACTGCACTCTTACGTTGGAAAATGGAGGGAGCAAGATGAAGGTTCGCGGCTTCATCGGGGTTTCGCTTTTTGGACGTACACAGTATTGGAAGCGCGAGAAATAGTCTTTCCTGAAAAACATCAGGCGTGCCTGGGTGCGACTTCACTCTTGATGTCCCTTTCTGTCCTTGGAGGGTAGATCTTCCAATCCTTCAACAAAAGGCACCATAGAGGCAGGTATCCATAGCTTTCAAGCATTGCAGCAATCATTCGGAATATTTCGGAGAAAGGAGAGTCGCCGATAGCGATATGAATAGCGTGGATACAAGGTTGGTGCGCAACGCTACGTTTGCTGTTGGCGTACTCTTCCAAATTGGATGATCAACGGATTTTAAAAGACTTAGCGGGAGCGATTGGCGCTCTGAGTAAGGCTAAGGAACGCGTAGAAACGCCAACTGTGGGGCTAAAGTGGGGTTGCAGAACTCGGTGCAACTGAGTTCAAACACCTCTTCGATGCCATGTTGTGGGTAAAAGCCCATATTATTGATATGATGAGACTTATGAGACGGAAATACCGGTCCAGTCGGCGGTATTTGCTACCAAAATGCTACCAATTTTTCAACCAGTGGGAAGCGGGTCGGCCGGTGGGATCTGACCTGCAAGACGTTTCCATTCGACGGGGACCTGTCGCAGCTGCCTCGGCTAGAAATTCCAGATTAATGAGCCAATGCAAAATTTAATATTTCCGCGAGATTTAGAAGTGTGGATTGCCAGCTTGGGCAAACGGCGTTCAATTGAAAACAGGGAACATAGCGTTTCTCAGCATCTCGTTCTGGCAATAGAAATTACGGGAATTGCGCTATCCGGTTTTCTTCACGGCGCGAATGGAGCACAAATGGAGCACACGCGGAAACGGCTATCCGGAAACGCCGGAACGCCCGCACACCCGGGTTAGTCATAAAATCCACTGTAGAAATCCACTAGTCCGGTATCTCCTCAAGCCTCAATCCTTGGACTGGAATTCGGACTGCCTGTCATCTGGCACGACGTATTCGTTTCTTTGCCGTCCTGCAGGCGCCAAGGAACCGGATACTTACCTGCAGCTGAACCCGACATCGGGACCGACCGGGAACCTGAACTATATCGTCCACTCGTTCTTGCCGATATACATCGCAAGAGGGCGTTACCTGCGCATTTCGTAACGCTAGGCCCCATGAGCGAATCATCTGGCATTCGAAGGACTTTGATGCGGACCGTTCCGGTTCTGCTGATGCTGCTTTTCGCCTCGCAACTTGGGACGATCGCACAATCGCCAACGCCGCAGCCACCGGCGGAGATTCGCGATCTCACCGGTCTCAGTATCGAAGAACTTCTCCAATACCGTCTTTTCACGGCGTCGCGACACCTGGGCGATCCCCGTAAGGCGCCCGCCGTCGTCACCTCGATCGGCTCGGACGAGATCGCTCGCTACGGGTGGCGCACGCTGGCCGAGCTGTTACGCAGCGTCCCGGGGCTCTATACCGAATCTTCGCTGACCGAAACCCACCTAGGAGTGCGTGGGTTTCTGCAGCCCGGAGACTTCAACACGCGGGTTCTGTTGCTGATCGATGGACATCGGGTTAATGACAACCTGAAAGATATGGCGGAATTGGGCGCGGATTTCCCCCTCGATCTCTCTATGATCGATCACGTGGAAGTGAGCCGGTTCGGGAAATTCGGGCAGTGAGATAGGTGGAAAAGTTGTTCCGTAACGGCCATTAAGATGGCAGAAACGAGGAGCAACGATGACGCGACGTCCACGCCGGAATCATACATCGGCCTTCA
>Ga0224531_1000914_pt1 | contig 13952 bp, 10 predicted proteins | sample CBST100metaG_FD_179876 | JGI IMG/M metagenome (GOLD analysis project Ga0224531, IMG submission 179876) | Peat soil microbial communities from Stordalen Mire, Sweden - C.B.S.T100 | ecosystem: Environmental > Terrestrial > Soil > Wetlands > Peat | place: Sweden: Norrbotten County, Stordalen Mire... | reverse complement strand
GCTCTTCCTGGACGGCCTTGAGCGTGGTTCGCGCCTCGAAGGTCCAGTTGGGCAGAACGAGGGCCGCGCCGGAGTTGAGCGAAGACATGGTGCCGATGACGCAGCCGTAGCAATGAAAAAACGGCATTGGCATGACGATCTTGTCCAGCTCGGTGTAATGGAAGCCCTGGGCCAGGAACTGCCCATCGTTCACAATGTTGTAGTGCGAGAGCATGACGCCCTTGGGCAGTCCGGTGGTGCCGCTGGTGTACTGAATATTAGCGACATCCTGCGGATCGACATAGGCGGGCAGCTCGCCGGGGGTGTCCAGCAGCGCAGGCCAGGCGGGCGAGTCGAAATAGATAACGTCCTTGAGATCGCACTGGACTTCGTGGCGGGCGCGGCCCAGGATTTCCTCGTAATCGGCGTGCTTGTCTTTGTGCCAGAGGAACAGGACCTTCATCCGCGACCGGGTAAGGGTGTATTGCAGTTCGTGGGAGCGATAGGCCGGGTTGACATTCACCAGCGAAGCGCCCGCCCGGGCACACCCCATATGCAGCATCGTCCACTCGATGCAGTTGGTGGACCACAAGCCCACGCGATCGCCTCGGCGGATACCCAGAGACCAGAGGCCACGGGCCACGCGGTCGGCCATGTCGCTCAGCTCCCCCCAGGAGAGGCGCTTGGACTGGTGGCACGAAGCCACCGCCAGCCGGTCGCCGAAACGGTCGGCGGTGCGGTGCAAAAGAGCGCCAATAGTCAAATCCAGCAGAGGGCGGCTGGGGCCTCGGGAGTAGCTTAGGGATCGCACTTGTTCTTCTACAGGCATAGTTCTGATTTGAAACGACGAATCGAAGTGTACACCTTGGCACCCTGCTCAAAAGTGTGATTTGGAACACAAACGCCTCTGGAGATGTGGCGTACGGGGCGTTCCTGGAGAAGGATGGCAAGGGCAAGCTGCGGACTCGTTCGTTCTTGATACCCTTAGCGAAGCGCCGTTTCAGCGAGCGGCCTGTTCGACTGAAATTCCATCGACGGGCGCGCCAAAAAATCAGGACGGAAAGCAAACTGGGGGTACGACGGATGGGGCTTGTGGACGCCAAGGCTGTGGGTGAAACGACGGAGCGCGGAGGCGCCGGAGCCGACAGCTTTCGGCCCGCAAAGCGCGGTCTGCGCGGAGGCCTCCTGGTGGCCACGGTTGCTTGCCTCGTCTTCTGCGCGAACATCGCCAGCCCTCCGCACCTGATGGACGACGTGGACGCGGTCCAGGCCCAGATTGCCCGGAACATGCTGGAGAGCGGCGATTGGGTGACGGCCCGGCTCGACGGCGTGGCCTACCTGGAGAAGTCGCCTCTTATTTATTGGATGATGGCGGCCTCTTACCGGGTGTTCGGCGTGCACGACTGGGCGGCGCGGCTGCCGCTGGCGCTGTCTATTGTGCTGCTGTGCTGGGTGACCTACCGCTTTGCCCGGTGGGCCTTCGGCGAGCGGGCAGGCGTGTATGCGGGCGTGTGCCTGGCCACATCGGCCGGGCTCTTCCTCTTTACGCGGATTCTGATTCCGGACGCCACCCTCACGCTGACCATTACCGCGGCCATCTGGGCCTGGATGCGGCTGCTGGAGCCGGAGGAAGCCCACCCCAAACGGTGGGCCTTGGTGCTGGGCGTGTCGCTGGGCTGCGGACTGCTGCTGAAGGGGCTGATCGCCACGGTCTTTCCGGTGCTGGCTGCGCTGGTCTTCATGGGGCTGACCCGGCAACTGTTCCCCTGGGCTGCATGGCGGCGGCTCCAGTTGGGCATCGTCATTCTCTCCGCGTTGGCCATTGCCGCGCCCTGGCACCTGCTGGCCATGGTGCGCAATCCGCCGTTTGTCGCCTTTTCCATGCACAGCGGCCCGGGAGAGTATCGCGGCTTTTTCTGGTTCTACTTCTTCAACGAGCACCTGCTCCGCTTCCTGAACCTGCGCTACCCGCGCGACTACAACACCGTACCCCGGGCGCTGTTCTGGGTGCTGAACCTGGTGTGGCTGTTTCCCTGGTCGGCCTACCTGGTGGGAGCGCCCAAGCTGGGTTACTCGGCCACTTCAAAGGCAGGCAGGGTGCGGCTGATGGCCCTGTGCTGGATCGGGGTGGTGATGCTGTTTTTCACCTTCTCAACCACGCAAGAGTACTACTCCATGCCGATCTACCCCGCGCTGGCCATTCTGATTGGCTCCGCACTGGCGGAGGGGCACTTTTTCCGCGCCAGTTCGCGCGTGCTGCTGGGAGTCTCCGCAGTGCTGTTTGTGGTTCTGGGTACGCTGCTTGCCCTGGTGGCGCACACCCCGGCACCGGGTGAAATTGCCCAGGCGCTGTCGCAGAATCCGGAGATGTACACCCTCTCGCTGGGCCACATGAGCGACCTGACGCTGACGGCCTTTGCCTATCTCAAGCTGCCCCTGGCACTGGCGGCGGGGGCGTTCGGTTTTTGCGCGGTGGGACTGTGGCTCTCGCGGCGCAGCACGGCGCGTACCGTGGCCACCCTGACCATCGCCATGATTGTCTTCTTCCAGGCCGCGCGGATCGCGCTGATTCGCTTCGACAACTACCTGGGCTCTTATCCGCTGGCGCAAAAGCTGGTGCAAAGCCCGCCGGGACAGTTGATTGAGGCCGACGCCTACTATGCCTTCTCGTCGGTGTTCTTCTACACCAACCGGCAGGCGCTGCTCTGGAACGGCCGGAGTAACAACCTGGAGTACGGCTCCTACGCGCCCGGTGCGCCGCAGGTGTTTATCGACGACCAAGGATTCACCGCGCGGTGGCGCAGCAGCGACCGCTATTACCTGCTGGCCTACGGCGACGACATGGCGCATCTGCGCACGCTGGTCGGCCCCGGGACTCTGCATGTGGTGGGCGAGTGCAGCGGGAATTACTTGTTGTCGAATCGGGAATAGGCCGCAAAGGAAGGCACTGCAGAAGCCGAGCCATGATTGCCGCCCGGCTGCATCACATTTGCGGCGTGTGGTGCGCCTGCTTGCCCACCAAGGCGTGCGGCTTGCCCAGGAACACCTCCGAGGGCAGGTAGCGGCGCAATTCGCCACAGAGTGGGCACGCGACCACGATGGATTGGAACGGGAAGTCCCTTGCAGCCGACGGCACCGCGCGGCGACAGCGCTTGCAGGTCACGACGAAACACTTGCTGCCAGGAGGATGGCCAAACATGGAACCAGTATAGGCGAAGAGGAAGCGAACATGTAAGGGCCGCCGGCACTGACAAGACAAGCTCTGAGGCCGGTTGCATTCTCTTCATTTTCGGGAGAGCCTTCAGAGGCCAGGCCTGAAGACCCAGAAAATCCGCACTCATGCAGGGGCTGAAGCTGAAGCCTGCGCTCCCTCCGCAATCTGGATTTACCTCTGTCGTACCAGGCGATTGCTCCTCTGGTACCCTGATAGAGGCTTTTTGGGCCCCAGTCCACTCCTCCGTCTGTGGACGAAGAGGATTTGTTTTGGGCTGGATCGAACTTTTCGCGGTAGCCTTCTCCCTTTCGCTGGACGCCTTTGCCGTGGCCACGGTTGCCGGGATCACCCTGGGCGAGCCCTCGCGGCGGCAACGCTTCCGGCTGAGTTTCCACTTTGGCGTCTTTCAAGCATTGATGCTGGCCGCAGGGTGGTTTCTGGGCAACACGGTGGCGCGCTTGCTGGACGGGCTGGATGCCTGGGTGGCCTTTGCCCTGCTGGCCCTGGTGGGCGGCAATATCATTCGCAACGCCCTCAGCTGCGCAAAGGAAGAGTGCGGCAAGGTCGATCCGACGCGCGGCTGGGAGCTGGTTTTTCTGTCCGTGGGCACCAGCCTGGACGCGCTGGCAGTGGGCATCTCGCTGGCCATGGTTAACACGCTCATCTTCCGCTCGGCGCTGGTGGTTGGCCTGGTTTCTTATGGCATGACGCTGCTGGGCATGGGGATCGGCCAGAGGATCGGCGCGATGTGGGGACGGCGCGCGGAGCTATTTGGCGGCGCGGTGCTGATTCTGATCGGGCTGAACATTCTGCGGCCGGCACTGCGGGCGCTCAGACTCTCACGCGGCTTCTAGAACGGCCTGAACGGCGTGATGTGAGGCCTCCCATCACCAGGAGATAGGGGAGGATCATCGCGCCATTGAGAAGGTTGTCGAACGCAACCATCAAGATGACCCCGACCAGCGCTTGGCGAAGATTGGACTCGTCTGGATCGCTCCCGCCCGCGGAGGACCAGGCCGCGCGCAGGACAGGCAGGAACACGATCAATCCGAGCACAACCAAGCCAACCGATCCGTACATTCCCAGCACAAGCAGCCACAGGCTCCATGGCCGGAGATCGCCGTTCTGCCACCAATTCCATTGCCCATATCCGAGGAGCGGCTTTTGGAGCGCGAGGGTCATGTCGTTTTCCTCGCGAGCGAGCCGCCACCCAAGCGATTGACGCCCCATTCTTGTCAGTGTGGAGGAGATGGAGTGGGCTGCTCGATTCTGTTGCGCCAGCGAGCGCAGAGAAACAAGACCCGTCATGCGGAAGATCGCGCAGGCGGCAATGCCAAAGACCAGGAGAACCACCAACGCGCGCAGGGCGGTGCGCCGCTTCAACAGAACCATCGGAAGCAGGAACAGAAGCAGGACAACGCTACCCACCGATTGGCAGAGCAGAGTAATACCGGCCAACCCGGCTGCAACCCATCCCATGGGCAATCCAAGAATGCGCGCCGCTAACTGGCGCACGGAGAGGCACACAGCAACAAGGGTTGCGACGGCCATCCAGATGCCTAGTTGATTTCCATCTTCAAGCAAGCCGATGGGACGAAAGCCGACGTAGCGCTCAGCTCCCACCCAGCGGTAGGGCTGATACCCATAGAGGAAGGCATACAGGTGAGGCCCTGCAACGATTTCCACGAGGCAGATCGGCACATAGCAGACTCCGGCAACGACGCACGCCTTGGCGGCCAGGAGCAGCGAGTCACGATCGGAAAAGTAGAGGCGGCCCAGCAGCCACGGCACGCCCCAGGAGATCGTCTGATAGGCAGTTCCCAAGACACCCTCGCGCAGCGTGCTCCAATGAGTGAACGCCGACAGCAACGGGACACAGCACCATACGGCCATGGGAATGTCGCACAGGTCAGGCCTAATTTTCTTCAAGTCTGCGGAATGGAAAAGCAAGATACCCGCAAGACCGGAAAGCCCCGTAACCACGGCCTTGGTAAGAAAATAGTTGGTCGGAAGGCAGACCCCGAGAATCCAATACGGAAAGCCCTCTGTTGAAGGTAGGTAACGCGCGCCCGGCAGAATCGCCCATCCACCGAAAAAATTTGCGAGAATCGCAATACGAACCGGATATCGGCGGAAGAGATACACGCCGACAGCGATCCAACCGATGAGGACGATTAATGGGGACAGGGGCATATCTTCCTGGAACTTCCTCCTTGGTAGAATCTGTGGGCGAGTTCAGGAACTGAAGGGGCAGGCCAAGATCAACAAAGTTCGCAGCCATGATAGCAGTCGCCACCGGCAGACTTGGCCACCGGCAAAGGGACTTCCATGAATGAAGGCACTCCACCTCACAAGCTGCCACCCGAAGCGACCATCGAGATATGGACGATCGATCTCGACAGTCCATTGCATCCCAGAGCCGATCTTGACCGTATCTTGTCAGTTGAAGAGCGCACCCGCGCAGAACGCTACCTCTATCCGAGAGATGCATTCCGGTTCAGGCATTGCCGGGCAATGCTGCGATTCGGATTGGCGTCGTATCTGGGTGAGAGTCCGCGGAAGATTGCACTGACAACCAATGGTTACGGCAAACCACGCCTTGCCAATCATTCTGCGCCGCATTTCAACGTGACCCATTCTGGCGGGCTTGGATTGATCGCATTTACTGCTATGGGAGAGGTCGGCATCGACGTGGAGGCGATGCAGCGCGCTGTTGAGGCTCTCGATATCGCCTCTGCAAGTTTCACCCGGAACGAAGCAGCCGTGATTGCGGCGGCGCGCACGCCGCAGGAGCAGATCGCTCTTTTTCTACGTCTCTGGGCAAGGAAGGAAGCCGTGTTGAAAGCGGCGGGTTGTGGCATCGCGCGCGGGTTGGATACGGTGGACGTGCTGCAGCCGCGTGTGCATCTGGAACGGTTGAGCGACGCACCAGACGAAGTGACCAGATTCTTCTGGCGGGTGCAGGATCTGGAACAGATCGATGGCTTCGTCGGAGCCGTTGCAGCACCATCAGGAGACTGGTCGATCCAGCAACGGCCGATGAGTTACGAGGACGCAATCACGAGTCTCATTACGAAATATCCTGGATTGCTGTGATGTCTGGCCTGTCAAGGCGCAGGATTCCAAAAGTCGCTCTGGAGCGAGCCATCGGTTAAGAATTTTCGAGGGAGAGAAGCCGTGCCAAGCAGTTTTGGCGCGTCTTTTGGAGTCATCGAGTGCATCCGCACGGGCGGCCGCGGCGCGAAGGAAGCGGATCAAACTCGTCAATAAATTGACAAGGGACGTGAGCCATCGGCAAGCAAGGCATAAGAGAAATGACGGAGTTATGTGTCAATAAATTGCCGACCGGCGTTCATGGACAAAATAAATCCGCGTAAAAAATGTAAAAAATTATAATTTTGGAGTCTGTTCCGTGAAGCAGGTTACTACCATAATCTATTTAAAATGTGCTATATATATCACTTTCCACAGGAGCATCCACGCCGCGCGCCTCTTTTGGTAACAAACTTAAGTTACGAAAGATATTGTCAAATTCCAATTATTTGACATAAGCTCCTCTTACACCTTGAGTGTAGCGGTCGATATCACTGCCCATCTGTGACAGCCGTCACGGATATATGCGGAAGGGAACAACGATGCGATCCGCGAGGAACAATGATGCGAAGAAGGAGAGATGTATCTACCCCAATCTGAAGTTGCATATGTATACGGCCGGCATACGACAGAATCGGCTGGCCAAGATGGTGGGCATCGATGCAGCCTACCTAAGTCGAATCATCAATGGTGTTCGCGTGCCAAGAAAGCAGATGCAACTGGAAATCGCACAGGCCTTGGGGTGCGACGCAGAGTGGCTATTCGAAAGAACCGCTGCAGGAAGTACGAAGAGCACGTCAGCAGCGAACACAGAGACAGGTAAGCCGCTTTTCTTGGAAGACTGAACGACTGCAAGATTCCCGTTGCCTTGGCGCCATGAGCGAATCGCTCTTGCGCCTTCCATCAACAATCCAAACAAATCATTTCATACTGTCAGCACTCAGATGGGAGTGACATGGGCGAAGCCTGCTTAAGTGACGAAACTCGGATCGGAGAGATGCCGTTTTCCAAAAACTCCGATCTAGCTTGGTACGCGGTGCAAACCTCCTATCGCTGCGAGCAGCGAGTGGCCTCGGGGTTAGCCGCGAAGGGATTCAGAACCTATCTTCCGCTGCTACGCGAAGTTCACCGATGGAAGGATCGCCGGAAGGTCATTGACGTGCCGGCGTTCGGTGGCTATCTGTTTGTGCACTACGAACCGAGTTTGCGAAACCGGGTCAAGGTGTTGGAGACGAGCGGTATTGTTCGCTTGCTGGGAGGGAATCATGCTCCAAGCCGGATCCCCGACCTCGAGATCGAGGATGTCCGCCGTACACTCGGCAGCGGCGTGCCGTGCGACCGTTGCGATGCATTGACTCCGGGGACATTGGTAAAGGTCAAGCGGGGACCACTTGCTGGCGTGCAGGGGCGTTTGGCGCGGATCAAGAACAGCCTTCGCCTGATGATTACGATCTCAGTTTTCTCCCAAGCCATTTCGGCCGAACTTGGCCTGGATGACGTGGAGCCCGTCGAGGAGCATTTCAAACCGAGCTATTCCTACCAGGAATAGCGATACGGCCCCAAAGGCACAACGGCAAATAATCCACCTTGGCGGCAAGAGCGAAAGACTCAGCGAGGCGGGGCAGTTCCCTGGGAGTGTGCTTCTTCTCAATCCCGGACGGATGCCTCGTCTGCTGCTGCCGGAAGCCTGGCGCTTTGGCAGTTCCCCCCCAACTTGTTTCCATCGTCGCGTGTGGTTCTTTCTTGAGGAAAGCACCGGCTGGCAGGCCTGTCTTCGGCCCACGTCGATGATGAGAATGCACTCGCCTCTTCCCTTCCCCATTGCCGGGTCTAACCAACTTTCACCGTTGTCCGAAAGAGCTGGACGACCTGTCTCTCGCGAATGCGTTTGGAGCGATGACCATGTTGAAATCAAAAGACTTTCGTGTTGCCATCCTGGGTGTGGCTGTTGACAACCTAACGATGGATGAAGTTCTGACCGCCGTGGAAGCCAAGATTCGAGAGGGCGGATTCCATCAAATTGCAACGGCCAATGTGGACTTTCTCATCAAGTCAATCCATGACGAGGAGTTATACGAGACCCTTGCGCGCTGCGATTTGGTCCTGGCGGATGGGATGCCCCTGGTGTGGGCATCGCGCCTGTTGGGGACGGGGCTGAAGGAGCGTGTGGCCGGAGCCGATCTCGTGCCGCAACTGGCAAGATTGTCTGCACAGCGCGGATATCGAATCTTCCTGCTGGGCGCGGAAGAAGAAAGCTCCGCCGGCACAGCGGCCTGGATGGAGAAGACGTTCCCCGGCGTCTGCATTGCTGGACGCTACTGCCCCGCGCATCTTCCCTTGGAGGAGATGGATCACGAGGAGATCCTGTCAAGGATCGAGATGGCCAAGCCGGACATCCTTCTGGTGGCATTTGGAAATCCAAAGCAGGAGAAATGGCTTACCATGCATCGGCATCGGTTGGAGGTGCCTGTCTGCATTGGAGTGGGCGGATCGTTTGACTTTCTGAGCGGCAGGCTATCCCGTGCGCCGGTTTGGATGCAGAAGAGCAGCATGGAGTGGATCTACCGGACGATCCAGGAACCATCCCGACTGGCAAAGCGCTATGGCGGCAACCTTGTGGGCCTGTTGCGCTATTTGCCGATACAGATTGCGGCAATGGCCATGCAGGGAAAGCGACGCCAGCAGGCGCAAATTACGAACGAGATGGTGGGCACCGCAATTGTTGTGCGCATTGACGGTGATTTCACAGGCGCGCTGTTGCCGCGATTTGAATCCGACGTTCGCAGCGCAGTCCTTTCGGGTTCTCATGTCGTGCTGGACATGCGCAACACGGCTTACATTGGAGCGGATGCGCTCGCCTCGCTGATCTACGTGATGAATGTTGCCCGCAGTTGGAAGCGGGAACTGTGGCTCACTGGGTTGGACCGGCTTCTCGTCCAGGTGGTGGGAGCTTCGCGGTTGAGACTCTTCTTTCGCATGGCCCCAAGAGTGGCGGAGGCCTTGCGGCGTATCCAGCCGGAGCTGATACCTATTCCGCAAATCGGAAAAGACCTGGCGTTCTGCCGCATTGGCGGGCAGTTGATTCCAATTCATGTGGACGAAATTCCCGACGTCTACCGGCAAATGCACCATCTGCTTGACAGGGGATTCACGAGGAATCCGATTCCGGTTTCGCAGCGTTACAGTATGGAGCTTGATGCGCTGAGCCAGCAACTGGTCCCCGAAGACGCTGGATAAACGGCGGATTGGGCATACAGCGGCACATTGACTGGATATCCGAGAGCCTTATCAGCGCCAATGGGACAGAGTCCAGGCGCTTGCATCCGCACAACGGCAATCAGACACCGTCCGCAATCCGGAGATACATTTCATGCTTCTATCGCAAGTGTTTCCCCTACTGGGGATCGTACTCGTGTTGGCGACGCTGCCCTTGCTTGCAGAACTACTCGTTCTGACGCTGGCGGCCCTGTTGCCGGCAGCGCGAGAGAGAGCGCCGGCAGCAGGATCAGAGACGTTTCAGCTCACTGTTCTGGTTCCAGCCCACAATGAAGAAGCTCTGATTGGGCGTTGCCTTCGAAGCGTGCTGGCCGAGGCTGATTCTGGCACAGAGCTGCTGGTGGTTGCACACAACTGCACGGATGCGACGGCGGCGGAAGCCAAGGCCGCGGGCGCCCGGGTGTTGGTTCTCAACGATTCTGGTCAAACAGGCAAAGGTTGCGCGTTGCGATGCGGCTTTGCCGCGGCATTGGCCGGACCTTCGCACGCAGTACTGGTGATCGATGCAGATTCTGTTGTTCGCCCCGGCCTGATCGCGGCGGTACGGCGGAGGTTTCTGACGGGCGCGCAGGCGCTGCAATGCCGTTATGAGGTGAACAATCCCGAAGAGCATCAGCGCACCAGGCTGATGACGCTTGCCTTTCAAGCGTTCAACGTGATTCGTCCGCGCGGGCGCCAGCGACTGGGTCTCTCCGCGGGCATTCTTGGCAATGGGTTCGCCCTTCGTCGAGAAGTGTTGGCGCGGATTCCATACGGCGCCGATTCCGTTGTTGAGGATCTGGAATATCATCTGACCCTGGTTCGAGCCGGCATTCGTGTCGAGTTCGTCGACACAGCGACGGTTCGCGGTGAGATGCCGCTTTCGGATCGTGGGGCGCGTACCCAGCGCGCACGTTGGGAAGGCGGCCGCCTGCGCATGATGAGACGGTGGGCTCCCACATTAGCGGCCGATCTGCTCCGCGGACAAGTGCGGCAGATCGAGCCACTCCTCGATCTGCTGGCAGCGCCTATCGCCACGGAGGTGTTTCTTCTGCTGGTAGCGCTCTGCCTGCCCGTCGCATGGCTCAGGCTGTATGCGCTCGGAGGATTGCTGGTCCTGCTCGTTCACGTAGCCATTGCCGCCACCTGCGGTTCGGGCTTCTGGGGAGCGGTGCGAGTTCTGACCACAGCCCCGGCTTACATCTTCTGGAAACTATGGCTTCTACCCGAGACTTGGCGCACTGCACGAACAGATTCTGCGTGGGTGCGTACAGAGCGCGATTCTACGGTGGATGGCCAGTAATCCGTCGAAGGATCTGGAACACCAACCAGTCGTTGCGCGTTCGTTGAATTTTCTCGCAGCCAAACACGTAGCCCTGATCTGAAACCACCGGGCTGCGGGAGTATTGAAGGAGTTATCCATGAACCCACTGAATCCACGCGCTGCACTTACGCTCTGCAGTTCCGTTGTTCTCGCGATTGGCATGGTCTCTGAGCGGCCCGCCGAAGCAAGTCCGCCAGAGAAGCCGCCAGTGACCAACGATGCGGCACGGACCCGGCAGCAGAGCGGCAATTCCGTTGAGGAGAACCTGCCTACTCCGCAATTGAAACTGAGCCCGCTGGAAGCTTTGCGCAATTTCGAGCCACCCGTGGGAGAGGAATACACGCTGGGAGCGGGGGATGAGATCTCGATCCAATATCCCAGCCGGCCAGATTTGGCGAGCCGGGATGTGATTGGTCCAGACGGCCGCACGACGCTGCCGTTGGCAGGGCCGATCGAGGTTGCCGGCCTGACCCGCGAAGCGGCCGGTAAGAAGATTGCCGAGGCAATGTCGCCATACTATACGAGCCTGACCGCGACGGTGAAGGTGGAGAAATACGGCTCAAATCATGTCATTCTGCTGGGGAATGTGAAGAATCCCGGCATGGTGAATTTTGACCAGACACCGACGCTGCTGGAAGTACTTTCGAAAGGTGGGACTGAAACCCGTCCTGACGGCAACGTTCCCGAGCAGTGCGTGATCTACCGGGGAGACCTGGTGTATTGGGTTGATTTGCAGGAGTTGCTGGTGACGGGCAGTCCGCTGGCGAATCTTCGCCTGCGCCGCAACGACGTGGTCTTTGTGCCCGCGTTGTCGACAAGGACCGTCACAGTGATGGGGCAAGTGCAGCATCCGGGCCAGGTTGTGCTGAGGCATGACTCGACTCTCGCATCGGTACTGGGCGAATCAGGCGGCTTGAACGACGCGGCCGGCAGCAATCCAGAGCTCGAGATCGTACATCATTCCAAGGGAGACAGGACGCAGTATGTCCGTTTCAACGATCTGCTCAAGCCCAATGGGGGGATGGAAATCTCCCTTTCCCCCGGCGATATCATCTACGCGCCAAAGAGTGGAATCGCGAAAGTTGGATTCGTGATGCAGCAACTGGCGCCGTTCCTGACGATGGGCAGCTTCGCAGCACTCGCAGCGCATTGAACCAGAAAGGCCGATCATGCTCAATTCAACGTCGAATACTCTGCCCTCCGGTAATTCCCCCAGCGGGTCGCCATTTTCGCCACGCCAGGCTGGAAGCTCCGCCGAGGCACCGCATCGGACGATCAACGTGGTCGGCAGCCTATGCCGCCATTGGGTCGTCGCCGTGCTTGTGCTTCTTGTCTTGCTTGGTTCTGGTGCGTTCCTGCTCTGGAAGAAGGTCAAGCCAGTTTACGAGTCCCACAGCGTGGTCTACGTATCGCCAAAGTTCCCCAAGATGCTCGCCAGCGACAGCGAGGTGGAACTTCCCTATGACTCTTACGTGCAGGACCAGATCCAGACGGTGGCGCGGCACGACATCATCGCGGATGCGATCTCGAAGCTACCGTATTCGGTACGACACCGGAGCGGGCCAGCGTTGCCCTATGAGATTCAAGTGTTGCAGCAGGCGCTCGATGTGAAGAGGGTCGGCTCGACCTATGAGATGTCCATCGCGTTGAGTGGTCCGTCGCCTGATGGCCTGGCCGACGTGGTGAATACGGTCACCGACACCTATGTGGAAAGGACCAAGGGTGAGGAGTTCTATGGGCTCGACGAGCGGTTGAACACTCTCCATCAAGAAAAGGACCGTCTACAGCAAGAAATGGACGAGCGTCTGGCAGAACAGGCGCAGCTCATGAAGCAACTTGGAGTTGCCACGATCTCTTCTGTCGAAGGTGCGTCGAACCCCTATGACTCCACGTCGCAGAGGCTACGTGAGCAGTTGGCGACCGCGCGGATACAGCGTGAAGCAGCCGAAGCTCAACTGGCTGCGGTATTGAAAGAGAGCGGTTCCGGAGGGTCGGCCGTAACCGACGCCAATGCGGAGGAAGCGATTGCCGCCGACTCCGGGTTATCGGGAATGAGGAGCACGCTCAACAGCAGACGGGCCGTGCTGATGCAAGAAATGAACGGTCTGCGGCCAGATCATCCGATCTACCAGAAAGACAAGGTGGAATTGGATTCAATCGACGGGCAGATGAACGACCTGAGGCACAAGGCGGGTGAACATCTGCAGGTCAGGCTGCGCCAGGACGTGGAGCGCACGCGCATGATTGAGCTTCAACTTGCGCACGAGTTGGGGGAGAAGACGAATACAGCCACATCGGCGGCGCCCAAGTTTCAAAGGGCGATGGAACTCGGGCCAGAGATCGACAACCTGCAAAAGGCGTATGGCGCAATCAATGGCCGCATCCGCGATCTCGATCTGGAAAGCAGCTCGCCTGGGTCGATCCATGTGTCCTCGAAGGCGCTAGCCCCACTTGGACCCGAGCAGAGCAAACTGCGAATTTATCTCCTTGCTCTGCTTCTGCTAAGCCTGGCAGGCGCCACTGCTGTGCCGTTAGGGATCGATCTTCTGGACGGGAGAATTTACACGCCCGAGGATGTGGAGCGGGTCGTTGGTTTCCACCCACTTGGCGTTGCGCTTGACGATTATGAGTTCCGCCGGGAAATTGCAGATGAGTACTATCTCCGCTTGGCCGCAGGCATCGATAATGCCGTCCGGAACTCTGGAACGCGAACTTTCTTGTTCACTTCTCCGACGCATGGCTGCGGAACGAGCACTGTTGTGGAAGAGCTGAGCAATAAACTGCGGAGCTTCGATTTGCGCACACGGACGATCATGGCATCGGCATTCGATGGGCAGGAAAATGCTCCCGGTGACGTTTCCTGGCGGCCCGAACTTCTTCTGAAAAGACGGAACACGAGCGACGAGATACGGCCGTCCGCACTTGCTCCAATCACCACCATTCACGAGCACACAGCCAACCGCATGGGACAAGAAGGCCCCGCCCCGAACCCCATGGCTCGGGCGCTGCATCATGCGGGCGAGCAGTACGATGTGGTTCTGATCGATGCCAGTCCGCTGCCGATTTCGGCGCACACCGAGTATCTGG
>Ga0224531_1000912_pt1 | contig 13969 bp, 14 predicted proteins | sample CBST100metaG_FD_179876 | JGI IMG/M metagenome (GOLD analysis project Ga0224531, IMG submission 179876) | Peat soil microbial communities from Stordalen Mire, Sweden - C.B.S.T100 | ecosystem: Environmental > Terrestrial > Soil > Wetlands > Peat | place: Sweden: Norrbotten County, Stordalen Mire... | reverse complement strand
TCCTTGCTTGCCTATCGTGTGGTAACTTGTCTTCACGGCGGTTCTCCCTTCATGGTTTGGCAACCCGATTCTACGGAATCAGGCTGAACCGCCGCTCAACTTTCAACTATGGATGGGACATCCTCAGGTGTTTAGGGGAATCGTGATCTCCTGCGCACAGCTCGAACAATATTCCCATTTGAATACATTTCGCCAGCAATCATTGTCTTTGGTCTGTCGAGCCACGAATCCAAAGGCAGAAGTGTATGTGCTGTCAAAAGGTAGCGGATCAAGATTATTCATGATCTCCGCGAATTTCTTACTGATGCTCGCATAATTAGGTTACATTCGATCGCACCGTAAAGCGCAGATTAAGCCATCGACAATCGTAGCCTCAGTCACCATAATATGCGAGCCTCAGTAAACGTGAGATTTGAACGGAGGTCGCGGTCGCCCCACGGATCAGCAAAGAAATGAAGCTTCAGATATGCACACCCTTTGTCGAACTCTTCTGAGTTTGGCCGCTCCTTCTCCAGATAACTTCTAAAACGTGCTCGCGCATCACTTCCTCGCTGCCACAGCAAGTCCAGGAAGTGCCGATCTGATTCGTGTGTAGGATCGGAGGAATCCGCAACACGGCGATAAATTCTCCCAGATGAGTGGACGTACGGGGCATCATTTCCGGCAGGGATATGAATCATAATCACCGCACGGTCCACGGGGAGGCCGATTGCAGGCTCCGGGCCTCTTAAGACGCAATGTTCGAAGAATGCGGGCGGACTCACATGTAAGGCATCGGCCTGCGTTATCCATTCTTCGTATTGTGGAACCTCTGAGATTGGAATGCCAGGAAAGGCACCGGCGGTGCGCTTACCTTCCTTGTTTTCTTCAACGCCATAAAAGAGCCAGCCTCCATACGTGTTTGCAAAGGCACTGATAGATTTGGCGATTGTCGACGTGCCCGACTGGGATTGCTTGTACTCCACGTACCACCCTTCGGCCGTTATTTTCAACACTTGAAGGTCGGCGGCAGTGATTTCATCAAATGGCTTTTGAAAGGGACTGAAGCTGTGCATAGATTCTCCAACGTTGCCAAAGTTGAGCATACGCCGCCAATACATTTGATCTGAAAACTGAAAAATCAGCAGTGGCACTCGTATACCCACAGCAGCATAGAAATTGTTAGTCAGGGCTGTTGCTCAACCAGGAAACCTATGCCTCATGCCTATTTTTGCCTTCTACAGTTGTGGGCAAGTCATCGCCGATCATCCGTTACCTATTCGATCTCGAACTGTATCGCAGTGCTCGCGTGTCTGCTCGGTCAGCGTTTCAGCAACAGGGTGTTCGATTCCAGTCTTGCCCAGATTCAATAGGACCGCTTCGACCAGTTCCAACACGCGGCGGCGCACAAGCGGCTTGGCAAGCCCGGCATCTTCGGCCAGTTGCTCGAAGTTTGTTTTTGTCACCCGGTCGGATGAATACTCGCCACCAATCTTCATGGCCAGCTCGCGGGTCAACTCTGGGTAATAACGGGTACTCACAACATCATAGAGCGGTGCAAGCCGCGTCTCCATACTTGCTGTGCCCAGGCCGCGATAGAGCAGCGAAAAGTTCTTGCCATGCGCATCGTTGTTGCCGACTAGGTAATTGAAGATCACGGCATCCAGCAGACGCGCCAAGTCAAGGACCGGCGCACTGGAGACCTCACGCAGCAGGGCAAAACACTGCTTGAGCGACGGGCCGCCTTCCTTCTGATACTTGTTCTCCGAGACGATGCCCAGTGCTTGGCAAAAGTCTTCCTGGTGCAAGCGTTCCAGCACTGGTACGCCCTCTGAATTCTGGCGGTGCGTCCGGTCATAACGCTCAACCAGCAGGTATTCAACGTCTTCCACGCGTCGAATTTCCGTCTTGGCCACGGGCAGACCCACCGCCGCCGCAAGCTTCATGCAGTAGGCTTCATTGAAGACAACCCCGGCGAATCGCTCCACGGCAGGCTTCAAGATGTGCGTGCTGGGCGCGCCGTCCAAAGGAAGCGAGACGGTCTCGCCATCCACGCGCACGGCGATCTTGTCCTGAGCGCCGGCCAACGAGAGCCGTATTCCGGTTTCGCCGGCCAATAGCGGACGGCGCGGCAGTTCCCGGAGAATCCCCGCCAGTTCTGGCGAGGAAAGCGCCCGATAATGGTCGTCGCGGGCGGGCAGAGCTTCGCCAGCCGGGAGGAACGTGACAGCACCCGCGCACTCCCCGCCGATCCGCTCCAGCATGGAGTAGTCGTTGCGTTCGCTGATGCCAAGGTTACGGGCAATGATCGCGCGCTTGCTCTCTTCGGGAAGAACACCGGCGAAGTAGCTCCGGCATTCTTTGCGCGTGAAGCGTTTCTCCCGCAGCGGCAGTGAGTGGGACAAGGGCGTTGCGCCGGGCTTTTTCAACCAGCTTGCCGCGTAGTCAAAAACCATCTGGCCACCATCATTCTGAATCAGATGGCCGACCAATTCTCGGTGCAAGTAGACATCCAGGGTTTTCGCCATGCGCTACTCCTCGCTTTCTGAAACCGCAGACGGCGTCAGCGCGAGCTTGATGCCCAGCGTTTGCAGGACCGTCAGAACCTTGCCAATCTGGCAGGTTTCCTTGCCTTTTTCGAGGTCGATGACAAAGCGCAACCCCGTGCCGGAGGTCAGCGCCAAATCTTTTTGCGTGACGCCCAACCGTTTACGGGTTTCCCGAATGATTTGGCCAATTGCCTGTGTCGTATACTTCATGGGTCTCACATATATTACCGTACGGGAATACTAATCTTTGGTTTCGCCCATGTCAAGATATTTATTCCCGGTCGGGAATAACGTTGTCGTACGAGATAAATAAGAGAGATATATTCCCGCTCGGTAATGGAAATTATCCAGACGCTGTTTGGATAATCTTTGGGACCCGATCCGGATTGGTCATATAAAACTGGCGCATAGACGCAAGATTCGTTCTGGAGAACCCGCCGCCGAATTCGCCGGTCAGCCGGGCAGTCAACTCATTGAGGAGCTCCTTGCCATATTGGGCACGGTCAGCACCCTGCTGTTCCTGCTCGAAGATTCGGCGGCCAATTTCGTAGTTAGTGCAGACCTGCAATAGGTTGACGCCGCGCGTGGCGGTCGAACTGCTCAACCTCTCCGATTATGGCGTCACGACAACGGGTATGGTTCGGAGAAAAGATCGGCGCGTGGTTGTGGAACCGGTTCACGGTACATTACATGCCCAAACGCAGAAGCTGGCTGGATCAAGCCGAAATCGAGATCAGTCTGTTCAGCCGCCAGTGCTTCGGCCAACGCCGCATGCCTTCTCTGAGCGATCTGCAACGGGAAGCCAAAGCTTGGAATCGCAAGATGAACCGCAACCGCGCCACCATCGACTGGCAATTCACGCGCCGCAAAGCCCGCTTGGAAAACGCCACCAGTGTTTCCCACTTTCCTACCGGCACGACGGCGGTGGGTTAAGTTCAAGATCATATACGGAAAATGGGAACAGATTACACCAACATTCACTCGACGCTCATAACCCGCGAAGTCGATCTCCTATCTCGGTCTCAGACTTGCACAGGTACTTTCCGTAACTTCCGCTCAATGTCCCGAGCGAAGGCTCTGTCTTCCTCATTCAGGTGCCTGCGCAAAAACAAACCGCCGAATCCGTTGATAAAGGCGCCGATGGCGACCATCAAGTTAGGGAAATCAGCGCCGATTGTGCAAACCAGATCACATCGATCAGAGCCTTTCGCTCTCAAGGACATTTCCCACGGAACTCCCACAACGGCAGGAAACCAGCGCAAGATATAAGCCTTTGTCTTTTCGGAGTAGAACTTCACACAATCCGGTCGGTGCTCTTGCAAGGTATAGTTTTGAACGATCATCTCATTGCCAATCATCTCGACGTTGGCCATAAAGAAACGACCGTCTTTGAAATAACTTCCCATTGCTTTGTGGCCGCGAGCGTAGGAAGTGTAATCGGCATCCGTCATCTCCGTCACCCACCGATAGAGATCAATCTTCTTTATGGGCAGAGGAATCTCGAAAAACCTAGTCACTCTCATATCCTTCTCCGAGTGTTAATTTCGCCGATATTTGCGGGGCACGAGGGCACACCCTGAATTAAAACAGGAATGCGGAGTCCGCCCGTCAGCATCAACCTATCAGTGATAGGCTATCGTCGATAGGTTATGTATAATCTGTTTGAGTGATGTCGTCAAGCTCCAAAATCAAGGATTGGTAAGCTCATGAAGTCAGGGACAGAATTTATCCGTAAGCCGCGACCGATCGGCCCCCGCCGTGAGGAAATCCTTGCGGCAGCACTCAAGTTGTTCGGTGAGCATGGGATGCAGGCAGTTACCACCCGACAGATCGCCGCCGCTGTTGGGATTTCGCAGCCCAGTCTCTACGCATTTTTCCCGAACAAGCAAGCTCTGGAGGCGGAAGTATGCACGCGGGCTTTCGAGGAATTGACATCGCGCATCACTGCTGGCCTGGCTGCACTCAAGCGGGGCAGCTCCGACATCTGTAAGCTTGGCAGAATCTACGTCGATTTCGGCTTGGCGCACCCGGATGCCTATAGGCTCGCGTTCATGGTTGAGAAGCCGGACCTGGTGCCTGCCGTTAGCAGCGGCGATGATCCGATGTTGGAGGCCGGTTTGAAAGCCTTCTTCCTCCTCCGGGAGGCCGTCGGCTTAACAATTGGTGCAGGCCTACCCCCGCAAGAACTTGAACTCTTGGCTCAGAGCCTATGGGCCGCGCTGCATGGGCTCGTTTCGCTTTTGCTCGCCCGCCCCAACTTTCCCTGGAGGAAGCGAAATCGCCTGATCGAATTCCACATCAATAGGGTTTTCGCTCCAATGGCCTACGAACCCTAGAATGTCCGGGTAGGTTCGACTAGTGACGAAGGGTGCTAACCACTGGTCCTGTATGGCCATGCCTTCATTGCCCATCGACCAACCTTGATCAAATCTTTGCGGGTGGCTCCTGCGCGCGCCTGAAGCGACATGCCCTGCAATGTGTTCGCCAAGAACCACGCGAGTCCACGTACATCGGTTCCGTTATCGAGTTCACGTTTTTTTTGAGCCGTTTTGAGGCACACCACAAAGGCATCGACTGTTGCCGCGCGCCTTTCGTTGAGATGGTTCCGAAGAGGCTCCAACTCCGGCGAGCAGTTGTGAAGCGCAAGGGTGAGCATGCAACCTCGTGGCTGGTCTGCACGGGTGAGCTGCTGGGCGGTCACCTCAAACAGTTTTTGGAATGCGACAGCAGCAGGCTCGTTTCGTTCAAGAATCGCATTTGCATAGCCGCGTTTCTCAGTCTCGTACTTCTTGAGGGCCGCAAGAAACAAAGCCTCCTTATCGCCGAAGGTGGAATAGAAGCTCGACATGCTGATGCCCATCGCCTGTGCCAGATTTTCGACTCCCGCCGCTTCGTAACCGTGCTCCCAGAAGACCCGCATCGCAAGGTCAAGCACATCACCTTCGTTAAAGAATCTCGGTCTTCCTCGTGTCGCCATTCACTCGCTCCTCATTATTAGAGCGATCGTACCAAAAATAGCTGCCGATTTGTGAATCCGCAGAATCCGGCTCTCATCTATTTGGGAATAATCGCTCCAAAATAAGGTGCGCATCTAATTATCCTCGAAGGACGAAGCCTCTGTGAGAAGTGAACAACTGATTGACCCGCAACTGCTGGAGATCCTGAAGCAGATGCCTTCCCTGGAAACGTCTGCCGCAACCCTGTCCGCAATGCGCGAAGCCATGGTCGGCTGGAAGCTAACCGCTCCGGACGCTTCTGAGGTCCGGTCCGAGGAACGCTTTATCGACGCGACAGATGGGCGGCAGGTCCGCGTGATTGTATACCACCCGGAGAACCAGGCCCGGACAGGCGCTCTGTTATGGATTCACGGTGGCGGCATGGTCATGGGCACGCCGGAAATGAACGACGCCCCGAACCGCTATATCGCGCAACAGGCATGTCCAGCAATGCCGGTCGTGATTGTCGCGATCAGCAATGGTGCAACAATCATGCGAATCAACCGCAGAAACAGCTCACCAAGAAAGCGCGTCTGCACGGCCACTCGTGGCACATCCATACCGAGCTCCGCACCGGCCAGCATCGAGAGGAACGTCCACAACAACAAGGACGGCCGCAATACACCCGCCGTGCCAAAGAAGCAGAGTGCAATGCAGCGCAGCACGATGCCCGCGAGGCTTGCACCAACCACGCCGCAGCCGGCGCCCACAATCCATACCGCAAGCCCCGCGAGCAGAAGGCCGCCAACTGCCCGTGGCTTCGATTGCTGCAATGACATTTTGAGTTCCCTATCCTTCGCCAGTTCGAGCCAAGGAAGAACCATTTACGATCGCCGGATATTGAGCGCCTCGGCAATCACCTCGGTGTACTTCAGCCCGGATCCGGTATTGAAGAGCACGACGCGGTCTGTCGGCTTCAGCGTGCCGTTGGCGAGCAGCTTGTCGTAGGCTGCGGTTCCCGCCGCTCCCTCCGGCGATAGATAGACGCCCTCGTTACTGGCCCAATCGCGAATCGACGCAACGATCTCTTCGTCAGTAACCGAAAGCGCAATGCCATTGCTGGCCTTGAGAATCTCAAGCATGATCGCGTCCCCGTATGGCTTGGGTACACGGAGACCAGCTGTAATTGTGGACGCATTCGGCCACATCTGGCTCGCTTTGCTCTCCTCGTCGAAGGCTTTGACCATCGGCGCGCAACCGGAAGACTGCACGGAAATCATCCGCGGGCGCTTGCCGGGCTTGATCCAACCAATCTCCTCGAGTTCGTCGAAGGCCTTCCACATGCCGATCAGGCCGACGCCGCCGCCTGTCGGATAGAAAACAGCGTCGGGCACTTCCCAACCAAGTTGCTCGAGCAGTTCGTACCCCATCGTCTTCTTGCCTTCGATGCGGAAAGGTTCTTTCAACGTGGAAATCTCAAACCAACCTTTTTTCTGCTTACGCTCGGCCACGATGCGCCCGCAATCGGAGATCAGGCCGTCGACCAATGTAACATGTGCACCGTAGGCAACGGCCTCGACATAATTGGCGAAAGGAACATCCTTGGGCATGAAGATATAGGCTTCAATTCCGGCTTTGGCTGCATAGGCCGCCAGAGCGCCGGCCGCATTGCCAGCCGAGGGGACTGCGAGCTTGCGCAATCCGTAGTGGCGGGCCATAGTCACGGCCATCGCCAATCCGCGCGCCTTGAACGTGCCTGCGGGGTTCGCGCCCTCGTCCTTGACGAACGCGTTCGGATAGCGGCGGCTCGGCAGCATCGGCGTCCAGCCCTCGCCCAGAGTTACCGGCTCGACTTCGGGGAGCAAGGCGCAATAGCGCCACAAACCGCTCCACGGCCGCTCACCTTTCACCACGTCCTCGGGCCTGGTTCCTTTCAGGTGCGTCAGGTCGTAACGCACAAACAACGATCCTGCCGGCTGCTCGGTGCACTTGGGACAAACTGTATGAGGGATTTCGGCGGAAATGTGAGCACCGCAACGTGCGCACTCGAGATAGGCAATAGAAGGCATGAAAAACTTTCTCCTCTTGTGATATGTCAGATGTTACGTGCCAGATCGAGTAAAATGCAAATGCCATGACTTGCTCGATCAAAAAGCTCAAAGCCCCACAAAACCTCACGACTCAGGCTTATGACAGCATCAAAGCCTATATCCTCCGCGACGATTTTGAGGATTCAACTCGACTCACCGAAGAATTTCTCTCCTCCCAACTGGGCATCAGCAAATCCCCGGTCCGCGAAGCACTCAACAGCCTGAATACTGAAGGCCTGATTCGCATCGAAGCACGGCGCGGCGCTTATCTGCGCAGCTTTTCGACCAAGGAAGTCAAAGACCTCTACGAATTGCGCGAGGCCCTCGAAGTTTTCGCCGTCGGCGCCTGCCAAGTCACTCCGGAGCTGATCGAAGAATTGCGGCAAAGCGTGCGCCGCACCAGTCACGATCTTCATGCAAGCGACCGGACGGCACACATTGCCGAGGACACACACTTTCATATGCTATTTGCCCAAAGTACCGGGAACAACGAACTCTGCCGCACACTCGAAAACATACAAAACCAACTTTGGATTTGCCGGCGGCAAACGTACGCTCTTACTTCGGCAACCGCGCCGGATGCTCATCTGGAAATCACCAATGCGCTTGCCGCGGGTAAGCGCGCGGCCGCGCAAAAAGCCATGCGCAGCCACATCGCTCTGGTCCGCAAACGCCTACTCGATTTCATGGAAGAACATCCGCGGGATTGAGAAGGGATGGCACGCGAAGAGCCATCCCCTCGCACTTACCGCGCATTGCCTTCGTCAAGGACAATCTCCTGGGTCGATGTAATGCTGCGCCCCGGCTGCGGCTGCAGGAAGTGGTCTAGAAAGGCCAGTTGCTTATGCCAAGCATCGAGCCGATGTTCGCGCTGCGTGAAACCGTGCAACTCCTTCGGATAGGTAAAGTAGAGATAGGGCTTGCCCGCCTTCTTGAGCGCATCGACGAACTGCACAGACTCATAGGGCGGAACCTGCGGATCGTCCTCGCCATGCTGGATCAACAGCGGCGATTGAATCTTCAGGACATCGGCGAGGATGTTCGCCTTGCGATAGACTTCGGGCTTTTCACCAATGGGACCGCCCATTTTCGCGGTCCAACGAATCGCGGAGTTACGATTGGTCCGTTCGATGAACGATGCGCGATCGACAACGCCATAGAGTTCGATGGCCGCATGCCACAGCTCCGTGCACTTGGTCACCTCGTAGGCCACCATGGTTCCACCATGACTGCCGCCACCGATGCCGATACGGTTCTTGTCGGCAAGACCTTGCGCAACCAGGTACTCAGCGCCGAGAGCAACGTCATCCACTTCGCCGCCACCGGAGTCTTCCACATTCAGATTGCGAAAATGTTCTCCATAACCGCTGCTGCCGCGATAGTTCGGCCGCAACACAACGTATCCATGCTGCGCGAGAAACAACGCCCACGAATCCCAGCCCAGCGTGTCCTGGCCTTCGGGACCACCATGAATCCAGAGCACGGCGGGATAGCGCATGCCGGCGCTATAGTGAAGCGGCTTGTAGAGAATGGCGCTGACCGGAAGGCCATCCTTACTTTTGTAGTGCACGACCTGCGGAGTTTCGAGGCCGGTGTGGGCAAAGTTGATAGGCTGCGTGGCAAGGATGGTCTTCGCCTTGTTTCCTTCAACAGGCGCGACGACAAGACTGGTGGACTCGAAGGCGGAGTTATGCAAAAAATAGAGGCCCTTCCCGTCAGGCGACCAGATCGAGGCCTGATCGATTCCATTTCCTGTGGTCGCAAGCGAATGCGGTTTACTGCCATCAGATGCGGCAATCCAAATACGACGTTCTTCTGGACTGTCGCGATTAGAGACGAATGCGAACTGGTGACCATCAGGAGAGAAGACCGGAGCTTCATCTTCCGATTCACCAAAAGTTACCTGCTTTGGAGTGCCGCCACCGGATGGGACCAGATAAATCTTGTCCCACCCGGTTTCCTGCAACACCACAGCCAGAGCCTTGCCATCGTGCGTCCACACGGGATGGCGCAGCGACCAACCACCACCACGATCCTGCTTGGCCGTGTAGAGATTTTTCGGCTCGCCTTCTAACCTTCCACTCACAGGGTCAAAACTGGCCACGAACAGCCGTCCGCTGAAGTGCTCGGGAGACCGTTCGATGTAGGCGATAGAGTGTCCATCGGGCGACCATGCGCCAGCTTCTTCGTCCGCGGAAGACACAGTCAATAATGTTGTCGTAAGCCCGTCTGCACTAACAACACCAAGATCGACATTCCCGCGCCGCCCGGTCTCGAACAAAATCCATTTACCGTCCGGCGACCATTCCAGATTGCGATCGGCGGCAGAGCGAGGATCGCCACTGCCTCTTCGGCCTTCGGTCAGCCGCACCGGATGACCGCCATGCGCGGAGACCTTCCAGATCGCACCTTCGCTGACATATGTAAGGGCGCTGCCATCCGGCGACCAGCGCGGCGACTGCTTTCCGCCGGGCGTCGTCGTCAGGGTTTGCGGCCATCCACCAGCAGCGGCAACCAAGACAATCTGTTCATCGCGAACAATCGCGAATTGATCGCCATCGGGCGAGAGGGTTACGCCGTTGAGGCCCGAGGCGTCAAGCAGATCCTCGAAGGTGAGTTTGACCGGAGCTTCGGCAGCGCAAAGCCAAAGCGGGGCAAGCAGCATGAGCGCGCCGAGCGCCCATACCGATCTGCGCGTTTTTCTTGCTATCTTTCGCATCCTCTATCCTCCTTAAAAGCTGTACCGCACAGAAAACTGCGCCGCGCGCGGCAACTGCACATTCTGCAGCGTGCCGAAGGTGCTCGACGCCTTGTTGTAGCCGTTGACGAACTGCTGTGCTGCACCACCATTGACGAGATTGTAGAGGCTGGCCTCGACATCGACAGAATGGTGGCCGGAGATGTGGAAGGAACGGCCTGCGGAACCATCCCATTGGAACAACCACGGGCAGAAGATCTCTCCTTCGCCGCGATTCGAGTAGGCGAAACGATAGGTGGTTGCCAGAGGATTTGAAACAGTCCGAGTTGCACCGTTGTAAATTACCGAGACGGTAGACGGTCCGTACTGACCGCCATAGGTGGTTGTCGTAATCACCGGCCCTCCCGGGGTTCCAGACTGCGCCGTGAACGATGAAGAGACATGAATGCGATACGGCAGATTCCAACTCAGTCCGGTTCGAAGCTGATGGCGCTGCCACATGCGATTGCGCGTATCGCCGGTGTAGTCGTTGGTCACATTGCCACGCACCGAACCAAGTCCTGCATTGTTATCAAATTTGGTTGGTTCGATAATTGCAGAGGGATCGTTCGGCTGCCAGGTACCGGCAATGTGATCCGGTGAGTAGGTGTAGGTTCCGAAGAGATTTACCTTATTGGTTTTCTTACTCGCCGTCACTTCGTATCCATGATAGACGAACCAGTTCCACTTGTTGTTCGTAACATAGTAGGTGTTGTTGATGGCCGTGTTGTAGAGACCGCTCCAGGTCGTACCCGACGAGGTCGTTGTGTAGATCTGGTTGGTGTCATACTGCGCGGGACGGTCGCGGTACTCACGGTTGATGTAGCTGAAATCGAGAACCACCGCGCCAGGAAGCTGCGTGCGATAACCCAGAATCCACTCCCGCACATAACCCTGATGACGCTTGGGATCGAAGGTCTTGCCGGTTGTCAGTGCGGTTGCGCCCGGCGTGACAAAGCTGACCCAACTGCCGTTGACCAGATAATTATCTGTTGTCGTAAGGGTGCTAGTGCCGGCTGTACCAAGGTAGCTTGCGTTCGTGATGTCAGTCAGCTTGGCCCAACTGGCGCGCACCACGTTGCGGTTGCTCTTATGGATCGAATAGGATACACCGACGCGTGGCGCATAGTTCCAGGCATGTGAAGTGTTGACCTTGAAGATCTTGTCGTATCCGGAAACCCAGTCAGCACGCAGGCCTCCTGTCACCGACAGCCACTCGTACGGCCGCCAGTGGTCCTGGATATACCAGGCATAGTCGTTGGCGCTGATGTAGCTGGTCAGATTGCTCGCTGCGCTCACTGACTGCATGTGGAATACGTTGTAGCCCTGCGATAGATTGCTTGTGCTGACGAGTGCTGCATCCTGCTGAATGATCGTTCCGCCATTCGCATAGAGCGTCGTGGTCTTGGCGCGCTCGTTGGGTTCAAGATAGAAACCTCCCTCGACTTCATGCGATCCTGCGGCCTTCGGAATCAGATAAGTCACATCCCCACTAAAGGTCGATTTGTGCGCCGGGACAAGGCTGATCGACGACATATTGTTCAGCGTAACCAGCACCGACCCTTGGCCGACCATCTTGCCTGATGACAGGGTTGCGGTGGTATAGATGTCGAGTTCCGGATTGGCTCCAACGCCGCCGGCAGACTCTACCGTCGGGTTCGTCCCCTTGTTGTTGTACGAAGCGATCAAGCGGCTGGAAAGCTTCGGAGTCCACTGCGAGAGAAGCTTCAGTCCGTATGCCTGGCCACCGTATTGACTGTTCACAAAACTGCCCGCATACCACTGATAGTTTCCGCCCTGCTTGCGGCTATCACTCTGAACAAGTCCAGTCAAACGATGGCGATCATTGATCTGAACATTGATATTGGCCAAAACACAAAGCCGCGCGACTGGTTGGAGAAGGGGGAATAGCCGGGAGCCAGCGCGCTCAGTTGCGTCTGCTGTGTGCTGGTGCGGCTGATTCCGTCATCGCGATCGATGTAGCGGCCGGAGATGAAAAACCATGCGCGTTTCTTGATGACCGGGCCGCTCAGCGAGAAGTCCGGCTGATTTGTTGACTCGACCGCGCTCACGCCTCCAGAAACATTGCCTGCGTTCAGGCTCGAAGGTCCGATCAGGTAGTAGACCGATCCGTGAAATTTGTCGCTGCCGGTAGGACTGGCAAGGTTGATGACCATTCCCATGGCCGCGGGCGAAGAAGCATCGTTAGCACCGATCTTGATCTGAATATCGCCCAGCGCCTCATTGCCAATGCTGATGGTATTCGACGGCCAGTTCTGCTGAAAGCTGCCGATGTCAATGCCGTCAAGCAAGGTGGCGTGATTTTCATTTTCCGATCCGCGCAGAAAGTAGGTCTGTCCGCCGTAGGCGTCGCTGGAGGCGCTGATGATGCCGGGCGTCACCTGGAAGACATCCGACCAGTCGTGACGCTGCGAAAGCGGAAGCGCACGCAGAAGTTCACCACTCAGGTTGATGTTTTGCTCCGCGCTCTGCGTCTCGAGCAGTGGGGCCTCTCCGTTCACTTCGACCGTCTGCTGCTGCGAACCAACCTTCAGCGCGACATCCAATGTCACATTGAGGCCAGCGCGAATGATCAGTCCACTACGCACATACTTGTCGAACCCGGGAAAATCAACGGCAATTTGGTAACCTTCGCCCGGAGGCAGTTCCCTCAGCCTATAATCGCCCGCGCCATCGCTAACCGCTTTGAAGGTACCACCGACATTGGGACTGGATGCGACAATCTGCACGCCGACCAGTGCGGCGCCCGATCCATCAGTAATCTTTCCATAAATATTTCCGTAGGCCGAGTTCTGCGCATGTGCCTGCACGAGAAGCAGAGCAAAGGCACACACAACGACCCAGGCCGAATGAAGATACTTTCGTTCGCGGACCACCAGAAAGTCAGACAAATGCGTCATTGTACCCCTCCATGATTTCTGCGCTATGCGGCGAATACACGAGAATTGCGCAGACCAATCCGCTGCGGCATCACATGCCGATTGTTTTTGTATTTGTGGATGGATTCCACGGCGGAATAAGATATTATTGAAAACAAATGAGTTGTATTAATTATTAGGAGAGTGCTTACCGAAAGATAGATAATGCAGTTTTCTGGAACGCTGCGAAGGTTTCCGGTTGCGTCAGGGCGCACCACAACTTCATTGATGCGTCGACCATCTCTGCCTTTTTCGAGACGACTTTGGTCCTTCTCGTCATGCGGCCAAGATGATGGCGGGTATTGCTGTTGTCCTGCTCGATCAGGATGGTATGTGCCTTGCCGACGATGTGGCGCTCCGGAGGTAGTACTTTGGCGAAGGCGTCCCAATCGTCCGTGTAAAAGATGCAGTGGATCATGTGTTTGACTTTGTCGTAGAGCCACTGGAAGGTTGCAGCATCACGACCGCCGAGAACCCAGGCGACAGTTCGCCGTGAAGTACGATCCACGGCCTTGAGGAGCCAGAGTTTGTTTTTTTTGAGCCGATGAAATGCCACATCTCATCAAACTCCATCTCTTCGATGGTTGCTGGAATTTCCGGTGTTCCGAGCAGGTCGGCCTCCCGCCTCAGCCACTTTTGCACTGCCGGTCGCGTAACCCCGAACAACTTGGCGATAAACCCATAGGAGGATTTACCCAGAGAATAGAGAATCACCGCAAACGCTCTCTTGATAGCCGTA
>Ga0224531_1000900_pt1 | contig 14056 bp, 15 predicted proteins | sample CBST100metaG_FD_179876 | JGI IMG/M metagenome (GOLD analysis project Ga0224531, IMG submission 179876) | Peat soil microbial communities from Stordalen Mire, Sweden - C.B.S.T100 | ecosystem: Environmental > Terrestrial > Soil > Wetlands > Peat | place: Sweden: Norrbotten County, Stordalen Mire... | reverse complement strand
CAAGCAGCCCGGGCTGGACGCGGTGCCGGTGGCGACGCTGCGTGCCCGCGCCGAGGCGGCGGGGATTCTCGGCAGCACCGAATACTGGACGCCGGAGCTGCAGGCCGGCGCCTTCCATCTGCCGCCGTATATTGCGCGGCATCTGCCGCAATAGCCGGCGTGCCGCGTCACGTCGGCGGGGCGAAGCTCTGCACCAGGCTGCCGCAGGTCAGCCGCCAACCGTCCACCAGCACGAAGAAGATGAGCTTGAACGGCAGCGAAACCACGTTCGGCGGCAGCATCATCATGCCCAGGCTCATCAGCACGCTGGCCACCACGGTGTCGATCACCAGGAACGGCAGGTAGAGCAGGAAGCCCATTTCGAAGCCGCGGCGCAACTCGCCGATCAGGAAGGCGGGGATCAGCGCCCGCCACGGCGTCGCGTCGGGCCCGGCGGGGTCCGGCAGCTTGGCGAGATCGAGGAACAGCCGCAGGTCCGCGGCCTTCGCGTTGACGCTCATGAAGTGGTGGAACGGCGCGGCGGCGAGTCGCAGTCCCTCCATGGTCTCCACCCGGCCCTCGGTCATCGGCAGCAGGCCGGCGTTCCAGGCCTGGTCGAACACCGGCTGCATGACGAACAGGGTCAGGAACAGGGCGAGGCCGATCAGCACGGTGTTCGGCGGCGTGCTCTGTGCCCCGAGCGCGCTGCGCAGCAGCGACAGCACGATGACGATGCGGGTGAACGCGGTGAGCATGACCAGCAGACTGGGTGCCAGCGACAGCACGGTGAGCAGGGCGGTGAGCTGCACCAGCCGCGACGTGGCACCAGCGCCGGCGGCGTTGCCCAGGTCGATCGAGAGTGACTGCGCCTGCGCCGCGGCCGGCAGCAGCGCGACGAGCAGAAGCGCGGCCAGCCCGCCGGTGCCAGCCAGCCCGGCTGCGTGAGCGTGTCCGCGAACGGAGGCGGGGCCATGGATCGCCACCTCGCCTTGCGGTTGGGCGGAGGGGTCCGTTGCCGCGGGGTCCTTCTGTTCCATCCAGCCGACCACCACGTCCTGCGCGCCGCCGGTGAGCAGCAGCACGCGACGGCCGGCGCAGCGCACCAGGTGCAGGCGGCGCCGTGCGTCCAGCGCCAGCGACTGCTCCAGCGCCAGCCCGCCGCCGCCTGGCGGCACGCCACGCAGCCGCAACAGGTGTGGCGCCAGGCGTCGCCCGAGCCAGATCAGTGCCAGCACCGCCGTCAGCGCCGCCAGACTCGCGGAAAGGGGGGAAGGAAAAATATTTGCCAACATGACACGGCCTTTTGCCGGGGCGGAGGGGACGGGATCAGTCGGCGGGCGGCGGCGCCAGCGCGGCCTGCAGCGCCTCGGTACGGGTGAGCACGCGTTGCAACTGCGACCGCAGCACGCGGCCGTGCTCGGGCGGTAGATCCAGGCAACAGGCGCACAGCCGCCCGACGGTATCGTCGAGCCCGTTCAGGTCGACTCGCCGGTGCGCCCGCACCAGCCCCTCGGCGACACGCAGAATGCCCTCGAGCGCCTGCGCGAGCCGTTGCGTCGCGGCGAGGCGGATCGGGTCGGGCGGCAGTTCGGTCGGTTGGTCGAACTCGGTCATGGCCGGTGCATCAGACACCAGGGAGATTGACCAATCCTTGCCGACGCGGTGCCGATCTTAGCGGTTGGTTCAGATTTTCCGGTGATGCTGCCGCCTGTTGCAGCAAAGGCACGGCGGCATGGATCCGACAGACATCCCGCTGTTCGACTTGGCGGAGAGCCGACTGGGGTGGCTCGGCCGACGCCAGCAGGTGCTGGCGCAGAACATCGCCAACGCCGACACACCCGGCTGGCAGGACCGTGACCTGCCCTCGTTCGCCAGCACGCTGGCGCAGACGGCACAGACGACGATGGCGCCCGTGCGTACCGATCCGCAGCATCTCGCCGGCACTGTGGCCGCCAACGCGCCGCTGCTGGTGCGGCGCGAGCGCAAGGCGGAGCGGTCGCCGGACGGCAACGGCGTCGCGCTGGACCAGCAGATCCGCCGCGTCGCCGACACCGACACGGCGCACGCGCTGGTCAGCGGCCTCTACAAGTCGTTCCTCGGCATGTTCCGTACCGCGATCGGGCATTCGTAGGCAGGCATGCGCACGGTGTCACACCGACAGACCTGGAAAGATCGCGCGAGCGCAAGCCTGCTCAGCCTTCGTCACGTGCGCAAACCTCCAGGGGTTTGCTGAGGGAGAGATTGCGATGGATCTGCAAACCGCCCTGAACATCTCCGCCAGCGGCATGGACGTGCAGACGACGCGGCTGCGCGTGATCGCCGAAAACCTGGCCAACCAGGACACCACCGGCAGCACGCCCGGCGCCGCTCCCTACCGGCGCAAAACGATCAGCTTCGCCAACCGCGTGGACCGCACGCTCGGCGTAAATCTGGTGTCGGTGAAGCAGATCGGCGAGGACAACAGCGATCTGCCACAACGCTACGACCCGGCCAGCCCGGCCGCGGACGCGAACGGCTACGTGCGTACGCCGAATGTCAACAGCTTCGTCGAGGTGATGGACATGCGCGAGGCGGAACGGAGCTACAGCGCCAACCTCGCGGTGCTGCAGACGACGCGCGGCATGCTCAGCCGTGCCATCGACCTGCTGAAGTAGTGGTGCGCCATGGACCCCGTCGGCAGTAACCTCGCGGCACCGCTGGTCGTGCGGCCCTCCGACGCGGCGCGCGCCTATCGCGACGCCGAGGCCAGCGACGGCGGCGGCGATTTCGGCTCCGTGCTGACGCGCGCCGTGCAAGGTGTCGCGGACGGCGCCCAGAGCGCCGAGGCGAAGTCCATGCAGGCGATCGCCGGTGGCGGCGACATCACCGACGTGGTGACGGCGGTGAGCAAGGCCGAATTGGCGCTGCAGACCACAGTGACGATCCGCGACCGGGTGGTGCAGGCGTACCAGGACATCATGAAGATGCCTATCTGAGCCGGCTCGCGCTCGTTGGCGCACGGATGGGCCTGGAACGAGCGTGCGTGTGGGCTTTCGTCAAGGGTGCAAATCTCCAGAGGTTTGCTGGGGTCGGGGACAGGCGATGCAGGACGGCGATGTGGGCATGCTGCTGCGCGAGGCGGTGATCGTCACGCTCAAGCTCGGCGGGCCGCCGATGCTGGCCGGGCTGGTGGTCGGGGTGGTGATCTCGCTGTTCCAGGCAGTGACGCAGATCCACGAGCAGGCGCTCGGCTTCGTGCCCAAGGTGGTGGTGGTGAGCGTGACCCTGCTGCTGCTCGGCCCGAGCATGCTGACAACGTTGCAGGACTACACACGCATGGTGTTCGACCGGGTGGTCGCGGTCGGCGGTGGATAGAGCGCCCGTGCGAACTCTCCGCCGTTCCCCTGCCCGCAGGTGGAGGCGGCTGCGCGATGGACGCTGATGCTCTGCTGACCCACCTGCCGCAATGGGGCTTTGCCGTGGCGCTGCTGATCGCCCGCGCCGGCTCTGCCTGCATGCTCATTCCGGTCGTCGGCGAGGCCGAGCTGCCCAGTACCATCCGCGCCGGCTTTACGCTCGCCCTGGTCGCCCTGCTGCTGCCGGTAATCGGCCCGCAACTGCCGCCGGTGCCCGCCAGTCCGCTCGCCGCCGCCGCCCTGGTGGTGGCGGAGATCGCCACCGGCCTATGGCTCGGCTGGCTCGCTCGTCTGCTGGTGCTGGCGCTGACGATGGCCGGGCAGATCATCGCCTCCCTCGCCGGTCTGGCCAACGTCATCGAGCCGGACGCCGCCCAGGGTGCGTCGACCAGCGCGCTCAGCCGCGCGTTCGGACTGGCCGCGCCGGCGGCCCTGTTGGCGAGCGGGCTGTACGCGTTGCCCCTGGCGGCGCTGGCCGGCAGCTATACCGTGGTACCGGCGGGCACGCTGCTGCCGGCCGCGGACTCGGCCGAGGCGGCGGTGAGCGCGGTGGCGAACTGCTTCAGTCTGGCGCTGCGGTTGGCGGCGCCGTTCCTGCTCGCCGGCATCGTCTGGCAGGTGGCGCTGGCCCTGCTGGCGCGCCTGGTGCCGCAGATGCAGGTCTACTTCATCGCCCTGCCGGGGCAGATCCTCGGCGGTCTGGCACTGCTGGCGCTGCTCGTCGCCGCCCTGTTCGGCGCCTGGCAGGATCAGGCCGGTGCCAGCCTCGCGGCGTTGCCAGGCCTGTAGCGCGCCGTGGCCGACACCGACGACCGGACGGAAGCGGCAACCCCGAGGCGGCTGCAGAAGGCGCGCGAGGAAGGCAACGTTCCGCTCACGCCGGAAGCCCCGGCGCTGGCCGGGCTGGCGGCCTGCACGCTGCTGGCGATGCTGGCGGGGCCGGGGCTGGCAAGGCACTTGGCGGGACAGCTGGCCGTGGTGCTGGCCCAGGCGCACACACTGGACCCCGTCGCGGCGCTGCGGGCGACACTGCTGGCGGGCGCGGCTCTGGCGCTGCCCTTCGTGCTGGTGACGACGCTGGGCGGAGTTCTGGCGGCGCTGTTGCAGACCGGCTTCCTGCTCAGCCTGCACCCGCTGCTGCCCGACCTGAGCCGTCTGTCGCCGATGCGCGGGCTCAGCCGGCTGTTCGGCCGGCAGGGCCTGGTGCAGGCGGGGCTGGCGCTGCTCAAGTTTGGCGTGGCGGCGGCGGCGCTCTGGCGGGTGCTCGGCGCCGTCTGGCCGCTGCTGCCGACGGCGCTGCTGTGGGACCCGGGCACGTTGCTGGAGCGCACCGCGCGTGAGGTGCTGCACCTGATGTTGGTGGTGCTGGGCGCGCAGGCCGTGCTGGTGGTGCTGGACATGCTGCGGGTGCGTCTGCAGCACGCCGGCAGCATGCGCATGAGCCGCCACGACGTGCGCGAGGAGCACAGGGAGACCGAAGGCGACCCGCTGATCAAGGGGCGCATCCGCCGCCTCCGCCTGCAGCGGGCGCGCCGGAACATGCTGCGCGCGGTGCGCAAGGCGACGGTGGTGGTGATCAATCCGACCCACTACGCCGTGGCGCTGGTCTATGACCGCAGCTTCGGCAGCGCCGCGCCGCGCGTGGTAGCGAAGGGCGCGGACGCCATGGCGGCGCGCATCCGCGCCATCGCCGAGGAGCATCATGTGCCATTGGTCGCCAACCCACCGCTGGCGCGCGCGCTGTGGCGGGTGGAGCTGGACGCGGAGATACCGGCCGACCTGTTCCAGGCGGTGGCGGAGGTCATCGCCTATGTCTGGCGTCTGCGCAGCGGGGTGCGTCCGTCTGGCCTGTAGCGTGCTGCCCGCTCAGCCGGTGGCGGCGTGCATCACGCGTTCCTGCGTCGCCTCCGCGCGGCTCAGCTCGCCGTTGACGCGGCCCTCCCGGATCACCAGAATCCGATCCGCCACCGCCAGAACCTCCGGCAGGTCCGAGGAAATGACGATGATGCCGATGCCCTGCTCCGCCAACCGCTCCAGCAGGGCGTGCACCTCGGCCTTGGCGCCGACGTCGATGCCGCGGGTCGGCTCGTCGACGATCAGAATGCGCGGTCGCCGCGCGACCCACTTGGCGATCACCACCTTCTGCTGGTTGCCGCCGCTGAGGTTGACCGCCTGCTGCTCGATCGACGGCGTCTTGATGTCGAGCGAGCGCACGAAGGTCCGGCAGTTCTCCGACTCGCGCGCCCGGTTCACGAACTGCAGCGTGCAGTAGTCCTCGAGATGCGTGAGGCTGAAGTTCTCGCGCACGGTCATGCCGAGCACGAGCCCCTGCAACTTGCGGTCCTCGGTGACGAAGCCGATGCCGTGCCGCATGGCGCTGCTCGGGTCGCCAATGTGGACCGGCCGGCCGTCCACGCTGATCTGGCCGGCGTAGGGGCGGACGCCGAAGATCATCTCGACGATCTCGGTCCGGCCGGCGCCCATCAGGCCGAACAGGCCCAGTATTTCGCCCTTGTGCAGATCGAAGCCGATATCGGCGACCCTGGCGACGTGCGCGCTGCGGTGCTTGAGCGTCAGCCCGCGCACGGACAGCACGACCGCGTCGGTGACGTGTGAATGGTGGTCGCCATAGAGCTGGCTCAGCTCGCGATCGACCATCTTGCGCACCAGCAGGTCGCGCGTCACCTCGCCGATGGGCAGGCTGTCCACCGTCATGCCGTCGCGCAGGATGGTGACGCGGTCGGCGATTTCGAAGATCTCCTCCAGCCGGTGCGAGATGTAGACGATGCCAATACCCTGGCCGCGCAGCTTGCGGATCAAATTGAGCAGTGTTTCCGTCTCGTGCTGGCTCAGCGAGGCGGTCGGCTCGTCCATGACGATGATGGTGGCGTCGTAGGAGATCGCCTTGGCGATCTCGATCATCTGCTTCTGCCCGACGCTCAAATCGCCGACCGGCGTGGACGGGTCGATGTTCAGGTGGAGCTGGCCCAGCACGTCGCGCGTCGCCTCGATCATGCGCCGCTTGTCGATGAAGCCGGCGCGGATGATCGGCTCCTTGGCGAGGAAGATGTTCTCGGCGACGGTCAGATTCTCGACCGTGGACAGCTCCTGGTAGATGATGCTGATGCCGAGCGAGCGGGCATGCACGGCGTCGGTGATCTGCACCGGCGCGCCGTTGATGCGTATGCTGCCACCGGGGTCCGCCTTGAACACGCCGGTGAGGATCTTCATCAGGGTGCTTTTGCCGGCACCGTTCTCGCCCACCAGCGCGTGCACCTCTCCCCTGGCGACCGACAGATCGACGTGGTTGAGCGCCTTGACCCCGGGAAAGGTCTTCGAAATGCTGCGCATCTCCAGGAACGGTGGCATGGTGGGGGCTCTCGCAATCGAAGCGCCGGGCCGACGGACGCATTACTGTCTGCCGGCCCGGCGCCTGGTTCAGGTGTGGTCGGACCAGTTTACTTGGTGTAGCTCGTGAGGTTGGACGCGTCGACCACGGTCACCCCGGTATCGACGTCCTTCAGGTTGGTCTCGGTGCCGTTGATCTGGGCGACCAGATGTTCGACGGCCAGCTTGCCCATGGTGACCGGACGCTGCACCATGATGCCCTGGATGAAGCCTTCCTTGACGCCCTTGATGGTGTCGGGCAGGTCGTCGAAGGCGAACACCTTCAGGCCGCCCTTCTTGGCCGCGAATTCCTTGGTGGCCAGCACCTTGGCGACGGACGGGCCGCCGACCTGGCTGACGCCGAAGATGCCCTTCAGGTTCGGATGGCCGCGCAACAGGGCCTCGTCCACCGAGACGGCCCTGGCGAGATCGTCGTCGGTGCCTTCGGTGGCGATGATCTTGATGCCGGGATAGCCGGTGAGGGCCTTCTTGATCCCGGTGATGCGCTCGTTGAGGTTGTTGGCGCCGAGCTGGCCGGTGACGATGGCGACCTCGCCCTTGCCGTCGAGCGCCTTGGCCATGGATGCGCCCATGGTTTCGCCGGCGGCCTCGTTGTTGGTGCCGATGTAAATGCTGCGCGCGCTCTTGGGCGAATCGGAGTCGTAGGTGAGCACCTTGACGCCGGCGGCGACCGCCTGCTTGATGATGCCTTCGACCGCCCTGGGCTCGTTCACAGAGATGGCGATGCCGTCGACCTTCTTGGAGACCAGGTCTTCGATGATCTTGACCTGGGTGGCGCCCTGGGTGTTCTGCGGCGCGACCCACTGGTACTGCACGCCGAGTGCCTTGGCTGCATTGGAGGCGCCGGTATTGCAGTCGTCGAAGAACGGCACCGCGACCTTGGGAATCACCGCGACCACGATGTCCTTGGCATCCTTGGCGAGGGCCGTGGACGCAGCCAGCACCGGCATTGCGATCAGCAAGGCAGCGAGCGATACACGAAACGAATTCATGATGGTGACCTTCCTACTTCTTGGCGTGTCTTCCGTGTGCAGGGGGCTCTCCCCATGCGTCGGCGTACATTTATGTCGTTTCCAATCCGATAGTGTTGGTCGCTATGCTCCTTTCCTGCGGTTGCGCAACACATCGACGCTGACCGCGATGATGATCACGGCGCCGGTGATGGACTGTTGCGCATAGGTGTTGATGTTCATGAGCACGACGCCGTTGGAGATGATGCCGATGAGGGCGGCGCCGATGATGGCGCCTTCCACACTGCCGATACCGCCGGCGAGGCTGGCGCCGCCGATCGCGGCCGCGGCGATCACGTCCAACTCGGCGCCGAACCCCGACGCCGGCTCGGCCGAAACGTAGCGCGAGAAGCTGACCACGCCTGCCAGCGATGCGATGACGCTGGCACACATGTAGACGAGCAACGTGACCCGTTTGGTCTTCACCCCGCTGAGGCGGGCGGCATATTCGTTGCCGCCGGTGGCGTAGACGTGGCGGCCGAACCGGGTCTTGCGCATCAGGACGGAGAATCCGATCATCATCACCAGCATGATGACGACCGGGACCGGCACGAAGCCGACATAGCCCTGGCCGAGCACGGTGAAGTTGTCGGGCACGTCGGGCGTGACGGGCACACCGTGCGTGATGATGTACATCAGTCCGCGGCCGATGCTCAGCGAGCCGAGCGTGGCGATGAACGGCTGCAGGCCGATGACGGTGATCAGCACGCCGTTGAAGGTGCCGAAGGCGAGGCCGACGAGCAGCCCGCCGGCGATGCAGACCAGGGTCGGCAGGCCGCTCGCGAAGCCGAGCGCCGTCACCAGCGACGCCAAGCCCATGACCGATCCCACCGACAGGTCGATGCCGCCGGTGATGATGACCATCACCATGCCGATGGACATGATGGCGGTGAGCGAGAACGAGCGGAACACGCCCATGAGATTGTCGGTGGTCAGGAAGTAAGGCGTGGCCAGGCTGATCAGCGCGCCCACCAGGATCAGCGCGGTGAGGACGTTGAGTTCCCGAATTTTGAGCAGGGAAGCCCAGCGCATCGCCGGGCTGCGGTGACCGCCGGGCACGGCAGATCCGACCAGACGTTCGATCACGGATGCGTATTCCTCTCTACCAGGACGGCCATCGCGCAAAACAGCCACCGCGCGTCACGCAGGCGGGGAACAGACGGGCATCACCCTTCGCGTTTCGGCACACCAAAACCAGCGCGTCATGCTGCCTGATCGAGTTCGGCGTCGACGTTCATGCGGCGCTATGAGCGCCTTTTCTCCCATTTTGAGTATATTCTACCAATAACTGTGCGGTGTCAATTGCGTCCGGCAGGCCCTCGATAAGCAATCGCCGCCTCGGCATGACGGCTGGCGCGGGTACACGGCACACAACAGCATTGACGCAGTACATGGCGACTCGTCGCGCCAGCGGTGACTGTCGCGAGGACCGGCCAGCATCTGCATGCAATCCGCATTCGCACCGCCACCGGACCAGCCTCGACGAACAACCAGCCAGCCCCGACCAAGACAACCGCGGTCAGCGTTTCGGCAGGTTCGCCGGGGCGCCGGTGCGGTGGGCGGCAGATGACGGCAAGCCGGCTGTCAGGCGGAGCCGATGGCCTCGATCGCTTCTTCCAGGACCGTGCTGACTATCTCCGGGTTGCGGTTGATCACCAGCAGCAACGTGCGCGCGGCCTGCTCCGGCCGGCGGCGGCCCTGCTCCCACTCGCGCACGGCGGCGAGGCTGAAGCCGAATCGCGCGGCAAACTCGTTCTGGCTGAGTTCGAGCCGGTGGCGGATCGCCCGAACATCGACATCCGGGGGCGCCTGATGATGCAGCTGGGCCTCGTGGGCGGCCAAATGGGCCTCGACCTGGGGCAGTGCGGGACCGGCGCCGGGGGGAAGATCGCGCGCGCGATCGAGGGTTTTGAACATCGGATGCTCTCTCCTCTGTCAGGCCGGTTGGCGGCTGACGTGTTGTTTCTTGATCCATGACCGCGGCAGGACGCTGCAGCGGCCAGGGCACGTGCCGGACTGATGCCATCACCGTAGCCCAGCGGTGGGCGTTTGGGCAGAGAGAACGGTTATTGCGGTGCCGCACACGTCAGGCACGGTCATCATGCTTCGTTCTTGCCATTGCCGCGACGCGAACATATGATGAACAAATGATTAATCGTTCGGCTCGGCGACCGCCCGTGCTGGGGGCGCGCGGGTCTGGTTGCGGTGTTGCCTGCCCCGGTGCCAGATGTGACAGACCAGCGGGATTGGAGCATGCTGCGCGCCGGCTGGCCGCAGTCTCCGGCTGTAACCTCCAGAGGGACAACGATGGATAAAAGCAAGGCGCTGGACGCCGCGATGGCGCAGATCGAGCGGGCCTTCGGCAAGGGCTCGATCATGCGCCTGGGCGCCCGTGCGGCCGACACGCAGATCGACGTGATTCCCTCCGGTTCGCTCGGCCTAGACTTGGCACTCGGTGTCGGCGGCCTGCCGCGTGGGCGCATCATCGAAATCTACGGACCGGAAAGCTCGGGCAAGACCACGCTCGCGTTGCACGCCATCGCCGAGGCGCAGAAGCGCGGCGGCACCGGCGCCTTCATCGACGCCGAGCACGCGCTGGACCCGGCCTATGCCCGCAAGCTCGGCGTCGACGTGGACAACCTGCTGATCAGCCAGCCGGACGCCGGCGAACAGGCGTTGGAGATCGCCGACACGCTGGTGCGCTCGGGCGCGGTGGACGTGCTGGTGATCGATTCCGTCGCCGCCCTGGTGCCGCGCGCCGAGCTGGAAGGCGAGATGGGCGACAACCATATCGGCTTGCATGCCCGCCTGATGAGCCAGGCGCTGCGCAAGATCACCGGCAGCGTCAGCCGCAGCAACACCATGCTGGTCTTCCTCAACCAGATCCGGCTGAAGATCGGCGTGATGTTCGGCAACCCGGAGACCACCACTGGCGGCAATGCGTTGAAGTTCTATGCCTCGGTGCGCCTGGAAATCCGCCGCATCGGCCAGATCAAGGACCGCGAGGAGGTGGTGGGCAACCAGACCCGGGTGAAGGTGGTCAAGAACAAGGTCGCCCCGCCGTTCAAGCAGGTCGAGTTCGACATCATGTATGGCGAAGGCATCAGCAAGGTCGGCGAGCTGATCGACCTCGGCGTGAAGGCCGGCGTGGTGGAGAAATCCGGCGCCTGGTTCAGCTACGACAGCCAGCGCATCGGCCAGGGCCGCGAGAACGCCAAGCAGTTCCTGCGCGAGCACGCCGACATGGCGGCGGCGATCGAGGCGAAGGTGCGCGATCAGGCGGGCACGGTGGCCGAGACGATGCTGGCGGCACCGGACGCTGGGGAGGCCGACGCGGCCGAGCCGGTCGCGGCCGACTGAGCCGTTGTTCGACGCCACCTCCACCGCCTCTGGCGGCTTGCCGCTGGACGAAGCCGATCGGGAGCTGATCGAGGCGGCGCGCGCGCTGCTGCGCCGCCACTATCGGCCGGACTGGCACACGGTCGCCGCGGCGATTCGCGGCCGCGACGGCAGGGTGTGGACCGGCCTGCATCTCGGCGCCACGGTCGGGCGGCTTTCGGTATGCGCCGAGGCGGTGGCGCTGGGCCGGGCCATCATCGAGGGCGACGGCAGCATCGCCACCGCCGTCGCGGTGCGTCACCCCAAGCCGAAGGAGGTGGACCGCGGCCTGGCCGTGGTCTCGCCCTGCGGCGCCTGCCGGGAGCTGATCCTGGATTACGATCCCGCCGCCCTGGTGATCGTGCCGACTCCGGGCGAGACGGTGAAGCTGCCCATCCGCGTCCTGTTGTCGCTGCCATACCGCCGCTGAGCCGTGCGGCGGCGCCCCCATGACAGCGCGCGCTAGCTGCGCTAATGCGTGCGGCTTGCGCACCTCATGGGATCAATCGCCGTACCATGGCCAGTAGCAACGACATCCGCGCCACCTTCTTGGACTATTTCGCCCGCAACGGGCATCAGGTCGTCGCAAGTTCGCCTCTGGTGCCGCGCAACGACCCGACATTGCTGTTCACCAACGCGGGCATGGTGCAGTTCAAGAACGTGTTCACGGGCCAGGAGAAGCGCCCGTACAGCCGCGCCACCACGGCGCAGAAGTGCGTGCGCGCCGGCGGCAAGCACAATGACCTGGACAACGTCGGATACACCGCCCGGCACCATACGTTCTTCGAAATGCTGGGCAATTTCTCCTTCGGTGACTATTTCAAGGACCGTGCGATCGAGCATGCGTGGACCCTGATCACCAAGGATTTCGGCCTGGCCAAGGACCGCCTGCTGGTCACCGTGTTCAGCGAGGACGAGGATGCCGCCGCGCTGTGGCACCGCATCGCCGGCCTGCCGGACGAGCGCATCATCCGCATCCCGACCTCGGACAATTTCTGGCGCATGGGCGACGTCGGCCCGTGCGGCCCGTGCAGCGAGATCTTCTACGACCACGGCGAGCAGATCCCGGGCGGTCCGCCGGGCAGCGCCAACGAGGATGGCGACCGCTTCGTCGAGATCTGGAACCTGGTGTTCATGCAGTACGAGGAGGGCCCGCCGGGCACCCGCGTGCCGCTGCCGCGCCCCTCCATCGACACCGGCATGGGCCTGGAACGCATGGCGGCCATTCTCCAGGGCAAGCATGACAATTATGACACAGACACTTTCCGCGCCCTGATCCTGGCAAGCAGCGAGGCAACCGGCCAGGACCCGGACGGGGTGTTCAAGACCAGCCATCGGGTGGTCGCCGACCATCTGCGCAGCACCAGCTTCCTGATCGCCGACGGCGTGCTGCCCAGCAATGAGGGCCGAGGCTACGTACTGCGCCGGATCATGCGCCGGGCCATGCGCCATGCGCACATGATGGGCGCGCGCGAGCCGGTGATGTGGCGGCTGGTGCCGGCCCTGGTGCGTCAGATGGGCGCCGCCTATCCCGAGCTGGGACGCGCCGAGGCGCTGATCGCCGAGACGCTGCGGCTGGAGGAGACGCGCTTCAAGGCCATGCTGGAGCGCGGCCTGCGTCTGCTGGCCGAGGAGACCGGGCACATCGCCGAGGGCGGCGGCCTGCCCGGCGACGTGGCCTTCAAACTGTATGACACATACGGATTCCCGCTCGACCTGACGCAGGACGTGCTGCGTGAGCAGGGCCGCCGCGTCGATGTCGCCGGCTTCGAGCGGGCGATGCAGGAGCAGCGCAAGCGCGCCCGCGCCGCCTGGGCCGGCTCGGGCGAGGCCGCCACCGACCGGGTGTGGTTCGAATTGAAGGAGAAGCTCGGCGCCTCCGAGTTCCTCGGCTACTCCACCGAGACCGCGGAGGCGGTGATCCTGGCGGTGATCGCCGACGGCCATGCGGTGGCAAGTGCGCCGGTGGGCACGGACGTGGCCGTGGTGTTGAACCAGACGCCGTTCTACGCCGAGTCCGGCGGTCAGGTGGGCGATACCGGCAGCATTTCCGCGCCGGGGCTGCGCATCGCGGTCGGCGACACGCAGAAGAAGCTCGGCGATCTGATCGTGCATTTCGGCCGGGTGGTCGAGGGCGAGGTGGTGGCGGGTGCGGCGGTGCTGGCGGAGGTGGACCATGCGCGGCGCGCTGCGGTGCGGGCGCACCACAGCTCCGCCCACCTGCTGCACGAGGCGCTGCGTCGCCGCCTGGGCGAGCACGTCACCCAGAAGGGCAGCCTGAACGCGCCCGACCGGCTGCGCTTCGACGTCAGCCAGCCGACTCCGATCAGCCGCGAGGATCTGGCCTGGGTGGAGGGGCAGGTGAACGCGCGCATCCGCGAGAACTCGGAGGTTCGCACGCGGCTGATGACGCCGGAGGCGGCGGTGGCCGAGGGGGCGATGGCGCTGTTCGGCGAGAAATACGGCGACGAGGTGCGCGTGGTGACGATGGGCGCGGGCGAGGGCAACCGGTCCGCCTACTCCATCGAGCTGTGCGGCGGCACGCATGTGCGGCGTACCGGCGACATCGGCCTGTTCCGCATCGTCTCCGAGGGCGCGGTGAGTGCCGGCGTGCGCCGCATCGAGGCGGCGGCGGGCGAGGCGGCGCTGGCGCTGGTGGCCGAGACCGATCGGCGGCTGGGCGAGATCGCCTCGGTGCTGAAGGTGGGCCCGGCGGAGGCGCCGGAGCGGGTGGCGGGACTGCTGGAGGAGCGGCGGCGGCTGGAGCGGCAGGTGGCGGAGTTGCAGCGCAAGCTGGCCACCGGCGGGGCCGACCACGAGGTGGAAGACGTGGCCGGGATCAGGCTGGCGGCGCGCAACCTGGGCGACGTGCCGGCAGCCTGATCC
>Ga0224531_1000895_pt1 | contig 14086 bp, 7 predicted proteins | sample CBST100metaG_FD_179876 | JGI IMG/M metagenome (GOLD analysis project Ga0224531, IMG submission 179876) | Peat soil microbial communities from Stordalen Mire, Sweden - C.B.S.T100 | ecosystem: Environmental > Terrestrial > Soil > Wetlands > Peat | place: Sweden: Norrbotten County, Stordalen Mire... | reverse complement strand
GTGGATGCTGCCCTGATGAAGAACTTCCGTATTACCGAAACGACGCGCTTCCAGTTCCGCGCGGAAGCATTCAACCTGATGAATCGTGTTAACTTCTCCAATCCGAATGGCTCGATGAGCGCTGGGGAAAACTTTGGCCGCATCACCTCGGATGTCAGTCCACGGCTGATACAACTTGCACTCAAGTTCTACTTTTAACCACCTGTAAATTTGGTTCTTGATTGTCACGGCGGGACGAATGTTTCTTTCGTCCTGCCTAGAGCGGAACCACAGTAAGCGTGCCCTAGCTGAGCTTCTTCAATGTGGCTTTTTCTTGAGGAAAAAAGCCACTTGGCTGGCTTGCTTTCTGGATACATCTACTCTGGTTCCGCTATAACTTTTGCCGTGGAGGCTGTCTTTCAGCTATGTTCCTCATACCTCGACCGACGATTGCCTGGCTGCTGATCTTCCTTGCGTCCCCCCATCTTCTGCCCGAAGTGCGGCTAGGCGTTCTCCCACTCTTTGCAGAAACCTCGGCCGGCCAGCAACCGGTGGAGAAAAACCCTCCAGCGCTGCTGCGGCGTCCAATCCCCGACCATCTGGTCGTTCTTACATTCGACGATGCACCGCGCTCCCAGGCAATCTATGCCGCGCCGATCCTCAAGCACTATGGATTCGGAGCCACCTTTTTCATCTGTGAATTTCCCCCTCATTTTCAGGACAAGTCCCTATACATGTCTTGGACACAGATTCAACAACTCGATAAAGACGGATTTGAGATTGGCAATCACACGGCCTTTCACACCCACGTCAGCAAGATGACTCGCGCTCAATTCAGCGATTCGCTGGACTACATCGAAAAGAAGTGCAAATCTTTGGGTATTTCCAAGCCGGTGACATTTGCCTACCCAGGATACGATGTTCGTTCCAAGGATTTGGACCTGTTGACCGGGTACGGCTACCTCTTCGCGCGCGCCGGCGGAGAACGGCCCTACAACCCCGTGCAGGACAACGCGCTTCTGGTCCCGGGCATCAACGCCAATGGCACTGATGCCAACCACGTCATCGATGCCCTTAAACAGGCTTCCGGTGGCAAGATCGTCGTGCTAACCTTTCACGGTATTCCGGACAAGGAGCATCCCTGGGTTTCAACCCCGCCGGAACTCTTCAAAAAGTACATGCAGTACCTGCACAAGAACCAATACACTGTCATTGCCATGCGCGATTTGTCCTTGTACGTCGACCCTGCCCAGGCGGCACAACTGAATCCGCCCGTCAAGTCAAACGAGTCCGGGAGCAATCAGGCTTCGCGCCGAAGTAACTCTGCCCAGAAGGCTAACGGGGCCAAGGGCCATACGACAGTTGGTGGTGTGCAGAACAAGCCGGCGCTCACGCTTACCCGCTGTTGCACCAAGTAGCAGAATGGGTGCCCCAAAACGTCCATAGAACGGCACCCAGTCTGAAACATCCAGATCCTAAAACCTGGATCGTGGTGGTGCGCCGGGATGAACCGGCATGGGATAGAGGATGAAAGAGCCTTACGAGGAAGGAGTAGCGATCCACTCGGCCCCGAGTTTTGCGCCGGACACTGTGAAGTGTTCGGTGAAGCGTAAACAGGGGCACAGATGGGCTGTGTATTGAGCTTCGAAAATTTGCGATCAGGGCGCTGACACCGTCACCACTGTGGAAGGCAACACGGTCAGTAGCGTTATTGCGAGCGGTTGATCGGCCTTGCGTAGTCAGAGACCCCATGCACGTCTGGAAATTCCATGCACGAGAACCGGGAGACCTCGGAAATGTCTGAAGAGAAGTTAGTCGTCAGACCGGCGAGAGAAGGCGAAAGCCGCACGTCTCGCATGCACGTTTCCGAGGAGTCGGACAGCGGAATAATACCAATGAATCATTTGAACAAAGACGGACAACCGTTGGAGGAGAGTGAGGAGGGAAAGCCGCTGATCAAGGAGAACACCCATCAGCTCACCACGCACTCGACACAGAGCGAGGCTCGAGTGTCCCATCTGGCGTTCGCTTTCAGCTTCCCGTCTGGCATCCACGCTGTACCGTTGACCTCGCGCATTCACGAAGGACTGATCTTTTCCAACCGCGATTCCAGAACCCTGCTCGATAAACTGGCAGTATTGCTGTTCGCGATTGCCAACGTCCTGGATCGCAAGGTGCTGCTCGTGGCAGATGCCTACTATGCCAGCGGCAGGCTCATCGATCAGTTACTGGTGAATGGACATCAACTCATAACCCGGGCCAAAAGCAACGCCGTCGCGTATCTTCCGGCACCTGTGCCTGTGCGGCGCCGACGGGGAAGACCAAGACTTTATGGAGAAAAGGTCCGTCTCAAGGAACTTACACAGCAGCAGGCTGCATTTACTTCCGCTCCCAGCCCTGTCTATGGCGAAAACAACATCACCCTGCGCTACCGTTGTCTGGACCTGATCTGGCGTCCAGCGGCTCGCATCGTGCGTTTCGTGATCGTCCGCCATCCCCAGCGCGGGACCATCTTCCTGCTTACTACCGACCTCCCCCTTGCGCCTCTTGAAATACTCCAACTCTACGGTTACCGGTTCAGAATCGAGTTGGGATTCCGCCAGGCCGTTCACGTACTCGGCGCCTATGCTTACCACTTCTGGATGTGTGGAATGAAGCAGCTGCGCCGAGGCGATGGCAACCAGTATCTGCACTGCACCAGCAATGCGTACTGCGACGCGATCCGCTGCAAGCTGCGTGCCTTTATCTGCATGTGCAACTCGGATGCATCGCCCAAGGGTTGCTGCGACACATGGCGATCAACTATACCGCTAAAGTCTGGAGTGCATTCCGCAGTTGGCTCCGCACCATAAACCCGGAGCTGCCGCCTTCCGAACTCGTGACCGCAAACGCTCTGCGGACGGCCATTCCAGAATTTTTCTCATCGCACCGGATGGACACAACCCTCAAGGAAATCCTCCACCAATACAGACGCCAAGATATTTACCTGGATTCAGGGAAGAGGGTTGCATGATGGCCGGATGGAACTCGGCACTGTCCAGCTCTTAAACCTGGACAGGATTAACGGTGGATTCTGCGGACGGTTACGATCTGGATGGAGACCGGCGCTCCTGCCACCGCCCGCGCCCGGATCAGAGCTTCGAAATACGGTGGGTTTTGCGTATCGCCACGAATGTCCAGCGCTCGTTCGAGTTGCGCCCGATCATTGGAGTCAGCCAGGAGCGCGCCAAGCGCTTCAGTGCCCTCTTGCCTCAGACCCTGCAGAATCAGAATGTTCCCCTGGCCAATGCTGCTGGGCAGAAGCGAGAGGGTGGCGTAATCCTCTCCAGCGGAACCAGTCTGGGCCAAGCCCTGATAGGTGCTTTGCTCACCGGGCAGCGGGTTCTTGTTGCGGAAGTACATCCTTCCGCCCACTCCGTCTTCGGCGACCTCAAAATTCAGACGGTCCGCGAACAGTGATACCCACGGATTAGAGGTACGACTCCCCACGAAGATGTAGTTTCCCTTTTCCAAATCGCGCTCGTTGAGATCCCGTGCCGAACTCACGGAAAGCTGGTCGCCGTGGGTTCCCACGAGCTTGATCACCGTTGATGCCGCCATCACATCGGCAAACGAGGTGAGCTGCGAACCCGCAATGTAGTCCACGAGCCGGGAGAAATTCGCATCTAGGTGCGCCGGAATCAGACTTTCGCGAAAATCGGGCCGCAGATACTGATCGAGGGTGATTTCATGGTCGCCCAATTGCCGCAGCATCGTGCTACTGTCGGAGAGCACAATCCTTGTCTGCCGATCCTGTTGAATTACGGCGTTCAGAGGCCAGGGAACAGGAGCGGCTACGGATGCCCGAGAGGTATGATACCAGCCAAGAGCACAGACGACCGCCACCACCAGAGCGGGCCAGAATAGCACTTCCCGAAATGCAATTCGCCGAGTAATCCACGGCGGCGCAGCTAAGGCTAGTGTGGGTAGCGGCTCTGACTCAGGCTCTCCGCGTTGAAACTCAAGCACATATGAGCCCTTTGGAATGTCTACGCGCTGAATTTCGTGGCGCCCTTCTTCGTCAAAGTACTCATGCAGACGAAGTCGGAGCTGGCGCATATAGACCCGCACCGCGCTATCCTCGGCCGGACTATAGCTGGCGGGTTTGCCGAAGACGGCGACGCCGACTTGGCGCTCGGTCAGGCCGTCAGCTCTTCCCCGGATTGAATACTCCGCCAAGGAAGAGAGCAGCGCATGCAAGTTGGGGGATTTTTGGAACGGGCCGGTGAGCAGGATGCGTTCTACGAGTTGCCAACGGGGATCGGAGCGGATGTCCGAAGCTTGCTCGCCCTTCGGCTTAGGCGGATCCGACATGATCTCAGGCGAGGACATACGCATAACAATTATATATACACCGACAAATGGGGCGTTGCGTCCGCCGAACTGTTAAATGACGGATGCCCGGCGGCAGTCCATGTGGAAAATAAACTCAGAATGTTAGGTTCTTTGGATTCAATGCGGAAGAGAGTTGCATGCCGGTCGGGGCGATTATTGAGTGATCTAAATCACGCTCTATTCACTTGGCTTAAACATAATGTCGCTTAGAAAGCGAATCGGATCGGTTAGCAGAATGATTTCACCTTGTTTTCCGGGGGCTAAGCCCTTGGCAGGCGAATTCTGAAGTCCGAAACTCGCCGAGGATTCCAGTCAAGTAGCAAATCCCCGTCCTAGAGATGTTGAGTTCCGGGCTCTCTATGGATGCGCGTCTTTCCTGGAACAGCACAGAGTGCTTTCGAGGCGAAGTAATGACTTACGCAAACAGTTCTATCGAATATACCGGTGGCGGGCCAAGGTGCAGTCGGTTTGCTATTTGGATGTGGGTGCTACTTTTCACTCTGGTAGGCTCGGGATTTCAACTTCTCCATGCTCAGGAAGCTACAGGACTGACGGGCACGGTGACAGATTCATCGGGCGCGGCCATTGCCCATGCGCAGCTAACATTTCTTAACGTCGCCACAGGAGTCTCCATCCTATCCTCCAGTTCATCGGTAGGCACGTACACTGCCACCCTCGCCACGGGAACCTACAAAGTCATGGCTGCAGCACCTGGCTTTCAGACGTTCGAAGCGACCCAGGTCGTCGTTCAAGTGGGCGCTGTTCCAACCTTCAATATCAAGCTCATCGTGGGCGCCAGCAATGAGACAGTGCAGGTGTCAGCAGTCGACTCGCTCGAACTTAACACCACCAACGCGCAGCTTGACTCCATGGTACCTTCCGCGGAAGTCACCGACCTGCCGCTGGAAATCAATGGCAACATGCGCCAGATCACCAGTTTTGCCACGCTGGCGCCGGGCGTGAGATCCGGCCAATATGGCAGCGTGACGGTGGGAGGCGGCGCACCCAATCAGATCAACTCCGCTGGCAACTATTACAACGGTCTGCAGATTGATACTGCCTCGGACGTCAACTCCAACCCACCGTATGAGATGGTAGATCAGTTTCGCATCATCCGTTTCGTTCCTTCGGCTCAGTATGGCATGGTGCAGGGCGCCGTCGCCTACAACATGCGTGCCGGAACCAATAAACTGCACGGCGATGCGTTCATGATTGACCGTAATAGCATTTTTGACTCGCCCGGCTTCTTCCCGACCAATTTCGATTCTGCGGGAAAGCCTATTGCGCCCACCGACCAGGAGACTGACTGGGGAGGCACGATCGGCGGTCCCGTCGTTCTGCCCAAGCTTTACAACGGGCATAGCAAGACCTTCTTTCTGTTCAGCATTGACATTTTCAATAAGAATCAGGGCGTCACCACGGTCGGCACCGTTCCCACGCCGGCTGAGAAGGCGGGTGACTTCAGCAACTTTGTCGACACCACTAACACCGTGATTCCCATCTATGACCCGCAGACAGGGCAGCAGTTCCAGTGCAACGGCAAGTTGAACGTAATCTGCACAAACCGCTTTGACCAGCTCAGCCAGACGCTGCTCCAGTACATTCCCGACCCCAACACCACGGGAACCAACTATGGGATGGACAGCAACATGAACCCGGTCATCAAGTCGGTCCCGTACAAGACGCAGGCCTGGGGCATCACCCTGAATCACGAACTTACGCAGAACCAGAACATTGCCTTCACCTGGTGGCGCAACCACTACTCCGTGATTCAAGAAGAGAACGCTCCCATCGTGCCCGTCACCAACCCCCTCACTGGCGAGCAGTCGGGAGTCGATACTGCTAACGTCTGGCTGGTGAACTACTCCAAAACCATGAAGTCCAACCTCGTGATGACGGCCGGTTTTGCAGCGCAGAACAAGATGCAGGACTACGTGAACGACAACACCAAGGTGAACTTCGCCGGGCTCACGGACGGCACCACCATGCCCTACCTGAGCTTTAATGGCCAGAACGCGCCCACGCCATACGGTAACAGCAACAGTTCCATTATCAATTACTATGTGGACAATATCGGCTGGAATCTGTTCAACAACTGGCTGTGGAACCCGGGCCGCCACACCTTCAATATCGGCGGTGAGTTCCACCACTACATGGCACATACCATCAGCAACTACGGCAGCGGCCACTTCAGCTTCAGCCAGGCCGAGACCTCTATTCCCAATACGACGAATGCGAACTTTTCCAAGTGGGGCAGCTCGTTTGCCAGTTTCCTGCTCGGCTTGCCGGACTCTGCCAGCCGCACTGCCGTAGCCGAAACCGCGTTCAACACTCAGGCTTACTCGGCCTACATTCAGGACGACATCAAGCTTACGACCAAGCTGACGCTGAATGCCGGCCTGCGCTACGACCTGATGTTGCCCTACACAATGGCGCAGAACAACAACGTGTTTCTGGATCCTGCGGCACCAAACCTGCTGGCCAGTAACCTGCCTGGAGCAGCGACCGCATTTGGTAATTGCACCGGCTGCGCGGGCTATAACCGCGTCGCCATTCACGGTCTAAACTTCGGTCCGCACGCGGGTTTTGCCTACAGCCTGAATAACAAGACGGTGATTCAGGGCGGATTCTACATCGCCTACCTTGGCTTCAACGGAGCCTACGGGCAGGGTGAAGGCGAAAGTGCCCCAACCAGCTTGGCAGGATTGCTGGCCGGCAGCTACACGGTGAACGGAACCGGCGGTTACACATCCGGTTACGGGCAATGGACCAACCCCACCACTGGAGCGGCGATTCCACTCCCTAACGTTGCGGCCACGCCCTTCAGCACTGGATTGGGTGTCGCCCAGACCATCAACTACCTCGATTATTCGCATAACGGCGAGGCTCCGCATCTGCTGTCGTGGAGCCTGAGCGTGCAGCGGGAGATTCCGTGGCACACCATGCTGACCTTCGCCTACACGGCAAACAAGGACACGCACCTATCGGGCTACAATATCAACCCCATCAGCCAGCCCAGCGCTTCGGTTCTCCAGTACGGCGCGTGTCTCACCTACTCCATCACCGACCCACGACTGCCCACATCCAGTTGCTCCGGCGTTTCGGCTCCTTACGCTAACTTCGCCACCCAGTTCGGCGGCGGCGCAACCGTGTACCAGGCGCTGAAGAATTACCCGCAGTACTCCAATGTTGCGCGTGCGTTCGACCAGTCTGCGACCTCGTATTTCAGCGCCTTCCAGATTCAGGCCGAGAAGCACCTGTCCAACAATTTGAACTTGTTGGCTAACATCGAACTGCCCAGGTTGTACGACAACATGACCACTGTCGTGGACAAGGCCAATCAGAGAGCCTCTTGGTCGGAAGACACCACCGGCTCATTTGAAAGCAAGTTTGCAGGCACCTATCAGCTTCCGATCGGAAAGGGCCAACGCTGGCTCAATTCCGGGCACGCCGGCGATTGGCTGGGGGGCTGGCAAGTGGCGGCGATCCTTACCTACAACAACTCTCAGCCGCTGGCGATCACCCAAAGCGGGGAAAGCCTCCTCAACAGCACCAATCGTCCCAACTTCAATCCTCTGGTCCACCTCTGGTCGGGTAATTACAACAAGATTACGAAGTTCTTCGAGGGCAAGCTGCCCACGGCACCGCTGTTGTTCAGCACCAACGCCTGGACCAGCACTTCCAGTCAGTATGTGCTCGGTAACGCCAACCGTGCTTATAATGCGGTTCGCGGGCCCTGGTACCCTGTCGAGAATCTCAGCGCCAAGAAGCTCTTCCGCGTCACTGAGGGCATGTCGTTTTCGGTGCGCGTAGATTACTTCAACGTATTCAATCGCGTTCAGGCTCCTTTCCCGACCACCAACAGCACCGCCACCAACTTTGGTCAGGTCACAAGTAAGTTCTCTGCCACGAACCGTCAGGGCCAGATACAAGGAACCTTCAACTTCTAGTCACACCCGCGACGGCATGGAGGGTACTGTAACTGGCTACAGTTTTCCAATAACCATGTCGTCGCTAGCTCCGTCCAGACCTACGGCTGCACTAGCAATGCTATAGCGGTTTCACAGTTGCTCTACCCGGGAATCTGGGACACTTCACTATGGAGGCACGTGAATTGTGGAGCCACCTATCGGGACTCACTGGATCTCAAGCTGCAGTGCCTGCGAAAGCATCGGCAAGAATGGATAGTCGCCAGGAAGGGTGTTGACGAAATACGTGGAATGTGAGTGTTTGAAAGTATATTCGGCGATTCTCCAGACTGCATTTAAATATGTGAACTATCTACCCGAGAAAGGAAGACCCATTAATTGACGATCCTCAACCGATTGGCTCTCTTGGCAACTGTTCTTGCCCTCGCATCAACATCCTACGCAGCAATGCAGACACAAGACGATGGCACTGCTGCAACTCAGGGACCCATCGTTGTGCTGATTACGATCGATGGCTTCCCGGCCCGTGCCCTCAAAGACCCGCAGCTCCCGATGCCGACATTACGCCGACTCGAGGCCGACGGCGCCCATGCCGATGCCATGATGCCAATCAACCCAACGGTGACATGGCCGAATCATACCGCTCTCATTACAGGGGTCGACGCGAGCGTCCACCATGTAATGGCCAATGGCCTCATCCAATTTCGCACCCCTGGAGGCGCCCCTAATGTTGAACCGTGGGTCTCCAAGAACGAATTGGTTCATGCCCGTACTTTGTATGAGGCTGCCGCGGAAAAAAACATGACGACCGGACAAGTAGATTGGGTGGCTGTGTATGGAGCAAAGGACGTGCGATGGCAGTTCGGTGAGCGGCCCGACTGGAGCAGCGCCATCGTGCAGGACTTAGTCGCGCAAAAGCTACTTACAAAAGAGCAGGTAGACCGGTTCTGGGACAGCAGCCCGGCATGGCGCGACGAACTCTGGACCGATGCGGCCATCGATATTCTGACCCGGCACACGCCTAATCTGCTCCTGTTCCATCTCTTACAGACCGATACGCTGCAGCACGAGTATGGTCCGTTGACGTTCGCGGCGTACGCGGCCTATGCATACGCCGATAGTTGTATCGCGCGACTGATTGATGCTGCGTGCGCGGCCGGCGTGTTGAACCGCATCACGTTTATTATCGTTTCCGACCATGGATTCAGCAGTGTAGAGCATGCTATCCGGCCGAACACTGTCCTCGTTCAGCAAGGAATCTTGAAGATGCAGAACGGTCATTATCAGGGGGACGCATGGTTCTTGCCTGAAGGTGGCGAAGCCTCACTTTATATCCGTAACGTATCTCTGCGCGCAACGCTCGTTCCGAAGCTGAAGGCATATTTCGAAAAACTGCCTGGCGTGGCCGGAGCATACACCAATGACGATGCGCAAAAACTCGGTCTCCCTGCGCTGGGATCGACCGATCAGGTGCCCGATCTTTATCTGGCCGCGAGTCCGGGCTATGCGTTTTGGGGTGGCAACGATGGACCGGTAGAGCAGGACGTCCAGCCAGCGGGCGGAAGTCATGGCTATCTCAATACCGATCCAGATATGCAGGCTCTCTTCATTGCGTCAGGCGCACATATTCGTCATGGAGTTAATCTCGGGTCTATTACAAACTTGCAGGTGGCGCCTACCATAGCAAAGATCCTCGGAGTTTCCCTGCCTGCCGCGAGGCAAGAGTCACTCATTGATGCTCTGAAGTAGCAGCTTTGAGCGTACAACTATTTGTTCAGTCTGGAGCGCATGAGAACGACATGTATATAAAGAGTTTCTGTTTCTCTGGAATCGCGATGCTGCTGGTCGCACTGCAGCTGAATGTGGCCGTAAGCCGGGCATTTGCAATTGAGGCCACGCAGGAAACGACTGAGACAATCGTCATTGTGCGTCACGGGGAAAAGCCACCAGGTGGATTAGGACAGCTCAAGTGTCGCGGCCTGAACCGGGCGCTCGCCCTGCCTAAAGTGTTGCTTTCGAAATTCGGGCACCCAGACTATATCTTTGCTCCGAACCCGTCCGTGCAACTTCGTGATGGAGAAAGCCCGCTGTATTCCTATGTGCGTCCGCTTGTAACCATTGAACCGACCGCAATAACACTGGGGATGCCTGTCAATACGCAAATAGGCTTCAATCAGATTCAGGAGCTACAAACGGAACTGGTCAAACCTCTGTATTGGAACGCTCTGACTTTTGTGGCATGGGAGCATGGCTATCAGGATGAGTTCGCAAAAAACATCGTGAAAACATATGGAGGAGACACTTCCATTGTTCCGCTATGGAGAGGTGATGACTATGACACGATTTTCGTGATCCGCCTAAAGCGCGCACAAGGGAAAACATCATCTACCTTTACGATCGATCATGAAGGATTGAACGACAAACTAACTGACAAATGCCCGTAGTGTCATGCGGTTTCTAATCGCAACCGCGAGAATGCTGTGCGCGCGCGACGGCCGAATAGGTTGGCTACGCCTCGCCGGAACCCGAGCGGAGATCGTAGCGTGGGGCGCAACGTGTTCTCACTCCGGCAATCTTGAAACGCTCGTTCACCCGGACGCGAGGAATTAAACATCATCTGAGAGGCGCGCAGGGGCGCGAACGTGAATAGAAATGAGCAGCAACCTAATGAATCTACGATTCGGTAACAGATTCTCTTCCGCATTTCTATCGATTCTTATCGTCCTGGCACCCGCAGTAGCCGCGGCAAACTCGACCCCTCCACCACAAGTTGTTCTCTCCAGTGGCTGGCAGTTGCAGGACGTTGCCAAAGTGCCGGAGGCTGGTGCGGCTGTGGCTTCCGCGAAACTCAAGACACGCGACTGGTATACGGCCACAGTCCCGGGCACGGTGCTGACGACGCTGGTCAATAATCATGTCTATCCTGAACCGCTATATGGTGAGAACAACCGGCCCGAAGTCATTCCCGAGAGCCTGGCGCGGACTTCCTATTGGTACAGGACGAAGATTGAGGTTCCGAAGTCCTATCGGGGCCATCACGTCTGGCTCAACTTCGACGGCATCAACTACTCGGCGGCAGTGTGGGTCAACGGCGTTCAGGTTGGCTCCATCCGCGGAGCCTTTATCCACGGTATCTTCGATATCACCTCGCATGTGACACCGGGTAAAAAGGCCGTGTTGGCCGTGCTGGTCACGCCGCAACCGCACCCCGGAGTCTCGCACGAACATACTTTGCGCGACGGCCTTGGACAAAACGGTGGCATTAGCGCACTCGATGGCCCGACGTTTCTGTCCACCCTCGGTTGGGACTGGTTACCCGCCATTCGTGATCGCGATACCGGCATCTGGCAAAAAGTCTTTCTCTCCGCGACCGGACCGGTGGTCCTGAAGGACCCGCTCGTAACCACCGACCTTCCGTTGCCCCGGACTGACTCGACCGACGTCTGCGTAAAGGCTACGGTCGAGAATGTGAGCGACCAGCCAGAAAAGGGCATGCTGCAAGGGACGATCGAGAACATCTCCTTTGAGAAGGCTGTGGAACTTGCCCCTCACAGCACGCAAATAGTAAGTTTCGACTCGCAGTCCACGCCAGTACTGCACATTGAAAACCCGCGGCTCTGGTGGCCGAACGGTTACGGCGCACCGAATATGTACAAGCTTCATCTCAGCTTCAAATTGGGGAGCGAGACTTCAGATGCCGAAGATATTGATTTTGGTGTGAGGAAGATTTCCTACAGCGTTCCCGGAACCGATACGCTGACCATCTCGGTGAATGGGGTTCAGGTTTTCATCCGCGGAGGGGACTGGGGACTCGATGAAGGCTTGAAAAGAATTCCGTGCGAGCGGCTCGATGCCGAGATTCATATGCACCGGTCAGCAAATCTAAACATGATTCGCAACTGGGTTGGACAGAGCACCGGCGAGGACTTCTACGAGTTATGCGACAAATACGGAATTATGGTGTGGGATGAGTTCTTCCAGCCCAACCCGAGCGACGGCCCCGATCCTACCGATATCGACACGTACATGGCCAACGTTCGCGACAAGATTCTCCGCTTCCGTAACCATCCCTCGATTGTGCTTTGGTGCGCGCGCAACGAAGGCTTTCCGCCGCCCGAGATTGACGCGCAACTGCGCAAATTGATGGCAGAGTTGGAGCCCACGCGTCGCTATCAGCCCAGTTCGACCGACGGAGCTGGCGTTCGCTCGCACGGGCCGTACTACTGGCGAACTCCGCGCGAGTTTTACAAGGTCACGGACGATTACTTCAAGACCGAAACCGGCAGTGTCTCCGTGCCAACTCTCGAGTCCATTCACGGTATGATGCCGAAGAAAGACTGGGAGATGATTACCGACGACTGGGGCGAGCACGACCTGGCCAAAGGCGGCCAACACGGAGATAGATACCCTGGAATCCTGGCCGACCGTTACGGTGCATTCCGCAATCTGGCCGACTTTGTGCGCAAGGCGCAACTGGCAAATTATGAAGCCTTCCGCGCCATGTACGAAGGGCGCAATGCGCAACTGTTTCATCCCACCACCGCCGTCATCACTTGGATGAGCCATCCAGCGCAGCCCAGCTTTGTCTGGCAGATTTACCACTACGATATGGAGCCGATGTCTTCATTCTTCGCTGTGATGCATGCGTCCGAGTTGGTGCACATCCAGTTCAACGAAGCCAACGGCGAGTTGCAGGTCATTAACAATCTGCCCCAGGCGGTTGCCGATGCCGTGGCACACGTTTCGGTCTACAACCTGGATGGTACGCTTGCTTACCAGCATGAAACGAAGGTGACGGCCCAGTCGGACGTTGCCACAAATCTGGGTGCAATCCAATTTCCAGCAGCGGTTTCGCCGATTCATTTCATCAAGCTCGAACTGCACGATGCGATGGGAAAGTTGATTTCAAACAATTTCTATTGGCGCAGCGTACCTGAGCATCCAGACGATTTCAGCGATCTGAGTAAGCTGACATTGGTCACACTGGAAGTGAAAGTTGTTACGAAGGATGCAGAGGGCAAGCGCATGTTGACGGTGACGTTGCACAATCCCTCGACGGAGATTGCGCTTATGGCTCACCTACAATTGCGACGCCTGAAGTCGGGTGAGCGCGTGCTACCGGTCTTCTATAGTGATAACTATGTTTCGCTGGTGCCGAACGAAACTCGAACGGTTACGATTGAAGCCGATGCGAATGACTTCAACGGAGACGACGCCTTGGTCATGTTCGATGGGTGGAACGTGGCCGCGAAGCCGGCAACATTCAAAGGCGCGGCGGTAGCGCCGAATGTGGGTGCGCAGCCGGATCGCTCGCCAGCAACCGGGCTGCCGTTCCAGGTCTCAGGGCTGCGCTAGTACTACAGTTGTAACAAGGCGGCAGGAAGCAAGGAGCCTCGTTTCCGGTAGTGGCAGAGACTGGCGAAGAATTGGTTCCGTCTTCGCCAATCCGACCATAGCAGAAGATGTCCCAGACGAGAGCGGAAGAATCCGGGTGTTTGGTGGTGCGGCTTTCGGGATATATCCGGTAAGCTGCTCAAATGGCAGAACATTATCAACTCAGAGTGGTGCTTCGGGACGTGAGCCCGCTGGTTTGGCGGCGCCTCTTGATCAGCAGCGAGACCAGCCTCGCCCAACTCCATGAGGTTCTTCTGCGGGCTTTCGCCTGGAGCGGTGAGCATCTCCACCTCTTCCATATTCATGGACGGGACTGCGGAGTTTCGCAGTATGGCGGAATCATCTTCAGTGAGGATGCCCGTCAAGTCCGGCTTTCCCGGTTCCGGCTGCATGATGGCGCGCGGTTCCGG
>Ga0224531_1000882_pt1 | contig 14170 bp, 10 predicted proteins | sample CBST100metaG_FD_179876 | JGI IMG/M metagenome (GOLD analysis project Ga0224531, IMG submission 179876) | Peat soil microbial communities from Stordalen Mire, Sweden - C.B.S.T100 | ecosystem: Environmental > Terrestrial > Soil > Wetlands > Peat | place: Sweden: Norrbotten County, Stordalen Mire... | reverse complement strand
CACGTTGGTGCCGATGAGCAGGCGGCCGTCGTCCATGCGGTGGATGTGTTCGGTCATCTCACTCTTGCCGCCGCCGGAAGCGCCCTCGTGCATGATGATGATCTGGTTTTCATAGGGCGTAACCACAGCCACTGCGGCGCAGTGGTTGGTGGTCCAGCCTTCGCGCTCGCCAATGTCGAGCAGCATGGAGTAGACGCCTTTTTTGGCGCTGGGCCCCGGATAGAGGTTGTAGGCGAAGATTTCCTGATGGGTGGCCGTGCGGTCATGCACCACGACCTGTTTGCCGGCAAAGTGCGAGTGCCGGAAGGGCGGCGCTACGAACAGCACTCCACCGGTGATCTTGAAGTCGGCGGGAACCTGGCTGCGCGGAATCATGCCCTGCAAGTCGGCCAGCGCCGCGGCAAAAAATGCGGCCTGCCGGGGCACGATCAACAGCGCCCCATAGCCCAGCGAATCGGTACCGGCATAGAAGGGCAACACCACCAGTTCCTGTGTCTTGAGCCAGTCCAGCGTTTGCTGCCGGGTCTTGTCGAAGGTCTCGCCGAAGCGCTGCTCATAGGTGGGCTTGTCGGTGGGCAGAGAGTCGCCTATGACCATCGCATCCGGGTCACGCCGGCGCATGGCCGGTTCTGGAAAGTTGATGGCCAGCCCGTTGCGCGCCTTGGTAATGATGGCTTCTGTAACGCGCCCCGCACCCGGCGTCTGAAAAACCGCTTCGTAGACGCCGTGGTCTTCGCGATTGCCCAGCGTCCAGTCGGTCTCGCCCGACGCCCTGCCCAGCGCCCAGTCCAGCAGTTGGGTGCGGGTCTCCGGCATTTGCACCAAAGGCGCTGCACTGAGCACCTCGTGTACATGGGCGGGCAGGTCAAAGTCTGCCCAGGAGGCCTGAAAATCGACGACGGGTTCAGCACCGGCAACGGTGGTCATGGCGTTTCTCGCTTTCCGGAATCAAGATGGCGTACTAAAACTTTTCAAATCAAACGAACGGTATCCATTTACGGTTATGCCGCTGCATTCGCGCGCAATTCTGTCCGCAAATACAGCCGCTCGGTGCGGACAACAATGCAGTCGAGCAAGGGAGTTCAAAAAGAATGCAGTGATGCTGAGCCTGAAAATATGCTGTCATCCCGAGTCGGACAGGCCACGCATCTTACTGTCTGCGCTGTTCTTCGACGGCTCAAAACGCAGTCGAAAGCGACCGTTATTTGTCTTGTTTTGCGAGAACGACCGGTTTCCCGCGATTTGCTCAGCACTGCCCAGGCGCTCAAAACCCGCCCGGCGAAAAAAGTCCACATCTCTTTTATCTCATCCGCCACTACACCTGGCAGTGAAACACGTCACATTCTAGGATAGCGCTTGCTCCCCTGGGCACGCCTGCGCACAGGACTGTGACAAGGCGGAGCGCTGCTTCCTCTCACATTGAGCGATTCTGCACAGCACGTACGAAGGAATTGGGGAAATCTAGGTGCTGGCGGCCAAAGAGCAGGAAATGCTCACTCTCCCGGACATGGGTCTGGCGCCAATCAAAAGGACAAATATGAAAAAGACGAAATTGCTCATTGCCATGCTGGCCGTGCTGGCCGTTGGGACGATGGTGGGTTGCAAGGAATTGTCCTCAAAGTCGCCGGACGTTTCCGACAACATTCGCAAGTCGCTCGATCAGGCTGGCTTCAATGACGTCACTGTCAGTCAGGATCGCGATAAGGGCGTCGTGACCCTGGGCGGAACCGTCGCCAGCGAGAGCGACAAGGCACGAGCTGAATCCCTGGCAAAGTCTCTGGCGGGGACACAGGTTGTTGCGGATCAGATTGCCGTAGGGACAGGAAAAGACGTGAGCGCCGTGAATTCCGACCTGGACCAGGGCATCGAGAAGAACCTGGACGCCGCGCTGATCCAGAACAAGCTGCACGACGAAGTGAAATATACGGTGAAGAACGGCGTGATTACGCTGAGTGGAGAAGTGAAGTCGGAGTACAACCGCACGGGCGCGGAGCAGGTGGCCACCGGAGTGCCGAATGTGAAGCAGGTGGTGAACGGCATCCAGGTAGTCAAACACCGGAAAGCCAGCTCAGCGCAGTAGCGGCTGCGGATCGATGAGGGGCCGCGAGGCAAGAGGGAGCGTCACTGCTGCTCGAACCGCTCCCTCACCAACTGCAACGCTTCATCGGGCGTCGCAATGGTCCCCTCCAACTGCGCATCTTCGACCATGTGCAGCATCTGTTTGAACTTGGCCCCCGGCACATAGCCCGCCGCAATCAGTTCGCGGCCGGTGATGAGAGGCCGCGGACGGACTGCCTCCGCGGGCGTGGCTAGGTAACGCTCGCGCATGAATTCCCAGTTGTCCAGATGACCGCTTCCGGCTAGGCAATCCATGCGGTGCAGGGCCAGGTGCTGGTCGAACTTATCCAGACGGAAAAACCGCTTCAGCGTGGAAGCCTTCATGCGCTGCGCGTCCATAAAGCGCATGTGGTTCTCAATGAGGGCCAGGGTCTGGTGGGTTTCGTCGTTGGAGAAGCGGAAGCGGCGGCAAATTTCCGCGGCGATTGCCACGCCGACTTCCACGTGCCCGTCAAAGCGAATCCGATCGGGAGCTTGCCGGAAGGTCGGCGGCTTGCCCACGTCGTGCAGCAGCGCGCCCCAGGCCAGGGTCATGGGGCAGTCCGGCTGCAACTGCTCCAGCAGCAGCAGCGTGTGGGCCCACACATCGCCCTCGGGGTGGAACTGCGGCGGCTGGGCAACGCCTTTCATGCGCGCGACTTCGGGGAGGACTTCGGCCAGCAGGCCGGTTTCATCCAGCAGCTCGAAGGCGCGGCGCGCATGGCCCTCGGTAAGCATTTTGGTCAGCTCGTCGTGGACGCGTTCGCGGCTGACTGCGGCGGTGCGGGAGGCGAGAGAGCGAATGGCGGCTGCTGTGCCCGGCTCCAGAACGAAGCCGAAGCGGGCCGCGAACCGCACGCCGCGCAGCATGCGCAGGTGGTCTTCCTCAAAGCGCAACTCGGGTCGGCCAATGGCGCGGACGATGCCCGCGTCGAGGTCGGCTATGCCGCCCACATGGTCAATGACGGCCGCGCGCAGGTCCGCTTTGCCTTGCAGTGGGTCGAGCAGCAGGCCGTTGATGGTGAAGTCGCGGCGGAGCACGTCTTCCTCGGCGCTGGTGGTGTAGCGCACCGCGTCGGGATGGCGGCCGTCGGAGTATGCGCCATCGGAGCGGAAGGTGGCGACTTCGGTCGCTTCGTCCTGCGAGCCAGTTTTTGCGGCATCAGCCGCGTCTGCCCCGCCGCAGGTGGCTACGAGCACGACGCCGAAGTGCGCTCCCACGGCAAAGGTGCGCGGGAAGAGCTTCAGCACCACGTCCGGGGTGGCTGAGGTGGCTACGTCGTAGTCGTGGGGCACGCGGTCCAGCAGCAGATCGCGCACGCAGCCGCCCGCCAGATAGGCTTCGTAGCCGGCCGAGTGGAGCGCCCGCAGAATCTTCAGGGCCGCTTCGAATTGGGGCGTTTGCGGAAACATGGCTTGGCTTGAGCTTAATCCGTCGCATGCCCAACAATCGAGACCGCTAAACTATATGTATGAACAAGCGCGGCTTGATCCTGGGCATTGAATCCTCTTGCGACGAGACTGCCGCCTCCGTCGTGGAGCGCGGCGCCCATACGCTTTCCTCGGTAGTCGCTTCGCAGATTGCCACCCACGCCCGCTACGGCGGAGTGGTTCCCGAACTGGCCAGCCGCGAGCATCTCCGCGCCATCGTTCCCGTGGTCCGCGCCGCCCTGGCCCAGGCCAACATCACGCTGAAAGACTTGGACGCTATCGCCGTGACCAGCGGGCCGGGACTAGCCGGAGCGTTGCTGGTGGGCGTGACCTATGCCAAGGCGCTGGCCTTTGCGCAAGGGGTGCCGCTGGTGGCCATCAATCATCTGGAAGGGCATATCCACGCCGTGCTGCTGCATGAGCGGGAGACTTCCCCGGCTACCGAGAAAGACGCGCAGGCGCTGGCGCTGGTCGTTTCCGGCGGGCATACGCACCTGTTTTTGGCGCGCCCGGCGCATGGGGCGTGGACTTACTCGCTGGTCGGCCGCACGCTGGACGACGCCGCGGGCGAAGCCTATGACAAGGTGGCCAAGCTGCTCGGTTTCGGCTACCCCGGCGGCCCGTGGATCGACACGCTGGCCCGCTACGGCAACCCGAACGCCGTGCCTTTTGCCTTCTCCCGCATCAAGCACAAGATTTATCTGGAGGGCAAAACACCACGCACCAAGGCTGCCCGCACCGCACCCATCGCCGACCTGGACCCGAATTTTCTGTTCTCGTTTTCAGGCATCAAGACGGCCGTTTTGCGCTATGTGGAGCTACACGGACTGCGCGCCGAGGCCGAAGCCCGCGCCGCGCGGCTGTTTCCGCACCGGTTCGGGCATCCAGAGACGAGCGAAGCGGGGCCGATTGTCCCGGCCAAGCTGCCGACGAGCCGCGAAGAAGCGCTCGCGCTTTGCCCGCAGCAAGTTCTGGACCTGATCGCCAGCTTTCAGCACGCTGTGGTGGGCGACCTGATGAAGAAGACCTTTGCCGCTGTCGAATCGCTAGGGGCGCGCCGCATTCTGGTGACCGGCGGAGTTGCCGCCAACCACGAACTGCGCACCCGCTTTGCCGCCGAAGCTGCGCGGCGCGGCCTGCGCGTGGCCTTCCCGACGCCGGCGCTCTCGACCGACAATGCCGCCATGATTGCCGCCGCCGCTTGGCCGCGCTTCTGTTCGGGCGAGTTCGCGGATAACTCGCTGTCCGGGAATCCTTCGCTGGCGCTGGGACGATAAGTCGGGGCTAGCAAGATAGTGGCCCCCAAAAACTCCTGAACCCGCCCCGGAATGCACCGCTGCTACAATCGAATTGGCCGAAAAACCGCCAATTTCAACAGGTTTTCCACGCAAGCGTGAGCAAGAAGTCTGACCGATGACCCTTCGCCTTTTCAATACTCTCTCTGGACAGATGGACGAGCTTGTCCCCTCCGACGGCAAAGCCTTTCGCATGTACGCCTGCGGGCCCACTGTCTACGACTATGGCCACATCGGCAACTTCAGGACGTTTTTGCAGGTGGACGTGCTGCGCCGCGCGCTGAAGCTGACCGGCACCAAAGTCCGCCACGTGATGAACATTACCGACGTGGACGACAAGATCATCCGCAACGCCACGGCGGCGGGCCTGCCCATTGGCGAGTACACGAAGCGCTTTGAAGATGCCTTTTTTGAGGACCTGGATGCGCTGCGCGTGGAGCGGCCGGAGCAGATTGCCCGCGCCACCGAGCACATTGGGAAGATGGTGGAACTGGTGCGGAAGCTGGCCCTGGCCGGCGCTGCCTACCAGACCGAGGACGGCTCGTGGTACTTCCGGCTGGCGTCTTTCCCGGAGTATGGCAAGCTCAGCAAGAAAGACCTGTCGGGCATGGAAGACGGCGCCCGCGTGGATCTGGACGAGTACGAAAAGGACTCGGCGCGCGACTTTGCCCTGTGGAAAGCGGCCAAGCCCGGCGAGACCTCATGGGATACGTCGATTGGGCGGGGGCGGCCGGGGTGGCACATTGAGTGCTCGGCCATGGCCATGGAGTACCTGGGCGAGAGCTTCGACCTGCACGCCGGGGGCGAAGACCTGATGTTTCCGCACCACGAAAACGAGATTGCACAGAGCGAAAGCGTGACCCACAAGCAATTTGCGCGCCACTGGATGCATGTGCGCTTTTTGCTGGTGGACGGGCGCAAGATGTCAAAGAGCGAGGGCAACTTTTTTACCCTGCGCGACCTGCTGCTGAAAGGCTACAAGGCCTCGGCCATCCGGCTGGCGCTGATCTCCGTGCCCTACCGGCACCAGCTCAACTTCACCTTCGACGGGCTGATCGACGCCACCAACGCCATTGAGCGGCTGCGGACCTTTCACCAGCGGCTTACCCAGAAGAGCCTTGCGCAGGGCGAGAATCCCGCGCTGCAGGCAGCGGCAAAGAAGGCACAGGCTGAGTACTTGGCAGCGCTTTCGAACGACCTGAACACCGCCGAAGCTCGCGCGCCCATCTTCGACCTGATCCGCACGGCGAATACGGCCATGGACCAGGGGCAGTTGCTGGCTGGGGACCGGGACGCGATTCTGGCCGTACTGGCGAGCTTTGACGCGGTGTTTGACGTGATTGAGGACCGCGATGCCGAGCCGACGCGCCGCGCGCTGGAGTATGCGGAGCAAGCTGGACGGCAGGCCGAGGTGTCTCCTGAGTTGCTGGCCAAGCTGTCGATGACCGATGAGGCGATTGATGCGCTGGTGGCCGAGCGCACTACGGCCAAAAAGCAGCGCAACTTTGCACGCGCCGACCAGATCCGCAACGAACTGACGGAAAAGGGCATCGTCATTGAAGACTCGAAAGACGGCGTGCGCTGGAAGCGAAAATAATCCCCGAAGACTGATCTGACCAAGGAGGTCTTTCCCCATGGAACCCAACGAAGCCCAGGAGTTGCAGGAGCAGGCTGAGCGCGGCGAACACGAGCGGACGCTGCGGCCGGTTGCCTTCACCATGAGCGTGGTGGCTGTGCTGGTGGCTGTGACCACCGTGCTGGGGCATCGCACCCACACTGAGGCCGTGCTCGACCAGAACAAGGCCACCGACCAGTGGAACTACTACCAGGCGCACAAGATTCGCGCCAGTGACACGGCGCTGACCCTGGACCTGCTCAGCGTGGTGACCATTACCGACAAGGACGGCGCGAAGAAGCTGGCCAAGGGCTATGCCGATCACGAAGCGAAGTGGGCCGATAGCCTGAAGGAAGAGCAGGAGAAGGCCGAGGCGCTGGAGACCAAGGTGGAGCAGGCCGAGGTGCGCGCCAACCGCTTTGACCTGGGCGAGGCGCTGCTGGAAATCGGCCTGGTCATCACCTCGGTCACGCTGCTGACGCACCGCCGCGCCTACTGGTATTTGGGGATTGCTTTCTCGCTGGGCGGCATCGTTTCAGCGGCTTCGGTGCTGCTCCTCAAGTAAGAGGCGGGCTGCTCGGCGGCAGCCCCCGCTGTGGTAGACTGGCGGCCTTATGAAAGCTCCTTTATTTACTGCTCTTCTTGCCCTGTGTAGCGCCGCGCTTGTGGCCCAGGCGCCGGTCTCTGCTCCTGTGGCTCAGGCTCATACCAGCGACCTCGGCTTCAGCTATAGCCTGCCTGTGGACTGGGAAGTGGTGGACACGGCTGCATCGCTCCCTGTGGTGCAGCAGCAGGTGGCGAAGTCCGCCGCCAGCGAAGAGGAAAAGAAGGGCATTTCCTGTGTGCAGATTGCGCTGACCGCACGGCACGGAGCGCCTCCGTCCGTGGTGGTGGTGGTGGCGCTGCCCTTTGCCTGCTTTGGGCAGACCTTGAGCGACAGCGACCTGCCGGGCTTCGCCATGGGCGCGTCCGAGGGGATCAAGAACACATTCGACATTGTTGACCCGGTCTATGGGTCCTACTCGCTAGGTGCACACAGCGTTTGGATCGAGCGCGCTACTGGGCTGCTCAAGGATCACCACGAGGTCAAGTACACTGTGGAGACCGTATGCAGCGTGCTGAAGAAGGGCGCGGTCTGCTGGATGACCATGGCCGCCGACCAGGACGCCTTGCAGACCTTTGAAAATGGCGCGGTCAAGCTGGACGGGGAAACGCCAGCCGCTCTGGTTCCGGCCAGCGCTTTTGCTAAAAAGCCGTAGGGCGGGCGCGGCTCCGAACACCTGGTTTTCACAGACAGAAAAGGGCACAGCTTATAGCCGTGCCCTTTTCTGTTCTTCGTGACAAGTATTGCTGTTGTCTTACCCGAGCAATCCGGCAACCAGTTCCGGAGACGCTTCGAGCGCCGCGCCGATTTGCGCTTGGTCTTTGCCGCCCGCTTCGGCGATCTCCGGCTTGCCACCGCCTGAACCGCCTACCAGCTTGGCCACAGCACCCACCAGTTTGCCAGCCTGTATGCGCTTGGTCAGGCCCGGCGTCACTCCGGCGATAAGGGCGACTTTGCCCTCGGGTTGTGCGGAGGCAAGAACCACGACGCCTTCGCCCAGCTTCTGCTTCAGGTTGTCGACGAGGGTGCGCAGCTGGCCGCGTTCCAGGCCGTCGGCTCGGAGCGTTACCAACCGCACTCCCTTCACTTCGACGGAGTGCGCGAGCGCCTCATCCAGCGCGCCCGCTGCTGTCTTCATGCGGGCTTCGTCCAGCTCGCGGCGCAGGTGCTTCAGTTCGTCTTCCTGGCTGGCCAGCTTGGCGCGGAAGGAGTCCGTAAGAGTGCCGCCGACTGCGGGCGGAGCCAGCTGCGCGGCGATTTGCGAGACGGCAAAGTCCTGGCGGAAGGCGTCGAGCGAGCCAAAGCCGCTGATGGCTTCCAAGCGGCGCACGCCAGAGGAGACCGAGCCTTCGCTGACAATCTTGATGAGGCCGATTTCGCCGGTGGCCGTGGTGTGCGTGCCGCCGCAAAGTTCCGTAGAAAAGCCGTCGGAGAGCTTGACCACGCGAACCTTGTCACCGTACTTTTCGCCGAACAGGGCCATGGCGTGGTATTCGCTGACGGCCACATCAATGGGCACGTCTTCCAGCGTTTCGACCTTGGCGTTGGCCAGCACCTCGCGGTTGACGATGCTCTCTACCTCTTCCAGCTCCTCGTCGGCTACCTGGGCAAAGTGGGAGAAGTCGAAGCGCAGGCGGGTGGGATCGACTGCCGATCCGGCCTGCTTGACGTGGGTGCCGAGCACTTCGCGCAGGGCCGCGTGCAGCAGGTGGGTGCTGGTGTGGTTGCGGCGGATGGCGTTGCGGCGCGGCTCGTCGACCACGGTGCGGACGGTGTCGCCCACCGCCAGATCCTGCTTGAGCAGGGCCTTGTGGGCGCGAACGCCCTGGACGGGAAGCACGCAGCCCTGAATTTCGGCTACGGTCGAGTTGCCGTCGGTGGTGGTGAACCAGCCGGTGTCACCCGCCTGGCCGCCGGAGTCGCCATAGAAGCTGGTCTGGTCGAGAACAACATCAACCAAGTCGCCTGCAGCGGCAGCCGGAACGCCGACGCCGTCCTTTACGATGGCGAGGACTTCGGCACTGGGAGCGGTGAGCTGCTTGTAACCCAGAAAGTCGGTCTTGGGCAGTTCGCGATAGGCGGGGCTGGCGGACTTTTGGCTACCGCCCTTCCAACTGGCGCGGGCGCGGGCCTGCTCCTCGCTTTTCGCCTGCTCAAATCCTGCAAGGTCAAAATCGACACCTGCGTCGTGGGCTGCATCCATCATGAAATCTAGCGGCAGGCCAAAGGTTTCGTAGAGGCGAAACGCCTTTTCTCCTCGGTATTTCCCCGCGCTGATTTGACCACCCGCTATAACATCATCGCCAGCTTCAATGTCTCTACCCGCGAGGATGTCTCCTTTGGCTTCGATTGACTTGCCTGCCCCAATGCTCCCGCCAGCTCTAATGCTTCCTGAGCTCTTTTCGTTCTTTCGCGGAATATCGTTTAGATCCTTCTCGAGCAAGCCGAACCCAACCTGAAGAACCCGCGCAAACTGCTTTTCCTCGGCTTCGACTACTTTGGCCACGCGGGCGGCGGAGTCGGTCAGTTCGGGGTACGCGCCCTGCATCAAGTCGCGGACGGCGTAGACCATCTCGAAGAGGAATGGCTGCTCCTGGCCCAAGAGGCGGCCATGGCGGATGCCGCGGCGCAGGATTTTGCGGAGCACATAGCCACGGCCCTCGTTCGAGGGCAGAACGCCGTCGTTGATGAGGAAGGTAGCGGCGCGGGCGTGGTCGGCAATAATGCGCAGGCTGGCGATGCTGACGTCGTTGGCTGCGCCGGTCAACTCGGCGGCGCGGGCGATGAGCGGGGTGAATAGATCGGTCTCGAAGTTGGAGACTTTGCCTTGCAGGACAGCGGCGACGCGCTCCAGGCCCATGCCGGTATCGATGGAGGGGCGGGGCAGCGGCGTGAGCTTGTAGGTGGTGGCCTTGGTGACGGGGTCGACGATAGCCGAGCGGTCAAACTGCATGAAGACCAGGTTCCAAATCTCCACGTAGCGGGCGTCGTCCTCGCCGAAGGGCTTGTCCACGCCTGGATTCTCGGCGGCTTCCAGGCCCATGTCGTAAAAAATCTCGGAGCAGGGACCGCAGGGGCCGGTTTCGCCCATCTGCCAGAAGTTGTCTTTGAGGCCGTACTCCTTGATGCGCGACTTGGGGACGCCGGCCTCGATCCAGAAATTTTCAGCCTCGGTGTCGCGGGGCACGCCGTCGGCGCCCTCGAAGATCGTCACGTAGAGGCGCTCTTTGGGGATGCCCAGCCACTCCGGGCTGGTGACCAGTTCCCACGCGAAGGGAATCACTTCGTGCTTGAAGTAGTCGCCGAAGCTGAAGTTGCCCAGCATCTCAAAGAAGGTGTGGTGGCGGCGCGTAAAGCCAACGTTTTCAAGGTCGTTGTGCTTGCCGCCGGCGCGGACGCACTTCTGCGAAGTGGTGGCGCGCTTGTAGTCGCGCTTCTCCGCCCCCAGGAACACGTCCTTGAACTGGTTCATTCCGGCGTTGGTGAACAGAAGCGTCGGGTCGTTGGCGGGCACCAGTGAGGAGGAGTGCACACGGCGGTGACCCTTCGACTCAAAAAAGCGCAGAAATGTTTCGCGGATTTCGTTTCCAGAGCGAGATTGCATGGCTTTACCAGTGTAATCGGCTGGCGAGCTGCCGTGCATCTGGACCACAAAGACGCTTAGGGGCTACTTATCTATCTTTTCAGGCCGAATATCGCCTTGCACACGTGACAATCGTGCCTAAAAAGGGAGCTGTATGAGTAGATCGGGCGAAGATGAATCAGCTTTCTGTCCCGTTCCCAACAGGTTGGGCAAAATGGGTCCAGGTCACTGGCTACATAATAAAATCCGGATTTGGTGTCCCATTTCACGTCCTTTTGCTGCTCGAGTTGTCCGAGCAGGGTCGCGTTCTCTTGGGCTAAATTGAAGACCGCTTCTTTCAGATTGAGAATCTCATCGAAGACTTCGCTTAGTTTGTCCTTGAGTTCGTGGTCATCGGAGTTTTTGGCAGCCTCTTTGGCTTGCTTGAAGAGACTTATCGTGCCATTGACGAGTCCCACCGCTGTTGAGGCCAGACCTAAAGTAATCGGATCGCTCATGGGGGAATTCTACTGCCGATGAAGGGAATATGGCTGAGAAGAAAACACACATTTGGTTGAAGTTGCCGGTCGGTCTGGCAAGAAAAATAGATATTCTCGCCGGTCCTCGCAAACGGGGTGTCTTTATTGCCGAAGCTGCGGCTGCGGAGTTGAAACGCCGCCAGATTGTCCAGCGCCGAGAGCCCCACCCGAGCCGTGTGCTTCTTTTTGCGGCTCGGGTGGGTGAGCAATTTACGCTGTTTTCGAAGCGTACGCGATACGGCCCTCGCTGATGGTCCACCGCACCTTGCCCTGCATCGTCCAGCCGTCGAACGGCGTATTGCGGGACTTCGACTTGCCCTCTACTGCCCGATAGGTCCACTCCGCCTTGGGATCGAAGATCACCACATCGGCAAAGCTGCCCACAGCCAGCGTGCCACGGCCCTTCAGCCCCAGCAGGGCTGCGGGCTGGGCGCTCAGCAGGCTCAGGACGCGGCCCAGAGGCAGCTTCCACTCCCCGTGCAGCCAGCGCAGCGAGAGGCCCAGAGCGGTCTCCAGTCCCAGGATCCCGTTGGGCGCGTTTTCAAACTCCACTTCCTTTTCGTGCAAGGCATGCGGCGCGTGATCCGTGGCGATGGCGTCTACCACGCCATCCAGAATCCCCTCGATCATGGCGTCGCGATCGGCAGCCGAGCGCAGCGGCGGGCACATTTTGGCGTTGGTGTTGTACAGGCCTACGTGCTCATCGGTCAGCAGAAAGTGATGTGGCGCAACTTCGCAGGTCACGCGCAGTCCGCTGCGACGCGCCTGGCGCACCGCGGCCAGCGCCGCAGCCGTTGAGATGTGAGCGACGTGCAGGTGGACCCGCGTATCTCGCATCTCGGTTACCAGGCGAATGTCGCGCTCCACAATGCTCGACTCGGCTTCAGCCGGCATCCCGCGCAGGCCCAGTTTGAAGGACACTGGCCCGGCGTTCATGCTGCCGCCCAGGGTCATCCGCGTATCCTCGGCGTGCTGAATCACGCTCAGCCCCACGCGTGCTGCAGCGGCCAGGGTCTCGCGCATGATGTTGTCTTTCAGAATCGGCCGGCCGTCGTCGCTCACCGCTACTGCACCCGCCGCCTTCAGCGCGGCATAGTCGTTGATTGCCTCGCCCTTCGATCCGCGTGTCGCCGCCGCAATGGGGAAGACGCGAATGGCCGCCTTCCGCTCCGGCGAAAGCATCCAGCGCGTGGTCTCTGGCGAGTCGTTCACCGGCGTTGTATTGGGCATGGCGGCAACCGAAGTGAAACCGCCCGCCGCCGCCGCCGCCGTACCGCTGGCGATGGTCTCCTTGTAGCCCTGTCCGGGTTCACGCAAATGGACGTGAATGTCCACCAGCCCCGGCGCAACGGTTAATCCCGTCGCATCCAGAACTTCGGCCCCGTTGGCCAGCTTCAGCTTGCCCGGAGCGGCAATTTCCGCCACCTTGCCGTCCTTGAGCAGAACGTCGCGCAGCCCGTCCACCCCGGCCGCCGGATCGATCAAATAACCGCCGCGAATCAACAGTGCCGTCATGCGCGGCCTCCCTCTTGCTTTGCCGTTGTCAGCGCGCGTTCCACCACGGCCATGCGGATGGCTACGCCATGCCGCACCTGCTCCAGAATCAGCGACTGCGGGCCATCGGCCACCTCGGCCGTTAGCTCCAGCCCGCGAATGATGGGGCCAGGATGCAGCACCAGCGCCTGCGGGGCATGAGCCGCCAGCCGCTGGCTGCTGAGCTGATAGCCCGCCTTGTACTCTTCCAGATCCAGTTGCATGCCGGCCAGCCGTTCAGCCTGAATGCGCAGCATGATCACTGCTTGCGATTGGTCAAGGGCAACCTCGAAGTTGCGTTCGACAGAGATGCCAGGACCCATGGCGGCCGCCAGCTCCGGCAGCAGCTCTTTGGGACCGCACAGCACCACCTTAGCGCCCAGTCGCGGCAGCAACATCATGTTGGAGCGGGCCACGCGGCTGTGCAGAATGTCGCCGGTGATGCTCACCGTGACGCCAGCCAGCGTTTCCGCAGTGACCGTCTCCACGCCAGGGCGCAGGTGGTTGAGAATCGCGCGCAAGTCCAGCAGCGCCTGGGTGGGATGCTGGTGCATGCCGTCCCCGGCGTTCAGCACCGGCAGACGGGTTGCTTCTTCCAGCAGCCACGGCGCTCCAGAGGAGTTGTGCCGCAGGATAATGGCTTCCGCTCCCAGCGCGCGCAGCGTGAGGCCGGTGTCTTTCAGCGACTCGCCCTTCTCAATGCTCGACGAAAGGCTCGATACCAGCGCGGTATCTGCGCCCAGCCCCTTGGCGGCCAGCTCGAAGCTGGTGCGGGTGCGCGTCGAGGATTCGTAGAAGAGCAGCGCCACGCGCCGCTTGGCCAGAATGCGATCCCGTACCAACGGGTCTTCGTTTTCCAGAGCCGTAGCGCGGCGCAAAATGTGGCTCACGCCCTCAAGGCTTAGATCCTCCACCGAGAGCAAAGAGCCGGGATGGTAGGGAAATGGCGAAGGGGCAACAGGCGGGGTGTTCAGTAGGCGGCGAACAGGTGTTGTGGCTGGATTCATGCGGATTCTACACCGGAGCACCGGGCTCCGGTCCGGTTCTAGGTCTCAGCATCCAAGCATCCAGCATCCAGCCGAAAGCTGGATGCTGGATGCTGCTTCTTTGCTATTCTGCCCGCTCCACGAGCAGCACCTGCTCGTCGTTGTCGATTTCCTGAAACTTCACTTCGATAATCTCGCGCTGGCTGGTCGGCACGCGGCGGCCGATGTAGGTCGCCTCGACCGGCAGTTCGCGATGGCCGCGGTCGATCAGCACTGCCAATTGCACGCGGCGCGGGCGGCCGTGGTCAAACAGGGCATCGAGCGCGGCGCGCACCGTGCGGCCGGTGTACAGAACGTCGTCGCAGAGCACTACATCGCGGCCCTCGATATCGAAGCCGATCGCGCCTTCTTTCACCGTCGGGCGCGAGCCGGTGGTGGTCAGATCGTCGCGGTAGAACTGGATATCCAGCGTGCCCGTGTCCACCGGGCGCTTCTCAATGCCGGAGAT
>Ga0224531_1000881_pt1 | contig 14174 bp, 11 predicted proteins | sample CBST100metaG_FD_179876 | JGI IMG/M metagenome (GOLD analysis project Ga0224531, IMG submission 179876) | Peat soil microbial communities from Stordalen Mire, Sweden - C.B.S.T100 | ecosystem: Environmental > Terrestrial > Soil > Wetlands > Peat | place: Sweden: Norrbotten County, Stordalen Mire... | reverse complement strand
CAATCACAGAAGCCCTTCAGGAGATAACGGCTGACAACGCACAAGCCTGGTTCAGACTGACCCTCAACTGGGTACAGCTATGATGAAAATGCTCTAGAGGGGAGTATGTACTCTTTCTGGGGCATGCAAGGGGCTCAAACTGCGAAGTGCAGACGCAGCTTGCGATTGCAGAGGCGTTGGGCTTTGGATCTGAACAGGCGCGGCGCTCAGCCGCAGGCCTTTCCGAGGAAGTCAGTCGTATGCTCGTCGCAATCATGAGTAAACTGCGGAAGTAACTGCTGCTTTTCGACTCTCTTGCTCCCTATTCCCTACTCCCTGTTCCCTACTCCCTGTTCCCTACTCCCTGTTCCCTACTCCCTGTTCCCTACTCCCTGTTTTTCTACTTCTTCGGCTGTGGGTCGGGCTGTTTCTGGGGCGGGGTAACATCCTTGCCCTCGTAGATGATCTTCATGGTCGAGCCGTATTGCTTGTAGTCGGTGTACTTGATGGTGTCGCGCATGTGGACGTCCTCGCCCAGGTAGCCTTTGCCGCTGGCAAAGTGAAGGATCCCTTCGCCCTTGGTGTAGACCGGGAACCAGTAGTGGCCGTCCACCTGCTGACGCCAGGTCATGAAGGGAGGGTGCAGGTCTTCATTGTTCTTGCGGGTATCGTCGGGAACCATGCGGCCGTTGGTCACTACTATCTGCAGGTCGGTTGCGTCCACCCAGATGCGCCCCAGAAAGTAGCGAATCTTCTTCTCGATCACTTTCGGCTCCACGTCGAAGACATAGCAGTCGACCTCGTCCACCTTCTGGCGTCCCACGTACTTCACGTTGTACTGGCTGATGGCTTCCTTGGTCAGCACGAACGAGTATCCGTGCTGAATGTCCTGCATGTCCGAGGGCGACATGATGACTCGCTGCAGGCTGCTCTCCGGGGCATACACTGTTTTCTCGGTGCGCTTGCCGGTGAGGTCGAACATGACGTCGTCCACCTGGTAGTATTCGCCGTCGACCTTGTTGTCATCGTCGATGGTTTGCACCCGGGCCACGCGCCGGTAGGTGTAGTGGTTCAGCGCTTCCTGGAACTCGCTTTCCTTGGCGGCAAACTGGCGGATGATCTCTTCGGGCGGCGTGGCCGGTTCGGCGAGGTTCATGGGGCCGAAACCGGCATCGAGCGCCATGGGCGAAAAGGTGTCCTTGCTCTGTGCCTGCGCCGACACGCACCCCGCGGCCAACGCACACCCCGCCGTCAACACGATCGCCAATCCCCAATGATTTCGCACCCTGTTCTCCTCCGCTGCCGGCGGGCAAATCTGCTGCCGTTCGTTCCCGAATGCCGCGCCGTCCGTACCTGGAACCAACCCGCCTCGGGCCGTCTATAGTTAGACGCAGGACCACGCGCACCGGGTGCGGCCGGCGCTGGACAAGCGGCGGGCTGCAATCATCAACTTCGTCCCGGCGACTTCGCCGCAGCTGCCCAACCGTGCGTGGACTCGCAAGACGCCTGGCGCAGTCATGGTATGGTCTAAACGATTCCATCTCCAACGGATGAGCCTGGAAGGAGAGCTACGGCCTCGATGCCTGATTACTATCACACTCCGGGACTCGTGCTGACGCTTCTCCTTCTGCCCGCTTTTGGCTATCTTTACCGGCGCTTTCGCGATGCGCGCACCCTGCTGTGGCTGCTGGGCTTCGCCCTCGCCCTGGTGCGCATGGTTCTGCATTACCGGATGGGGTGGTGGGACTTTTCCGACGCCTCTTTGCACCCCTGGATGACCGCCTGCGGGGAAATGGCCATCCAGGTGGGCGCCGCACTTTTTCTTGCCTCTCTCTCCCCGCTTCGCTTCCGCGTCGGCCGGATCGAAATCCTCTACGTTGTCCCCTATGCCGCTCCGCTGGTGGTCTACGCGCTGTTTTTCGACGGAGTCTTCCATGGCGTTCAGCCAGTGGGAGCGAGCTTTTTCGTCTTTCCGGCGCTGGGCGCCTTTGCCCTGTTTGTCGCCTTGGCGTGGAGCGCGCAGAAGGGCGCCATTCCCATCTGGTTCAGTCTTTCCGCCTGCGCCGTGATGGGCGGCCTGGGCGTCCCCGTGGTGTTCGTCCTGGGGGGAAGGTGGCCCCTCACCTTTGCCGAGTGCGCCAACCACGTGATGACCGCCGTGCTGGTGATCTACGTCTTCCGTCGGCTCTCCCCCGGCATGTTGCTCAGCGTGTTGGGCTTTTTGGCCTGGTCGCTGACCATCTTCGAGGTTTTTCCCTGGGTCCGCCTGCACCCGGGGCTTGAACTCAACCTGATCCACGCCATTGTTCTCGGCAAGGTCGTGGCTGCCGTCGGCATGATTTTGCTGATTCTGGAGGATGAACTGGCCATCAACCAGGCGGCACGGGTGCGGGAACGCCACGCTCGCCAGGAGCTGGAGGCCTATACCAAGCTCATCCTGTCGCGCCGCCGGGTGGAGGACTTCGATCGCCAGGGCAATGAGATCTGCCAGACCGTGGTGGATCACAGCCGTTTTGCCCAGGCAGCCCTGCTGCTGCTGGATAGTTCCGGGCAATACCATCTGGCCGGAGCGGCAGGCATGGACTCCGCCACCACCAAGGCGCTGGGGCTGCTGGCCGCGCGGGTTCACGTCGCCCACTTCCTTGAAGAAGGCTCGACGCCGCCGGCGGTGGAACACAGCCAGACCCGCGTTCTCAACCTGGAGCCTTTCCTTGTCCCCGGAGACGATCTCAAGCTGCTAGGCCTCACCTCACTGCTGGCTGTGCCGCTGATCGGCCGCTCCGCCACCGAGGGGGCGCTGCTGCTGAACGAACTGCGTCAGCGCCAGGGGAAGGCACCGCTTCCGCTGCGACCCGACGACCTGCTCCCCCTGGAGATGCTGGGCGCTCGCCTGCAAGCCACCCGCAGCCGCACCATGATGTTTGAAAAACTCGTCGATTCAGAGAAGTACGCAGGCCTGGGCCAGTTGGCCAGCAATGTGACCCAGCAGTTGAACAATCCGCTGACGGTGATTCTGGGCTACGCCGCGCTGCTGGAAGACGCCACCGGCCTCGGCCAGCAAGAGCACAGGGGCGTGGAAGCCATTCTGAGCGAAGCGCGCCGCATGAAATCGACGCTGGAGAGCCTGACGCGCATCGCGCGCCCCTACGGCGACCAGTTCGCCGCCGTCTCGGTGACCGAACTGCTGAGCGACATGGAGGAACTGCACCGCACGGCATTTCTGCGGCGCTCCATCGAGTTTCGCGTGAGCATTGCAGAGTCGCTGCCCAGGGTTCTGTGCCATGCGCAGCAGTTGCGCCAGGCAGTGCTCTTTTGCGTGCAGTTTGCCATGGAGGCAGTGGAGAACCAGGGGCCGGCGTCCAACCCGGACCGGGCCAGAGTCGTACGCCTGGAGGCCACAGCCGAGGATAACCACGTGCAGATTCTGGTGGCGCATACCGGACCCGGCTTCCTTCATCCGGACCGCGCCTTCGACCCCTTTGTTCCCTCGCAGGCGGGCGGAGAAACCGCCGGGCTGGGGCTGAGTTTCTGTGCCGGGATTCTGCGCGACCACAACGGGCGCGCCTCAGCCATCAATCTGGAACCCTACGGCGCGGCCATCATCCTGGAACTGAACGCTGCCTGAAACCCTTTTTCCCTGGTTCCTGAATACCGCTCGCTGATCTCTGAGCAGCGCCTCCATCGACAAATCCGTAGAATAGCCGCAGATGGCTTTTTCAGAACACTACGACGTGGTGGTGGTGGGCGCCGGTCATGCCGGCTGCGAGGCGGCGATGGCTGCGGCGCGGATGGGGCTGAAAACCGCGCTGATCACCATGAACCTGGACCTGATTGCCCAGATGAGCTGCAATCCCGCAATAGGGGGCGTCGCCAAGGGGCACCTGGTGCGGGAAGTGGACGCTCTGGGCGGCATTATGGGCGAGGTTGCGGACGCGGTCGGCATTCAGTTCCGCCTGCTGAACACTTCGCGCGGTCCGGCGGTCTGGAGTCCCCGCGCCCAGTGCGACAAGCAACTCTACCGCGTGAAAATGCGCGAGGTGCTGGAGTCGCAGCCCGGGCTGCACATCCGCCAGGCCGAGGTGGTGAACCTGGTGGTGGAACAGGGAACAGGGAACAGGGAACAGGGAACAGGGAATGGCGATCGCCGCCGCGTTCTGGGGCTGAAGCTGCGGGACGGGCGGCTGCTGTTGGCCGGAGCCACCATCATTACCACCGGCACCTTCCTGAACGGCCTGATCCATTGCGGGGAAGAGCACTATCCGGCCGGGCGCAGCGGCGAGCCGGCTTCTGTGCTGCTGGGAGAGGCGCTGCGCGCGCTGGGGCTGCGGACGTGCCGCCTCAAGACCGGCACGCCACCGCGCCTGGATGGACGGACCATCCGGTGGGATACCTTCGAAGAGCAGGCCGGCGACGCCGACCCCACGCCCTTCAGCTTCCGCACCAAAAGGATCGTTCAGCCGCAGATCAGTTGCCACATCGCCTACACCACCCCGGAGACGCTGCGCATCATTCGCGAGAATGTGCACCGCTCGGCTATGTATTCCGGGCAGATCTCGGGGATTGGGCCGCGCTATTGCCCTTCGATCGAAGACAAGATCGTCAAATTCCCCGAAAAGACGCAGCACCAGTTCTTCCTGGAGCCCGAGGGCCTGAACACGCACGAGGTTTACGTCAACGGGATGTCCACGTCGCTGCCCATGGAAGTGCAATGGCAGATCGTGCGCTCGATTCCCGGCCTTGAAGAGGCCGAGATGCTGCGGCCCGGTTACGCCATCGAGTACGACAGCGTGGACGCCACGGAACTGGACCGGTCGCTGCGCGTGAAGAGCATGGAAGGGCTTTACCTGGCCGGTCAGATCAACGGCACCAGCGGGTATGAGGAAGCAGCCTGCCAGGGCATCATGGCGGGGATCAACGCCGCTCTCTGGCTCAAAGGCGAGGCGCCGTTCACGATGGACCGGTCGGAGGGGTACACGGGCATCCTGATCGACGACCTGATCTCCAAGGGCACCAACGAGCCCTACCGCATGTTTACCTCGCGCGCGGAATTCCGGCTGCACCTGCGCATCGACAACGCCGACCGACGCCTTACCGCGCACGGCCGGCGGCTGGGCCTGATCAGCGACGAGGCCTGGGCGGAGTACGAGCACAAGCAGGCGCGCATGACGGCGCTCGATCGGCTTCTTACCACGGGGAAGGTGAATCCCGAACGTCTTGGCAACGCGGGTTTTGGCGATTTGACTTCCACCACCGGCCTTACCTGGGCGCTGCTGCTGAAACGGCCCGAGGTGGGGATTGAGGCGGTGATGGGGGCGCTGGGCGAGGAACTGGCCGGCGAACCGCTGCTGGCTGAATTCACCCGGATGTCTGCTCTGATTCCCGAGGCGCGCGCCGCCCTGCGCAATGAGGCGCGCGCCGTCGAAACCGGAATCAAGTTCGCCGGCTACCTGGAGCAGCAGAAGAAGTCCATTGAGAAGCTGAAAGCGGCCGAGGCCGTTACGATTCCGGAGTGGCTCGACTACAGCGCCATCAGCGGGCTCTCCCGCGAGATGCGCGAAAAGCTGGAGCGGATCCGGCCAGTGACGATTGGGCAGGCGAGCCGCATTTCCGGCGTCACCCCGGCTGCGCTCAGCCTGGTGCATGTGTCTATCCGGCTGCAGGCCAATCGGCGCGTATCCGCCTGATTCTGCGTCGGATCGACGGTTTCGTACGCTTCAGGAACCCGTAACGCGGCAACCAGTGACGCCGACCTCCCGGTCCACTCTGATAGAAAGTCTGCGTCGACAAGGGAGCGGAAACGCAGGCCGTTTTTGCCCCGTTTTTTGCCATTTTCTGCACCAAAAGAAGTGCAATTCGCTGTGGAAATCTCTCGGGTATAAATTATTAACATATTTATTTTTAGTATTTTACGAAATAAAAAGCGAAGAAAAAGTGAATTTCTTCCTCAAAAAAGTACTCCTTCGAGGAGGGTGGAACGGCACGGTCCCGAACGTCTGGAACCGCTTATTTTGATTGTGCGCGGGGTGGGGACAATGATCTGCAAAAGGCGGCAGCCCAACTGCGGAGCCGGCCGACCAAAGGAAAGGCCGCCTCCCGCATCGGGAAGACGGCCTAAAGCAATTTTCGCGGGTCGAGTCATTCATTGAATGGCCGTGCCCGCTACTTTTCTTTGGTGAAGAGCGGAATGTGGAAGGGCATTTCGGCGTTGGACTGTTTCTTCGGCTTGGCGTTCGAGTCCTCGCGAAGCACGGTGCGCTGGGAGTTGATGCACAGCCAGCCGCCCCTGGTGCGCTCGTAAACATGGGTAAACACGCCCTTTTCATCCACCTGGGCCGAGCCGACCTTGTGGTGCAGGACGTAGGTGCCGTTGGCCACCGCGATGTCGCCGAGCATGCGGACTGTGATGACCTTTTGCCCGAGGTGCAGGGTTTTGTCCTCGACGGTAATCAAATACGCCAGTTGCTGGTTGCGGGTGGTGATGTCTCCGATGGCGGAAACGTCAACAAACAAAGGGGATAACACCAGCTCCAGGGCGTACTGGTCGCGGTCGTTGATGGCCGCGGACCAGGCATCTTCGATCTTCTGGAACTCGCGAATCTCCGGGCTTTCCGAGGAGGCAGCAGCGTTTTGGACCGGCGCCGCGGCAGGAGCGGGGGCCGGATTCTGGGCATAAACGACAGAGCAAGAGAGCAAAAGCAAAGAAAAACCAGCGACAATTCGGGTCATACGCACCATGAACTCCCCATAGATGATAGCTCTTGGACTCTCCAACAGAGCCAGTTGGGAGCCGAAAAACAAAACCGGTCGCTAGACGAGTGTGAGCAGCCGGTCGGGCTGAAGGACGGTGACCAGGGAGTCTTCGATCGAGATCCAGCCGTCTTTGCGGAACTGGCCGAGCGTGCGGGTGACGGTTTCGCGCGTGGTGCACGCCATGGAGGCCATTTCCTCGTGGGTGAGCAGAAGGGGGAAGCGGTAGGCGCCGCCATTGAGGTGTTCGCCGATCTGGTGGGAGAGTTCCAGGAGCAGACGCCCCAGCCGGCCGGCCACTGTCTCGGCCAGCGCAATGCGGCACGCGTCCTGCAAGGCGAAACGGTACTCCTGGCAGATGCACTGAACGGCCCGCATCTGGGCTTCCTTGTGGTTGCGCAGGAAGACGAGGAAGCGGTCGCGCTCTACCGGACGGAGCTGGGCGCTGGTCAGGGACTCGGCGGAAACCTCGTAAACGCCATGAGAAAGCACGGCATAGAGGCCCAGCATCGAACCCGGTCCGGCCACGCGCACAATCATCTGCTTGTCCTGGACCCGGCCGGCGGTGAGCTTCAAATAGCCGCTGCAAATCAGGTAAAGGCAGCGGGCATCCTCACCCTGGGTGAAAAGGGACGCCTGTGCGGGCAAGGAGATGGTGCTGGTTGCCAGTTCGAGATCGGCCAGCACAGAGCTGCCCAGGGAGCAGAACCAGCCGGGGCGACGATTGGCGCAGGCCGCACATCCTACTGGCCCTTGGCGCGCCATGTGCTTCTGCCGCGCTTGCCCAACTACCGAGTTCTCTGTATGCGCCATGAATTTCTTGCCGTCCGCCGCTCGAGTTCTTTCGCCCTGTCGCTGGACTGCTCCACGCCTTGCCTCAGAACGAGTTCCAGGTGCAACTGACCGTTGGTGAAAGCGCTCTGGGCCTCCCGGTTGAGAGACACGTAGCTGATGAGAGTTTGCCGGAATGCCCGTTTCTGTGGATGTGATGGACCTCACGTCTATCGAACGGAGGCGCGAGCCGCAATCCGCCTGTGTGCGAGCTGGAACTGGTCTCTGGGCGGGAGGGGCTTGTTGCAGGCCGAAAAGAATTCTGTACCAGGAGTGAGTAATTGCGCATATGCTGTTGTTCTGCGGCGATGGCGGTTCCCCGATTTCCTGTCGTCTCCACCCCCTGAACGACCTTCAGCTCGTTTTGGCTTTAGTTTTGGCCAAAAGGCAGTTCGCAATTGAGTGTTGCCGGAATGCTGCATCACCTTGAATGAGGAAATGCAGGCCCGGAATGTACCCGTTTACGATATGTGATGAAGATCACCGTTTGCGGGGGAATCAGGACGATAGGATGCGCGCATGAAGTGATGCTCCGCACAATGAGCAGCTTCCGCAATAGCAAGACCGGCAAATCTATGGCAGGACGGCATTTCCTGGAAAGGAAATTGCGCATCTTACTGCCTACAATAGACCGGGCGGTTTTTCGGAAGCCGCAACGACAGCAAAGGCGGTTTTTTCAATGCATAGGGATAGGCCAGTAACGAATTCTCTCCACAGTGCGGCTCCGGACAAGTGGCCGGGACTGCGAGCTTGTCTGATTTTGCTTCTGGGTGCAGGCCTGCTCAGTGTTTCGGCTCTGGCGGCTCCAGCGCCGGCAGTGAAGGCGACTGCACAGACCAAGGACGTTGCGCCGGGTGACTACGTGGGCGGTGAAGTGTGCGCCACCTGCCACGAAGAAGTAGCGAAGGGATTCGCCACCAACCCGCATACCAAGATTGCGGAAATGCATGGCAAGTCCGGCGTGACCTGCGAAGGTTGCCACGGTGCGGGCAAGGCGCACGTGGAGGGCGGCGGCGACAAGAGCAAGATCTTCAGCCCCACCGAAGCCTCGGCGAAGGATGTGGACGCCACGTGTCTTGGGTGCCATGCGGGAGCGCATCCCAACTTCGAGCGTTCTCCTCACGCCAAGGCCAACGTCAGCTGCATCGGCTGCCACAGCATACACGCGGCAGGGGGCAATGAGCACCTTCTCAAGGCTGCTCAACCGCAGCTCTGCTTCCAGTGCCACGCGGACACCAAGCCGGCGTTCGACATGCCGTTCCACCACAAGGTGAACGAGGGGCTGGTGAAGTGCAGCGACTGCCACGATCCGCACGGTACGTTCGGGAACAACAACATCAAGTCCACGGCCGATCAGAATGCAGTCTGCACCAGTTGCCACACGGAGACTCGAGGGCCATTTGTCTTCGAGCACGCCGCGGTCAAGGCAGAGGGCTGCCTGGGGTGCCACACGCCGCATGGATCTCAGAACGCACGGCTGCTGAACATGCCGAATGTGAACGGGCTGTGCAACCAGTGCCATAGCCCGGTGGCTGCTTCCACGGTCCACGGACTTGACGCCGGATCGACCTCGCAGCCGCCCTGCATCAGTTGCCACACCATGATTCACGGCTCGAACGTCAGTCAGGCATTCATCAGGTAACGGAAACATGGAGCTGCGGCGCGCCCCTTCAGCCACGATCGGACGGCGTGCCGCGGATCCCGTATCAACTCGCAGGCGAGCAAAGAGATTCGATGCGAGCGATGTTTTTCAAATGAGGCTTCCTATGACGAAGACAGGCTGGTTTTCCCAGCTCTCCAATCAATCGCCCTTCCTTGCAAGGATCCCGCGCATCGCAGGGGGCATCGCAGCCGCGATTTTGCTGACAGCGGCGGGTGTAGCCCTGGCCCAGAATCCGACGCCCGCGGCCGCACTTCCGGCGCCGGATACGCGGATGACCGTGCCGGACGGGTATACGGTACATCAGAGCGTGGATCTGGGCGGACACATGGCCAATCGAACGGGCAGCGCGGCGATGTATGACACGCTGGTGAATCTGCAGTCCGGGCCGCGGGTACTTGGCGAAACCTTTGAGCTGCGTGCGGTTCCAGGGAAGAAGGGCACGCTGATCGATACCCTCAGCGCGGCCGGCGCCGGATTTGGCGGCGATCCGAATAGCTTCGCCAAGCTGAACTTCTCCAAGGGCAAGCTCTACGACTTCACCGGGCTCTTCCGGCGCGATCGCCAGTACTTTGACTACGATCTGCTGGGCAACCCGAATATCATCCCGGGACTGTCGACTCCCATCGGACCCTCCAACGCGCCGACGGGGTCGCTTGCGATGCCGCAAGTGATGCAATCGCCGGTGATGTTCAACACGGTGCGGCGGATGACGGATACGAACCTCACGCTCTTGCCGCTCTCGAAAGTGACGTACCGGGCGGGGTACTCGCAGAATATCTTCGAGGGGCCGACGCTGAGCCCAAGCTACTCCATCGCCAAGTACGATGCGCTGCTGGAGCAATATCAGCGCAACAGCACAGACGACTTTCTGGGAGCGATGGACTGGAAGCCGGTGCAGGGAACCCGGCTGAGCTTTGAAGAGCGGGTCACCCACTACAAGGCCGACTCCTACTTCACGCTCAATCCGAATGGCTTCACAGTTCAGGAAGCGGACGGGACGCCGGCATACCTGGGCAACTGGGACGCTGAGGCAGCTTACGGCATTGGCGCGTGCAACACGAACAGCATGGGGAGCGCTTATACCAGCGCAACCAAGTACACCATCCTTTCGGCGGCAAATACGCCCGGAGGCATGCCGATCATCAATGCGGCGTGCTCCGTGGTGACCGGCTACATGCGTTCGCAGCCGACCCGGATCCTGACGCCAACGGAGACGCTCCGGCTGCAGAGTTCCAGCATCAGGAATATCTCGATGAACGGGAACGTCAGCTATACGAACGCCAAGATGAATTTGCCCGACTACTACGAAAATGTACAGGGCCTGGATGGACCGATTCGCTCCATCACGTATAACGGCTACGCGGCAGGGCACCGGGCGGTGGTCTCCGCGGATTACGGAATCGTCTGGCAGGCTTCATCGACTTTCTCGCTGGCCGATCAGGTTGATTTCTCCGATGTCCACCAGCCGGGCGCTTCGGATATTCCGGCGGCGACTACGCTTTCCACGCCGACAACGGCGGGCAATCAAACGATCAACTACTCCGGTCCGCTGACAACCGGGACTTTTCCCTTGCCACACGGCATCAACGGTGTGCTGACGTACAACTATTTCGGCCATAAGCAGCTGACCAACAATCTGACGGCGAGCTGGGATGCTACGTCGCGAGTGCGGCTTGCGCTCACTTATCGCTACAGGACGCAGACGATTGCGCAAGGGGTTCCACACAACATCCCCATTCCGACGGCGCTGGCCGATCCTGTGAACGGAACCGTCGACATCAACGAAAACGGCGGCATCTTCAACGCGGCAGTGCGCCCGACGAGCAACTGGGATATCAACGGCACGGTTGAAGTGGCTTACGCGGACAATGCCTTCACTCCGGTGAGCCCACGGCAGACCAGGCGCTTCAGAGTGCATACCAAGTACAGGCCGAAGCCCTGGGCGACGTTTACAGGCGCCTTTAGCGACCTGGAACGGCACAACAACACCAACAATAACGCTGCCGTTGTGGCGGCAGGCGATGACCCGTGGGAGGGTCCGCTGAATCACGTCGATTCCAGCCGGTCATTCGGCGTGGGCGCGGTGCTGCAACCGAATGAGCACTATGGGCTGGATTTCAACTACGGCTACAGCGATGTGTATACGGCGACCAATATCTGCTATACGAGCGGCGCTGCCACCGGGCTTCCGGGCGCGGCGACGCTGACCAGCAGCGGCGCGCCGAACGTGTGCCCCGGCGTTTTTTCCAGACCGCCGAATCCCGTGCTTGTGGACTGGCACGCCAGGGACTTCATGGATGCTCCGACGCAGTACGGTTCGGTGGCTCTGAGTTTGTCCCCTGTGCATGCCATTCATGCCAACCTCGGGTACACTCTCAGCTCAGTGAATGGAGACCAGTTCTTCACCGACGCACGTGCGGTGAATGGCTCGCTCACGTCGACCTATCAATCACCTTTTGTGAAACTGGCCTGGACGATTCGTCCCGGTCTGATCTGGAAGGCCGATTACAACTTCTACGGATATGGGGAGGGCGGGCCTTCCGGTGCGGCGTACTGCAGCACGGCCACTTCGCTTACGGCGACGGTTGTTCCGTGCGCCTCGATGCCCTATCCGACCGGCCGGAACGAGTCGCCTGCCGGCCTGACTGCAGCACGTAACTTCCATGCAAATAACATCACGCTCGGAATGCATTACGAGTTCTGATCGTAACCTCCATTCGTCAGAGGATTTTGGAGAGAGCAGATTCAGAGGCTTTACCGATGCCGCGCCGCCTTCAGAAGAAGGCGGCGCGGCATCACCGGTGGACAAGAAAGTTCCGTCCGGCACAGCTGATGCAAGACGTTCCACTTGTTGATCCGGCACGATTGGGTTGATACGAGGGAGAGCAAAGGCAACTGCGAATCCTTCGACTTCGCTGCGCTTCGCTCAGGATGACAGCTCTCAGGTGATGCGATCCTTTGAGGCTGGATCAATCATCAGACCAAACACGGCGTCTGGCGTCTGCAACGCAGGCTGGCCGCGGAGATCATTGAGGAGGCTACTTTGAGAAATACGATTCGATTCGAAGTCATGCTGACCGCCGTTGTTCTTCTGGCCGGCACTGCGGGCTTCGCCCAGTCTTCCGCTGCGGCAATCTACAAAGCCAAGTGCCTGAACTGTCATGGCGCCACCGGCTTGGCGGACACGACAACGGGCAGATCTCTCAAGATCAAGCCAATCACCGACCCGGACGTCGCGAAAGTTTCGGCGGCTGTGATGTTTGATAACACCAAGAACGGAATCCACGGAAAAATGATTCCGTACAAAGACAAGCTCACCGACGCGCAGATCAAGGATGTGGTGGCTTACTTCCGCACGTTCCTGAAATAAGCAGGAAGTTTTCCGGGGGCTCTTGCGGGCCGGCGGAAATTAATCACTCAAGGAAATCACTCGGCCGGCGCGGGCCCGAAAGCGTCCTGGCAGTGAGATTCAAGGAGTACCAATGGTAAAGATGATTCGTTCCCAGCTGGTGCTGGCCGCAGTAGTTTCCCTGGCGTGCACCGCTGCTTTTGCGCAGTCTTCAGGTGCCGCAATCTACAAAGCCAAGTGCCTGAATTGTCATGGCGGCACCGGCATGGCCGATACGGTAACGGGCAGGGCTCTCAAGATAAGGCCGATTACCGACCCGGAAGTTGCGAAAATCCCTGAGGGGGTGATGTTCGATAACGTCAAGACCGGAATCCGAGGCAAAATGATTCCGTACAAGGACCAACTCACCGACAAGCAAATCAAGGACGTGGTGGCATATTTCCACACGTTCATGAAGTAAGCCGGTTCAAAGTTGCGCCGGCTCTGTGCGAAAGTGGCTTGCGCGGGACAGGCGCGCGGATATACCTTGTACCGTCTTAAGGAAAGATTCCCGGCGACTCTTTGGGTTGGCGGGCTTGCAGCAGGTAAGGCAATCCACTGGGCAGGCGCGGCATTCAGAGCGTCCTGGCAGTGAAAATTTTCAAGGAGTTTCAATGACAAAGATGATACGTTCCCAGTTGGCGCTCGCCCTCGTAGTTTCACTGGCCGGCGCCGTGGGCTTTGCCCAGTCCGCGGGTGAAGCGACCTACAAAGCCAAGTGTCAAAGCTGCCACGGCGCTACCGGCACCCCCAGCCCGGCGATGGCCAAGATGATGAGCATCAAGCCCGCCTCCGATCCTGAAATCAAGAAGCTCACTGTGGACCAGATGATTGCCGCCGTCAAAAACGGCAAGGGCAAGATGAAGCCGGTCGCGGGATTGAGCGACGCGCAGATCAAGGATTCAGTGACGTACTACCGCAGCCTGAAGTAGTTCATCGTCGGAGCGCAGAACAACCTGGCCCGCCCAGAGCGCAACCATAGTTGTGGTTGCGCTCTCGCTGCGCGGGCCATGCATTTGAGAGGGGGACAAGGTGCCAGTGTTTCAGAGATTCCGCGAGAATTGGGTGCGGCCGGCGCTGTTTTTCGGCAACAATCCCATCAGCCTGGCCGGCGGAGCCATCACCACCGCATCTGGCGTGACCATGATCGGCTACTGGCTGGTCGAGTTGATTGGCCGCCCCAATGACAATCCCTACCTGGGCATCATCTTCTTTCTGCTTTTGCCAGCCGTCTTTATCCTCGGGTTGCTGCTCATCCCGGTCGGTGTTTGGGTGCGCCGCAAGAAACTGCAAAAGGCCGGGCAGATTCCAGCCGAGTTTCCCAAGGTCGATTTCAACGACCGCATCTTTCGCCATGGCGTGGACATCGTTCTGGTGGTCACCATCGCGAACCTGCTGATTGTCTCCGTGGCCAGCTATCGGGGCGCGGCCTACATGGATTCGCCGCAGTTCTGCGGCCAGTCGTGCCACGTGATGCATCCCGAGGACGCAGCCTATCGCGTTTCAGCCCACTCCCACGTGGCCTGCGTGGATTGCCACATCGGCGCCGGCGCCGCCTCCTACGTC
>Ga0224531_1000880_pt1 | contig 14177 bp, 9 predicted proteins | sample CBST100metaG_FD_179876 | JGI IMG/M metagenome (GOLD analysis project Ga0224531, IMG submission 179876) | Peat soil microbial communities from Stordalen Mire, Sweden - C.B.S.T100 | ecosystem: Environmental > Terrestrial > Soil > Wetlands > Peat | place: Sweden: Norrbotten County, Stordalen Mire... | reverse complement strand
CAAATCGCGGGAGGCGATGGCAACGAGGCTGGTGTATTGGCCCTGCAGCATGGCTGGAAGGACTTTTTTAAGGCCGATGTTGGCGGTGCTGAGTACTCCCCAGCGGAGCTTGGTAGGCATGGTCAGAATCATAACTCCAAAAGCCACCTGCGGTGGGCCCAACTCTTTCCAGTGAAGTTCATGGCTTCCTACCCTTGCGACAGAAAAAATCGCAAGGATGGGGCACGGGAATTCGTGCGGCTTCTGAGCACGAATTCTGCGTCAGACGCCGGTGATGTTGCCTTCGTCATCCACGTCTATGGCCAGGGCGCGCGGGGTGTGTGGCAGCCCCGGCATCAGCATCATATTGCCTGCAATGGCCACCAGAAATCCCGCTCCGGCTGCCAACTCAACATCGGTAATGTGGAGGGTCCATCCGGTGGGCACACCCATAAGTTTGGGATTGTCGGAGAGCGAATATTGCGTCTTGGCAATGCAAATGGGCAGGCCGGCGAAGCCCCACTCGGCATAGCGCTGAATTTGGGCGTGGGCCTGGTCGCTGAAGGTTACGCCGCTGGCGCCATAGACGCAGGTCGCAATTTTGCGGATCTTCTCTTCAGGCGAGTCTTCAAGGGGATAAGCCGGCTGAATTGCGGGCGAAGGATTGGCCTGGATAGCGGCGACGACCTTTTGCGCCAGATCGGCGGCGCCCAGGCCACCCTTAGCGAAAGCTTCGACAATGGAGCAGGGGACCTGCAGTTCTTCGCATTCCAGCGCAACCGCTTCGAGCTCGGCAGGAGTGTCCGCCGGAAAGCGGTTGATGGCGACGACGACTGGGACCCCGAAGCGTTGCAGGTTCTGGATGTGGTGGGCGAGGTTGGGGAAACCGTCAGGGAGAGAGCCCTGGCCCTGTGCGCGCAGGCTGCGCACCGTGGTCACCAGCACTGCGGCGGCCGGTTCAATACCCGAAGAGCGCATCACGATGTCGAAATACTTTTCTGCGCCGAGGTCAGAGCCGAAGCCTGCCTCGTTGACCACATAGTCGGCCAGGCGAAGGGCCATCTGTTGGCAGAAGACGCTGCTGGTGCCGTGGGCGATGTTGCCAAACGGTCCGGTATGGACCAGCGCGGGTGTGCCCTCGGTGGTTTGGACCAGGTTGGGCAGAATGGCATCGTTGAGTAAGGCCAGCATGGAGCCGGTTGCGCCCAGGTCGGCGGCAGTGACGGGACGGCCGGAGTGGGAAACGCCCACGATGATTGCGTTCAGGCGGCGGCGGAGGTCAGCACGGCTGGAGGCCAAGGCGAGTATGGCCATAATCTCCGATGCCGCGGTGATGACGAAGCCGGTTTCCCGGCCTGCGCCTTCTTTCTTTGACCCCACGGAGACAGCAATGTGGCGAAGGGCACGGTCGTTCATGTCGAGGGTACGCGGCCAGGTGACCTGGGTCGGGTCGAGGTCCAGCTCGTTGCCGTGGAAGAGGTGGGCGTCGATCAGTGCTGCCAGCAGGTTGTGGGCGGCGGTGATGGCGTGAAAGTCGCCGTGGAAGTGGAGATTGATCTTCTGGCTGGGTTCCACCTGCGAGAGACCGCCGCCGGCGGCTCCGCCCTTGAGGCCGAAGATGGGGCCCAGAGATGGTTCGCGCGAGGTAACGATGGACTTTCGTCCGATCAGTTCCAAGCCTTGGGCCAGTCCGATGGAAACCAGAGTCTTGCCCTCGCCGGCGACGGTGGGCGTGGTGGCGGTGACCAGGATGAGCTTGCCGCGGACCGGGAAGGCGGGATCAGTGAGCAGATCGAGCTTGAGTTTGGCACCATACGCGCCGATAGCGTCGTATTGGCTGGGCGAAAGTTCAAGTTTTTCAGCGATTTCCTGGATGGGAAGGAGCGGAGTAACGAGGGGATTGGTTAAGAGTGAAGTCGTCATAGGGGCATCTACAATCATACGGTGCAAAGCGCGTGCCGTATTTTCCGACGGTGATTCTATACGCTTGAGGCGCTTGCGGACGGGGAATAGCAAGACGTACCGGAGAAGGCATTAAAAAGATTTCGCCGCGGCGTTTGGGAGCGCCGCGGCGAAACGTGAGCTGGAAAAGGACGCCAGCCTATTTGGGGTGCGCGCTCAGTTTTGCCAGAACCTGCTTCAGTTCGTCGAGCTTCTTGCCGGCCTCGCCCAGTTTGCCTTCTGCAGTGAGGCGTTGGTAGTCGGAGAAGTTCTTGCTGGCCTGGGTGATCAGCGAGTTGAGATCGGCTGCAGGTTGGGGCGCGCCACCCGCTTGTGGTGCACTCTGAGGCGAGGCTTGCGGGGTTTCGGCGGGGCTCAGGGTTGAGCTTCCAGTGCCAAACAGGGAAGCCAGAGCCGTTTCGAATGTGGGACCGTAGGCGAGGCGATCCTGGAGGGCGAGGACGACGAGGCGCAGTTCCGGCATGGGGCTGCGTTCGGCCTGCAGGTAGATCGGCTCGGCGTAGAGCAGGGCGCGTCCGCAGGGAATGACCAGCAGGCTGCCGCGTCGGACGTGTGAGCCTTGCTGGTTCCAAAGCGACAGCTGCCCTGAGATTTGCGCATTTTGATCGATGCGCGATTCGATCTGCTGCGGCCCGTCCACCAACCTGGTTTTCGGAAAGTTGTAGACCACGGATGTGCCGTAGTGAGCGCCATCGCTGCGGCCGGCTATCCAACCGATTAGATTGTTTCGCTTGGCGGGCGTGAAGGGCAGGATCTCAACGAACTCCTGATCGGTCTCACCGGGCAGTTTCATCATGACAAAATTGGGCTGCATAGGCTGCACCGCCTGCTCGCCGCCGCCGGTCGATCCGGTTTGTGTGGCCACGGTCCACAGATCCTCGCGGTTGTAGAACACTTCCGGGTTGGTCATGTGATAGAGGCCGTAGGCTTCCGCCTGCAACTTGAGCATCAACTCGGGATAGCGAACATGCTTGCGCAGTCCAGTAGGCATCTCCGACGCATCCTTGAACAGTCCGGGGAAGATGCAGCGATAGGCGGCCAGAATCGGGTCCTGATTGTCGAACACATAGAGTGTGGTGGTTCCGTCGTAAGCGTCGACGACCGCCTTGACGCTGTTGCGCATGTAATTGATGGGATGGCCGTTGAGATTGTAATGGGTAGAGTAGGGATAGTTGTCCGAGGCGGTGAAGGCATCCATTACCCAAGAGAGGCGTCCATCCTCGCCGACAACAATGTACGGATCCTGGTCAAAAGTAAGGAAGGGCGCCAGGGTGGCTAGCCGTTCCTTCACACTGCGGCGCATGAGCAGTCGGCTTTGCGCGGTGATGTCGTCGCTGAAGGGCACCTTGGCAATATCGCCACGGTCGAACGCGATGAGCACACGGCGCAGGAATCCGCCCAGTTCGATGCCGCCCTTGCCTTCGTATGACGTGGTGTTGTTGGCGTCGCCTTGCGGGTAGTTGAATTCCTTTTGGCGGGTCTTCACATAAACATCGGTACTGGTCTGCTCGCCGAAATAGACTTCAGGCCGGGTTACTTGGAGGCCGGGCACCGTGCTCTGGATGGGCATGTTGCTCAGTATCAGGGTCGGCATGCCCTCGGCCGTGAAGCCATTCACGGGGTTCATGGTGACGCCGTAGCCGTGAGTGTAAATCAGTTTCTCGTTGATCCAGTTGCGGCTGCTTTCGGGCAGCTTGTCCACGTTGAGTTCGCGCGCGGCCAACATGACTTGGCGCAGGTCTCCGTTGATCTGATAGCGATCAATGTCGATGTCGGGAAAGTCGTAATAGGTGCGAATTTCCTGAATCTGGCGCAGCGTGTCCTGCAGCGGCTGCCAGTCCCACAGGCGGATGTTCTTGAGGGTGGGCTGGTTGTTGGCGGCGTCGGTGGCATCAACGGTGGTTTCGGCGGGGAACTCTTGCAATGTGAAGCGGTCCAGTCCGTAAGCCTGCCGGGTCATTTCAATGTTGTGGGCAATGTAGGGCTGTTCGCGGACCAGTTCATTGGGCTTGACGAGAAAGACGCTGATGTACCAGCCTGTGACGCCGACGGCGGAATAACAGAGCACGGCAGGAACGACGGAGGCCAGAAGCCAGCGTCCGCGCGGCGACCAGACGGCGCCAGCCAAGGCGATGAACGCGCCCAGAAGAAGCATGACCGCGACGAAGAGCATCCCCGCCAAAGTCACATGGGCGTCGGTATAGGTGACGCCATCGAAGATGGTGTGGTGCTCGAACAGTTGTTCAAACCGGCCGATGTACGTCCGCATGGCGAGGACTGACAAGAGGAAGGCAACGCTGAAGGAGAGTCCGCGCCAGGGCAGGGGACTGTGCAGGTTGAAACGGCCTTCCAGGGCGCGCGAGCCGCCGGAGAGGACAAGGAACACCACGGCCATGATGCAGATGAGTACGGCCATGGTCAGTAGCCAGCCGGCCATAAGTTGCCAGGCGGGCAGGGTGAACAGGTAAAAACTGAGGGGCCGGCCAAAGATGGGATCCACAATGCTGCCGGAGGAACTTGGAGCGTACCAATAGAGCGCCAGTGTGGACCACTGCGCCTGCATGGCGGCTCCGGTGACCAGAGCAACCACGATAGAGACGCCGACCGCTAGTACGCGCAGGACGGGCTCGACCGACAGTTTGATCGGCTGGCCGCTAATGAAAATGGTGTGGTCGCTGGGTAAATCGGCGCGATGCGCCCTCTTCAAAGCTGAGAATGCGCCGTAGAGTACCAGAAAGGTGATGATCGCGAAGCCGAGGAAGATGCCCCACTGGAGTCCGCGAGACTTCCAAAAAACATCTCCGTAGCCGAGCGACTTGAACCAGAGCAGGTCAACCCACAGAGACAGGGCGATTCGGCTCCCAAAGAAGATTACGGCGATCACGGCGAAAAGAAAAAGCAAGGTGCGACGGCTGCGCCGCGGCGGCTGAGTTTGTAGTGGCCAATCTATGGATTCGGGCAATTCTCCACCCCATGGGACGAATTTTTGTCATGCTTGGGACTCAGGAATTGTACGGCGATTGAGAAGGGGTGACCGCTTTGCGGCTCCTGAATCCTAGGATAGAGCGATCTCACCAACTTCACTCTAATCTTCTATGATCAAGTTTGCAGCCGGAACTCGGAGCGGCCCAGGCTTTTCCCTGAATACAGCCCGCGCTGTTACACTCTCGACTGGCCGCGGTTGAAGAATGCCGCTGAGCCCTCCCAATAAAAAATGACATCTATCGCTCCGATTTCCACCATCAATGACCTTTTTCGCCGTGTATCAGCGGCAGCCAACCCGCGCGCCATTCTGTGGCTGGACGAGTTTGGTCAATGGCAACCCATCTCCTCGGACCAGATTTATCAGCGGGTCCGAGCGCTTGCCCAAGTTTTTCTTGGCTGGGGCGCGCAAAAAGGGGATCGCATTGCACTGATCAGCGAAAACCGCTGGGAGTGGGCGGTTACGGATTTTGCGACACTGGCGATCGGCGCGGCAGATGTTCCCATTTATCCCACGCTGACCGGCGAACAGATTGCGGCGTTGCTGCGGGATGCCGGCTGCCGCATTGCCGTGGTCTCAAGCCAACAGCAGTTTGACAAGTTGAACGCTGTTCGGGAAAAGACCCTGCTGGAGCGGATTGTGATTATGGACCTACCCACTCCGCCTGAAGGGGCCATTGCTTTCAGTTCTTTGATGGTGGAAGCCGATGCGCGCAGCAGCGAGCGCGATCCGGTGTTTGATGCACTCGTCCGCTCCGTGGAACCCAAGGATCTGGCTACCCTGATTTACACTTCCGGGACCACCGGCGAGCCTAAAGGCGTAGCCCTGACTCACGCCAACATTGCTGCTAACCAGAATTTTGCCCCCGCGGGTTTTGTCTTCGGTCCTACGGATGCCCTGATCTCCTTTTTGCCGCTGTCGCACGTAACGGCTCGCGCTCTGGACTACGTGATGTACACCTACGGGGTGCAAGTGGCCTATTGCTCGAAGTTCGACAAACTGCCGGATGCGATGCGCGAGATTCGTCCCACGGTGTTTGTGGGCGTGCCGCGGGTCTTCGAGAAGATCCACCAGGAAGTGGAGCGCCAGGCAGCGCTTTCGCCGATCAAGAAGCGGATTCTTGCCTGGGCGGTCAAGGTGGGCGCGGCGCATCGCGACGAGGTTTATGACGGACTCCGGCCCGCTTCGCTGCTATGGAAGCTGGCCGACAAGCTGGCCTATTCCAAGGTGCGCGAGGCCTTCGGTGGCCGGGTCAGGGTGTTTGTCGCAGGCGGCGCCCCGTTGGGCATCGACACCGCCAGTTGGTTCGCCTCGGTCGGAATCGCTCTTTATGAGGGCTATGGCATGACTGAAACGTCCCCCCTGATCGCCCTGAACAACCCTGTCCAGCACCGTATCGGCACGGTAGGCGCGCTGATGAAAAATATCGAGGTCAAGCTCGCGGACGACTTCGAGTTGCTAGTCCGGGGACCGTCGGTCTTTTCGGGCTACTGGGAAAAGCCGGCAGCCAATGCCGAATGCTTTGACGCGGATGGATGGTTCCACACCGGGGATATTGCGCATCTGGACAGTGATAGGTTCCTGACCATCACCGATAGGAAGAAAGAACTGCTGAAGACCTCAGGTGGCAAACTGGTCGCGCCTCAGCCCATTGAGAACAAGCTCAAAATCAGCGCGCTGGTGGCGGAAGCTGCGCTGGTGGGCGATAAGCACAAGTTCGTGTCGGTGCTGATCTCTCCCAACTTCAAGGCGCTGGAGGAGTGGGCCAAGCAGAACGGGGTCCAAGCAAATTCTCGCGCTGAGTTGGTGGCTGACAGCAGGGTAATCGCGCTCTACGCCGGGATCATTCGGGAGGCGAACAGCAGTCTGGCTAACTTTGAGAGCATGAAGCGCTTCCGCTTGGTGCCCGAGGAGTGGTCGTTGGAGACAGGTGAGCTGACGTCCTCCATGAAGTTGATGCGCCGGGTGATTACGGCTCGATACGCGGGGGTAATCGACGAACTTTACGCTGACGAAGCAAGCGCGCACGGCGTAACGGCGAACTGAGGTGGCCTAATCCCCGGCCGACCAGGGCGCGCTTGCCCCACATGCGCTGCAGAGCGCTGAAGAAAGGCGCGCCCCAGGCACCCATGCACAGCAGGACGCCAAAGAAAATGATGGCGTCGATGCTGAGGCGTCCGGCGTGTTCCCAATAAATATTCGGTTCCAGGTTGAGCCAAAGGGCGAACTCGTCCAAGGTGAGGGCTGCACCGACGCCATAGCTGACCGACATGAGCCGACTGAAGAAAATGGACATGGGCGAATGAGAACGTCCCAGGTCGAGTAGCCAGCCGTAGCCGACCAGCAGCAGGATGAGGATGCCCCACACCAGGTGATGAATGTGCAGGCCGCGCACCATGACCCACTCGAAGGGGCCCACATTGCTCATGATGAGCCTGACCAAAAAGCGCACACCAGCAAAGGTAAACAGAAAAGAAACCGAGGCAATGAACATGCGCCGCCGCGGCCGGTCGGGAATGGTGGTACGGATAAGGTATCCCAATCGCGTCAGTTGCAGCAGAACCAGCAGTATGACGATGACCACACTGGCGAAAGCCAGCAATAAAAGAGCTCCTGTTCCGGGCATACCTTATTGAACCATTAACGGCGGGTAAACCCAACAAATAATTGCATCTGGCCTGTGCTTGAAATGCGTGAGCGCGGTCACGATTTCTCTTTACAATGGCGGAGTACACTAGATAAGGCGTCGAGTCCGGTAAATAGGCCGGTGGAGGCGTTCCGTTCCAGGGAGATACTCCCGGCCCGGCCCAGCGGCCGCGCAATTTTGATGAGGAGATTTGACGATGCGAGTTGCTTTGTTGACCGGCGGCGGCGACTGCCCCGGACTGAATGCGGTTATCTACGCGGCTGTGAAGAAGGGTATCAATACGTATGGCGATGAGTTCATCGGCTTTCTGAATGGCTGGCGCGGCGTGTTGGACAACAACTTCATCCCCCTGACCTTGGAGCGCATCGACGGCATCCAGTTGACGGGCGGAACCATCCTGCACTCTTCGCGTACCAACGTGAAGAAGATCCCCGGCGGCATCGAGAAGGTCCAGGAAGTTCTGAAAGCCAACAAGATCGACGCGCTGATTGCTCTGGGTGGCGATGACACGCAGTCGGTGACCTTGTTCCTGAGCGAGAACGGCGTTCCCAGCGTGGGCGTTCCCAAGACCATCGACAACGACATCAACGGCACCGACGTTACCTTCGGTTTTGACACCGCAGTTTCAATTGCCACCGAGGCTGTTGACCGCATTCGCACCACCGCCGATTCGCACAACCGCGTAATCGTTATTGAAGTGATGGGCCGCGATGCGGGCTGGATCGCTTATGCTGCTGGCGTGGCCGGTGGCGCTGACGTTACGTTGGTTCCCGAGAAGGAAATCGACATCGACCATGTGGCGGCGCTGCTTAAGTACAACTATGATCGCGGCAAGCACTACGGCATTGTTGTGGTTTCAGAAGGATGCCATCTGCCCGAGGTTGGCCAGGTGATCGGCTCCAAGGAAGTGGACTCGTTCGGCCATGCACGCCTGTCAGGTATCGGCGAAGCGCTTGCTGACCTGATCGAGAGCAAGACCGGCTTTGAGACCCGCTCCGTGAACCTGGGCCACACCCAGCGCGGCGGAGTTCCCACGGCCTATGACCGCCTGCTCGGCCAGCGCTATGGCCTGCACGCTATCGACATGGTTCACGACAAGAAGTGGGGCCGGATTGCGGTTCTGAAGGGCATGGATATCACCGATATCACCATCAAGGAAGCCATCGCCACCAACCGCCGCCTCGACCAGCGTTTCTTCGACGTCATCACGGATCTGGAAGCGAAGGTCTAGACTCTCTATTTTTAGCGGTATGCGAAAGCCATCCTCGTAGGAGGGTGGCTTTTTGCTTCAGACATGCATTAGAGTCGGGCTGTGCCTTGCCGTCTTTACACGCCGAAGGACTTTGCGGCGCTTTATGCCATTGAAGAGGTGTGCTTTCAGCCGCCTTTTCGCTTTGGCCGTGGGTATATGCGCCAACTGGTGACGAGTTCCGATGCGGCCACCTGGATCGCAGAGGATGAGGGGCGGATGGCAGGTTTTGCCATCGTCGAGTGGACGCGCGAGCCGGTCCAGAGAACGTCCTACATTCAGACTATTGAAGTGGTTCCGGAGCATCGCCGCCGGGGTATAGCCAGCGAATTGCTGTGCCGCGTTGAAGGCTCCGCGCGCGCTGTGGGCGCTGAGGTGATTGAGCTTCATGTGGATGCGGAGAATGCGGGAGCCATTCGCATCTATCAGGCACAAGGATTTCTTTGCCAGGGCCGGGAAGAGAACTACTATGCTTTGGATCAGGCTGCACTGATCTTTGGCAAGCCGCTGGATATTGTTCCCGGGGTTTAGTGTGGCATCCAATTAGCAAGGTCGATTGACGGCAGGGCGTTACTGTGCCGGTAAGGCGCATCTTTCGGTGCGCACAGAAGGAAAGGAAATTCATGTCTATCAGCAACCCCAATATTCCCAAGTCCATCCTCTCGCTCAGGACCTATACGTCCCAGATGTTCATGGCAGATGTGCTGGCAGGAATCACGGTGGGGCTGGTCGCATTGCCGCTGGCCATGGCCTTCGGCATTGCTTCAGGGGTTACCCCGCAGGCGGGCCTTTATACAGCAGTGGTGGCCGGATTTCTGATCTCCGCGCTGGGCGGTTCGCGCACTCAGATTGGCGGGCCGACCGGAGCTTTCGTCGTCATCATCTCCGGCATCGTGCTGCGCTTCGGCATGAGTGGCTTAGCCATGGTGACTCTGATGGCCGGCATACTGCTGGTTCTGATGGGCGTCACGGGACTTGGCGCCGCTGTCCGCTTCATTCCGCGGATGGTGGTGATCGGGTTCACCAACGGTATCGCCATCCTGATCGCATCAACCCAGATCAAGGACTTTTTCGGCCTCAAGACCGGACCTGTTCCCAGCGAGTTTCTGCCCAAGATCAAGCTGCTTGCTGCGCACTTTGACAGCCTGAACTGGGCGGCTCTGGGGCTGGGACTGGGCGCCCTGGCGATTTTGCTGTTTCTTCCCCGCGTTACCAAGAAGATACCGTCGTCGATTGTGGCGCTTCTGGTCTGCACCGGAGTCAGCATTGTGTTTCATCTGCCGGTGGAAACAATCGGCAGCAAGTTCGGTGGAATTCCGCAGGGCCTTCCGCCTTTTGCCTGGCCCGACTTTCATGCAGAGCACTTTCTTCCATTGATTCCGTCGGCTTTTACCGTGGCAATTCTGGCGGCGCTGGAGAGCATGCTCTCGGCGGTGGTGGCCGACGGCATGACTGGTGATCGGCACAACTCCAATGTGGAACTGGTGGCGCAGGGATTTGCCAACATGGTTTCGCCGCTGTTCGGAGGCATTCCAGCCACTGGGGCCATTGCTCGCACGGCGACCAATATCCGTGCTGGAGCGCGGTCGCCGGTGGCAGGCATGGTGCATGCGGTTACGCTGCTGCTCATCCTGCTGGTAGCCGCGCCCCTGGCCAGCTATATTCCTCTGGCCACACTGGCCGCCGTGCTGTTTGTGGTGGCCTACAACATGGGCGAGTGGCATGAGATCGGCGGCATCCTTCAGATGGACTTCACCGCCATCTCGGTCTGGCTGGTTACCTTTGCGCTGACGGTATTTGCCGATCTCACGGTGGCCGTCGGGATCGGCCTAGCCCTGGCTGCGCTGCTCTATATCTACCGCATTGCCGAGACGACAACCGTGGCCCCGGTGACCGACGAGTACATTCGCGACGGTCTGCCGCATGTGCTGCAAGGACGCATTATTCCGCCTTACGTGACGGTGCTGCGCATTCATGGTCCGTTCCTGTTCGGCACCACCGAAAAACTGGTGGAGGAGACGGTCAACCTGGACGCCTTTGCGCCAGTGGTGATTCTGCGTCTGCGCAACATGACGGCAGTTGACGCCACTGGCATTCACGCAATCGAAGTCTTTGCCAAGCGGCTGCACGAATCGGGCAGAACCATGCTGCTGTGCGGGGCGATGCACCAGCCTTCCAAGCTGCTGCACGGAGAGCGATTTATGGACCACGTAGGCCGGGAGAACATGCTGCCGAACATTCAGGCGGCTCTGGACCGGGCCAAAGAGGTCTATGCTGCACGCGAAGATGGCATTGTGGGGGATGACTGGCAGGTCTAATTTGCCACTTTGCCCATGGTATCAAGGCTCTGGGTGTGCGGAGCAAGGCCGGCGGCGTGGTTATCGCCATGGCTATAATTGGCGGAGCCACATTAACGTGACTATGGGCGCAATCGCAGATAGTGCGGACCTTTGCTATGCCTGCTTGTTGCCTGTGTCCTGTGCAGTTTGCATTGTGCTCTATACGTGTCTGGAAGCGCAGCGGGAGCCGGAAGAATCTGTAGAGTTAGCCTGTTAGTAAGTCAGACAATACAGGTTCCGATGATTGCGAAATGCTCTCATTCATCCAGCCCATGTAGTTTCAGGGAGATATGTTTTGACGAACTGGGGTCTTTTCGATTTGAGTGGTAGGGTGGCGGTGGTGATCGGCGGAACCACTGGGCTGGGTTATGCGATTGCACTGGGCCTGGCTGAAGCCGGGGCCGATGTGGCGCCCAGTTCGCGGAGACAGGCGCAGGTGGACCAGACGGCGTCGGAGATCGTGTCGTTGGGCCGCCGCTCGCTGCGTGTGCCCAGCGATGTGCAGGACCGGGCATCGGTCCAGGCGCTGCACGATGCCGTGCTCAGAGAATTTGGCAAAGTGGATATCCTGGTGAACGCAGCCGGCATTACCCACATGGCGCCCCTGCTCGATTTGGATGAAGCGGACTGGAACAGGGTGTTGGATACAAACTTGACCGGATTGCTGCGCGCCTGCCAGATCTTCGGTGCGACCATGGTTCAGGCCGGCTATGGGCGTATCGTCAATATCGCTTCGCTCTCGTCGTTTATAAGCTTTGACCGCGTGGCGGCCTACTCGGCCAGCAAGGCCGCGGTGGCCTCGCTTACCCGGTCTCTGGCCGTAGAGTGGGCGCAGAAGGGCGTGAATGTGAATGCTATTGCGCCGGGCATCTTTCCCACGCCGCTGAACGCGGCGCTGATTCAAGGCACGCCGCGCGGAGAAGAACTGATTCTGCGTACGCCGATGGGCCGTTTTGGCGAGGCGCATGAAGTAGCGGGAGCGGCGGTGTTTCTGGCTTCGGAGGCGGCTTCATCTGTCACCGGCACGGTGCTGGCTGTCGATGGCGGTTTCCTGGCCAGCGGAGTGAATCAATAACAGAGAACAGAAGTCAGGGATCAGGGAGTTAATGTTGCCATGAAGATTACCAATGCTTATGTGAACATCACCTCGCCGGGCAGGAACTTTGTCACGCTGAAGATCGAGACCGACGAGGGTATCTACGGCCTGGGCGACGGCACGCTGAATGGGCGCGAACTGGCAGTGGCCAGCTACCTGACCGACCACGTGGTTCCCTGCATCATCGGGCGCGATCCTTTTCAGACAGAAGATATCTGGCAGTATCTCTATCGTGGCCCTTACTGGCGGCGTGGGCCGGTGACCATGGCGGCGATTGCTGCGGTGGACGTTGCTCTGTGGGACATCAAGGGCAAGGCTCTCAATACACCGGTCTACAACCTGCTCGGCGGCAAGAGTCGCGAGAGCGTGATGGTCTATTGCCACGCCACCGGCAGGGACATTGATGAGGCTCTGGAAGACGTGGCACGGCACAAGGAGATGGGCTATAAGGCAATTCGCGTGCAGAGCGGGGTTCCGGGGCTGTCTTCCACCTACGGCATCGGCAAGACGCCGGGCCGGTACGAGCCCGCCGAGCGCGGGCTGCCGTCGGAGTACGAGTGGTCTACCGAGCTTTATCTGCGCCACGTTCCCAAGCTGTTTGCTCGGGTGCGCGAGGTTTTTGGCGATGAGCTGCACTTGCTACATGACTGCCACCATCGCATGACGCCTATTGAGGCTGCAAGGCTGGGCAAGGAACTAGAGCCGTTCCATCTCTTCTGGATGGAGGACCCGGTGACAGCCGAGTTGCAGGAAGGCTTCGAGATTATTCGCGAGCACACTACCACGCCGATTGCTGTGGGCGAGGTATTCAACTCCATCTGGGATGCGCACGAGCTGATCCGCAACCAGTGGATCGACTATCTGCGCATGACGCTGGTGCATGGCGGCGGCTTTACGCACCTGAAGAAGGTGGCAGACTTCGCGGAATTATATCATGTGCGCACCGGCTTCCACGGAGCGACGGATTTGTCGCCGGTAACCATGGCCGCGGCGCTGCATTTTGACACGGCGATTCATAACTTCGGCATCCAGGAACACATGCCTCATACCGATGAGACCGATGCAGTCTTCCCCCATCACTATGCATACAAGGACGGGATGATGACGCCGGGCGATGCGCCGGGCCTGGGCGTGGACCTGGACGAGAAATTGGCGGCCAAGTATCCGTATCAGCGGGCGTATCTGCCCATCAATCGCAAGCTGGACGGCACGATGACGGAGTGGTAGGGGTGGGCGGAGAATGACGCCGTGTGATGAAGTCGGCGTCCCTTGTTCTTTCGCTAGCATAATGCGAAAGAACAGGGGGCGAATACTACAGGTTTCGGACTTAGATTGAGATCCCGGCGGAGCGGTAAATCTCAGTGATATACCGCATATCGCGCAGTCCTTCTTCGCCGGGGGACTTTGCTTCCAAGCCATTCAGGATGCAATGGGAGAAGTGCGCGGCTTCGGCCTGGAAGTGCGAGGGGTCGCGTGCCGGGTTGAGTTCGTCCAGCTTTGTACCGGAAAACTCGGCGCGTAGGCGCAGACCACTATAGGAGAAAGCCTGGTCGACTTCTAGCCACCCCTTCGATCCATGCACGCGGTAGAAGCCTTCCATGCCGGCTCCGTAGGTGGTGTTGCAACTAGCCACAATGCCGGAGGGGAATTTCATGGTCCATGAGACGTTCTCTTCGACTTTGTTGAAGCGGCCGTCGTGGTCTATGGTCGAGGCAAAGGCCGAGATGCGCGCAGGCTCCTCGCCGGTTAAATAGCGGCAGGCATTGAGGGAATAGATGCCCAGGTCGAAGACAGGGCCGCCGCCTGCAAGTTTCTTGTTGATGCGCCATTCGCCTTTGCCGATGTTGAAACCGAACGCGCTTTCAATGGCCTGCACCTGGCCCAGGGCGCCGTCGCGAATGAGCTTGACCGCCTTCAGGTGG
>Ga0224531_1000879_pt1 | contig 14195 bp, 14 predicted proteins | sample CBST100metaG_FD_179876 | JGI IMG/M metagenome (GOLD analysis project Ga0224531, IMG submission 179876) | Peat soil microbial communities from Stordalen Mire, Sweden - C.B.S.T100 | ecosystem: Environmental > Terrestrial > Soil > Wetlands > Peat | place: Sweden: Norrbotten County, Stordalen Mire... | reverse complement strand
GTGTGCGAGAGCGGTTGACGAGATCGGCGTAGTTGGTGCCGGAATCCACGACCGTGGGCACCATGCCTTCGACCCAGTGATCCGCCCCGCTCTTCAAAATGAAGTGCCGCTGCGGGAGGTTCTTCAGCCGTTCGGCGAGTGACTTGCCGCCATCGAGCATCTGGGCGACGGTTGTTGCGTCGGCACTCGACAACTGGAAAAAGACATGGGTGCCGATGGAGAGAATCGCCGCGCGCATGGGAGTTGGGTACTGATCCAGAAACTGGTTGGCCGAAACGACCGAGACGCCGAACTTTCGCGCCTCGGAGAGTACCGTCTCCACGTCGCTCGAATACGCGATGAGGTTCTGAATTTCGTCGCAGTACACGGTGAAGAGCGATTTCCGCTGGCGGGTAAATATGGCGTTTTTGATGACCGTGAAGAGCAAGCTCCCCAGCGTGAGGGCCTGTTCTCCAAGCTTGCCTTTTTCAAGGTTCGCGATGACCCAGTGCCCTTCGTCCATGGCCTCCCGCATCGAGAATGTTGACTGCGTCTGGCCGACGATATGACGAAAGCGCGGATCGGCGGTGAAGGCCGAAGTCTTGTTGAGGATCGGTTCGCGCATGGTGGCGCGCATCGGCTCACTTACTTGTCCATAGCGGAACTCGAAATACTGGCGGACCTCGGCGTTCGGAACATTCTTGAGGCAGGTGGAGCGAAATCCGGGATGCGTGAGCAGCGGCGCAAGTTCGAGAAGCGTGAGGCCGTTTGCCGCGAGAACGTAGAGCGCATTGCGCAGCAGTTCGTCCGTCCGCGCGCCGAAGTGGTCCAGTCCCCAACGCTGTTTCAGAACCTCCGCAAATTCTGCGATCCGGACGAAATCCGGTTCCGCATCTTCGAGCGGGTTGAGGCCCACCGACATTTCCCGGTCGGCGGGCGAGATGACAATGAGCCGGTCGCTCAAATGCGTTTGCTGCTTCCACTCGCGGGCGGCGATTGCGCGCAGGAGAAACGGCGTCGCATCGCCGTGCAGGTCAAAGTATACGAACCCGCGTCCTGCCTCGATGTCTTGCAGACAGAGATTCTTAAGGAGCGAACTCTTACCAGTCCCCGTCTTTCCGAGGAGCGCGACGTGCATGGTGCGGCGGGTTGGGCTCAGCCCCACTCTCCGCCGCGTGGTCTGTTCATCCGCAACCTGAAACCCGAGAGCGATATTGCTGCCGGTTTCCATCCGTACCTGTCGCCGCCCTTGCAGGCGGTTCCAAATAGAACTCATGAGTTGTTCGAGGTAGCGAATCATGTGGGTGAGTATTGGGGGCAGGGCGTCGAAAACGGTAACAATCTCCTGCGGAGCTGAATGCGAATACCATCGAATTCAACAAGTTACATCAAGGAATACAGGGAAATAAAACAGTTGACGAGGGCTTTGGAGCAGGGCTTTTAGAAGTTCGTGATGAGCACTTCGCGATAACGGCGGCCAGCGATCTTCTGTGCGGTGTAGGCGAGGTCGATTCCTTTGATGGTGAATGCCTTGAAGATCGCGCGCACTTCCGGAACGTCGTTCAGCGACAACACGAATTTGCCGCGCAGCTTCTCAAGCCGTTCCGCCATCCTGCGGAAGTCCTCCGGTTCGAGCGTGAATTTGTAGAGCTTGCGCTCGTAGTACGGAGGGTCAAGATAGAAAAGCGTTGTTGGGCTGTCGAAATGGGCAAGCACTTTCTCATACGGCAGGCACTCGATTTGCACCCGCGCCAGCCGCTTGTGCGTTTCCTCGATCACTTCGGGAATTCGCTCCGGGTTAAAGCTCGGCGGCTGCGAAATGCTCCAGCGATAATTGGGACTGCGGACTCGCCCGGCGTAGCTGTTCTTCAAAAGATACAGTTGCCGGGCCGCGCGCTGAATGTCGGTGAGTTTTGCCGGGTCGGTATCGAGCAACATCTCAAACCACTTCCGGCTGACGACGACGAAGCGCAGGTAGCGGACCAGTTCCTCGTAATGCTGCTGGCAGACGCGGAAGAAGTTCACCATCTCGCCGTCGAGATCATTCAATACCTCGACTTTGGATGGCTCTTTCTTGAAGAAAACCTGTGCGCCTCCCGCGAACGCTTCCACATACGTCGTATGCTTCGGAAATATCTCGATGATCTGGTTTGCCAACGCGCGCTTCCCGCCGATGTAGGCCAGTGGTCCTCGCATGAAATTGAATGAATGGATTCGCTGGGTGTGTTGAAGACCGCTTCGATTCGACCTTTATGCATCGAAGCTTGGTCTCATCCTACGCGAATGGATAAAAGATGGTAGGGGAAGAAATATGCACTGCAAGCATATCTCGCCAGACAGCAACAGAGATGCGAAGTCATTTTGTGAATCACTCCGACTGTCCATAAAATGCAAAGCGGCGAATATCTTGGCAGGGGAAAGGTGGGCCGTTCGTCCTTTCCGAGCACGGGGTAGTTGGCCGCAACCGAAGGAGAGAGGTTGCGTTTCAGCCATCTTCGCTCCTCGAATGGCTGACACCCGTCGAACGGCCCATGCTCACAATACGCTCGGTGCCAGCAGATGATAGGTGGAGTTTTATGCGCATCATGATGCATACGCCCGCATACCGCAAACTTGAAAGTTGACCTCCATGCAATTTACGTTACCTTTTACCTCGCGGCGTTTCGGTGGATACTCTGCTTCATGCAGGATGAGACGAACAACTCCGCAGCCGCTCCTCACGGCGCACTCGAGTATCGAAAAGGCTGCCCCGCGTGCGAACACAGCGATCCCGTCTTGGAGCGCGAGCTTCAGGCTTTCGCGCAACTGCTTTTCGACATATATCTTTGGGACCGCGAGAAGGAGCGACAACGGGATTGCCCTCCAGAGATTGACAACATTCCGTGATCGCATACGCTGAATGAAAGGTCGAAAACAAAATCAATCAACATCATGAATGCAGTCATCTATTGCCGTGTCTCCTCGAAGGAGCAAGTGGAAGGGACCAGCCTCGAATCGCAGGAACTTGCCTGCAAGGAATATGCGGCGCGCAATCACTTGACCGTGGTGCGCGTCTTCGTGGAGCGCGGCGAATCGGCAAAATATGCCGACCGCACGCAACTGCTCGAAATGCTCGCCTTCTGCGGTAAGCGAGAACACGACATTCAGCAGTTGCTTGTCTGGAAGGTAGACCGCCTTGCGCGTAACGTCGGCGACCACTTCAACATCAAGGCCAGCCTCTTGAAGCATAATGTGCACGTGATCTCCGTTACCGAACCTATCGATGCCAAGCCTGAAGGCAAGTTGCTGGAAACGATCCTGGCGGGCTTCGCCCAGTTCGACAACGACATCCGCGCGGCGCGCACGGTACAAGGAATGCAGCACAAAATCCAGGAAGGAATCTTTCCCTGGCAGCCGCCGCTCGGCTACAAGGGAAGCGCACAGCCGGGAAACAAAAAGATGGAGCCGGATCAACCCGACCAGCCCGCATTCGGCATATTGCAGCAGGGATGGAACGAGTTCGCCACAGGCGCATATACAAAAGCGCAGATTATGCGCCTGCTCACCAAGCGCGGACTCCGAACCAGAAAAGGAAAACCGCTCACCAACCAGGCTATCGATCACATCTTCGCCGATACATTCTATGCCGGAACCATCCGCGATCCGTGGAGCGGCGAAGAGAACGCCGGACGGCATCTGCCAATGGTCAGCCGTGAAACCTTCCATGCGGTGCAACAGATCATCGCCCGGCGCAATCGCTCAATTCCACACCAGGAGATACGCCCGGAGTTCCCTCTGCGCTCCTTTGTTCGCTGCGGAAACTGCGAATCGCCGCTCACCGGCTCGTTCTCGCGTGGCCGGTCAAGCGTCTATCCCTATTACCACTGCTTTCGCCGCGATTGCGACAACCACGGCAACTATCCGTTGGCCGATGTGCATCGGGAATATGTTCGGTTCCTCGACGAAACCAGCGCCGACCGCCACTCGTTCGCGCACCTCCGGGAATACGTGCGCAAGATTGGCGAATCCTGGGTGGAAAACCGCCATACGTCAAAGGAAAAGCAAGCAGCGGAGGCGAAGAGCGCACAGGCGCAGCTCCTGCAGTTGATCCGCATGAAGATGGAGGAACTTATCACGGATGAGGAATTCCGTGCGCAAAGACTAATCCTTAATAAACGATTGGCAACGCTCGACAGCGGCACTTGTGAAACCGAGGCAAAGCCGGAATCTGTTCTTAACGATCTCGACGCGATTTGCGCTCCGCTCATGCATCTGGCCGATGCGTGGCTGGCCGTGCCCATCACATTTCAGCGTCGGTTCCAACACCTTACTCTTCCCGCAGGTTATGTCTTCGGAAGAGTTGGAACCGCAGATAAGGGCCATCTTCTCTCGTTTCTTGAGTCATCGTTACCCGTAGATACAAATGAGGTGCCCCCCACTAGTGAGAGTTGGAACCAGTTGGCCGAAGAGATAAAAGCGTTTGCCATGATTTTCAGAGTGTCATAAGTACGGTAACGGGACGTCGCAACCGCGATAGCATTGGGTTGGCAGCCCTTTCGTCGGCCTCTCACGGCGTGACGGACGAATCATTCGTCTATACGTCACCGAGAGGCCGGCGGGAAGGCTCAACCTGATCTCACCTCAGCGACGCCATCATTCCGCAGTTGAATCTTGCGCGTCGTAGAGCTGCCAGTAGGCGAAGCCGAGAGCAACGGCGTCAAACATGGCCATGATGGGGTGTTCGCTTTCCCATATTCTCCGCTTTGGGGGCAGCTTCCAAAGAAGCTCAGGAAACATCTGGACAACCAACGAAGCAATCTCGTGCTTGGATTTGGCGCGGAACAATCGAAACACTTCTCTCACTTCCGTCTTTTTCATGAGACGCACTGGAATCAAGCGAGATGACACCTCGCACCGGACTGATCTGAGAATCGGACGGACGCCCGAGTCGCTGCGGACATTCAACTGGCGCGCTCTTCCCACGACGACCCCCGAAGGAGTAAACAGCGTGAGTAGAGACGCTACTCGCTTGCTTGCCGCTGCGTGCTGCGCTCCATCGTTCAGCGGGTAAAACACCATGCCCCAGTCCAGCAGCCTGTTCGGCCCTTCAAACACCGCAAAGCCGAACCGCCGCGAGCGAAGTGCAATGGCAAGGATTCTCCGATCATTCGACTTCGGATGCATGGATTGATTCTGGTTGATCCTGGTTTTGCCGCTCCCACATCCATTCGAGTTTCCGGGCAATCATGGCGGCATTGCGACCTTTGGCGCTGCACTGTTCGAGATCGTGTCCCATCTTCGCCAGACGTTCTTCGATGGCCTGCCTTGTCGCTTCGTAAACTCCCGGAAAGAGGTCCGATACGGGGACGCGGAAGATCGCTTGATAACTGAGCGCGATCAGGAGCGGCGGTACGTTGCACAATCGCTCATGGCGGGAGACCGGCCCCTGGTCGGGGTATCCCAGTAGTTGAGCAATTTCCCGTTGGCTCAGACCGGATCGTTTTCGATGCGAACGAAGATAGCTCGCGAGATGCGGTTGGTTCATGTTGTCAAAGATCAGTTTATTTATCGACTTTTGCTATAAGTTTAGCAAGCCGACACCAGAGCAAAAGGTGAAGAGAAATGCATGGGATGCCAAGTCCTCCACCCCCGGCAGCGCCTCGCAAAAGGCGCAGGTCAAACTGGCCGCGCAATTCCAATGATTATTTCGAAGCTGCTGTGCATTGCATCTGGAAATGTACTGGATTGCTGTCAAACGCCGCAAGCTCACAAATACATATGCTTGAGAGCATCCTTCCATCCGCTCCCCGCAATCCCACTCAAGGAGAGCTCAGAAAGACACGTTATCTTTTCGTTCACTTCTCGGTGTCCGAAGACAGGTTCGATAGGCACTCGGGGATCAATTCCGACTTGGGACGAAGCGCGAACTGTGGTGTCGAGAGATGACATGATAATCAAGCTATGCATCCGCATTCTGCCACCGTTTGATGATTGCGCGAACCTTTTTCGCCCGGTGCTGCTTCAACTCTTCATAAAGGTCCAGTGATTCTCGGGCGCGAAAAACCGCAGTCTGAATATCCCCCTGCTCATATCGTGTTTGAGAGATTGCAAACAGGGTATCCGCTTCTCTCAGGTGTTCACCGGTTATTCGGGTAAGGCGAAGGGCACGGTCAAAGCACTCAATGGCATCGGTCTTGTGCCCTAGGTCCGCGTGCGCTAAGCCGAGTTCTAGCAAGTCCCCAGCCTCACCAACCATGTCGCCGAACTCGCAATCAATGGACAGGGCGCGCTCTTGGAGGGCAATGGCCCGCCGCGTATTCCCGAGTTCCCGATAGATGGCAGCGAGATTCCCGATGGCGGCGCTTTCGGCGCGAATATCTCCCGCCGCCCGCGCAATTCTTAGATGACGGCGGTGACAATTGATGGCACTATCAGTCTCCCCTATGGCTGCATAGGCTATTCCAAGGTTGTTGAGGTCACGTCCCACATTTCGCTTGTCTCGAAGCGTTCGGTCAATCTCAAGTGCGCGCTCATGATTGCTAAGCGCCCGATGGCGCCAGCCGAGCGCTTGACATGCCAAGCCGAGGCCGCGGAACGCGCGGGCTCGCCCTTCCGAATCCTTCGAACACTTCGTTACATTCAAAGCCTCTTTGAAGATGTCGGCGGCACGGTGGGCGTCGCCCAACCGCCAATGTGCGATCCCTAGACTTCCGAGATGCCTTCCCTCCATCCGTGCGTCATTCATTCGTTTTGCCGCGTGAAGAGCCGCCGTTAACCATGCAATTCTCTCGTTTGGATGGTGGCTGAACTCAAGGACATAGAATCCGACCTCTGGATATTTGCTACACAGAGCGGCGGCAATCGGATGCTCGGTGGTGTGACCGACGCACCATGCCTGCGCAGCATAGATATTGAGCATTTCGGCATGGAAGAGTTCCAGACCGACCTTCGTTGATTCGCGCCCTTTGAGGTAGAGGCTCTCGGCAATTGCGAGAACTTGCTCAAAATGGGATGCGTGACTCAAGGCGGCTTGATCCCGCTCCGTGCTCGATAGCAATGAGTCTGAAAAGAGGCGCGGAAAGTCGAGCAGGGAATAGCGCCGATCTACCGGATTGAATGTCGCCAGGGCAAATCGAACAAGGGAGCTTAATGAGTCCTGGACATCTTGTACCTCCAATTCCCACACGGCGGCGGCGGCATACACGTCGAACGTCCCCGGAAATACAGAAAGGGTGCGAAGCCGCATCTTCAAATCGTCGGTCAGCAATTCGTAGCTGAGTCGGATGGATGCTTCGATGCTCAGGTCCTCCGTAGGGTCCGTAAGCGCCAAACGCGCACGCGCGGACGTAAGGCTAGCCGCGTAATCAGCAGGATCAAGGTCAACTTGCTCAGCGATTGCACTTCCAGCGGCACGCAACGCAAGGGGAAGATACCCGCAAAGCGAGGCAATCGTTTCGACTTGTGGCTTGATGCGTGGGGTGATCGCCAACAAGAGATCCTCGGCATCCTCGGGAGAAAGCTGCACGACCTCTTCATCCAGCATTCCGGGAAATGCCAAGTGAAGCCTGGACGTGACGATCAGGAGACATGAAGGGGGCGGCGACAAGAGCTTTATATTCACCGCATCTTTTACATTGTCGAATAGGAGAAGAGCACACTTGTTGTACAGGATGGACCGGTAGATCATTCCCAATTCCTCGTCGGTCTGGGGAAGACGCGCATCCGGCCTGAGGCTCCAGATGACATGACGCATGGCATCGGCGGCGGAGAGCGGATGTTTGCTGAGGCCTTTCAAATCAAGATAGCAATGCGCGTCGGGGTATTTTGGGCTCAGCACTTCCGCAAACTTGAGCGCAAGCGTTGTCTTCCCAACGCCGAATCCCCCATGGAAGCCCATGAGGCGGACGCCTGTTGCCTCTTCCGAAACCAGGTATTGCAGTTGCTCTTTTCTCCCAGTAAAGTCTAGCGGCGCGCGGGGCATATGGTGCGGGGATGCGAGCACGTGTGCAAACTCGGATCGTTGCGATGCTCCGGGCGCATCCACTCCGCCACCCCCGAGAGTCTTCAGGGCGAACACTGCCGGAAAATCCCCAGGTGGTCGGAAAGAGGCGTCGTGCACGGCAACTATAGGCTGGTTGCACTGTACCCGGTATCCGCTGTTGCGATGCGACTCTATCCACAAGGCTGAATGTGGCGGGTCGTTCGCATCAAGAACCACGCGGAGACGTGAGATGGCCTGATAGACGCTGTCTCGCTTTACATAAGTGCTCTGAGACCACCAGCCGCCCGAGAGAAGCTGCTCAACACTAAAAAACCTGCCGGGATTCATGAGGAGCAGCCACAGCACCTTGACGTGCTGCGCATCAACATCCAACGACTGCCCAGCAAAGGTCAACGAATTGCTGAGGGCATTGATCTCGAAGTCGCCGCAACGTAACAAATGAATCGGAGGGTCATCCATCGCCAAGAGCTCCAAAGGACGGATTCAGATACAAATCAGATTGGAACCAAGCTGAGAAGTAGAGGCAAGTCTAGCATTTAGATATACAAAGATGGAAATGCCCCGGGCGGTGTATCGAGCACCAACCGGGGCCTTCCCGCGCATCGCGCGAGGGGTATCCATCTGGACGAACAAAGAGACGGACACCGTACGCGCCGCCATTCTCATATCTAGAGAATGGTGACATCGGGTCCCCATCATTCTCCACGGAAATGCGCCAAAGTCAAGGCGGCGCACATCCGGATCATCGAGAGCGCTTGTCCTTCCAGAACGGGTCCCAGGGCATTTCCATCGGCGGATCGTTTGATTCGATGCCATGCGCATCGGACGAGAGGGCGCGATGGACCGGATATTGATCGTCGATGCTGATACGACCCACGCAGCCGCGCTCGCGGATGCCCTCCACGGGGTCAACCTCTGCGTCTCGGTATGCCGGGATCATCGAACCGCTGTCGACGCCTTGGGGAAACTGGGTGCCGACATTGTCGTGATGGTACCCCGTTCCCCTTCATGGTGGCGGAACGATCTGAAATCCTTCTGCGATGCAATTCGCCATATCGCAAGCCGTCCGGAGATCGTATGCGTCCTTCGGTGGCCGCCAAACGGCCCCAACGACAGGCTCTTTGGCGACGAGTTGAATGTGGGGGTGCTGCATGAACGATGACGCCATTCATAGGATCGTCGAAGAGATCGAGTATCTCCGCGCCAAGCGGGCACGGATGGCCGGAGCACGCCCGCGTCTCATCGTGGTACATGGCCACCACCAAGCGGTAAACGACTGCCTTCCAGGGGAGACTATTGAGCAAGCCTGTTTTTCTGTGAGTTCAGATGTGATTCCGTTGCGCGTCTCCCCCACAGGGCTTGTTCTCGCGGATGTCTTTGCACGGAAGAAGCCTCTGCCTCTGACCGTCGCGCATATTGAGCGCATTCTTGCGACAGATCCGTTCTATGTGCGTCTCGGCGCAAATGCGGCTTCGGCGCAAAGGCCGACGATCAGATTGACGCACAGATCAATCAAGGTATACGTCCAAAGACTCCGTCAGCAAATCGGGAAAGCGCTCAAGGAAGCAGGGCTCGCCATGCGGCCGGAAGAAATCCTCGTATCAGAGGATACTGATCTGTTGAACGTCGCGGCGTATCGACTCACCATCTCCTGCGAATTTGTCCACGTGGACGGGACTGGTGGGGGGACATAGCCATGCCGACCGTTCCGTTAGAAATTGACGAGATGCAGCGGCGACCGGTGCGGTCTCTGCCAAAGAAGACGCTCGTCGTGCGGTCGCGGATCGGAAGCGGCGTTGCCCTCGCCACACCGGGAGGCTCAGGACGCTGGAAAGACAACCCCCATCACTGGCAGACGCTCATTCTTCTCCTGCCACTGCTCTACAACCCCGATACCGAAGGCCACCGAAAGCCGGTTTCCAAGGTGTTGATCCAAAGAACCGTTGAGGAAATGCGGGAAACGTTCAGCGGGTATACTCTTTTGCCGGCGAAGGGGTGGTACTGGGATGATGTGAGAATGATGGGCGTGTCGGACGATCTGATGCGATTTGAAGTGGATGGAGTTTTCACCGGCATCGATCTTTGCGCGCTCCACGAATGGAAGAGAAAGCTGCGGCGGCGGTTCAAACAGGACTATATCTACATGAGGCTGGTTCCGTCGGGCGTTGCGATCTGATTGGGTGCCTGACCCGGGAGTGCGAAACCTCCCAAACATTTCCCTTACGCTCCGCCTTGTCCTAGCGCGTGATTTAGAAGTAAGAAGGAATATGGACTCATTGAACGAAGGCTTCCGAAAGCAGGCAGTCCAGGCGCTCCGGCAGTTTGTCGAACGCTTTGTCAAAGACTTCTTCATAGCAGAGACGGGCAACTCAGTCTCGAAGCGGTTTGAAGATATGAACTGGTCAGACCTGAAGCCGCTCTTGAGGCAATGCAATAAATTCGATTCGAACGATGAGTCCCTACTTGAAGACACACACAAATTCACGAGCCAGTTTCTTCATACCGATGGGACCATTCCGGCCAAGATCGCATCGTCCCCACAGATCAGGCCCCATTACGCTGAAATGGACAACCTGCTTAAGAAGTACAAGGGCGTTTTTGGCATCAAATAGGAATAACTGCGTGGTGCAAGCGCACTTCAAAAAGCATTGCGGGAGGGATCAGCGCCTACTTCTTTAGTTTGGTGTGGAAATAATGTTCAAAGAACGCGTCGATGCTCAGCATCTCAGACTGACCGCATTCCTTAACAAAAGAATCCATTGCATTACAAAATGCCACATATGCTGCCCCTGTTGTTGCCTCTCGGTCGATTTTGTAGCCGAAAGAGCGCAGTGTTTCTTCGACGGGCTGATTGTATACAGGCATCTTCTTGGGATGCAGCATCGCGAGAACCTTGGTGACGATATTCCTGCCGATCCCAAAAACGTGATACGGTCTCCCCTTGTTGATGACCTCATTCATTCTTGTAGCGAGCGGTATTGAATCATCGGCCAAATGTAAGAATGCCTTCTTGATCCCTGGTAAATGCTGCATGGTGTCCTTGCGAATTCTCTTCATGCTGCCGAACTCAGGAATGGTCAGAAACTGAAGCCAGTCAGCCTTGGTAAATGCGAAGGTCGGCGGCTTCAAGAGTTGCCGGATCACGGCCATTGTATCGATGCGTGCTCGCGCTTCAGTTATCCCCGCGTTGGACGAAAAATATTTCTTTGTGAGATCAATTGCTTCCTGCCGCATCCAATCGCACTGCATACTCGTCAATTCGTCAGAGGCGGACACTATGACCTTCTTCGCATGGTCTCTGGCCTGGACGGTCTTTTCGTACTGATTGCGGTACGCCCCACACAGTTCAACGGTCAGGGGCGCTGACGTCGTCCAGATTGAATCGAACCAATTCCTGAGGGACTCAGTGATCTCGGGATCGCTGAAGTATCCGGAACATTCAGTATTTGAAGCAAAGCCGCCGAAGGACAGATTGGCTGACCCAACAATGGCGTCCGCAGAGCCCTCATGTTCAATGACCCAAACTTTCGGGTGAAACATCGGCGTCGTAGGGGCGAGTCTCACCTGGAAATGTGGTTGCGTGGATTGCTCTTGCCTTGCGCAGAGAAGTTCCAACAAATCCGGCTCGGTTTGAAAAAATGATCGTCCTAGCACGAAGTGGACGTTCTGCGCCCAATATCCGAGCGAAAGAGCGCATTGCATGGTTAGTTGGCTGTTTGACAATACATCCAGTAAACCAAGCACAACATGTCAAAGCTGCACCTTCAGAAATGCATCGAGAATTCCAAAGCCACTTTATTCGGGGAGCAGCTCTTGATTGACTTGTCGGAAAACTCACGAGAATTGCAAGTGGAATTCCCCGGAAGTGGCTACAGCTACAAAATCGACTACAGTGCTGTAGCGGCAAAAAGCAGATGCGTGGCTTAAATCGGAAATATCGCTTGAAATATCAATAAGTTACGATGGTCGGGGCGGAGGGATTCGAACCCCCGACCCTCTGCTCCCAAAGCAGATGCGCTACCAGGCTGCGCTACGCCCCGACATTCTGATTTGATTGTAGCGCGGATTGGTTTTTTGTTGGTTTCTTCCAAATAGCCTCAATGACGGGCGAGCCAGGCCAGGAACCACACCACCAGCGCGAGGGGAATGGCAAAGACCAACCCCAGCGCCGCAGCCAGAAACAGCAGGAATGCCCAATCCCGCCAGTTGTGCCGGCGCGGCGTGGCCAGCGAGCGCTGGAGCAGCCGGTAGTTGCGGCGGTTGGCCTTCCAGACGATGTCGAAGAGGTCGCCTAAGAGGGGAATCGACCCCACCAGCACGCCGATTCCCAGGTTGGCGGCCATGCGAACCAGCGTAACGTAGGGGACGCCGCGGACCCATGCGGCGAAAGGAATCGCCAGCGAGAGCACCCCGGCCAGCACATCGCCCAGCCCCGGAACCAGACCGATGATTCCATCCAGGCCGAAGCGGAACTGCGTTCCGGGCAGGCGAAAGGCCTCGTCCAGAAGGATTTCCAGCCCATGAAGGGCTTTGTCGTTAAAAATCCAGGCGCCCCGCATCCAGCGTTCGGGCGCTTGGCACTCGGCCTGAGGATGGCCTCCAGAGGGGTCGGGAATGGCTCCGGAACTTCGGGCAGAACGGGGCACGGGCGGTTTCCCCTTTCGGTCAGGCAAAGTGACCTGATTCGATGCTACAATCAAAAAGAGATGGCGGCAGTAGTTCAGTGGCAGAACGCCTGACTGTGGCTCAGGATGTCGTGGGTTCGATCCCCACCCGCCGCCCCAATTTCTTCGATGGACCTCAATGGGCTTCACCAGCCCATTTGCCGAACAGGCGAATCTCGTGATCCCGAAAACCCATGAAAACTCCAGGCTTTGACGACGTGTCCAACGGACTGCCGCTCGATTTGCCTCCCTTTGAGCCATTGCGTGGCCTGACCAACGGCCATGCGCAAACCATTGTGGGGAACTTTCTTCCCCGCCCTCCATTCCAACTCAAGGCTACCGCCGAAACCGTCGAGGTGGACCCAGCCGACGGAAGCCGCGTGCTGTGCCATTGCCACTGGCAGCCTGAGACCGTCCGGGCCTCGCGTTTGACGGTGCTGCTGGTCCACGGCCTGGAAGGCTCTTCTGACTCCCGTTATGTGCTGGGCATCGCCGTCCGCGCCTGGGAGGCCGGCCTGAACGTTGTGCGCATGAACATGCGCAACTGCGGCCATACCGAGGCCCTCACTCCCACGCTTTACCACTCCGGTCTCTCCGGCGACCTGGGAGCTGTGATCAGCCACTTCACCCAGCGGTACGGGCTGCAACGGATAGCGCTGGTGGGCTACTCCATGGGCGGCAACCTGGTGCTGAAGCTGGCCGGAGAATGGGGCTGCCGCGCCCCCTTGTGCGCTGTGGCCGCGGTTTGCCCGGCCATTGACCTGGCCCCCGGTTCCGATGCCCTGCACCAGCCCGTCAATCGCCTGTATGAGTGGAAGTTTCTGCGGGACCTGATCGCGCGCTTTCACCGCAAGGTCAAGCTGTTTCCCGACATCTATCAGACCGCGAGCTTCGGATCGATACGCTCCATCCGCGAGTTCGACGACAAGATTGTGGCCCGCTACTGGAACTTCCGCGACGCCAGCGACTACTACGACCGCGCCGCCAGCGCCCGGGTGGTGGACACGATCGCCGTTCCCACGCTCATTCTGCGCGCGCTGGACGATCCGTTTATCCGCCTGCTGCCGGAAACCCGCGCCAAGCTGCTGGCCAATCCCCACGTTCACCTCGTCGAGACCCCGCACGGGGGCCATTGCGCCTTCCTTTCCCGCGATAGCGGCAACGAAATTCATTGGGCTGAGGCCACCGTCATCCACTATTTGCTCCAGGTGACCGGGCAAAACGGCCACCGAGTCGATGCAGGGTGAGAGCCTCGACCTCTGTTATTCCTTCCTCAAGAAATGACTGCTTTGCAGGACCGTTGTAACGCAACTCGAACGGGAGAACCGCTCAAAAACACATGGAAGCTGACTGGGAGTTCGAGGTGGGCGGTGAAGCGCCGGTGATCGAGGCGCTTTGGACGGGATTTGTGGATCTGCGCCAGCATCCGGAGCGCACCCGCGAACTGCCGGAAGCTGCCGGCTTTCCGGCCTTGTCCGCGGCGCTCCAGGCGCTGAATGGGCCCGGGTCGCCCGTCTGGACTTCAAAGTGCGACACCTGGCCGATGTTCGAACCGGACCTGGTCGATCCCG
>Ga0224531_1000875_pt1 | contig 14217 bp, 12 predicted proteins | sample CBST100metaG_FD_179876 | JGI IMG/M metagenome (GOLD analysis project Ga0224531, IMG submission 179876) | Peat soil microbial communities from Stordalen Mire, Sweden - C.B.S.T100 | ecosystem: Environmental > Terrestrial > Soil > Wetlands > Peat | place: Sweden: Norrbotten County, Stordalen Mire... | reverse complement strand
AGTAGAGCGATGCAGCCTGCTGGCCGCCGGAATAGGCTCCCATAACTAGATAATCCTTCCTTTTATGCAATTCTTCGATTCATTGCAACGAGTACGACAAGATGGAGGGTATCGCCTGGAACTGGCCAAGCAATCATGGAGCTATGTGGAAGGCTCTTCTGGCGGTCGAATGGTTGGATGCTTCGCCGCGACAGCGCCATGCGCAGCGCCGTCAATGTCAACTCGTCTTCCATGTTGCGATCCAGCACCCAGCCGATTACGCGGCGCGAGAAGGCGTCCAGGATCACAGCCAGGAAGACGAACTCCTCGCGCAGCCGGATGTAGGTGATATCTGCTCGCCAGAGCTGATCCACGCCGGTCAGAACCATGCTGGCTGCCAGGTTCGAATAGACCTTCCGCCCGTGGTTGGAGTTGGTGGTCACGACGAACTTGCGCTTACGGACGCACAGCAACTTGTCCTCGCGGAGCAGCCGGTAGACCCGTTTCGGGTTCACCGTCCATCCACCCCGTCGCAGTTCCGCCGTGATGCGCGGTAGAAGCTGGCACGGCTAACCCGCGCCAGCTCCACCATCCGCTCGATCGTCAGACCCCGGCCGGCGATCACTTCTTCGCCTATCTTCCGGTAGACCGCGGACTTCCACTCGATGCCTGCAGCATCCGCTGTTCTTCGATGCGCTGCAAGCGCCCCTTCAAAAGAATCAATCTCTACGACCTGCTGACCGATCTTACGTTCCAGCTCGGCCACCCGCCCCTCGGACCAGCGTTGCTGCCCATTACCGGGAAACGCGTTGCCGGGCGCCTGCCGGAACTCACGCCGCCAACGTTGCAACACGTTCGGGTTGACCTCCAACCCCACGCGCCACCTCGGCCAGCGATACCCCTGCTTCCAGCCGCCGTACGGCGGCCAACTTGAATTCCCTGGTGGACTGCCTGCGTGACAAACCCATGACTCAATTCTCCATTCATTGGATTTTGAGCCTTAAACGTTTGCATCAAAAATGGGGGCAAGTCCTCTATCGCATCGTCATGCCACCGAAGACGCTTGCATGGCTCAGGGAAGATCGTGGGATGCAGGTTGACAGGGCACGTCTATCAAAGGCCTGCTGTCGTCCGGCGAAGTTCACCGCCCTTCAAGGCTCGCCTGTGCCAGTTTCTATTGAGTGTTCAACTGCGCCCTAGGCCAGATGACCATCTGGTCATCTACTTTCTCATCATGTTCCTGGTGAGCCTCTGGATGGGCAAGTGGCTCGTGGCTGACTGTGCACAGTCAGCCACGCTTTCATTTTCGGCGACAGGAAATAACTTTGAGCTGGCGATCGCCGTGGCCGTTGCTGCTTTCGGCCTCAACTCGGGCGAAGCATTCGTCGGTGTCGTCGGGCCCCTCATTGAAGTTCCGGCGCTCATTGGGTTGGTCAATGTTGCCTTTTGGTTTGATCGCCGATTCAACAACACTTGCCTTTCCCTCAGAGTCGAACGGAGACTACGAGCAGTCGCGACGGAATGGGGTCAATAGCCGTGGAGCTTATTAAAGATAAGAAACATTTGCGACAACCCCTGCGTCTCATTGTGCTACAAACATATCAGGACACAGAAGTGCCATTTGGGCCCCTTGGGTGCTTCGTGCCTTAGCATTAAGTCTGAGAACCGCGGTGAATTGTGGAACTATGGAGACCAAACCGGCAGTCCGGCAGCTTTTGGGAACCCATGTTCACTGTGCTGGCATGTTGCGTGTTTTTTTGGGGCCTGCAATACAAACTCTCTCTCTACTATCCGCCCCAGGCCGCTTCCCATCATGTCCCGATGGCAAAGCTGCTTTCGAAGAACGAACAGTCCAGGACGCAGGAAGTCTCAGCATACACGCAACCCAATCTAGCCATTAAAGCCCTCCTAGCGCAGTCCAATGTGTTGCCTTTTATTCTGTTCCTCGCATGCGCATTCCACATGCATGCATCGGCTTATCAGGTGACTATCAAGAATCCACCTATTGAATTACAACAGGTACTCTTCGAGAATTTCTTCGTTCGACCCCCTCCCATCCAAAGCACGTAATCCGTCGGATCCTTAGGTCGGGCATTTGCCCTTGCGCAGAAGCAAGTGCTCTCACGTCGCTACTCTCTTCAGGGAGATCTCCTGCAGAGAACGTGTCGGTCCGTGCTGCATAGACCCAACATCCTATTTTTTGAGGTGCATTCAAGATATGCGAAGGCGGATCTCTCTATTTCTCATTGCTGGACTTACGCTTCCAATCGCCGGTTCCATCGTTGCCTGTCGTTCGAATGGCAGGAGTTCGAAAGCTAAAGCCGACGAAATATCGTCGGCCAGAGTGGCTACGGCACAACGCGGGAACCTCGCCCACACATTGAGCCTCGCCGGTCAGTTCCAGCCCTACCAAGTGGTTGACGTACACCCCAAAGTAACCGGGTTCATGGAGAAGATCAATGTGGACATTGGCGACAGGGTGCACAAGGGGCAAGTGCTTGCCGTGCTGGAAGTGCCTGAGTTGAATGCTCAGTTGAGGGGGACCGGGTTCGAAATTGAGCGGTCCAAGGACGAGTTACTCCGCACCCAGCACGAGATCAAGCGGGCGGAGGCTACCCATGCGGCGCTTCACGCCGACTATGAACGCCTTCTGGAGGCGTCAAAGGCGCAGCCTGGTCTCGTTGCGCAACAGGAACTGGATAACGCACAGAGTAAGGACCTATCTTCGGAGTCCCAGGTGGATGCGGCCAAAGCCGCTGCAGCTGCGGCCCAGGAACATATTCAAGTGGCCGGAGCGGACAATGAGCGCGTGCAGGCGCTCAAGAATTACACCAGCGTTACCTCTCCGCTGGATGGCGTGGTTGTGTGGCGCTACGCCGATACTGGCGCGCTGATTCAGAGCGGAACGAACTCGAACGAGCAAGACATTCCGGTCGTACGGCTCTCACAGAGCGGTCTGCTGCGCTTGCGCATGCCGATTCCTGAGAACGATGTCCAGTTTGTCCATGTGGGCGATCAGATGCAAGTGCGCGTGGATGCGATTGGACGCACGTTCACCGGCAAGATTGTTCGCTTCACGCGCGATGTGAACTTCGAAACCCGAACCATGGAAACGGAAGTTGACGTGGAGAATCGAGACCTCTCCATCTCTCCAGGCATGTACGCAAATACACAAATGCAGCTGGCGCATGCAGATAACGTAACGACGATTCCGGTTGAGGCGCTTGTGCTCAAAGGGAATCAGCAGTCCGTCCTTTGTCTGGATTCCGATAATCGCATTCGCATCCGCACAGTGCAGGTGGGCCTACGCGGATCGAAACTTGCCGAGATTAAAAGAGGAGTTGAGCCGGGCGACCGCGTGGTTATTGGGGGACAGGAAAACTACACCGAAGGCGAGAGCGTAATACCGCTGCCTACTCCAGAGCCGGCTTCCGAAGTGATGCGCGAATCCGGAGGCGTGATCGACATGAAAGGGGAACCGGAAGAGAACAACGGAGGAGCGAAATAATGCCGAAGTTTGCGCTCAGATATCCGTTCTTCATCATCATGCTATGCCTGATGGTTTCGCTTGTTGGGGTGGTCAACACTGTCCGCATGCCCGTCGATCTATTCCCAAAAATCGATATGCCCGTAGTGGTTGTGGCAACGTTCTACAATGGAATGCCGCCACAACAAATCGAAGCCGACATTACAAATACTTTTGAACGATTCTTTACGCTGGGCGCCAACATCGACCATAGCGAATCGCGGTCACTGACGGGCGTAAGCCTCATTAAGATCTACTTCAAGCCTGGGACTGATCCTAATGCAGCACTGAGTAATATTGCCAATCTGGCCATGGCGGACCTGCGACGTCTGCCTCCAGGAACGCTACCCCCGGTAGTGCTGGGCATGGACGCTTCTACGCAGCCTGTCTGCTTGGTGACGCTGAAAGGGCAGGGACTCAACGAAACCAATCTGAAGGACATGGCACAATTCCAGGTGCGCAACCAGATTTCGAATGTGCAGGGCGCCTCAGTGCCGCAACCCTATGGCGGAACCTATCGCCAAATTCAAGTGTATGTAGATCCGCTGAAGATGGAGGCGCGCGACCTGAGTTTGAACGATGTGGTGGAGTCGGTGAACAGCTCCAACCTGATTCTGCCTGCCGGCGATGTGCGAATTGGAAGCAAAGATTTCAACATCTACGCGAACAGCCAATTCCCTGACGCGAAATCGATGAACGAAATGCCGCTCAAGTCGGTGGGCAATTCTTCAGTGCTGGTCGCCGATATCGGGAAGGCAGAAGACTCGGGAGCGCTTCAATACAATATCGTGCGCATCGACGGGCAGCGCTCCGTCTATATACCAGTCTTCAAACAGGGAGGGAATAGCAATACCATCACCATCGTAGATGGCATGAAGAACGCCATCAAGCACTTGGTCGACATCCCCGCATCATTGAAGACGGCAGTGGTTTTTGACCAATCGATCTTCGTGAAGCTTGCTATCAAGAACCTGGTCAAGGAAGCAAGCATCGGTCTGGTTCTCACCGGCATCATGATTCTGGTGTTTCTGGGTAGTCCGCGCGCGACATTCGCGGTACTGCTGTCGATTCCGCTTTCTGCGCTGGTTTGCCTTCTGTTGACAAGTGCGATGGGCGGCTCGATCAACACGATGATTCTTGGCGGCCTGGCGTTGGCGTTTTCGCGGCTGATCGATGATTCGGTTGTGGTGCTCGAAAACATCTTCCGATACATGGAGATGGGGTTTGCGCCCAGAGATGCAGCCGAAAAGGGCGGCATGGAAGTTTCGCTTGCCGTGTTGGCGGCAACATCGACCACCTCGATTGTGTTTTTTCCGGTAAGCTTTCTTTCCGGAATCAGCAAATATATCTTCACGCCTCTGGCTCTTGGCGTTGTGCTCTCCATCTTCGCGTCGTACTTCTTCGCGATGACTGTGGTGCCGCTTTATTGCGCCAAGTTCATCAGCCTGTCGGATGAAGATTCGCATGGCGAGAATGTGAAGCCAGGAATCTTCGCTCGCTTCGAACGAAAGTTCAACGAGGAATTCCAGCATATGCTCAATTGGTATGAAGGGCTGGCGATGGGAGCCATGCGGCGTCCAGGCTTCACTGCGGCAGCAATTTTAGGGGGGGTGGCCCTCACTCTGTTGGTGCTGTTTCCATTTCTTGGACGCGCCTACTTTCCGCGCACAGACCCTGGCCAATTTGTCATTAACGTGCGAATGCCAAGCGGCACACGGTTAGAAGTGAGCAACGATTACATTGCCAAGGTCGAGACCATTGTCCGGGGCGTGGTGAAACCATCCGATATGGATATGATCGTTTCGAACATCGGCGTATACCCCGACCTCTCCGCAATCTACACGACCAATGCCGCGATGAACACGGCGTTCGTGCAGGTCAGTCTGAAGCAAGAGCATAGTGTCCCTAGCTACGAGTATATGAAGCGAGTACGGGAGAAGCTCTCGGGTGAGATGCCCGAACTCACAGCATACTTTCAGGCCGGAGGCTTGGTAGATAGCGTAATCAATCAAGGCTTGCCGGCACCGATAGATATCCAAGTCAGTTCGATGGATATGGATGGGGCCTACGCATTGGCCAAGGACTTGTCCAAGAAAATTGAGGCGATGCCGAATGTGAGTGGTGTCTACATCCCGCAGGACATCAACTATCCAGGAATTGAGCTGAACATCGATCGGGAAAAGGCCAACCTGATTGGATTGTCCGCGAAGGAAGTTGTTCAGAACGTGATCACGGCCATGACCTCCGATGGCATGGTCGCCCCCAGTTACTGGATAGACCCCAAGAGCGGCAATAACTACATGGTAACGGTTCAATACGCAAATAGCTTGATCAACAACATGTCGATGCAGGACCTCGATAGCATTCCTCTTCGTGGAGTCCATCCTGCGGGAGATAGTCCAGGACAGCCAGGCAAGGAAGATCCCAGCAATTCGCGGGAGTTCTGGAAGGGCGACCATACCTCTGGATATACGCCACTGAATTCTGTCGCAAGCATCAAGCAGATCACAACCCCAACGGAAGTCGATCATTACCAGATTCGACGGGTGATCGACATCTATGTTGCGACTCGAACGGAAGCATTGCAAGGGGTAGGAGCCAACATCAGAAAGCTTCTGGCGAATACGACACTCGATAAGAACACGGTTCTGAACTTGCGTGGCGCGGTGGTGAGTATGAACCGGTCATTCACAGAGTTTGGCCTGGGGCTCATTGTTTCTGTGTTGATGGTGTACCTGATTCTTATGGCCCAGTTCAGGTCGTTCATCGATCCGTTCATCATCCTGATGGCCATTCCGCCCGGGCTGGCAGGCGTGGTGATGATTCTCCTCTTTACCGGCAGTTCGCTAAACATCATGTCCTTGATGGGCGTGATCATGATGACCGGCATCGTGGTTTCAAACAGCATCCTGATCGTCGAATTCGCGGGCACCTTGCATAAGCAAGGGCTTCCCCTTTTGAAAGCAGTCGTCCAGTCCTGCAAGATTCGTCTCCGCCCCATTCTGATGACGTCGCTGGCAACGCTTCTTGGCATGATCCCAATGGCTCTTGGAATGGAAGCGGGTAGCGAACAATATGCTCCGCTGGCTCGTGCTGTTATCGGTGGACTTGGAGTTTCGGTGATAGTAACTGTCTTCCTTGTTCCAGCGGTTTACCTGGTTGTTCACAGCTGGCACCAAAGCGTTTCCGTGGTTGAGGGGGAGGCGTAGATGCCGAAGTTTGCTCTTAAGAATCCTTTCTTCATTATCATGCTCTGTCTGATGGTGTCCCTCGTCGGAGTGGTCAGCATTGCGCGCATGCCGGTGGATCTGTTTCCGAGAATCGATATGCCAGTCGTCGTGGTTGCGACGTTCTATAACGGCATGCCACCGCAGCAGATCGAAGCCGACATCACTAACACTTTCGAGCGCTTCTTTACCTTGGGCGCCAACATCGACCACAGCGAATCGCGTTCGCTGACCGGCGTAAGCCTGATCAAGATTTACTTCAAACCGGGCACTGACCCCAATTCGGCATTGAGCAATATTGCAAACCTGGCAATGGCGGATCTTCGGCGGCTTCCACCTGGAACGCTTCCGCCGGTTGTGCTTGGCATGGACGCTTCGACGCAGCCGGTATGCCTGGTGACTCTAAAGGGTCAGGGACTGAACGAGACGAATCTCAAGGACATTGCGCAGTTTCAGGTGCGCAATCAGATATCGAACGTTCAGGGCGCTTCGGTGCCGCAGCCTTACGGCGGAACCTACCGGCAGATTCAGGTTTATGTTGATCCGCTGAAGATGGAGGCGCGCAATCTCAGCTTGAACGACGTCGTGAAGTCCGTCAATAACTCGAATCTGATCCTGCCGGCAGGGGACGTGCGTGTAGGGTCGAAGGACTTCAATATTTACGCCAACAGCCAGTTTCCCGATGCCAATTCCATGAACCAGATGCCGCTCAAGTCGGTGGGAAACGCGTCTGTGCTGGTGGCCGACATCGGCAAGGCCGAAGACTCGGGCGCATTGCAGTACAACATCGTTCGCATCGACGGACAGCGCTCCGTCTACATACCAGTTTTCAAACAAGGCGGCAATAGCAACACCATTACCATCGTTGACGGGATGAAGGCCGCTATCACGCACCTGGTTGACATACCGCAATCGCTGAAGACGGCAGTGGTATTCGACCAGTCGGTCTTCGTCAAACTTGCGATCGGCAACGTGACGAGGGAAGCGGGGATCGGACTTGTATTGACAGCGGTCATGATTCTGATCTTTCTCGGCAGTCCGCGGGCAATGATTGCCGTGCTGCTTTCGGTTCCGCTTTCGATGGTGGTCTGCCTGCTCCTCACCAACTCCATGGGCGGATCGATCAATACCATGATTCTTGGCGGTCTGGCGTTGGTCTTCTCTCGACTTATCGACAACGGCGTCATCGTGCTCGAAAACATCTTCCGGCACATGGAAATGGGCGAGTCACCGGCGGTTGCCGCGGAGCGCGGCGGAACGGAGGTCTCGATGGCGGTGCTGGCCGCCACCTTTACTACCTCCATTGTGTTCTTCCCCGTCACGTTTTTTAGCGGTATCAGCAAGTACATCTTCACTCCCTTGGCGATGGGCGTGGTGTTTTCGATCTTCGCATCGTACTTTTTCGCCATGACCGTGGTGCCGCTCTATTGCGCACGATTCATTCATTTACACCATGAGGGCGAAGAACTAAACAAACCAAAGCGAGGCATCTTCGCTCGGTTCGAGCGAAACTTCAACGATCGATACGATCGAATGCTGAACTGGTATGAGCGTCTTGCCAAGCGAGCGATGGCGCGGCCTGGTTTGACTGCCGCAGCGATCCTGGCGGGCGTAGCGCTGGTGCTTGCGGTCACAGTTCCATTTGTAGGGCGCGCATACTTCCCGCGCACCGACCCAGGCCAATTCGTCATCAACGTGCGCATGCCAAGCGGAACTCGTCTGGAAGTCAGTAACGATTACATTGCCAAAGTCGAGAGCGTCGTTCGCGGCGTGGTCACCCCTGCGGATCTGGGCATGATTGTCTCCAATATTGGGGTTTACCCCGATCTCTCCGCGATCTACACCACCAACGCCTCGATGGACACTGCGTTCGTGCAGGTCAGCCTTAAGGAGAACCATCACACCGGAAGCTATGTGTATATGCAGGACGTGCGTGACAAGCTGGCGCGCGAGATGCCGGAGCTCACCACCTATTTTCAGGCCGGTGGACTCGTGGATAGCGTCGTCAATCAGGGGCTTCCGGCGCCCATCGACATCCAGGTGAGTTCAATGGATATGGATGGGGCATACGCATTGGCAAAGACGCTCGCTCAAAAGGTCAAAGCAATGCCGAACGTGAGCGGAGTTTATATCCCGCAAGATCTCGACTACCCTGGCATTGCATTGAACATCGATCGTGAGAAGGCGAGTCTAATTGGCCTTTCTGCCAAGGATGTGGTGGACAACGTGGTCACCGCCATGACTTCGGACGGCATGGTCGCCCCCAGCTACTGGATCGACCCTAAAAGCGGCAACAACTACATGGTCACGGTTCAGTACGCGAACAAGTTCCTTAACAATATGTCGATGGAGAGTTTTGAGAATATTCCTCTGCGCGGCGTCAGGCCGTCCGGTTATGGCCCCATGCAGCAGGCTCATGAAGAGACCCGCGAAATATCGAGAGGCGACCATGCTGCCGGGTACACACCCCTGAGTTCAGTTGCAGACCTCAAGTTGATCAACACTCCCACGGAAGTGGATCACTATCAGATCCGCCGCGTGATCGATATCTATGTCTCCACCACAACAGAGGCGCTGCAAGGGGTCGGAAGGGACGTTAGCAGATTGTTAGCCAATACCAAAACCGACAAGAATACTGTGCTGAACCTCCGCGGCGCGGTGGTCAGCATGAGCCACTCGTTCGCCGAGTTTGGGATCGGGCTGATCATTGCGGTTTTGATGGTCTACCTGATCCTGATGACTCAATTCACCTCGTTCATCGATCCATTCATTATCCTTATGGCAATTCCGCCAGGGCTCGCGGGGGTCGTGTTGATTTTGCTGGTCACGGGAAGCACCTTGAACATCATGTCCTTGATGGGCGTAATCATGATGACCGGCATCGTGGTATCGAACAGCATCTTGATCGTCGAGTTCGCAGGTACACTGCATCGCCAGGGATTGTCCCTCCTGGAGTCGGTGGTCCAATCGTGCAAGATCCGGCTGCGCCCCATCCTCATGACATCACTGGCGACGTTGTTGGGAATGATCCCGATGGCTCTTGGAATGGAGGCGGGCAGCGAGCAATACGCTCCGCTGGCGCGCGCAGTCATTGGCGGGTTGGCAGTCTCCGTGGTCGTAACAGTGTTTCTTGTTCCGGCAGTCTACCTCATCGTCCATGGACGCCAAGAAAAGAGCTCCACAATTGCGGGGGAGGCATGACATTCATGAAGCAACTTGAAACCCTGTGGGCCTCTTCCGGGTTCATCCTCTCTCTTGCGATCGTAAGCGCTGGCGATCTTGTCGGCCAGACGCCAAGCACCGTCTCGGCACTGCCAGATGCGCCGAAGACGCCTCTCGTTCTTTTAGCGCAGCAATCTTCGGCGCCTCTGACGCCGCTTGCGGCTCAGGCGACCCACGTCACATCCGAGAACGGAGATCCTGGTGAACACCCGCGTCTCAGCTTGGGGGACGCGGAAAAGCTGGCCATCAAGAACAACCCAAGAGTGAGCGTAGCGCACCTTCTTGCATTGGCTCAACACCAGGTCATGAGGGAGACGCGATCCGCCGAATTGCCGACCGCGAATGCCGCAATAACGGCGGTGCAGGCGGAAGATGGTTCGCGCATCTCTGCGGGTTCTCTGACGGCCTCTCGCTTGTTCACACACGCGGGAGCGGGCGGTGGATTCACGCAGTTGATTACGGACTTCGGCAAGACCAGCAATCTTGTGGCGTCGTCGAAGCTGCAGGAGAAAGCGCAGAATGCGAATGCGCTCGCCACCACTGAAGATATTGTGATAGCCACCGACCAGGCCTTTTTTGAAGCCCTTCAAGCGCAGGCGCTGCTGAAAGTCGCGACCCAGAACACCACCACTCGGCAGACTACGCAGTCCCAGATCAGCTCCTATACGCAGAACAAATTGAAGTCAACGCTCGACCTGAGTTTTGCGGATGTCAACCTGTCTCAAGCAAAGTTGCTGGAACTGAATGCGAGAAGCAATGCGGACTCCACAATGGCCGCGCTGGATGCGGTTCTGGGACTCGATCGACAGGTGACATATGATCTGGTTGAAGACACCGCTCCGTTGACCGCGCCTCCCACAGATGCCAACCAGCTCATTCAGCTCGCGCTCCAGCAGCGTCCGGACCTCCAGGCGCTCATTCTAAATCAACAGGCAGCGGTCAAGTTTAGCCATGCAGAGCGCGATCAGAAGCTCCCGACTATTACTGCTGCCGGGACCGTTGGCAGTGTTCCGATAAGGCCCGCACAATATTACATTCAGAATTGGTGGGGTGAAGTCGGAGTCAACATGAATATTCCGATTTTCAACGGATTCTTGTACTCCGCACAGGCAAAAGAGGCGTCGATCCGCGCACAGGCCGACTCGGAACAGGCCCGCGAACTGAAGGATCGCATCGTCAGAGATGTTCGGACCGCGTGGCTGGCAGCGAATAACGCCTATCAAAGCGTAGCTGTGAGTCAAGAGTTGTTGAAGCAGGCAAACCTAGCTCTCTCTCTTGCGCAAACGCGCTATCAACTGGGACTGAGTTCGATCGTCGAGTTGAGCCAGGCGCAATATCAGCAGACAGACGCCGCTATCGGCTACACAAATGCTCAATACCAATACCGCCTTGCTCTTGCAACTATCGCCTTCCAGACTGGAGCGACTCCATGATCGAGAACTTCAAGTTGAAGGTGTTCCGAGTGGTTGCGGAGTTGCTGAATTACCGCAGGGCCGCTGAGGAGCTTCATCTGACGCAGCCCGCAGTTACCTCGCAGATACGATCCCTTGAAGAAGGCCTCGGAATCGCATTGTTCGATCGCATCGGGCGCGAAACGAGTCTCACTCCAGCCGGAATAACGCTCTTGCGATATGTTCGACAAATTGAGGGGATCGCCAACGAGGCGATTGCAGCGCTTGCTCCTTTCGGCGGGCAAGAAGAAGCCGATCTGAGCATCGGAGCGTCCCACACGATTGCGGTTTACCTTTTGCCGAAGCTCCTTTCCCAGCTATTGCACGATTGGCCCAGGCTAAGAGTTCACGTCACGGGCGGAAGCACGAACGAAGTTCTGCAGGCACTGACGTCTCACCAGATTGCGATCGGATTGATTGAGGCGCCAGCTCACCGGCCGGATCTGAAGGTTGAGGCGTTCGGGGACGACGAGTTGGTGCTCATCGTAAGGCCAGATCACCGCTGGGGGTCGAAAAGATCCGTGACGGCCGCGGAACTGGTTCAGGAGCCGATTCTGCTTCGAGAAGTCGGATCGGGCATGCGCCAATTTGTAGAGAAATATCTCGAACGAAATGGCGTCTTGAGACAGCAACTGCGCACGGTTGTGGACCTCAATTCCACGGAAGGCATCATCGCTGCGGTCGAGGCCGGCCTGGGAATCGGTTTTGTTCCTTACATGTCAATTGAAAAGCCCTTGGCGTTGGGAAATGTGAAGACCCTTCAAATCGAAAATGGTCCAATCCAACGGCAACTGAGCATAGTGCTCCTCAACGGCCCGGACCTGCGGGGTCCAGCGGGGCAATTGGTGGATCTGATTCGCGTATATGCGGCAGAGTTACATGGCGCGTCCAGAATCTCAAGAGACAATGATCCGAATCACGTTTCTCTGATGGCAAACACGACCAATGCCGGGCATGGTGGAATGGCTTCCTGAATGGACATTCTCTCCTTTTCCTTAGCAATCTGTCTTGCATCGCTGATGGCCGGATTTCTTGGCGCCTTGACTGGGTTGGGCGGTGGAGTTGTCATCGTTCCGGTGCTGTGTCTTCTTTTCAAGATTGACCTGCACTACGCGATTGGAGCTTCGCTAGTTTCAGTAATTGCTACTTCCTCAGGGGCCGCTGCAGCCTATGTTCGCGATGGATACTCGAACATTCGTATCGGAATGTTTCTGGAGGTGGCTACAACGCTGGGAGCACTGCTCGGCGCTTATCTGGTTGCGAAAGTATCCGCAGATTGGATAGGAGTCGTCTTCGGAGCCGTGCTTCTTTATTCTGCCTGGGCGTCTCTGCATCACCTGGCCCCAGGTCCGAAGAGGAGCGAGAAGGATACTTTGGCAGCACGGTTGAACCTCAGGGGATCTTACCCTACACACGGCACAAAAGAAGATTACGTTGCCGAACATGTTCCGGCTGGCTTCGGCATCATGTTCATTGCTGGAACGCTCTCGGGGCTCTTGGGTATCGGCTCAGGGGCGGTAAAAGTCCTGGCTATGGATCAGGTCATGAAATTGCCGTTCAAAGTTTCAACCACAACGAGCAATTTCATGATTGGAGTGACGGCCGCTGCAAGCGCGGGAGTCTACCTAAGCCGCGGATACATTCTCCCCGATCTGGCCATGCCCGTGATGCTTGGCGTGCTGGCCGGGTCGCTGGCAGGCTCCCGTGTACTTGTTCACGCAGAGGTGAAGACGTTGCGATGGGTATTTGCGGTCGTCATCGTTGCCCTCGGAGTTGAAATGATGTTCAACGGCTTGACGGGGAGGTTATAAGAGATGCCGGCAACAGATCAACGCCTTGAAATCGCGATGGGGAAGATGCTGCGAATTGGCGTAACGGTCGCAGCTCTTGTTGTTCTCGCCGGAGGAATTCTGTATATCCTCCAGGCGAAAGGGCCCATTCCTGACTATAGCCACTTCCATGGAGCGCCCACCGCTGACGAACACGTTGGCTCAATCTCCGCGGGGGCGCTCCGATTGGAAAGCAAGAGTCTGATCGAGTTTGGGATCCTGCTCTTGATTGCAACACCCATCCTTCGGGTACTGTTCGGTGTGGTCGGATTGTCCCTTCTGAAGGACTGGCTGTACGCAGCGGTGAGCGCAATTGTATTGACGGTTCTTTTGTTGAGTTTCTTCACGAGGAGATAGTTGACATGCCGGTCATTGGGGACAAGCCCGATCTGAACGTAAGATCAGTGGTATACGCGACTGATTTTTCTCTCGGTGCACAAAATGCGGGTCTGTACGCTTCGCTGCTCGCAGGATATTGTTCGGCGGAGCTGATCGTTGCGCACGCCTTCACGCTCTCACAAGCGGCCCTGGAAGTGGAAATCGACAAGAAATTGATCAGCCAGCAGCGAAAGGACCTGAAAACACTTTTGGAGAACAAGGCCGCTCAGTTGGCCGGCCGATCGCACGAAGCGATTCCGATTTTGCTGGAAGGCGATCCGAAGGATGTCATTCCGGAATTGGCCGACAAGCATCAACCTGCAATCGTTGTCTTGGGGACCCATGGTGGCGGGCGATTCGAGCGGGGGATCATCGGCTCTACGGCGGAGAAGATTCTACGCTCTACGCGCTGGCCGTCTTTAACAGTCGGCCCGCAGGTCAAGACTGCTTCTTCGATGACTCTTCCATTCAAGAGAATCCTGTTTGCCACTGACTTCTCCGAAGCCGCAGCCAATGCGGCTCTCTATGCGGTCAACCTCGCCGAGGCATTCGGGGCGAATATTCACGTGCTCAACGTTATTCACGAAGGCACGGCCGGTCACCCT
>Ga0224531_1000870_pt1 | contig 14316 bp, 11 predicted proteins | sample CBST100metaG_FD_179876 | JGI IMG/M metagenome (GOLD analysis project Ga0224531, IMG submission 179876) | Peat soil microbial communities from Stordalen Mire, Sweden - C.B.S.T100 | ecosystem: Environmental > Terrestrial > Soil > Wetlands > Peat | place: Sweden: Norrbotten County, Stordalen Mire... | reverse complement strand
GGATCGAACATGGGCAGCTCGAAGCCGTCGAACCCCATCGCCGCAACTTCCGGAATCAGGTTGAGGTGCTGGCGATCGAATTCCGCGGTCCAGGCAAATGCACTGACTCCAAGTTTCATGTGAGCCTCCTCGCGTTGTGGATCCATCAATTCAGGTCAGGCATCTTTCTCACTCTCTGCCTCTCCCAAGGGATCGTTATCGCGGTCCGTGACGTCGGCCAGCGAGGCCAAACGCGCCGCCAACTCCGAAGTCCAGCCGCGTTCGGGGGCGCGCCAACTCCAGTTGCCCGCGGCTACGGCCGGGGTGTTCATGCGCGCCTCGGAACCAAGCTCCAGCAGATCCTGCGCCGGAACGACCGCCGTTTGCGCCACGCTCACCTCCATGGCGCGGATCAGCGGCCAGACAGGACGCCCGCTCACCGGTCCCACGTAGGCCTCCACGGCCTGATGTTCCACCTTGGTGGCCAGCTTCCACCAGCCCTGGGTGGTGTCGTTGTCGTGCGTGCCGGTATACGCCACCGTGTCTGGCGTAAAGCGGTGCGGAAGGTGCATGTGCGCGCCCTTGCCGTTGAATCCGAATTGCAGAACCTTCATCCCCGGCATACGCATTTCCAGGCGCAGGGCGTCCACCTCGGCGGTAATCATGCCCAGGTCTTCGGCCACCAGCGGCAGGGGCCCCAGAGCCGCCTCCAGGGCGCGGAAGAGCTTGAGCCCCGGCGCCTTGACCCACGCACCCTTCACTGCCGTCTCCTCTTCGGCGGGAATGGCCCAATAAGCCTCGAAGCCGCGGAAATGGTCCAGGCGAATCAAGTCGTAGAGTTCCTCGGCGCGGCGAATCCGTTTCACCCACCAGTCAAAGCCCTGCTCTTCCAGAACGTCCCAACGATAGAGCGGATTTCCCCAACGCTGGCCGGTCTCGGAGAAGTAATCGGGAGGCACGCCAGCGACGCTGACCGGATTCAGATCCTCGTCCAACTCGAAGAGTTCCGGGTGCACCCAGACGTCGGCCGAATCCATGTTCACGAAGATGGCCACGTCGCCCATGATCCTGATTTCGCTCTTTGCGGCAGCCGCACGGAGATGGTTCCACTGCCGCGCGAAGGCAAACTGCAGCGCCTGTTCCCTGGCCAGCGCGCGTCCGCACTTGGCGGCTACCTGGGCCAGGGCCTGCGGCTGGCGGCGGCGCAAGGGCTCAGGCCAGGCCGTCCACGCGCCGGTGTTGAACTGGCGGCGCAGCTCGGCATAGAGGGCGTAGTCGGTCAGCCAGCCCTCCTGATCCCGGCAAAACTTCTGGAACTCCGTCCACTGCGCGGCGAGTTTTGGGTCGCGCGGTCCGCGGTCGAGAAAGCTCCCTGCCGCTTCGAACAGAAGCGGAAGCTTGCGCCGCTCCACTTCGTCGAAGTTCACGTTGCCGCTGCGCCCGGCGAGACCCGCGATGCGTTCCCCGTCGATCCAGCCCCAGTCGGAGAGAAACTCCAGGCTGATCAGGGAAGGATTGCCGGCCAGGGCCGATGAACCCGCATAGGGCGAATTGCCATAGCCGGTGGGACCGAGGGGCAGAACCTGCCAGACGTGCTGTTTGGCTGCGGCCAGAAAGGCGACAAACTCGTGGGCGGCCGGCCCCAGGTCGCCGATTCCCCCATACGAAGGCAACGAGCTGACATGCAGCAGGACTCCGGACGAACGTTTGAATTCCATGCTCCCATTATCGACTGGGAACCTGACAAGTGGACCTGCAGGCCGCTTGCCCCGCAAACTATAATCCGTGTGTCCGGCAGATGTGGCCGTCAACCCTTCCAAGAGAGTACAAAGAATGAATCTGTTGCAGATATTTTCGAGCCGATCTTCACTTTTCGCTGCGGGATTTCCGCTTGTGGCCCTGATGGCTATTTCCGCCGCCGCACAAACCGCCCCACCTCAGCCCGTGGTTCTGACCGCTGGCTGGCAGATGCAGGATGTGGCCAAGGTGCCGCAACCCGGCGCTGAAGTGGCATCCGCGGCCTTCAAGACCGAGGGATGGTACACGGCCACGGTTCCCGGAACCGTGCTGACCACCCTGGTGAACAGCAAGGTCTATCCCGAGCCTCTCTACGGGGAGAACAACCGCCCGGAGATCATTCCCGAGAGCCTGGCGCGCACCTCGTACTGGTACCGGAACGCGATCGAGATTCCCAAGTCTTATGACGGACGCCACATCTGGCTCAACTTCGACGGCATCAACTATGCGGCGACAGTGTGGGTGAACGGCACGCAGGTCGGCGTGATGCGCGGAGCCTTCAGCCGCGGCATCTTCGACATTTCCTCGCAGGTAAGGGCGGGCAAGACGGCGGTAGTGGCGGTGCTGATTGCGCCGCAGCCGCACCCCGGCATCTCCCACGAGCACACGCTGCGCGACGGGCTGGGGCAGAACGGCGGCGAAACCGCCATCGACGGGCCGACCTTCCTTTCGACCATCGGGTGGGACTGGATTCCCGCCATTCGCGACCGCGACGCCGGCATCTGGCAGAAAGTGTTTCTCTCCGCCACCGGTCCGGCGCTGGTGAAGGATCCGCTGGTCACCACCGACCTTCCCCTGCCCCGTACCGACTCGACCGACGTGGCCGTGCAGGCGACGGTAGAGAACGTGAGCGACAAGCCGCTCAAGGGCGTGCTGGAAGGCACGATCGAGAACATCACCTTTCAGCAGGCGGTGGAAATTGCACCGCACAGCAAGAAGCTGGTCAGCTTTGATAGCAAGAACACGCCGGCTCTGCACATCGAGCATCCGCGGCTGTGGTGGCCGAATGGCTACGGCCCGCAGAGTCTCTACAAGCTCCACCTCAGCTTCAAGGCGGGGAAGGAAGTTTCCGACGGGCAGGACGTGAGCTTCGGCGTCCGCAAGATCACTTACTCCGTCCCCGGCACGGACACCCTGACCATCTCCGTCAACGGCGTTCCGGTGTTTATTCGCGGCGGCAACTGGGGCCTGGATGAAGCGCTGAAGCGCATACCCCGCGAGCGACTCGAAGCCAAGATCCGCATGCACCAACTGGCCAACATGAACCTGATCCGCAACTGGGTTGGCCAGAGCACCGGCGAAGACTTCTACGAGATGTGCGACAAGTACGGCATTCTGCTGTGGGACGAGTTCTTCCAGCCGAACCCCGCCGACGGCCCCAATCCCACCGATGTGGACACGTATATCGCCAACGTCCGCGAGAAGATCCTGCGCTACCGCAATCACCCGGCCATCGCCGTCTGGTGCGCGCGCAACGAGGGCTTCCCGCCTCCGGAGATCGACGCGACTCTGCGCAAGCTGATGGCGGAACTGGAACCCACGCGCCGCTACCAGCCCAGTTCCACCGACGGAGCCGGTGTCCGTTCCAACGGCCCCTACTTCTGGCGGACTCCGCGCGACTACTATCACGTGACCGACGACTTCTTCAAAACCGAGACCGGCTCCGTCTCCATACCCACGCTCGAGTCCATTCACGGCATGATGCCGCAGAAGGACTGGGAGAGCATCAACGACGACTGGGCGGAGCACGACCTGGCCAAGGGCGCGCAGCGCGGCGACGCCTACCCCGGCGAGTTGGCCAGCCGCTACGGCAAGATCGCCAACCTCGCCGACTTCGTGCGCAAGGGGCAGATGGCCAACTACGAGGCCTTCCGCGCCATGTACGAGGGCCGCAACGCCAAGCTCTTCAATCCCAACACCGCTGTGATTACCTGGATGAGCAACCCAGCCCAGCCGAGCTTTGTCTGGCAGATCTACCACTACGATCTGGAGCCGAACTCCTCGCTCTTTGCGGTCAAGAGCGCGGGCGAGCCGCAGCACATCCAGTTCAACGAGGCCACCGGCGAACTGCAGGTGATCAACAATCTGCCCACGCCGCTCACGGACGCGACGGCGCATGTGGGCATCTATAACCTGGACGGCACACTCGCCTACGAGCACGAGACCAAGCTGACCGCAACGCCTTCCGCCGCCACCAGCGTTGGCCCGGTGGAGTTCCCGAAGACGCTGCACGCGACGCACTTCCTGAAGCTGGAACTGCGCGACGCCCAGGGCAAGCTGGTCTCCTCGAACTTCTACTGGCGCGCCCAGCCCGGCTATCCGGACGTGATGACCGACCTGGAGAAGGTGCCTACGGTCACTCTGGAGATGCAGGCCGAGAGCAAGACGGTGGACGCCAACCGGCTGATCACCGTCACGCTGCACAACCCGACGGCGCACGTGGCCGTGATGGCCCACGTGCAGCTGCGCCGCCAGCACTCGAATGAGCGCGTGCTGCCTGTCTACTACAGCGACAACTACATCTCGCTGCTGCCCAACGAGAGCAGGACTTTCACCATCGAAGCCGCGCTGAAGGACTTCAACGGCGAGGACGCGCTGGTGATGGTGGATGGATGGAACACCACGGTTGCGCCGGCCAGTTTCAACGGCGTCTCTGTCGCGCCCAACGTGGACGCACAACCCGATAAACAGCCCTTCACCGGACTTCCCTTCCAGACCACCAATCTGCGGTAAGGCAGTTCGCAAGTCATTTTCAGAATGCAGGACAAAGGCTCTTTCCTCCGGGAAAGGGCCTTTGTGTTGGCAGTTGAGGTCATTCGCCAGTTCCAAAGAGGGTTTGACGAATATCCCTCTTGACGATTCGCGTATACCCTATTTACTCTATGCCTGCAGTAAAAAAGCCTATGAAAGAAAACGCTGCTCGCGATTTATTTCCCGGGGCGCTCGAAATGATGATTCTCGAGTCGCTTCGCCGTCAGCCGGCCCACGGCTACGCGCTGGTTCAGCATATCCAGCAACGATCGAACAACCTGTTGCAAGTGGAAGAGGGCTCGCTCTATCCGGCCCTGCAAAGACTGCTCAAGGCCAAGCTGGTGAAGGCCGAGTGGGGCGTCTCCGCGACCAATCGGCGGGTGAGGACCTACCAGATCACAGCTTCCGGGCTTCGTCATCTGGAACAACAGATTTCCAGCTTCGAACGCATGTTTGAAGGCATCGCGCTGGTCCTCAGTCCGGGTGAAGCCACAACAGGGTAGCGATGCTGTTGTGGTGCGAGGGAGGGGAAACAACTGCAGATCCTTCGCTTTGCTCAGGATGACAGTTCGGTGGTAGGGAAAATGTCGAGCAGTTCTGTGAATGTGCAGTTGTTGAGAGCCAGAACAGTGATGGGAACGAGATCGGGGAGTTTTAAATGAACTGGACGCCGATGACCTTTCGCCGCAAGCTTCAAGAGGATCTTTCGGAAGAAATCCGCTTGCACATCGAAGAGCGTGCGGAGCATCTGATAAGCGAAGGTATGGCCCCGAAGGAAGCCGAACGGCAAGCGCGCGTGGCGTTCGGCAATCGAACCGTGATTGAGGAGCGCAGCCGCGAGGTGTGGCAGTGGCCGACGCTCGAATCGATCTGGGCCGACGTGCGAATCGCTGGACGGCAACTGCGCCGCTCGCCGGGATTCGCGATTGCCACGGTTCTGACGCTGGCATTGGCAATCGGCGCCAACGCCGTGGTCTTTGGCATGTTGAACGCACTGATCCTGCGCCCGTTGAATGTGCCCCAGGCGCAGAGCCTCTACGCACTCGAGCACGGAAGCGATTACGGGTTTCAGTCCTATCCCGACTATCTGGATCTGCGCGACCGCAATCGCAGCTTCGATAGCCTGGCAGCTTTTACTGCGACTCAGGTAGGGCTGGATACCGGCAAAGCGCCATCCCGCGCCTTCGGCTATCAAGCCAGCGGCAACTACTTCGACACCTTGGGCATTCAACCGTATCTGGGCCGCTTCTTCCACGGCTCGGATGAGCATGGCGTCAACAGCGCGCCGTATATCGTGCTCAGCTACGCCTATTGGCACAGCCACTTTCAGGATGATCGCGGCGTGGTGGGCCGGGTCGTGCGGCTGAACAAGCATCCTTTCACCATCATCGGCGTTGCGCCACCTCAGTTCCGCGGGACGCTGTTGTTGTTCTCTCCCGATTTCTTTATGCCGGCCGTCAACCAGGAACAACTGGATGGAGCGAACAATTTGAACGCGCGCGGGGTCCGTTGGGTTCTTGAGGTCGTCGGACATTTGAAGCCGGGAGTCACTCCGGCGCAGGCGGCCAGCGACCTGAACTCCATCGGATCGTACCTCGCAAAAACCTATCCGAAAGAAGATGGCTTCAAGAGTTTTACATTGGCGCGTCCGGCTCTCTATGGAGACTTCCTTGGCCGTCCGGCGCAGGCGTTTTTTGCAGGATTGATGTTGTTGGCGGGATTGATTCTGCTGGCCGCATGCGCCAACCTGGGCAGCCTGTTCGCCGCGCGCGCCGCTGACCGTTCGCGGGAAGTCGCTCTGCGGCTGGCGCTGGGTTCGAGCCGCATGCGCATTCTGCGGCAGCTCTTGACCGAGTCCGTGCTGCTTTCACTTGCAGGCGGCGTTGTGGGACTTGCGGGGAGTGTGGTGCTGCTGCGCTGGCTGAGCGTGTGGAGACCGCTGCCGAGATTTCCCTTCAATGCCCCTGTAAGCCCGGACGCAAAAGTCTATCTGGTCGCTGTGGCTTTGGCATTGGTCAGCGGATTTCTCTTCGGTATTGTTCCCGTGCGCCAGGTGTTCAGGGCCAATCCTTATGAGATCGTCAAGGCCGGGTCCAGCGCCAGGCTGGGGCGCCGCATGACGCTCCGCGACGTGCTCCTGGTTCTGCAAATTGCCGTCTGCGCCGTGCTTGTCACATCTTCGATTGTGGCCGTGCGTGGGCTGGTGCGCTCGCTCGACAGCAACTTCGGATTTGAGCCGCACAACGCGATGCTGATCGATACCGACCTGAAGATGGCCGGCTACACCGGCGACAGCGTGCCGGCGATGCAGAGGCGCATGATCGAAGCAGTGGAGACGATTCCCGGCGTGGCGCAAGTGGCATCGGCAAATGCAACGCCGTTGGGCGGGGTTGCGGTCAAGCCGGCGGTCTTCAAAGATGAGGCCAGGGATCTGCGGCAATCGAATGCCGCTGCCACGGCATTCCAGTACAGCATATCTCCCAACTACTTTCAGGCGGCCGGCACATCGTTGTTAGCGGGCAGGGCCTTCTCATGGAACGACGACAATAAGGCTCCGCGCGTAGCTGTGGTGAATCGGGAGTTCGCACGCCAGGTGCTTGGTTCCGTCACCGATGCGGTGGGCAGATACTTCAAGATGTCGGATGGAACGCGCGTGCAGGTGGTGGGTCTGGTGGAGGACGGAAAATATATGAGCCTCACCGAAGATCCGCAGGCCGCGATGTTTTTGCCCGTGCTGCAATCGCCCTCCAGCCAGACGTTTCTGTTGGTACGGTCCAAGGGCGATTTAGGCAGCGATCCGCAACAGCTTGCCACGGCCATCAGGGGTAAGCTGCACCAACTGGATGCAGGACTGCCTCTGGATACCGAGACATGGGTCGACGACCTAGACCAGGCAGTGATGTTTGCACCGCGATTGGCGACGATCTCGCTGGGCGTGCTGGGCATTATGGGGGCAATGGTCGCCATTACCGGCATCTTCGGCATGGCGGCGTATTCGGTGAGCAAGCGGCTGAAGGAGTTGGGAATCCGCGTGGCGCTCGGTGCGCAACGGGGGGAACTGCTGCAAGCGGCGCTGGGGCGGCCACTGAAATTGCTGGCCATTGGTTCGGGGTCGGGATTGCTGCTGGGACTTCTGGCGACCAAGGTACTGGCTTTCATCGTCTATCAGGCGACGCCGCGCGATCCGCTGGTCTTGGCGGGCGTGGTTCTAGCGATGCTGCTGCTGGGGCTGGTGGCTACGTGGATTCCGGCGCAACGCGCGTTGTCGGTTGATCCTTTGAAGCTGCTGCGCGAGGAGTGAAGCGGCGGGGCTCGGGAAGATTGGGGCGCCGGGTTTCAGGTTGGCATGAGAAGAACTGCTGGGGTTTTGCCGCCCGCCACCTAACTCACGGGTGGGCGGCAAATCCTCATAGGCAACTATTCGGATAAGTGACGAGAAGCACGCTTGAACTAAGCCTCCGCCGCCACCCTTGGCCGGGGTTGCCGGGATGACTCTGTGTTTGCTTTACGTTCAGTATCAAGCGCAGGACGATCATCAAAACTTCAGCTTCTTATTGCGCCTGCACCAGCTCCGCAACAACTGCGGCAATTTTATCGAGTATCTGGTTCCAGCCCTCCATTTGACCGCTGTTCTTTGCGCTCTCCATGGGCTCATTTCCAATGAAGGTGAGTTTCGTCTGGCCGTTTCCAAGATCCTCAAAGAGAGTCACATCGTACGCGCCGTCTATCGCCTCATGTTCTATTCCCAATTGCGCAGGGTCGATCTTGTTTCCCTTCGAGTCCGAAAAGTACATCAAGGAAACGATCTTCTCGTGCAGAACAATCTCGTGGTATTCAACCGCATTCCAGAACTCCTGCCCATCCGGCGATCTCATGCAGCAGAGAAGCTTTCCTCCAACGCGAAAATCCATCTTGCAGACAGGCGCCGTAAAACCCTTCGGCCCCCACCACTGCATCACGTATTTCGGGTCTGTCCACGCCTTCCAAACCAACTCACGTGGGGCATCAAAAACTCTTGAAACGACCATCCGCTCTATCTCGTTCACCGTGTTTTTTGTCATCTCTGACCTCCGCTTTTTTCATTTGATTGACCACCACTTCCAGCTTGTCGAAACTCTCTTCCCAGAATCGGCGATAGCTGATCGCCCAGTCGCTGACTGTCTTGATCGCCTCTGGCCTGAGCGTGCATACACTTTCTCGTCCGCGCTTCATCTTGATCACAATCCGCGCCCGCACCAGGCAGGCAATATGTTTTGAAATCATCTGCTGTGAGAGCGCAAACGGTTCCGTCAATCCCCGCACAGAGGCAGGCCCATGGCTGAGCCGTTCGATCATCGCCCGCCGGGTTGGATCAGCCAAAGCCGCAAATGTCGTACCCAATTTATCCACAACCACATGGTAGTGTATTAGCGGTCAATGTCAAGTATGAATTTTGCAATTTCGAATTGCTGTTCCCTGATCTCCCACCCCTGACACAACCTGTCTTCCAGGAGCATTCTCTGTCGCTCTTTGGGTAGACTGGAGAACTCTGCGAAAAATCTGCGCTGATTCTGCCGCGGGAACGTTACTATTCCGAAGGAGGTCGACATGCGTGACACAAAGGAGCGGTTGTCTCTGTTTTGGATCTTCGCGTTATTGAACTACCTGTATGCCGACGTGCTTGCCCTGTTCGCTTTCGTCGGCTCGCCGAAGTCAGCCCCACATCTGCCACAATGGGCGCTCCTGGCTTCAGCGGTCTTGATGGAAATACCCATCGCCATGATTCTGGCGTCTCGACTGCTTCCGTTTCGAGCGAACCGGCTGGCGAATATCATCGCGGGCAGCATTATGACCCTTATCAACGGTTTCCTGACCTTCGTTCTGCCCCTGACTAACGGTAACTTTCGGGACCCCATTTATCCAGCGTACCTGTTCTTCGCGACGATCGAGACTGTATGCACCTCGTGCATCATCTGGCGGGCGTGGACCTGGTCAGGGGTTGATACTGTCGGCATGTCGTAACTGGTTTCCCAAAGGAGCTCAATGTGAAAAGGGAACGCCTGACACAGATCGTGCTACGGCTTTTCCCCCGTTTGCTCGCAGACGCAGAAAGGCCCGCAACCAAGTCGGTTGCGGGCCTTTCTGCTGTCTTGATGCGAAGCGGCGGCCGAGTTACATGGCCGGAGTTTCGTCGGTCTTGGCCTTGGCATTCATGCGAATGCGGTTGTGCTTCTTGTAGTCGTTCATGGCGCTGCTCAGGAAGACGTTGAAGGCCTCGGCCCGACGCTGTTCCAGCATCTGGTCCTTGGTCTGGTCGAAGTTCTTGGCGATCTCGTCCGGGCTGGGCTGCTGCTTGTCAGTGATCTTGGCGACGACGCCGGTACGCTGCGCATTGATGGGGCCGCTGATGTTGCCGGGCGCCAGTTCAAGCAGTTGAGGAGCTACCTGGCCTACCTGGCCCAGGTCGGGAACCTGCCCGGAGGGGCCCACCAGATCGCTGGACTTGAGAGTTGCGCCCACGGCCTTGGCGGCCTTGGCAAGATCGTTCATGCTCTTCGCCTTGTCGGCCAGTTCCTTGGTCTTCTGGCTGAGCAGGACGGGGAGCTTCTCGTTGCGGTAGTCTTCGGCGACCGAGGACTTGATGTCGGCAAAGTTGGGCGCGTGCGCCGCGGCAATGCCGGTGACCTGGAAGATGGCGAAACCCTCGCCGGTGGAGGCGTACTGTGCCGGATCGCTCTGCTTGGACTGGAAGGCCTTGCCGATGATCTGGGAGGAATCAGGCAGCGCGGCAATGACGCCCTGCGCGTTGACCAGCGGCGTGGTGACCAGCTGCAGGTGATGAGCCGCTGCCGTCTTTTCCAGGCCGTTCTTGATGGCCTCAGAGGTCAGCGTCCGCGCGTAGCTTTCTTCAGCCTGCGCAGCCTTCTGACGAATCAGCGTTCCCTGGATGATAGGCAGAACCTCGGCCATGGTCTGGGTGTGCGCCGTCTGCCGCTCTTCCACCTGAACGATGTGGTAGCCGAACTGCGTCTTCACGATCTTGCTGTCGCCGATCTTCTGGCTGAAGAGGGCAGCGTCGAACTCCGGAACCATGCGGCCGCGCTGGGCAAAGCCGAGTTCGCCGCCCATGTCCTTGCTGCCAGGGTCGTCGGAATTCTTCTTGGCCAGGTCGGCAAAGTTGGCGCCGCCCTGAACCTGCTTGAGCAGCCCCTCTGCCTTGGCCTTGGCAGCGGCGTCGGTCTTGGCGTCCGCACCCGCGGCCACCTTGATGAGGATGTGGCGCGCCTTGGCCTGCTCGGGAACCTGGTACTCGGACTGGTGCGCGGTGAAGTACTGCTGGATTTCCTGCTGGCTGGGATGCGGCATGCCGCCGGGCAGGTCATTGGGGGTGAACGCAAAGTAGGTGATCTTGCGCTGTTCGCCCACGGCCGTGGCGTAACGCGCGCCGTTGGCCTTGAAGAAGGACTCGAGCTCGGAGTCCGAGGGATTGATGGACTTGCGCAGGTCGTCGGAGGAGATGACCGCGTAGTCGAACTTGATCTTGATGTTGCCCTTGCGATAGGCGTCGCGGACTTCCTGATCGCCCACCGTGACTCCGGCGGTAATGAGAGCCTGCAGGCGGCGGACAACGATGTCCTGCTTGACCTCTGACTCGAACTCCGGAACCGACAGATTGAACTGGTTGGCGACGAAGGCGGCATAGCGGTCGGAGCCGATGTACTGGCCGTTGGGGAAGAGGAACTCGCCAAACTGGCCCTGGTGCAGGAACTTGATCACATCGTCATTGCTGGCGTGGATGCCGAGCTTGTCGGCCTCGGCCAGCAGAATCTGCTCGCGGACCAACTGCGCACCGGCCTGCTGCTCGAAGTAGTTGACGATGAAGGGCGAATCGGGCAGGTGCTGGCGCTGCAGCTGCTGGCGGGCCGCCTGGCTCACCTTCTGCTGGCTCACCGACATGCCGGAAGAAAGAAAGCGGCTGTACCAGTGGGGGTAGATCGTGGCGTAGGTGTCAGCGGAACCAGCACCCATGCCGGTAAGTCCGGGGATCAGGTAGACCACCATGGACACCGAGGCGGCGGCGATGATGACGACGAAAAGTGCCTTGACGAAACGGTTGTCTTTGCTCTGCAGGAAACGGATCATGGGTGGACTTGAACCTTCAACTCTCTAAGCGCGGGCATGATCGATTTCCGGTGGTTCCAGCAGGGCTGCGGCTGGGCTCGGGCATCTTCCATGGAAGCGCAATTCTCGCTCGCGCGATTCTTTGCCATTATAGACGAGCGGGAACCGGGTGAGGGCGGCGAGCGCCTTCCGGTGCAAATAGTTGTCGCTCCAAAGAGAAAGCGGGCACCCCTTCCTTCGGGATGCCCGCCGCTTTCTCAACAGGTTGCAGGTCGTTTACCGCCAGTAGTAGTAGCCGCCCACCACATAATACGGACGGTAGTAGACCGGCGGATAGCCGTAAGGGTAGCCCGCATAATATGGACGGCCATAGGGGCCGCGCCGGTAGAGGGAGGGGCCGCCGGGATAAAGGCCCTGGGCGAGCCGCGCGGCTTCCTGCTGGTTCACCGGCGTTACGGTGACCGGTGCCGCCAGGTGGAACTCCACGAGCGCTTCAGAAGGAATCCAGACGCCTGGTCCGGAAGAAGCGGCCGAAGCCGCCGTGCCGGCAGCGGCGCCCGCACCGGCGCCGATGGCCGCGCCCTCGCCACGGCCCGCGATGCCGCCGATGATGGCGCCCAACATGGCGCCGCCCAGAGCATTGCTCGCCGTATGGCCGGCCTTGTTCGGCCCCTTGACCTTGAACTGATCGGTGGTCAGAGGATAGCTCTGGCCGCCGAGGTCAAGAGAGTTGAGCGTAAGCGACAGTTCCGGGCTTCCGGCCAGCGCGCCCGCTTTCTTCGCCTCGGTGACCACACCATGAACTGTGGCGCCGCGCGGAATGGCCAGGACGCCGCCGATGGCCACATCCTGAATTACCGTGAACTGCACCGGCGTACCGTCCTGGGCCTTCTTGCTGGCTACCGGCTCGTTGGTCCGCAACTGGAGGAGCGTTCCCTGAGGAATGGTCACAGGCCCCTTGGGAGTCTCATAGGCCACGGGGGCTGGCGGAGGCGGAGGCGCCTGTGCGTACGGCTGCCGTCCCCACTGTCCCGGAGGAGGAGCTGGCGCCTGGGGGGCGGGCTGATATTGAGGCTGGGGCTCGGGCTGGTTCTGAGACTGGTCGGGAACCTGCATCGGGCCGTCATTATTTGGCGCCGGAGCGGGCTGAGCCGCCTCGTCTGCCGGGTTGTCCGCCATGGGCTGCGCGGCGTAATTGCCGGCGGCGGCCGCATCCTGGGGATTGCCGACTTTCAGGTTGTTGTTGACCTTGGTGACGCCCGCCACACGGGCGGCAATCGATTCAGCCAATTCGCTGGAGGCCTCGCTGGCCACCGTTCCGGAGAGCGTGACTTCGCTTTGGATGGTCGCCGCGGTGATCAGATCGTTCTTCAGCGCCTTGGAGGCATCGAGAGCATGCACCACATCCATCTCGATTTGCCCGTCCGGCCGGGCTTGAGGCGCCCCTGCACCGGGTGCAGCCGTATCCTGCGCCAAGGCAAATGTGCCGCTCAGCACCACTACCGCCGCCCAGGCCAAAGCCTGGAGGGAAATTCTTTTGAATAAGGACCGGTTCATCGTTGGTTCTCTCCTGCGCCTGAAATCTTACTCCGGCTCTACCCCATTTTGGACGGGGCAGCCGGGAAGCCGTCATCGGTAACAACACCGTCCGCGAGAAAAAGTTCCGCGCGACAACGGCGCCCGTGGAAACCAATTGTCACGCTGGGCATCGAAGGCCCAGGAGGTTCAAAAAATGGCAGAACGGCTGAACTACGCAAAAGCCTTTCCCGAAGGAATTCACGCTGTACTCGCCCTTGAGAAAACGATCAAAGAGAGCGGACTGGAGCCTTCGCTGCTGGAACTGGTGAAAACACGAGCATCGCAGATGAATGGGTGCGCCTACTGTCTCGATATGCACACCAAGGACGCACGAGCCGCGGGCGAGACCGAACAGCGCCTTTATACCCTTTCCGCCTGGCACGAGACGCCCTTTTTCACGCCCCGGGAGCGGGCCGCCCTGGCCTGGACCGAGGCGATCACCGATATCCAGCAGGGACACGCCAGCGACGCGGCCTACGAGGAGGTGCGCAGGGCGTTCAGCGAAGCCGAAGTGGTGCGGCTGACGCTGGCCATCACCCAGATCAACAGCTGGAACCGGGTCGCCATCGCCTTCCGCGCCGAGCCGGGAATCTATCAGCCGCAAAGACAGGCCAAGGGTTAAAAGGAGGCTGGGGAAAAAGGCCGGCTTGTCGATGGAATCCGTCCTTCCGGGGCTAAAGCCGTGCTGATTTTGCGGGCTTTATGCGGGGGTTAAAACCCCCGCCTCCCTCCGGCCGGGCATTTCCGCAGCCTGGATAGCGACTCCATCAGGATTTCGGCTCAGTTTTCCCTAAAATGCGGGCCAAGGTGCCTCGGAAAGTTCGATTTAGGCCGATTCTCATGGCATTTTTCCGCGTTTTTTGCCTAATTCTGCACCAAAAATAGTGCTTATTGCTGTGGAAATCTTTCTATTGTAATTTTGTAAGTGGTTTATTTTTATAAAATTACAAGATAAAAAGCGAAGATAAAGTGAATTTTACCTTCAAAAAAAGTACCCCTTCGAGGAGCGCGAAAGGCTCCGTCCCTGACATCTTGAACCGCTTATCTTGATTGTGCGCGGGATGAGGGCAATGATCTGCAAAAAGGCGGCTGGCGACGAAGACTTTGTTT
>Ga0224531_1000868_pt1 | contig 14327 bp, 12 predicted proteins | sample CBST100metaG_FD_179876 | JGI IMG/M metagenome (GOLD analysis project Ga0224531, IMG submission 179876) | Peat soil microbial communities from Stordalen Mire, Sweden - C.B.S.T100 | ecosystem: Environmental > Terrestrial > Soil > Wetlands > Peat | place: Sweden: Norrbotten County, Stordalen Mire... | reverse complement strand
GGCGGAGAGGATGCGGTCGTGGATGACGAACTGGACGTTGGGGTCGGCGCGCAAGGCAGCGATGGCGGCGTCTTCCTGGTTGGGGTCGGAGGAGGTTTCGAGGACAGCGATGGCGAAGGGATTATTGTTGCGGACGATGCGAACTCCACTGAGGCGGGCGCGGGCCCCGGCGTCCGTGGGTATTGTGCTGTCGCGGTAGGCGACGAGATAACGGTGCGGGACGGGAGGGCCGATGGGACTGGGGAGCTGCTGAGCGGAGAGGCGCAGACCGGCGGCGAGGATGAGGGTGGTGAGAATGAGGAGCTTGCGAAGAAGCAAGGGAAGCTGCAGGGTGCGGATTGCGGGGTTCGATGCGGCGTGGAGGAGTGGAGAAGCGATGATGCACCTCGGAAGGCGGCTGCCACTGTTCGTGAGAGCCTTGCTGATGGGTGCATCGGCGATTTTTCGGGGTGGGCGAGAGGACGAGGGCGGGCGGAGACGTTACCTCTGTGTGCTGTTTTGGGAGGGAGATGATGGGCGGATTGCGGTTGCAGAGGAGTGGACGGATTACTTACTGATGATTATGCAGTTAGCTGCGGCGCACACGACGCAAGGCCCAAAATCGAGTGGATGCGCGGGCGTGGCCCTATGGGTCGGGCTTTCAGCCCTCGATTTTCTCCTTCCGGGCCTTCATGGGGCTGCGCCCCATGCTGGTATAGGGCGCGCCGTTGGCGCTTTTGCGGCCCTGCCTGAGCATTTGCGGTCCTGCCTGAGCAGACTGGATAATCATCTACTTACTTGCCGATCAAGGCGACGAAGAAGTTAAGTGAGTGCCGGATGCGATCTTATTAGATAAGATTTGTTGCTATAATGCGGTCGAAGGGGAATTTATGACCAGCGTTACGATTTCATTGCCGGAATCGCTGAAGGAGTTCATTGATGTTGAGGTGCATACGAAGGGGTATGGCAACGTCAGCGAGTATGTGCGTGGTCTGTTGCGCGCGCAGCAGGCGAATGCGGCCGATGCGCGATTGGAGGCCCTGTTGCTGGAGGGACTGACAAAAGGGGAGAACATGGCGCTGACGCCTGAGTTCTGGCGAGAGCTAAAAGCGGATGCGGCAACGATTCTTGCCAAGCGGGAGGCGGCGAAGACGTAGGCGAGGTTCGAGGTACCAGGTTCGAGGTACGACGTTTTATGATCCAGCTATGAGCTATGAGCGGTGGGCGAGTTGCCGCGGTTCAACTGAGGGTTTGGGGGTAGAATCTTGAGGGCGGCATGATGTGATCCGGGGGGTGAGCATGGCGCGTCGCAATGGGTCGGGTGGTGACGGAAAAAGACCGGCGGACGAGACGGCGGTGCTGGGCGCGGGCGGCGCGGCGGCAGTCGTTGACCCGGCGATGGAAACGGCGGGAAAGACCAGAGGCGCGGCGGTTGTTGCGTCGGCGGTAAGCTCGGCCCATCCTGCAACGGTGGAGACGGCGATGACGCGGGAGCAGCTGGTGGAGTTCTACCGGCTGATGTATCTTTCGCGGCGGACGGACGACCGCGAGATTGTGCTGAAGCGGCAGCAGAAGATATTTTTCCAGATCTCTTGCGCGGGGCATGAGGCGCTGCTGGCGGCGGCGGGGATGGCGCTGCGGGCGGGGTACGACTGGTTCTTTCCGTACTACAGAGATCGCGCGCTGTGCCTGACACTGGGAAATACCGTGGAGGAGCAACTGCTACAGGCGGTGGGCGCGGCGGAGGACGTGGCGAGCGGCGGGCGGCAGATGCCGTCGCACTGGTCGAACCGGAAGCTGCACATTGTGACGCCGAGTTCGGCGGTGGCGACACAGTGCCTACAGGCGATTGGATGCGCGGAGGCTGGGCGGTACTTTACGCGGCACCCGGAGGCGGCGAAGAAGCACACAGGAGACTACCGCGAGTTCAAGGATGTGACCTTTCACGGCGACGAGGTGACGTACGTGTCGATTGGGGAGGGATCGACGAGCCAGGGCGAGTTCTGGGAGTCGCTGAACACGGCGAGCAATGGACGGCTGCCGGTGGTGTATGTGGTGGAGGACAACGAGTACGCCATCTCGACACCGGTGGAGGCGAATACTCCGGGGGGAAACATCTCCCGGTTGATTGCGAACTTTCCCAACTTTCACTTTGCCGAGGTGGATGGGACGGACCCGATTGCGTGCTATGCGGCGATGGTGGAGGCGGCGGCGTATGCGCGGTCGGGGCGCGGGCCGGCGCTGGTGCATGGGCATGTGGTGCGACCGTATAGCCACTCGCTGAGCGACGACGAGCGGCAGTACAGGAGCGAGGAAGAGGTGCAGGAAGAGAACGCGCGCGATCCGCTGGCCAAGATGCAACTATGGCTGCTGCGCGAAGGGATACTGGACGAGGCGGAGATCAACCGGCTGGAGCAGAAGGTGGATGAGGAGGTGCAACGGGCGGCGGACCGCGCGATGCAGGCCGTGTTGCCGAGCACGGCGCGAGAGGCGATCCTGCGGCACCAGTACTCGGAGGACTTGAAGCCGACGGACGCGCGGTTCGATACAGAGCCGGAGGCGACGGCGGACGCGAGCGAGCGGACGATGGCGGAGCTGCTGAACCACTGCCTGAAGGACGAGATGCGGCGGGACGAGCGGATCGTCGTCTTCGGCGAAGATGTGGCCGATGCGACACGCGATAGTGCGCTGCGGGCGGGGAAGATCAAGGGCAAGGGCGGCGTCTTCAAGCTGACGGCGGGGTTGCAGAAGAAGTTTGGCAACGACCGCTGCTGGAACTCTCCTCTGGCCGAGGCGAATATTGTGGGGCGCGCAATCGGCATGGCGGTGCGCGGACTGAAACCGGTGGTGGAGATCCAGTTCTTCGACTACATCTGGCCGGCGATGCACCAGATGAGGAACGAACTGGCTGCGATGCGCTGGCGGTCGAATGGGGAGTGGAGCTGCCCGCTGGTGATACGGGTGCCGATTGGCGGCTACCTGACGGGGGGATCGATCTATCACTCGCAGTCGGGCGAGAGCATCTTTACCCATACGCCGGGCGTGCGGGTGGTGATGCCGTCGAATGCGCTGGACGCGGCGGGACTGCTGCGCACGGCGATCCGCTGCGACGACCCGGTGCTGTTTCTGGAACACAAGCGGCTCTATCGCGAGACGTTTGGACGGGGGGCCTATCCGGGGCCGGAGTACGCGATTCCGTTCGGGAAGGCGAAGGTGGTGCGCGAAGGCAAGGACCTGACTGTGGTGACTTATGGCGCGGTGGTGCCGAGGGCATTGCAGGCGGCGGAGAAGCTGGAGCGCGAGACGGGCGTGGATGTGGAGCTGATCGACCTGAGGACGCTCAGTCCGTACGACTGGGATGCGATTGCTACTTCCGTTCGCAAGACCAGCAAGGCGATTGTGGCTCACGAAGACATGCTGAGCTGGGGATACGGCGCGGAGATTGCGGCGCGGATCGGCGAAGAGCTGTTCGACGAGTTGGATGCTCCGGTGCGGCGGGTGGCTTCGATGGATACGTTTGTGGCGTATCAGCCGCTGCTGGAGGATGCGATTCTGCCGCAGGTGGAGGATTTGTACCGGGCAATGTTGGAGATGGCGAAGTACTAATACTACAGTTGTACTTCCTTCAGATTCTGGAAGAACGACAAAGGCCCGGGCCTGAAGGCCCTGCAAATTCGCGCTCTTTCCGGGGGCTGAAGCCCCCGGCTCCCTCCGGAATCCGCGATCTACAACTGTAGTACTAGGGGTGCGGTGCGTAGTCCTCGCGCATGGGGGTGAAGATGTCGAGCACCTCGGAGTCCTCGAGCGCGGAGGCCTGGTGCTCCACATTGCCGGGAACCAGAAAGCTGCCGCCTGCGCCAACGTCGAAGATGCCTCCAGGGTGCTGAAAGCGGAGGCGACCGCGAACGATGTATACCAACTGTTCGTGCGGGTGGCTGTGGCGCGCGCCGACCCATCCATCACTCATGGTGTGCCGCACAAGCATCATGGACGAGTTATAGGACATCACCTGACGGCGAAGGCCCGGCTCGGGAGCGGACATGCCATCATTCTTTGAAGCTGTGACCAGAATTGCGCTTCCTGACATCGATCCTCCTACTGTGTTGGTGGACAATTCTTATTCTACGGACCCGGTTGATTTTTTTGTCGAGTGTTGGTGAGGTCAGGAGGGAAGGCGTGGGATGACGATGTGGTCTGGGGGGAGGCCTGCGAGGTAGCGCTCGTAGATGGCGGTGTAGGCGGATTCCAGATGGCGGGTATAGGTTTTGCAATCGAAGAGCGGAGCGGTGAGGTGGTTTTGTTGCAGGCGCTGGCGGAGCGCCAGAAGACGCTGGGGATCGTGCGCGAGGGCGACCGCGAGTTCTTCGTACTCCGACTCAGTTGTGGTGATGAGTTCGGGCAGACCGACGGCGCGCAGCAGGCTGGCGGCGACCCGGCCGGCAAAGGTCTCGCCGATGCGGGTGAGGACAGGCAAACCGGCCCAGAGCGCATCGCTGGCGGTGGTGTGCGCGTTGTAGGGGAGGGTGTCCAGAAAGAGGTCGGCGAACCTTTGCCGCGCCAGATGCTGGTCGGCGGGCACCCGTCTGGCGAAGATCAGCCGCTGGGGTTCGATTCCGCGCCGCAGAGCTTCCTTGCGCAGGTTTTCGACGGCCCAGGGATTGTCCTCCAGCAGCCAGAGCACGCTGCCCTCGACGCGAGAGAGGACGCGCATCCAAATATCGAAAACAGAAGGCGATATTTTGTAAATGTTATTGAAACAGCAGAAGACAAATGCCGTCTCCGGCAGTCCCTCCTCGATGCGCGCGCAGGGCATTGGGGAGATGGCACGCAGGGAATCGTTGACCTGATAGCTGTCGGGAAGATAGATGATTTTTTCCGAGTAATAGCGACGGTCGGCTTCGGGAATCAAGGTATGGTCGGCAATGAGATAGTCCATGTAGTCCGCACCCATGGTGCCGGGATAGGCGAGGTAGTTGATCTGGATGGGAGCCGCGCGCTGGGCAAAGATGCCTGGGCGACTGTTTGCTGTGAATCCGTTCAAATCCACAGCGATGTCCACTTCGAGTTTCCGGCTGAGTTCGGCAACCTCTAAATCGAGCATGGAGCGGACATCCAGAAAGCGGTCCATGGCTGTGGAAATGCGCCGCGTCATCTCGTCCATCGTATTCGGGCCAAAGGAGAACCCAATAATTTCAAACTTGCTGCGGTCGTGCCGCTCGAATAACTCGGCTATCAAATAGCTGGTTGCGTGTTTGTAATAATCCGCCGAAAAATATCCGATGCGAATCCTGTCTGGTCTGGGCCGACGGGGAATGTCCGCGGCGTTTACGCGCTCCGGAGCCTTATCGCGGACGTATATCTCCGCCGCCTTCCGTTGAATCGCTGGGGAAGTGCCGATGGCCAGCATTTGGAATGGCATCACAACTCTCTCACCGCGCTCCACCGCCGCTTCCAAATTGCGGCACTCGCTCTCAATCCCCTCCCAGTTGCAGAGGAACCTCTTCATATACAGACGAATCCCGAGTACATATTGATAACCCGGACTGTAGAGGATGGCCTTGTCATAGCTCTCGAGCGCCGCCTGGTACTGCTGAAGAGTCAAGAGAGTATTGCCACGGTTGAAGTGTGCGTCCGTAAACTTCGGATTAAAGAGGATGGCCTTGTCATAGCTATCGAGAGCCTCATGGCAGCGCTCAAGACTATGGAGAGCATTGCCCCGATTGTTATGGGCCTTCGCGTAATCCGGCTTGAGGAGGATGGCCTTGTCGAAGCTCTCCAGGGCCGCCTGGTACTGCTTCAGATCATGGAGCTCGCTTCCGCGGTTATGGTACGCTTCCGCGAAATCCGGCTTGAGGAGGATGGCTTTGTCGTAGCTCTCGATGGCCTCCTGGTAACGCTCAAGACTATGGAGAGCATTGCCCCGGTTGTAGTAGGCTTCCGTATAATCCGGCTTGAGGAGGATGGCCTTGTCGTAGCTCTCCAGAGCCGCCTGGTACTGCTCCAGAGCATGCAAGGCATTGCCGCGGTTGAAATATGCCTTCGCGAACCCCGGTTTGAGGAAGATGGCTTTGCCGCAACTCTCCAGGGACGCCTGATATTGCTGAAGAGCATACTGAGCGATGCCACGGTTGCAGTAGGTCTCCGCAGAATCCGGCTTGAGTTGGATTGCCTTGTCGCAGCTCTCCACGGTCTCCTGGTACTGCTGAGCAAGATTGGGTTCATTGCCACGACTACAGCCGTCTTCTGCATACTCTGGATTGACTTGAATGGCTTTGTCGATCAGTTCAAGCGCGGGCGCACCTTGTCCAACCTGAGACGCGATCACTCCCAACATATGCCACGCGCCCGCATGTCCGGGAGAGAGTTGCAGTATCTGTTGATAGAGGGCTTCCGCCTGGGGCATTTGCCCTGCTTTTTGGTGGGTTGTGGCCCGTTGGAACAGAAGGTCCACAGAGGGAGGACCAGAAATCGCCGGCTGCTTGGAGGGAAGGCGTGGGATGACGATGTGGTCTGGGGGGAGGCCTGCGAGGTAGCGCTCGTAGATGGCGGTGTAGGCGGATTCCAGATAGCGGGTATAGGTTTTGCAATCGAAGAGGGGAGCGGTGAGGTGGTTTTGTTGCAGGCGCTGGCGGAGCGCCTGAAGACGCTGGGGAGCGTGCGCGAGGGCGACCGCGAGTTCTTCGTACTCCGACTCAGTTGTGGTGATGAGTTCGGGCAGACCGACGGCGCGCAGCAGGCTGGCGGCGACCCGGCCGGCAAAGGTCTCGCCGATGCGGGTGAGGACAGGCACCCCGGCCCAGAGCGCATCGCTGGCGGTGGTGTGCGCGTTGTAGGGGAGGGTGTCCAGAAAGAGGTCGGCGAGCCTTTGCCGCGCCAGATGCTCGTCTACGAGCAGGTTTTTGGCAAAGACCAGCCGCTCGGGAGCGATTCCGTGGCGCGCGGCTTCGGCGCGCAGATTTTCGACGGCCCAGGGATTGTGGTCTATAAGCCAAAGAACGCTGCCCTCGACGCGCCCGAGGATGCGCATCCAACTATCGAAAACAGAGGGCGATATTTTGTAGGTTTGGTTGAAACAGCAGAAGACGAATGCCGACTCCGGCAGGCCCTCGCCGGCGCGCGCGTAGGACTTTGGGGAGATGGCACGCAGGGAATCGTTGACCTGATAGCTGTCGGGAAGATAGATGATTTTTTCCGAGTAATAGCGACGGTCGGCTTCGGAAATCAAGGTATGGTCGGCAATGAGATAGTCCATGTAGCTGGCGCTCATGGTGCCGGGATAGCCGATGTAGCTGACCTGGATGGGAGCGGCGCGCTCGGCAAAGATGCCGGCGCGATTGTCTTCGGTGAACCCCTTCAAGTCCACGGCAATATCCACTTCGAGTTTGCGGCTGAGTTCGGCGGCCTCCCGGTCCGTCAAGGAGCGGAGATCGAAGAACTGGTCCATTGCCGATGAGGTGCGCTGGCTCATCTGATCGGTCCTGCGCGGGCCAAAGGAGAATCCCAGGATTTCAAACCTGCCGCGGTCATGCCGCTCGAATAACTCGGCCATCAGATAGGTGGTTGCGTGGTTGTAATAATCCGCCGAAAAATATCCGATGCGAATCTTGTCTCGCCGGGGCCGGCGGGGAATCGACTCGGCGGTTGAACGCTCCGGAACCTTGTCGCGGACGTGGATCTCCGCCGCCTGCTTTTGCACCTCTGGAGAACTGCTGATGGCCAGAATCGTGAATGGAGGCGTTGCTTTCATCCCCCGATCGATGAGAGCTTCCAACTTCCGGGACTCGCTCTCAATACCCTGCCAATCGCAGAGGAGCCTCTTCATGTACAGCCACATTCCGCGTAAATATTCATGGTCCGGCTTGAGGAGGAGGGCTTTGTCAAAGCTCTCCATGGCTGCCCGGTACTGTTTGAGAGCCATGAGAGTGTTGCCGCGGTTGCTGTGGGCATCCACAGAATTCGGTTTGAGGAGGATGGTCTTGTCAAAGCACTCCAGACCCGCTTCGTGCTGCCGCAGCGCCAGCAGCACGCTGCCTCGATTGTTGTAGGCATCCGCGTAATCAGGATTGAGAAGAATGACCTTGTCATAGCTCTCGAGCGCCGGCTGGTACTGCTGAAGAGTCAAGAGAGTATTGCCACGGTTAAAGTGGGCGTCCGTAAACTTCGGATTGAGAAGGATGGCCCTATCGTAGCTCTCGAGCGCCGCGTGATACTGGTGAAGAAAAGACAGGGTATTGCCACGGTTACAGCAGGCCTCCGCATAGTCCGGCTTGAGGAGGATGGCCTTGTCATAGCTCTCGATCGCCGCCTGGTACTGCTTCAGGGCATTCAGTGCACTGCCGCGGTTATGATGGGCCTCCGCAAAATCGGGATTGAGAAGGATGGCCTTGTCGTAGCTCTCGATCGCCGCCTGGTACCGCTGAGCAAGATAGAGTTTATTGCCACGGTCAAAGGCGAGCGCTGCTTCCTCCGAGTTTTTCCGAACCGCTGTGTCGATCCGTTCAAGTGCGGCCGCACCTTGTGCAACCCGACCTGCAAGCACCTCATTCCACGAGTCGGCGATTTTGTTCCAATCGAATGTCGACCGGGCCCATTCGCGCATGGGCCCTCGCTCCAACTCGCTGGGAGGATTCAAGAGCAACTTCACGGTTTCGCGGACAAACTCTGCTTTCTGTTCTGGGTCTGTGATCTCGAAATGGAACTGGCCCGATTGCGCCCAGTAGGCGTTCAACTTATTGGAGTGGATGAAAACCCCTCCGTGTTGCGATTTCTCTCCCATCGCGGCGAAATCGGTTGTGACTGGGATGGCCCCCGCGGCCATGGCCTTTGAGAGGGAGATGCAGTCGATCTCAGTGAACTCCGAAGGATAGGAGAAGATGTTTGCCTTATGGTAGAGCTGGGCAATCTCACCGTGGCTGATCCTGCCGCGTTCTTCGACGCCAAGTTCCTTCATGCGTTCCTGCATCCTAGTTTTCCATTGCAACTTCTCTGCGTCCGATGAATAGAAGGAATCCCACACGCCCCAGCCATAGGCCCACTGCGCTTTTACGTCCGGGACCTGCTTCTTGATCTGCTCGAAACAATCGAGGAACGCCTCGATGCTTCGGTCTGCCGACGAGGTGTTGATGAGCAGCAGCGGGTCGCGGTCGGCGACCCCCTCAAACAATTTCGCGTCGATGCCATTGGGGATAATGACGAACTTCTCGTCGGGGACATTGGGAAACAGCGAGCGGTGGAAGCTGGATTTGACGAATATCCTATGGATTCTCTGAAGTCTTTCCGGAGTAAGCTCTTCCATGGCAACTGTGTCATGCAGGTCCACGATCACCTTGTCTGAATTGATCGGATACGTCGCGATCTGGGGATACCGCCATAACACCGTGACATCCTGCTTGTCGCGGTGGTTCCACATCCAATAGGGCTTCCAAGAAACGCCGTCGAAGTCCTCTTCCCGCGCACCGCAATAGGCATAGACAGTGACGTTCCATCCGCGCTGGCGCAGGAGCCTGGAGAGCCAGATAACGGCTTCCTCCGAGCCTCCGATGCCTTTTGCACTGGCGGTCCGGGGATTCCATATCTCGCTTGTCGCTAAGCAATAGAAGACGAGGTCTTTGCCGCTCGATTTGGTCTTGACGAAGTTCGCATTGCGCAGGCTGCAAACCGCCGGATGGGAGTGCAGGTCGAGCGGCAATGCGTCAAGCGCGGCCTTCATCATCGACTTATCTTTGATCTTTGCGATCTGCGCGACCTGATTTTCGACGGAATCGAAGACGCCGGTGTTCTTGCAGGATTCATACTCCGGATGGAGGAGTATGGCCTTTTCATAGTTCTGTAGGGTCGCCTGATACTGCATGAGAGCCTGATGAGTATTGGCCCAGTTGGTGCAGGCCTCCGCATAATCCGGCTTGAGGAGGATGGCTTTGTCGTAGCTCTCGATGGCTGCCTGGAATTGTTGCATCGCACTCAGAGCACTGCCGCGGTTATGGTGGGCTTCCGCAAAATCCGGCTTGAGGAGGATGGCCTTGTCATAGCTCTCCACAGCCGCCTGATACTGCTGAAGAACATACAGAGCATTGCCGCGGTTGAAGAAGGCTCCTGCATCGTCTGGATTTACTTGAATCGCGCGGTCGAACAGACGAAGCGCTTTGGCGTAATGTTCCGCCTGAAGCGCAATGCCCCCCAGAAGATGAAGCGCGCCGGGATGGAGGGGAGAGTGTTTCAGAATCTGCCGGCAGAGGGCTTCGGCCTGGGGCAGTTGCCCGGCCTGGTGGTGGGCCGTGGCCCGCTGGAACAGAAGATCCACCGAGGAGGGATCGAAAGCTGCCGGCTGCTTGGAGATTGGTTGCTTACCCTGGCGGCGAAAAGCATTCTTGCGTCCGGTCTTCATGCGTTCCTAACCTCGAATTAATTTACAGACCAGCGCAAGGGGTCAAGGGTATTGCTTCGACTTCTTAGGCTGCGATGGAGGGTTGCGGCGGGCAGTGTATATTCCCCACCATCATCTTACCCTTGGCTGCGCAGGCCCGGCGATCATGGAACGACGGACTCGGCGGCGGATTGGGTGGCAGCGAAGAGGCGGAGGAGGTTGGCTCCGAGGATTTTGTGGAGGCCGGCGGGGGAGTGGCCGCGGGCGAGCAGGGCGGCGGTGATTTTGGGCAGGTCGGCGGCGGAGTTGATTCCCTCGGGGAGGGCGGAGATGCCGTCGAAGTCTGTGCCGATGCCGACGTGGTCGATGCCAGCGACCGAGATGATGTGGTCGAAGTGGGCGATGAGCGAAGCGAGCGGCGGGCGGGGAAGACGGGCGGCGAATTCGCGGTCGAGGCGGTTGGCGATGTGATAGGGGACGGGCGTGCCTTTGGGATACTCGGCGGCGAGGGATTTGTGCGCGGCGGTGCGGGCAGGCTTCTGCTCGGCCCAGGCCTGACGGTAGGACTCGTCGATGAAGGCGGAGTAGAAGTTGACCATGCAGACTCCACCGTTGGCGGCGAGGGCGCGGAGCTGGTCGTCGGTGAGGTTGCGGTGGGAGGCGGTGAGCGCGCGGGCGGCGGCGTGCGAGACGAGGACAGGGACGCGGGTGACGGCGAGGACTTCGGCGAAGGTGCGGTCAGAGACGTGGGCGAGATCGACCATCATGCCGAGACGATTCATCTCTGCGATGACCTGGCGGCCAAAGGGGGTGAGGCCTGCGGGACGGGGCGCGGCGGGGTCGGATCGATCGCCGGAGGGCTGGTCTCCGGACGACTGGGCCCAGTCGTTGGAGTTGGCCCAGGTGAGGGTCATGTAGCGGACGCCGAGAGCGTGGTAGAGGCGGAGGAGCGCGAGGGAGTTCTCGATGGCGTGGCCGCCCTCGATGCCGAGGAGGATGGCAAAGCGGCCAGCGGCGCGGGCGGCGAGGATTTCCTTGGGCGAAGTGCAGAGGGCGAGTTCGGCGGGATGGCGGCGGACCTGCTCGCGGACGGCGTCGAGGAGGGTGAGGGTGCGGAGGGCGTAGCGCGCGCCAGGACACTGCGCGGGATCGGGCCAGAGGGCGAAGAACTCGGCGGCGAGATTGCCGCGGCGGGCGGTGGCGAGGTTGAGATGGCCGGTGGAGTCTTCCTTTGCCAGAGGCGAGGTGAAGTCCCATGACTCGTCGACGAAGCGCTGCGGAGTGTCGGCGTGGGCGTCGATGACGAGGGCAGAGGCGTGGACGGCGGCGGGGTCGGGCGGGATGGCTGGCGGGTTCGACATCTTGATCCTAGTGTAGTGCGTTGGCGAGAGATGAGGCTGAACGCGATGACAGCAAGAGCCAACAACAGCGAAAACTTTGGGAGAAAGGTCCGGGAGAATGTGACGGAGTGGAGTTCGCCGGGGTTCTTCGCGCTCGAACGACGCGCTCAGAATGACAGCAAAACGGGCGTGGCAACCTGTGTGTGGGCAACCTGCGGGGCGGGGATGGGGTCTTATGGGGTGAGGTGATCTATGGCACAGGGACTGGATTTGGGGAAGATGGCGTCGCGTCCGTCGGAAGAGGCGGTTGAGACGGCGGGCGAGGATTCGATCGACGACTTCAAGAGCGATGAGAAGAAGATCGACAATGTGGCGATGCGCGGGGCCAAGCGCGCGGAGAACCGGATTGTGGCGAATGAAGAGAAGATTCCGGGGAGTACGATCTTTACGAAGTAGATTTCAAGAGGCGAGTACGGACACGGCCCTGCTCCGGTGAGTGGGGCCGTTCTGCGTGGAGAATGGGTCACAGATCGAAGAGGTCTTCGAGGTCGCGTCTGCCGTGGACTACGCGGAGGATGAATACGTCGGAGCCGATGACGCAGTAGACGATGACGTATTCACTCACTGCGAAACTGCGAGTGCCGGAACCGAAATCGTCATCGCGGGTGCGTCCTGCGTGGGGGAAGTCGACGAGCAAGAGGAAGCGATGAGTGATGGAGTCGATCAGGCGGTCGGCGACTTCAATGCTGCCGCTCTCGTGGGCGACATATAGCCAGATTTCGTCGAGGTCGGCTTCAGCGCGTGGGGAAACACTGTGCGCCATTATCCTGCCTGAGCCAACTCGGCGCGGAGGTGTGCTCGTCCGCGCTCCCTGACATCTGCGGAGAGTGCCTGCATGGACTCCTGAGTGATCTCGCGGCCTTCGCCTCTGGCGAGCGAGGCCCGTGCTTCGTCCAATGTGGCCAGAAACTCGACGCGGCGGCGCTCACGGTCTTCCCAGAGAGTGAGCGCCTGCTGTACCGCTTCTTCCTCGGATTGCAGGCGACCGGCTTCCACGGCTCGTCGAGCGAAGGCCTTCTGGTCGGAGGTGAGTTGCACTTCCATAGGGAGAGAGTACGCTTCGGCGGGGTGGGCTTCAAGCGCGGGATCAGCGGGTGAAGAGGTCTTTGATTTGCTGGAGGAGGACTTCGCGGCCGGTGATGGAGATGGATTCGGTGAGGGGGAGCTGCTTGGGGCAGGCCTCGACGCAGTTCTGGGCGAAGCCGCACTCCTGAATGCCGCCGTCGCCGGCGAGGGCGCGGAGACGGTCTTCCTTGAGGACGGAGCCGGCGGGGTCCATGTTGAAGAGGCGGGCCTGCGCGATGGTGGCCGCGCCGACGAAGTTGGTCTGCCGGTTGAACTGCGGGCAGACCTCCATGCAGATGGTGCATGAGATGCAGTTGGAGAGCGGGTAGCGGGCCTCCTGCGTCTGAGGGAACTGGCGGGGGCCGGGGCCGAGGTCGTAGGTGCCGTCGATGGGGACCCAGGCCTTGACGACCTTGAGGTTCTCGAAGAGGACGGAGCGGTCGACGGCGAGGTCACGGACGACGGGGAACTTGGAGAGCGGAGCGAGACGGATGGGCTGATCGGGAGCTTCTTTTTGCAGCGTGTCGACCAACGTGGAGCAGGCCATGCGGGCGCGGCCGTTGATTAGCATGGCGCAGGAGCCGCATATCTCTTCGAGGCAGTTGGAGTCGTAGGTGACGGGGGTGGTGGGCGCGCCGTCGGCGGTGATGGGGTTGAGCGCGATCTCGCCGAGAACGGAGGTGATGTTCATCTTCGGTCGATAGGGGATGGCGAAGCGCTCGGTGCGCGCGGGTGCGTCGGGGGTGGACTGGCGGAGGATCTCGACGTGGACGGTGGATGGCATGATTACTCCTTCACGGTTGCTACGAGCGCGTGGCTTGAAGCTTCAAACTTTGAAACCTCAAGAATCTTTTCTTTCCATTGCTCGGGCTTCATTTGGTAATCCCTGAGACGCTCCAGCCAATCGTCATTGACTTCAAAGTGGTAGCCGCCGTTCTTTTTCGTCCAGCTATCGGTCTTTGTATGATCTGTTCCTTTTGGACCTTTTTTCAGTAATTTCTCAGCTTCGTAATAGGTAAGTGCATAGAGTGCCCTTGTATCGCTTGAGATATTCCAGGCATAAACCATTAGAAGGTTCGGAAACTTTTCATACTTGCGATACAAGCTAAAGCGTTTGTCTTTGGCGGTCTTGAGTTGGATCGGGCAGGCGAAGAATTTGCCTGAGTCCTCAATTTGATCAACATAAGCGATCAGATCAATTCCGTGGTCGCGAACAGGAGTAGCGACCCTAACACCGCCAGCTAGTAGCTGCGAGATGAGGTAGTGTCGGCCTGCGAGTTCGGTGATCTGTGTGTCTGCCATGGCTAACCGCGGTGATGCTGCGAGCGAAATGCGGGGATTCTTCGCTTCGCTCAGAATGACAATCATATGAGGTGGTGCTAGCGGCGCGGCTAAAGCCGCGCCCTTTCAAAGCTAAAATTGTTAGGCCGTCGCGTCGTAGTGGCGGGGGCGGGGTGGGATGAGGCTGGTGTCAACCTCGGCGTAGGAGAAGGCAGGGGCGTTGGCGGTGGGGTTGAAGG
>Ga0224531_1000864_pt1 | contig 14384 bp, 18 predicted proteins | sample CBST100metaG_FD_179876 | JGI IMG/M metagenome (GOLD analysis project Ga0224531, IMG submission 179876) | Peat soil microbial communities from Stordalen Mire, Sweden - C.B.S.T100 | ecosystem: Environmental > Terrestrial > Soil > Wetlands > Peat | place: Sweden: Norrbotten County, Stordalen Mire... | reverse complement strand
GAGGACCAGAACCTCGTAAGCGTCTGACCAACGCACCTGTGCGCAGTGGCCAATGTGTGATGGACTCTTTCCATGGCAGAAGAGTCTGGAGTTGTGGTTCGTCGACGTGGCCGCCAGGAGATAGCGCGTCTGGCTGCTCTGTACCGGAAGAGTGGAATGGGGCGAAGCGAGTTTTGTCGCAGTCACGGAATGGCTTTGAGCACGCTGGCGCGGCATCTGGAGAAGCAGGCTAGTGAGCAGCGGTTGAGTGCAAATGAGGCTGCGACTGGGGAGAGCCGACTGATAGCAGTGGAATTGGCCGCAATGTCGTCTTCTGCGGCAACTGGAAAGCAGCGCAGCGCTCTAGCGGTGTTGTTGTCCAACGGCCGCAGAGTGGAGGTTGGCAGCGGCTTCGATGCTGCGACTCTGGCGGAACTGGTGAGCGCGCTGGAGAGGTTATAGCCGTGTTCGGCTTTGGACCGGCGACGCGGATCTACCTTGCGTCCGGCGCGACAGACATGCGGAAAAATTTCAACGGCCTCTACGGTCTGGTGCGCGATCATCTTGGCTGTGATCCGGAAAGCGGCCACGTTTTCGTGTTCGCAAATGCGCGTCGCAACCGGCTCAAACTTTTGGTATATGACGGAAGCGGTCTTTGGGTTTGTTCAAAGAGGTTGGACGGAGGCTGTTTTCGCTGGCCGGAAACCGACAGCGCAGTGAGCAAAGTCGTGCTGAGTCATGAAGAGCTTACGCTTCTTCTGGGTGGTATCGATCTGAAGCAAACGAGTCGCCGGACATGGTATCGCAAGGTAGGCGCGGCGAAATCAGATAAGTTACGAATCACCGCATAAACACTGCACAAAGTGCTTGCGTTCGTGCTGCTGTTCTGCTATGAAATAGACATCGTGAGTGAGGCTGCCCAACCCGCTGCGATGTCCACTCCGGGCAACAGTGTTTCTCTCTCCTCCGACCTTCTCGAACAACTGAAAGCGCAGCTTCCGGAATCGCTGTTTGCGGCCGTGAGCGCTCAGTTGGGCGACATTCAACGCACAGTAGTCTCCTATAAAGATGAGCTGCAGTATCGGGCGATGAAGATCCAGCTTCTCGAAGAGAAGCTACGCTTGCAGCGGATCGCCAAGTACGGCCCTGGCAGCGAGAAGTTGAGCAATTTACAACTGGAGTTGTTGGAGTTCGAGCCTGGTGTCAGCAACACGGAAGTGGCTGCCGAGAGCGAACTCGGCGCGCTGTCACCCACTCTGGAGAAAAGCAAGAACAGGCGCAAGCATCCTGGCCGCCAGACTCTGCCCGCCGATCTTCCCCGCGTGGAACGAGTGATTGCTTGCACGCCGGAACAGTGCGTGTGCGGAAGCTGCGGAACTGAGACGAAAGTGATCGGCTACGAAGTCAGCGAAGTGCTGGATGTGAAGCCGGCCGAGTACTTCGTCGAAGTGACCAAGCGCGAAAAACGCGCCTGCAAAACATGTGAAGAGCAAGGGGTAGCGATGGCGCCGTTGCCGGTGCGGATCATCGCCAAGAGTCTGGTCTCGGACCGGATCATCATCGACACCATCGTGGGCAAATATGCCGATCACACCCCACTTTTTCGTCAGAGCGTCATCTTCCTGCGCGACGCGGGCATCGACATCAGCCGGGCCACGATGTGCGGCTGGGTGATGACGGTCGGCGAGATGCTGGCGCCGGTGGTGGGAGCAATGCGACGAGAATTGCTCGCTGGAAGTTACATCCAGGCAGATGAGACGACGGTCGATGTGCAGATGCATGACCGACGCGGCAAGAATCATCAAGCCTACTTATGGCAATACGGCACGCCGGGTGGCGCGACGATCTTCGATTTTCAAATGGGCCGCGGGCGCGAAGGTCCGGCGCATTTCCTGGACAAGTTCGAGGGGATTTTACAAACCGACGGATATGTCTCGTACGTCCGTGGTGTGGGCGGCCCAAAGATGGTGCATGCGGCATGTTGGAGCCATGCGAGACGGGGTTTTGTCGACGCAATCAAGCTCAACAAGTTGGATGCCGCCTCGATCGGCATCGTTGAACTGATGGATAAGCTGTTTGCCATCGACACTCGGGCACGCAACGAAAAGATGGATCACACAGAGCGTCATGCCCTACGCCAACAGGAGGCCCCGCCCCTGCTCGACAAAATCCATGCCCAGATCCTGGCGCTGAGCATGAACGTGTTGCCGAAGAGTGCGGCAGGTGAAGCCTGCACCTATACGGTCAAGCTATGGAAGAAACTGACCTGCTTCCTCGAATACCCGGAACTTGAACTTAGCAACAACCTTGCAGAAAACTCCATGCGCGGCGTAGCCTTGGGCAGAAAAAACTGGATCCATATCGGCAGTCAACAGGCCGGACCGCGTGTGGCCGCAATCCTCTCCGTGGTAGAAAGTTGCCGCCGGTTCATGATCCCTGTCCGCGACTACCTGAGTGAGATCCTGCCCGGTCTTGCCGACAGGTCCATCCAGCAGCTCGCCAATCTCACGCCGGCCGCATGGATCGCAAGACACACTTCCGGAAACCTATAAAACCGAGCACCGCACCTCGTCAACCGTGTGCTTGGTCAGACGCATACAGAACCTCTACCATCGAAGCTACTGATCGGTGCTCCCGCTGTGCTGCCAGACGCAACAGTTCCTTTATGTCCGGCGAGGTCCTGATGGACAAAGTCTCGCCCTTGAGACGTGGCATAAAGCCTCCAAATGGGGTATAGCAAATGTAATGCATGAAGCATTGCTAAGGCAATACAATTTGAACGAACACTTTAAGAGCCCAAACCATGCTGTCAACCGCTTTGAGATTGCCGCTAATGGGCGCATTGAGCAAGATTGGGTAGAGTGGATCCCCCGCAATTTTGTCCATGATCCAGCGCGAGCAGCAAGTCGCAAGAAGTTGCATGCGTGCTCCAGCTGTGTTCAGACGAATCACCGCCTGGCGTTCTTCCTGACAAACATTTGGGTGATCGAGGACGATTCTCCGAATGTCAATATAGGTCTACTATAGAACGATATTGACTTGGGAAGACTCGCGCTGCATACTCTGTTCATGCCCAGAACTCGGATGGACGAACTGTTTGCGCTCGCCGAAGAGCAAGACGGCCTGTTTACGTCCAAGGAAGCACGCTCTCTCGGTATTCAAGATTCCGTGCTGGTCCGATTGAGGCAGCGCGGGCGTCTGGAAAGAATGAGCAGAGGGGTCTACCGGATTGCACACTATCCGGCAGAGCGGCTTGCCCAGTACCGTGAGGCTGTCCTGTGGGCGCAGGCAAGTAGCGGACCTGAGCGCATTGCCTTGTCTCATGAGACTGCGCTGTTGCTGTACGGAATCTCCGATGTGAATCCGCCACGGGTGAATCTCACTGTTCCTGTGTCGGCTCGGATGCGACGGGTCCACCCAAAATGGATCGAGATCCATCGGGCCAACCTCTCCACAGAGGACATCCAGCTGCATGAAGGGATGCCGGTCACTACGGTTGAACGCTCTATCCTGGATGTTCTCGCGACCACTCATCGGAGCAACTTTGCGCGCGAGGCAATCACAGATGCCCTCCGCAAAGGGCTGCTTAATCTGGCTCAGGCGGGTGCCCTTCGGAAGCGCCTCAATCGCTCGGCGTCCGCTACAGCCATTTCAACAAACGCAAGCAATGTTAAGGCGAATGAATCCTCGGCTAGTTGAGCGCCTGAAAAAAACGTTGGCGCGGGTCGCCAGAGAACAAGGGCTAGCCCAAGAACGCCTTCGGAGGTGGGCTTCTTTCCTTGCTCTTTGCGGTGTGCTCGAAAGAGCCGTCCAAGAGAGCGTCCTGGGCAACTACTACCTAAAAGGTGGTGTCGCCATGGAACTTCGCTTTGCGGAGGGTGCGCGCGCAACCAAGGATGCAGACATCGGTCTCGCCGGTGAGCGAGCGGAACGCCTTCAAACCTTCCGTGACGCATTGGCGCTGGGATTCGATGAGTTCAGCTTTCAACTGAAGGGTAAGCCGCTCAGTATGGACAATGCGGACGCGGTTCGCCTGGAACTCGGTGTCTTATACCGAACCCGCGCATGGCAAACCATCGACGTTGATCTCGGCCCTGCTGGATCTGGTGTAGTTGATCTGGTGGAGCCGACGATCCGTGGTCTTAGCGGGATGGGCCTCAGAATCCCGTCGTCGGTTCGCCGCCTGAATCTGAGCGAGCAGGTTGCGCAGAAGCTGCACGCCTGCACGGGGCCTTATTCGAAAGGTCGGGCGCGCGATGTGCTGGACATCCTGCTCATTGATCTCTTGGGAAAAATAGAAGCAACGGCGGTACGTGCAGCCGCCGAGCAAGTGTTCACCCAACGCGCGACTCATGACTTCCCACCGGTAGTCCAGATTCCGGCAGAGTGGAAACCGGAACTTGAGGCCCTTGCAAAAGATCTCGGCTATCCCGCGACCTCCGCGGAAGAGATTGAAACCCGGTTCGGCAATTGTGTAAACAAAATTGCGAGTGCTGGTTAAGAGTGCTGTGATTCATACTCGCTCACAAGCGCTGAGCTGTTCCGTCGTTTGCTGTCCTCGCGGAGGCAGGAAGGCGGCTCTGCCGACTCGGCTTACCATTTCCGTGCTTGCTCTGCTTTCAACTGGCTTAACCGGCATGGCCGCTAAGCCGACTTGATTTCTTTTTGAATTAGAGGTATCACGGACAAAGTCCTAAGCGGGACACGCCGGTGCGATAACACCGACGTATCCCTGACCACACCTCACCTTCCTTGAAAGGCGACGATATGGCTGTCTCTAAAAATACCCGCAGATCCGTTCCGGACACAAACGCAGTCTTCCAGAAATTCTTCCAAAACAGTCAGGTCTCCGACGAGCGCGAGTACGCTTGGCATCAAGCTATCCGCCACGCTGGAGGCGGAATGCCTCCGTTACGCTTCCCAGTCTATGAGGATCTCTATCTCCTCAACGTATACGCCCAGAGCATGGTGGACCAGTTGAACGAGATCACCAGCAAGTTCTCCCTCAATCAAGAAGCCTCTACATACCACCAATGCCTGATCCAGTACGTGCGCGCCAGCGTCAGCCAGGAAATTGTTGAGTTCATGGCCGCGATCGAGCACACGGACGCATGGCTCTTCGAGAGCCAGCGAAAGGTTGAGGAGAAGAGTCTTCGCGATCCCGATGATGTCTATTCCCTGGTCCGCGACCGAGAGCAGGAACGGCTCCAACAAGGACTCCCACCGCGCATCCGCTTCCTCGACGATGCTCAGGCCAGCCGGTAGAGGAGGACACCATGGGCAAAGATGGGAAGAAGAAACGGGTAGCCAATCGCTTCGAGATAGGCAGGCATGGCGGATGTGAAGCGCGGCTCTATGAGTTCCGCGAGAAATTGCCCACCAACACAAAGCCGACTGCTCCGGATTCAGGTGACCTCGACGAACTGCACACTGTGCGCATCGCGGCGAATACGTTCGACGAGGCTCTCGAGTATCTCCGCTGGCACCAGCCGCACTTCGTGATCGAAAGCGTGCAGAATCTCGGACTCATTGTGATGGCCTCAGGCTCCCCCCTGGACTGAGTTCCGTATTCGCGGGAGGTCGCACTTGCACCCAAATAACAACGAACACTATCCGCTGAAGACGTTCGCTCAGTCTGAAGGCCACGGGAGGTCAACACGATGGACTCTATTGTCTTCGAACATCTGCTATCGCTGAACCGCAACGTCGCGGCGGCGATCGACATCCTCAAAAAGCTGGCAGAGTACCCGGAGTTACATCGGGATGACTTTCTGGCCACCTCCTCGTACTTTCGGGAGCATCTGTCCAACGCCAATGTCTCGATTCTGGAGGCGCTTCACGAATCCGAGGAGAATGCTGGCGGCGACGCATACAAGGACCGTCGTGCCTACGAGAAGGCGGTTCGCGATCCGGACGATTGCTATTTGGAGGTCATGCAGCGGGAGCAGGAGCGGCAGGAACGGGGCCTTCCATCCTTGATCGGCATCCAGTACGGGATGCGCGGCGCACGCATCGACGAGACCCTTCCGGAGGACAATGCTGAAGCTGGAATTGACGGTTCGGAGTCTGAAGAAGAGTCCGACGACGATGCGGAAGACGCGGCGGCGGGCAGTGAATCGGAGCGACGCGGCGAGCTTCGCCGACAGAAGATCATCGCCCGTGTCGAGGAATTCCGGACTGCGCAAAAAATGATGACGCGAGAGTTCCACACCCGCATCGGCGTGTCCGAGGCCCGGAGCTGGAGAAGTTTCGTAAGCTCCGACGCGGATGAGGCATGGAAGCACGTCACTCCTCAGATGTTCGAGAAGATCGCCCATCTCTTCGGCATTGACAGCGCTGACCTGCTGAAGTGAGCCGCGAAAGATCCGTCCTGGGAATCTACCGGATTGTGGACGGCCATTGTTTGCTCGATCAAAACAGAATGATCACTTTGCACCGGACGGAGGTTCCTCAATGACCAAAAAGACCGTGAAGGTGGAACGCGCTGTTGTCGTGATTGAAGAGGCGGCAAATAAGCGCGTTCGGCAGCTCAGCATAGAAGAGCCCCATGCGAACGCGAAAGAGGTTTACGTGGTAATGCGATTCGATGACGATACTCAGCTCTATATCGACCTCAGATCCCGGCAACTGTTCGGTGTGCAGTACCTCGAATACATCAATGGGGAACTGGAACCGGTGAAGACGTATCCAGTGCGGTCGTTGTAACCCTAGCTCGCCTTCACAAGCAGTCAATCTGACATTCAGAGATGGGTGCTCCCACGGGGGAGAGCATCCATAGGCGCTGGCGGCTTCCATGCCCTCTAGATCTGCGTGGGAAGCACGCCAGCGCTGGCTTTTCAAGGACACGTCGCGACCTCTCTCCGCGCGCGATCGCTTGAAGAGATCAAGCGTAATTATCCAACGGCAGAGCTGGCGACTTTACGGTTGCTGGCCCCTCAAATGGCCTACCCCAACAGGTGGAAGCAGAAGCACGAACAAAAGCAAAGACCTTGCGGTGTTATCGTCACAGCCGCCGCCTAGGCAAATCGAGGAGAGCATACTCCCGGAACTGTCAGATTTCTGCGTCCACCCGGCAGAGCCGGAGGATCTCCATTTTGGATTAGAGGACCTTGTCGGCAGCCATAAAGATCGTTCGAGTCATAGAAATAAGTTGACGGGATTCTGTCGGTGGTATTGCCGAAGAGAACTCTTGGGATTGTTGCGTCGACCTGGCAACCAACCGCTCGCGAGTAAATTTGGCCAAATTGCAGAATCTGATTGCATCGACAAGATCAGATATGCAGAATCCTGTTCAGAGGTGCAAAGCTGCTTCGAACGTAAGGCTGCGTATGCAAGTGTTCCTCTGAAGGCTATGACGTCTTAACCCTGCTGTTCGTGAGGCGGGCTATGGTGGCATACCGAAAGGGGTACAAAAGGCTGCGATACACCGAACGGAGAAATCCGTTTCGGCAATCAGCCTATGAGGTTGGCGAACCAATTGGAGCATGATGACCTGTTCCAGGGCGTATCGTCCTTGTTGACCGGTTAAGGACGGAATACTCTGCGCCTGTTTCATGTACGCAACAATACTGATCGCATAGTCATCACGCCGCGCCCGCTTAACAGCACCGGCTCTTCATTTTCCATGTCTGCTGTGTTTCGTATGAGCAACAGGACTGAAGAAGAGCGTGATGTCCAATTGCATTCATGGTTTCCTGATGATATTGGTGGACTCCTCTTCTTGCCCCACCAACACGCGAATCCCCATGTCGCGATCCGCAGTACGGATGCGGGATATAGAAGTGACATACGGAAATCCCACCCTGAGGGCTGAATGCAGATTGCGCATTCAGGCATCTTGCCTTCGGCTCCGCTTCCCCCCAAAGGCAGGTGTGTCATGATGCAGCACAGGAAGTCGTTGGAAACCCACATCTATGTCGTCGTGATCTCACAGGAGGGTAGTTTCGTCCGGGCAGCCAGGCGGCTCGGTATGCCACAACCATCGTTAACCCGAAAGATTGCGACGCTCGAGAAAGACCTTGGCGTGCAACTATTCGATCGAAGCTCACGCAGGATCGAGTTGACCAAAGCGGGCAGGCTTTTCATTTCGGAAGCCATCGTTGCCGTACAGTACGCGGAACGTGCGTGGGACCTTGCCAGATATCAGGCGCGGATGGAGCAAGGGCCATTCCGCATCGGTTACTCTCCTTACGTACACAGTGCATTTTCCTCTCAGTTGCAACAACTAACCGTTCCAGGAAGCGATCCGCCGGGTATCGCGATCGAAACCGCATCTACCCCGCAGCTCATAGAGCGTGTTCTGCGGGGTCAACTTCATGCGGCGCTGGGCGTGCAGCCCATCGTAGACAGGGATCTTTCAGTAGAGCCCATAGGACAAGAAGGATGGGCTGTCTGCTTGCCGCGAAATCACATCCTGGCTCAGAAGCCGGCAATCAGTGTGACCGACCTTCATGGAGCCATCGTTTTCTGGTTCCCGTCTTCGATGCACCCTGCGTTCTTTCGCCGTTCCGTGAAATACATCCACAGCCTCGGCGTGTCACCCATCTTTAAGGAGGTGCATGCCAATATACAGGCGATTGAATTCGTGGCGCATGGCTTCGGTCTGGCCCTGTTGCCGCGATCGGCAATTCGGCTGGCACGTAGCGGCATTGTGTTCAAGCTTCTCTCCGACCGTTATCTCAAACTCGAGACTGCACTATTCATGCGAGAGGATCTGAAAGCCGGTCCCTTGCAGGACTTCATCCATGATCTATCTTTCCGGCTGCGGAGGCTTGGTAATGAAATCCAGTGACATACGCGGAACGTCCTTACGCTTGGGCGTTCCGCTGCTTTTCTGCTTTCCCCATTCGACCTTCTCAAGATCATTCAGACTGGATCACCCCGGAGATCAGTTTCAATCAACTGGTATTCTGGAAAGGTATTGGTGCGCTGAATGCGCAGAAGGACTGGAGAACGATGGTGAAGAAACAGGCAGGACGGAAACCCAAGGGAAACTTACTCACTGAGATCGATGCGGCGATCGTTCTCTTGACCCGCGTGCGTGCACTTGCGGCATCCGCATCAGCTGAAGCAGGCGCACAGCCTACGAAGCAGACACCTATTAAGGCGCAGTCCAAACGGACACTCAACGCGGATGCCCGCGAAGCAATTGCCGCGGCGCAACGGAAGCGCTGGGCCAAGGTTCGACGCGCGAAGAAGAAGGCAGCGCGGGCAGCGCTTGCGCAGTAGCAGCCTGCGTCAGGAAGTTCCGACACGCACGAGTTGCTGAACTGCGCGAACGCCATCGATTTTGGCAACATGGACGATCATATCGATGGAGCGCCGGCATTCCTCCTCCACATCGTTGAGCGATACACCACCGGAACCGCGCAGAGCTAACTGCGACAGGCGATGCAGTGCATCGTCGGCTCCATTCGCATGAATGGTGGTCAGCGATCCACGATGTCCGGTGTTGAGTGCATCGACAAAGACGCGCGCCTCCGGGCCACGAATCTCGCCGACGATGATCCGGTCCGGTCGATGGCGCAGCGCCGCTTTCAACAGGTCCGCAAATCCGACCTGGCTCTTGTGCGTATCGAGCTGCGCCTCGGCAGAGATGACATGCGGCTTTCGGATATAGAGTTCTGCCACGTCTTCGAGGATCAGGATGCGATCCTCATCGGGGATGAATCCCGCGATGACGTTGGCTAAAGTCGTCTTGCCAGCACCGGTTCCGCCAGAGATCAATAGGTTGTCGCCACGGCGGACCGCATCGACAAGCTGCTCTGCTTGCTCGGTGGTGAGCATACCGCGGTCGATCAGGTCTTCCATGGTGAAGTCACGCGATGTGAATCGGCGGATGGTTATCATTGGCTGCGGATTGACGACGGGCGGGATGAGCGCCGCCATGCGGCTGCCGTCCGGCAGACGAAGATTCAGGATGGGTGAGTCGGCATCGAGCTTCTTGCCGAAGCGGTTGGCGATCACTTCAAGCCCTGTAAGCAGTGCACCGTCATCAAACCGGATGGCGGGCTGCAAAACGATATGCCCCTTCTCTTCGATCCAGACCGAGCCATCTGGGTTGACCATGATCTCAGACACAGTCTTGCTCGCGAGCAGATGCTCAATGGGTTTCAGGAATGGAATGATGATCTCGAAGCTCACGATAAAATCCTCCTCGGATCGAAGTCGACCCGCTCCTGGTCGAACCAGCTCATGGTGATGGGCAGGAAGTCCGGCTTGAGATAGCAGTAGGTCGGTGGCAGCGGGCTGACGCCATCGAAGGCGACGACCACGGACTGCGCGTTCTTCAGATCGAAGAAGGCCTTCTCCTCGAAGAGCGGCTCCTTATGTTTCTGGTACTGTTTCGAAGCCGAAACGGAGCCTTTGCTGGACGAGGTGCGACCACTGAGCCAGCCGACATTGGCGTTGGTCGAGGATTCGGAAACGGTGTAGCTGATGCGAGTGCGGTCCGCCTTGCCGCACAGCTCCGATGCATACCGGGCTGTTTCTGGATCTGATGTCGTGAGAAAGACTTTGGTGCGAAACGCCTGGAGCAGGGTCTTCATGCCCTCGTTGGGAAGAGCATCTTTGAGGCTGGCGATCGATTGCGTGGCAACGATGGGGATGCATTTTGGCTGCCGGGAGAGAGACAGGAATCGCTCGTCCCCTGTCGGGTTGTCGCCGCCGACCGTGGCGAAGTTCTGGTACTCGTCGCAGATGAAGACAGACGGGCGATAGTGCCGCCCTGGTTCCCGATCCATCCTCGGGATGCGCAGCAGCATAGCCCGCTGATAGTCGATCTTCATCATGGTGCCGATGGTCTTCGCCAGTGCCGGGTTCAGGGCCACAGGGAAATTAAGGCCGACGACTTTCCCTGACTCGATCAGTTCGTCGAACGAAGCCAGAATCTTCCCGCGTGGATCGTCTATGCAGGGCTTGCCCTCGTATAGCTCCCTTGGCGGGCAGAAGACACGGCGCACATCGGGGTCGGTTTCAAACAGCGACAGAAAGACAGCGATGCCCTGAATGATCGACGTCTTGACCTCGGAGCGAAAGAACTTCCAGTGCTCCCAGTACCAATACTGAACACTCAGGAAACGTTGGTGGACCTCGGTGTCGAAGGGCTTCCGCGTATACACAAAGAACTCGGCTGATGTCTCTCGTGTCAGAACAGATTCGAGTGCCTGGGTCCAGCGAATCAGATAAAGGTCCGAATCCTGATTCCATGCGAACCCCAATGGTCCGAGCAGTGATTCATGCTCTCGATACTCATCCTTACTAACCCCGATATAGCTTGCGGTGCTGAAGCGCGAGCCGGTAACGATCAGCATCTCTTCGAGCTTGCCCGCGCTGATGACGGTGCGGAAGAGATCGACCATCGTGAGGTATCCGTCGCGGATGCGATGCAGCATGATCACGTATCGGACGAGGTCGGTGTAGGATTGCTGCCAGAATGGTTCTCGGCCCTTGCCCCAGATCGAGGTAATGATGGAGGCAATGTTGAACGCCTGGGCATAAGCGTCGAGCGAATTATTGAGGGGGTTGTAGCGGATGTCGCCATCGAGCGAAACCTCAACATAGTCCTGTTCCCGCCCGCACCATTTGAGGATGCGCTGAAGCTGGCGGCAGAGATCCCCCTTAACCTCAAGAACGATGCCGGAGAGCTTCCGCTTCGGGTCGTGGGCCATGAAGGAGAAGAGTTGCCGCATGGCCGGCAGGATCAATCCATACGTCTTACCTGAACCGATTGAGCCAAACGACGCGATACCTGTATAGAGGCCACGCTCCGGGATCGAGAGCCAGGACGGGAAGGCACTCGCGCTCGGGATGAGTTGGTTGTGGATCTCTCCCAGGACCAGGGACAGTTCCGCACGGGTACGCGGATCGGGATAAGGCGGCAACGAACCGGCTGCCAGTTCCTGTTCATTTCGATAGAGATGGACGTACATGAGCGAGAAGAGCATGGAGAATGCAATGAACGGCGTGGAGTAGAGAAAGAAGTCATAGCTCCATGCGATGCCGTGGAAGATTTGCGGGCGCTCGTATGCGATCAGGCGGAGCATCGCATTCGCTTCGTCGAGTGGAAACAAGGTGTTGAGAAGGATGCCGCAGGTCGCACTCAATCCTAGCGAGAGCAGGAAGCGGTAGGCGACCAGCGGACGAATGATTTGTTGCAGCCATGGAGATGAACGCATCCAATTACCCTCCCGTTATGCGTGATTGATTGCGGCCGTTGTGGCAGGTTCCGGTCTCGATACGTTGTCTGCGCCTGACTTGGCCGGAGCGACTGCGGGCTTCGTGCTGCTGGCGGACCGCACAACATTCGCAGCGGAACTCGCCTTGAATTTCTGGAAGTCTTCCTCCTGCGTCAACGCGAAGCGCAGAAGTTCATTCACGATGTAGTTGGATTCGTTGTTCGACCATTTTGCCAATAGCTCGATGTCTTCGGCGATGGCCTGGTCGATGGAGGATTGCAGCTTCGTGCGCCGTATTCTGCTGATACCGTGGTCCAGTTTGAATTTGCTCATGAGGTTCTCCTGTCGATGATGTTGTGATCCAGTCTGTATCTGTTGCGGATGCGCTAAAGATCAGCGATTGCTTCTGAACTGATCCGGTTCGTATCCAGCTCAGCTCGGTGAAATATCTACGTTGAATAGAAGTGTGCTGAGGGGGGAGCGACCAGCGCGGCGTCAGCCGTCGCGAAAGGTGCCGTGGCACCGGGGTCGCTCCCCCCTCGGCACATACTCTCGTTCACCCATCACCTCCTCCAAGTAGTTGTTTTTGAATGACTTCTTCCTTGAAGAGCAGCCGCCCACTAGACCCGTCGCTAGACCCAAGCTCCGGCTTGGATTGGCTCTCGAATTTGAAGTGATGGAGCGGGTAGCGATAAGGCAGGATGATCTCAGTGAACTTTCCATTCGGTCCCTGCTGCAGAAATCGCTGACGAATTCGCTCCGCGCTGGTCGTGCCGGTTTCCCATGCCGAGACAAGCGCCTCGTGTTCGAGCGTCACATAGATCGATTCGCCTTCATGAAGTACGGCAAGATCGCGCAATGTGAGAGGCCGCTTTCCAGTGCCGGCGTTTTCCCGTGCACGGAGGTATTCGAGGAAGTGATCGACACCGCTCGGCGTCATCGGCGTTACGCCGAGCGCTCGCGCCTCCGGGTAGCGGGCAGCGAATAGCGTGCGGGCGCGCTCGAAGCTCTGATTCGAGTCGACGATGTAAAGCAACTCGAAACTCGCGAGCGCGGCAAAGACAGCGTGGTACCGACTGACAAACTTTTCAAAGCTACTGGTTGAGAGCGCACCCTCGTCGAAAAAGGTGAAGCAGGGAACGTCCTTAATGAGGATAGGAAGTTCGTCAGCAAAGTCCACGCCGCGCGAACGCGGGAGAATCGCTTCACTCAAGCCGAGAACCTGGGTGAAATGGCGGATCTTCGATTCCGCCGTATCGAGTATCGTCGCGTTGAGATGATCGAGGACGAAGTCGAGCAACATGAGGCGAGACTTGATCGCAGCGTCGCCCTTCAGGCGCCGATGGTGCGAAGCGCCGAGTCCGGCTGCAGCGTACACCTCGACCGAGATGAGGTGGTAGACAAAGCGAGCCTGTCCGCAGGCAATGCTTTGGATATGACCGAGCGCGAAGGCCCGGCGCAGGAACTGCTCGGCCAGAGCGCCACGGCCACGTTCGATAAAGCGGACATACTGGCGGCGCAGGAAGTACCCCGAGTGCAGCGCGGCCAAGTACAGGAACACGGCTTCACGCTCCGTGTACCCCACAGACTGCAGCACCGGAATGGGATCGTAAGAGAGGTTCATAGGTCGAGAATGTCCCGCATCATGTCGTGATCGTCTTCGATCTTCGCGCTAATGCTGGAGCGGTCCGCTCCGGCGGCATAGGCGCGGAAACCTGCCTGCGCCTTGGCGCGCAGGTGACTGCGCCGATAGGCGGCGGTGAGAACTTCGATGTCTTCGTGACCACCGACGCGAGAACCCTGGTCTTGATCCTGTCTGGCATCCTGATTCCGAGTGCTTTCCACTTCACGGTCGAACTCGATGCGGGCATCGGGAATCTGGATCTTCCCGTTAACAAAGGGCAGCTCCTGTTTCTCCGCGACCTCCTTCTTGATTTCGCTCATGCCGCGTTTGGGATCGGCTTTGCGGACGCGGTAAATGTCTCTCTGGACATCGGCTTTGATTTCAAAGTCGAGCTTGACGCGGAGATTGCTGCCACCATCGCTCTCGATCCGCCGAGCCGCATCGCAGTAAGCGCGGTAGATGAGTGAGTCGTGTTCGATCTCCCGCGGCTTGACGAAACCGTAGTAAACGGTTTGTCCTTGCGGAACTTCACCGCTCCTGTTCAGCCATGCACGGCCATCGCGAGTCAGCGTGGCGACCTCGACGCGTTCGATCTGGCGACGGGT
>Ga0224531_1000861_pt1 | contig 14419 bp, 10 predicted proteins | sample CBST100metaG_FD_179876 | JGI IMG/M metagenome (GOLD analysis project Ga0224531, IMG submission 179876) | Peat soil microbial communities from Stordalen Mire, Sweden - C.B.S.T100 | ecosystem: Environmental > Terrestrial > Soil > Wetlands > Peat | place: Sweden: Norrbotten County, Stordalen Mire... | reverse complement strand
GGCCGGGCTGGCCGCGGTGCTGAAGCACGTGCAGGGTCCTGACTTCCCCACCGGCGGCTTCATCTATGGCAAGGCCGGCATTGTGCAGGCCTACAAGACCGGGCGCGGCCGCTTCATGATGCGCGCCAAGGTAGCCACGGAAAACATGACCAAGGAAAAACAGGCGATCATCGTCACTGAGATTCCTTATCAGGTCAACAAGTCCGTACTGATTCAGCGCATCGCCCAACTGGTAAACGACAAGGTCATCGACGAGATCAGCGACGTGCGCGACGAGAGCGACCGCGACGGCATGCGCATCGTCATTGAGCTCAAGCGCGGTTCCCAGCCGGAGATCGTGCTCAACCAGCTCTACAAGAACACGCAGTTGCAGGAAAGCTTCTCCATGATCTTCCTGGCGGTGCTGAATGGGCAGCCGCGGGAGTTGAGCCTGGATCAGGCGATTCACGCCTTCATCGATCACCGCATCGACGTGGTGCAGCGCCGCACCGTCTTCCTGCTGCGCAAGGCCCGCGACCGCGAGCACATCCTGGAAGGTTTGAAGATCGCGCTCGACAATCTCGACACGGTCATCCGCATCATCCGCGCCTCGAAGTCGAGGGCGGAGGCGCGCGAGAACCTGTATGCCTGGGGCAAGGGCACAGAGATTGTGATTACCCTGGACCGCGCGCGGCTGCCGCATGAGGAAAAGGGCCTGACCCTGCGCCAGATCGACGCCATCCTCGAACTGCAACTCTATCGCTTGACCCAGTTGTCGATCGACGAGTTGGTCAACGAGTTACGGCGGGTGCTGGAGAGAATCGCCGAGTACGAATCGATTCTGGCCAGCGATGTGAAGCTGCGCGCGGTGATCGTGAAGGAATTGGAAGAGATTCGCGACAAGTATGGCGACGCCCGCCGCACGCTGATCGTCGACGAGTCGGCTGAACTGCAACTTGAAGATCTGATCGCCGACGAGCAGGTTGCCGTCACCGTCAGCCATCAGGGTTACCTGAAACGCACGCCGATCAGCATCTATCGCCAGCAGCGCCGCGGCGGGACAGGCCGCACCGGCATGAAGACGCGCGATGAGGACTTCGTCTCGCAGTTGATTGTCGACTCGACGCACGCCTATCTGCTCTGCTTCACCAACACCGGCCGCGTTTACTGGGTGAAGGTCTACGAGATTCCCGACGTGGGCGCGGCAGGCAAGGGCAAGTCGATGCAGAGCCTGCTCAACCTGCAGCCGGGCGAGAACGTACGCACCATTCTGCCGGTGCGCGACCTCGAAGAAGAAGGCAAGTTCATCTTCTTCTCCACGCGCAACGGCATCGTCAAGAAGACGCCGCTCAAGGACTTTTCCAACGTCATGGCCCGCGGCATCATCGCCATCGCCATCGACAAGGAAGACGACCTGATCGCCGCCGACCTGACCAACGGCAAGCAGACCATCTTCCTGGCCACGCGCGACGGCATGGCCATCCGCTTCCAGGAGGAGTACGACCCGGAGCGCAGCGGAATCGGCCTGCGTCCCATGGGCCGCAACGCCGCCGGCAACAAGGGCATCTCGCTCAAGAAGGGCGATTATGTCATTGGCGCCGCCATCACCGACTCGGATGAAACGCGGGACCTGAATCGCGACGAATGTGCCGCGAGTCTCGGCCTTACCGAGCGGCTGGTCAGCCTGCGCACCACTTATGCGGAGGCCAAGGACGCTCTGCAGAAGACGCGCGAGGAAAGGCGCAACGGGAATCCGGACGACGAACAGTTGAAGGCGGCCGACAAGGCAGCAGAAAAGGCTGTCGACGACGCACTCAAGGCGCTGAAGCAGTTGGACGAGAAGCTGGGGATCAGCAAATGCCTCATCCTCACCGTCACGGAAAACGGCTTCGGCAAGCGCACGGATGTGGACGAGTACCGCCTGACAGCGCGCGGGGCGCAGGGTGTCAACAACCTGAAGGCCACCCCCAAGGTTGGCAAGACGGCCTCCGTTCTGTTGGTGAGCGAGGCATCGGAGTTGATGGCGATCAGCCAGTACGGCAAGATCATCCGCATCGACACCAAGACCATCCGCGCCGCGGGCCGCGCCACACAGGGCGTTCGCCTGCTCAACCTGGACACGGAAGACAAGGTAGCCGCCGCCGTCATCATTCCTCCCGAGGAACTGAAGGACGACGAAACGCTGGTGTTGCAGTAGGGAATTCGCGTCCAGCGGTACGCCCAGGTCTCAAGAGTGAGACCTGGGCACCCGGCGTGCCCGAGGCAAAAATGACACTTGTTGAAGCCCTAAGAAAATTCAACCGTAAAGAACGATATTGGCTCATCAGAAATGCACTTGGGGAAAACAGCGAAAAACTCGATCCCAAATTTCGTAAATCGCTTGATGAAGCACTTTCCATTCAAGTGCCAGAGGACGCCTGGTGGGCGATGGACTACCATCTTGACTGGCTTGTTGGCGCTCTTTACTTGTTCAGTAAAGGCGAAGGAGCCGCATGTGAGAGACAATACAACAGAAACCCGGAATTGGTTAAAGGCACCCAAGAGGATGTCGACTTAATTATTGCTTTCGATAAAACTCTGATCTTTATCGAAGCGAAGGGTGATGCTGGCTGGGATGATCAACAAGTCAAATCCAAATTTGGCCGCCTTCAGGATATTGCAGGCAAGAAATATTTCGAAGGCTTAAAGACTTATTTCATCTTTATGGCTCCGAAGAATCTGCTAGAAAATCAAAGAGAAGAGATTGATGCAATCAGACCAGATGGGGTATTTGCTGGACGCAAACCTCGGTGGTTGGATCTGCAAATAAAGGACGAACACGATCAGGAAAAGAATAGCTTTAAGGACTTTTGCAGAGTGGGGTGCTGCAACGAGAATGACGACCCCTACAAAGCAGGAGAGTTCTTTCTTGTGAGAAATCCAAACCTGATGTTCGAACTAAGACTGCGGGCGACTGGCCCAGGTGCAGGGTAGATGAACCGGGTGGCCCAGGTCTCGATTCTGAGACCTGGGATTTGCCGAACAGAAACGAGGCCTACTTCATGGACAAGACACTTCGCCGCGTAAAGGATTTGGATGAGCAGCAGGCCGAGACCTATCGCTATTGGCAAAGCCAGTCCATCGGCGCGCGCCTGATTGCTGTCTCCGAAGTGAGCCAGGAAGCTTATGCCTTCGCAGCCGCTTTCAAGGGAGTGTCTTCCTATGATGAGCAAGGACTTTCAGGACATCCTGCGCGCATTCAACGCTCACAAGGTTAAATACCTTGTTGTTGGGGGCTTTGCCTTCGGCGTGCACTTGGAACCGCGTTCCACTAAGGATATCGACCTCTGGATCCGCACAGATCCAGAAAACGCAACGGCTGTGCTTCAGTCGCTCGCCGAATTTGGTGCGCCCATTGCCGGAATGACGCCGAACGATTTCATGGACGGCACTATTTTTCAGATGGGTCAGCCGCCGAACCGCATTGACATCCTGCAGCAGATTTCAGGACTGGATTTCGATAGTGCCTGGGAGCATCGCCTGGAGGGCCACATCGATAAAGACACTCCGGCGCTGGTCATTTCCAGAGACGATCTGATCCAAAACAAACTCGCCAGTGGGCGCGATCAGGATTTGCTCGATGTGAAGCGGTTGCGAGCCGTAGCGCAGAGGACAACGTAGTCGGGTGCCCAGGTCTCGATCTCTGACCGTGGATTCCCGCGCCCAGGAGCAGGTCTTGAGCAGATGTGCGTGAGGCGTTACGCTTTACGCGCGATCAAGAGCTTTTGATCTGTCAGGCGTCTCGTCCACGAACGCCAGTTATCAGACAACCTTGTACCCGTTTAGACACTCGGAGACTTTGACGGATCGGACTACACTGGAATTGCTCTGGTTTCTCCGCAGACTCCCTCATGCGCCGAACCGTATTCGTAGTATTCGCGCTGGTTCTTTTCTTCGCCGCTGTGGCCAGTGGCAAGCCGGTTCATCCGGCAAAGGCCCACGCGAAAGCTGTGCCTCCCGCCGCCTCTCACAAAACCGCGCCACATCCAATAGCGAAACATCAGGCCGTGCCGCGCAAAAGTGCACAGCGCCCCGCCGTTTCTGCGTCAAACCGTGCGATTGGCCGGTCTTCCGCCCGCAAGGCGGCCCGTCCAGACACTCAGCCCGCCGTCCGTTCATCGTCGCGCCGGTTGCATGCGCGGGGCAATCCGGGTGTGATTTCGCCTCGTACGTCTTCCCGCTCCCGCCAAACCCTGCAGCAAACTCCGCAGGCAGACGAGCCCGAGGAGCCGGCGACAGCCAAGCCGGCATCGCTCACCAGGATGCGGACCGTGATGCCGGCCCCATTGCGCGGCTCCTTCGAGTCCCTGGCGCGGCAAAACGAAAAATCAGAGGCGGACGGCCTGGAGCGGATCGAGAACGAAGACGATCTCTCCGATCGCATCGCCCACAAGCTGCTGGTGCCCGTGCCGGTTTCGTCGTCGCTTACCATCAACGAGAGCTTGCCCGAAACCCATCGCTATTGCCGCCCCTGGACCGCCAGCTTTCTCTCTGACCTGGCGCGCGCCCATGTGACGCTGTTTCACCGCCCGCTCTATGTCAGCTCCGCGGTGCGCACGGTGGAGTACCAGAAGCGGCTGATCGGCACCAACGGCAACGCTGCGGCGGCTGAAGGCGACATCGTGAGCCCCCACCTGACCGGCGCCACCATAGACATTGTGAAGCAGGGCCTGAGCCGCCAGGAACTCGCCTGGATGCGCGCTCGTCTGCTGGCCCTCCAGCAAGCTGGCAAGATTGACGTGGAGGAGGAATTCCAGCAGTCCTGCTTCCATATCACCGTTTACCGGAGCTACGTTCCTCCCCCGCCGGCCGCAACGCCCGCCGCGCCATCCGTGGGCGGAAAGCGCAAGGTGGGGCAGCCGCCCAGAAAGCCTCTCCCTGCCGACGAGCCTGCCACTTCCGCTTTCCAGGGACAGTAAGTCGCTGCTTTCTTCGCCTGCATTGCAACTTCAACAGAAATTGATTGCGCCCCCCAGGCCATTCAAGGGTACAATCTCGCCCAAAGCCAAAACTGGCTTGCAGCAGCTCTCCAATTGCAGTAACCCGAAACCAGAACCCTCAAGCGGCCTCTTCACCCGGAAGAAGCCAACTTGCATACGGATGGCAGAGGCCGAGCGAATTGGAGAAGCACTCTTGCGAGGCGGAAACATGAACGAAGTGGAAGTGCATTCGGCGGCTGAGGCGGCTCCCGCAGCCCCCGGCCTTACCCAGTGGCAGCGCGTCACCAACGTTTTTTCCGCGCCGTCAAAGACCTTTGAAGACATCAAGCGCGGTAACCGAAGCTGGTGGATGCCGCTGATCGTCATGAGTCTGGCAGCATACATCCTGTTTACGGCCATCACCCTCAAGATCGGCTGGCAGCAGACGGTCGACAACCTGATGCGCATGGACCCGAAGACGGAAGAGAAGCTGGCGCAGATGCCGCCCGAGCAGCGGGCTGCAACGAACAAGATTACCCTCTACTCCACGCAGGGTACCTTCGCTGCAACTCCTGCGTTGATTCTTGCGGTGGTCGCGTTGGGTTCGCTGGGCCTGTGGGCCACCATCAACTTCGTCTTCGGCGGCAAAGCGACCTATGGAAGCGTCTTTGCGGTGTGGATGTTCGCGACCCTGCCGGACATCATCAAGTCTCTCCTGGGTTCCATTGTCATCTTTGCCGGGGAGGTGCCGGAGTCGTTCAACCTCAAGAATCCGGCGCCGACCAACCTGGGCGCCTTCCTGAATCCTGTGGAGACGCACAAGGCGATCTACATGCTGGCCACTTCGCTGGACGCGGTTTCCATCTGGAGCATGGTTCTTTTGGGAATCGGCGTGGCGACAGTGGCGGGCGTGAAGCGCACTTCCGGCTACATCGCGGTCTTCGGATGGTGGGCGCTCTTTGTGTTGATCGGCGCGGGCTGGGCGGCAATGACCGCCTGACCTTCCGCTTTGACCTGGAACAGCAAACGGCGCGCATCCCTGGTGGATGCGCGCCGTTGGTTTGGTGTCGTTCTGTTGCGAGAAGCCGTTCCTACTCCGTCCACCGTCGCAGGATCAGCGTGGCGTTGATGCCACCGAAGCCGAACGAGTTGGACAGGGCAATGTCGAAGCTGTGCGCGATGGCCTTGTTGGGCACGTAGTCCAAACGGCACTCGGGGTCGGTATTGTCCAGGTTGATGGTCGGCGGCAGCATCTGGTTTTGCAACGCCATCACGGTGATGCCGGCTTCCAGTCCGCCCGCGCCGCCCAGCAAATGCCCGGTCATAGACTTGGTGCCGGAAACCTTCAGTCTGTGGCTCAGAGCGTGCTCGCCGAAGACCAGTTCAATGGCCCGTGACTCGTTGCCATCGCCCGCGGGTGTCGAAGTGGCGTGAGCATTCACGTAGCCCACTTGTTCGGGCTGAATGTGAGCGTCCTTGAGTGCGGCCCTCATGCTGCGCTGTGCGCCTGCGCCTTCCGGAGCGATCCCCGTCATGTGATAGGCGTCCGCGCTCATGCCGTAGCCGATAATCTCGCCCAGGATCTTTGCGCCGCGGGCTTTAGCGAACTCGAGCTCCTCAAGAATCAGGATGCCGGCGCCCTCGCCGATGACGAATCCGTCGCGATCCTTGTCGAAGGGGCGGCTGGCGCGGGTGGGCTCGTCGTTGCGCGCGGAAAGAGCACGCATGGCGGAGAATCCTCCCACCGACAGCGGCGTCACTGCAGCCTCTGTTCCGCCGGCAATCATCACGTCGGCGTCGCCGTGCAGAATCATGCGCACCGAGTCGCCAATCGAGTTGGCGGAGGTGGCGCAGGCTGTGGCCGTGGCCGAAATCGGTCCCTTGGCTCCGTAACGGATGCTCAACTGGCCGGCCGCCATGTTCACGATGACCGCCGGAATAAAGAAGGGCGAAATCTTGCGCGGCCCGCCCGCCATCAGGTTGGAGTGCTCGCGCTCAATGATTTCGAAGCCGCCGATGCCGGAGCCGATGAAGACACCGACGCGGTCGGCGATATCATCGGTGATCTTCAGGCCCGACTGGGCCATGGCTTCCTCGGTCGCGGCGAAGGCAAAATGAATGAAGCGCCCCATCTTGCGCGCTTCCTTCTTTTCCACAAAATTGAGGGGATCGAAGTTCTTGACCTCTGCGGCGAAGGTCACCGGAAAGCCAGTGGTATCAAAGCCCTGAATGGGCCCCATACCACTGGCGCCAGCTAGAAGCTGCTTCCACACCTCGGGCGCGGTGTTGCCCACACCGCATACCAGCCCCAGGCCGGTGATGACGACGCGTCGGGTCACAGGCTATTTTGCGTCCTTCGCGCTTTTCTCGTGCTTCTGAATGTAATCCACCGCGTCCTTGACGGTCTTGATCTTCTCGGCGTCTTCGTCGGGAATCTCCAGATCGAAGGCCTCTTCGAACTGCATTACGAGCTCGACGACATCGAGCGAATCCGCGCCCAGGTCTTCCTGGAAGCTGGCGCCGGGGGTTACTTCGGCCTCGTCCACCTGCAACTGCTCGACGATGATCTGCTTGACTTTTTCTTCAACGGCCATGCGTGCTTCTCCTCGTATTTGTTGGGAACGTCGGAATCTTTCCGGGGCTTCAGCTTCTACTTGCTCCGCTTGCCCACCATATCGGTCCACGGCAGGGGAACACAACTACCACACCAAGAAAATTGCGCATGGCCCCGAAATTTCAAGTCTACCGGGCGGGTCCGGGCGTGTAAAGGCTCAGAGGGCAGGAAGATGGCGCGAAGGCAGGGAATAGGGAGTAGGGAGTAGGGAATAGGGACTGGCTATGAGGGTGCCGAGGATGTTTTTTGCCCCCAATTCGGCGCAAAATGCACAGGCTGCAGGCGTACATTAGGCGAAGAGGAAAAGGGGAGCAGGATGCAGGCTTTGATTGCCGGAGTGGTCGCCGCCTTCGCGGGAGTGTTGTTCGGCTTTTGGTTGAGGGGGGTGTCCGCAAAAGCCGAAAAGGCGCAGTCCGAGCGCCGCGCCGGGGAGATGGCGGCGGAACTCGGGGCCGTGCGGGCCGCGCTGGCCCAGGTGCAGGCCGAGTCCGCGGCCCGTGCGGGCTTTGAATCGCTGGCCGTCGAGCGCTCCCGGACCATTGCGCAGTTGGCTGCCGAGCGGGACGGCCTGCGTGCGGAGATCGAGGCAAAAGCCGCCACGGAACGCACGCAAGGCGCCCGCATCAGCCAACTTGAGGCGGACCTGAGAAACGAGCGGCAGAATCTGACCGAGAAGCTGGCCCTGCTGGAGACCGCCAAGCAGACGCTGGCCCACCAGTTTGAAGCGCTCGCCGGTGAAATTCTGGAGAAGAAATCTAAAAGCTTCTCCGAAGGCAGCCAGAAGGAACTGGGAACGCTGCTTGCGCCCCTCAAAACGCAGATCGAGGATTTCCGCAAGAAGGTCGAAGAGGCGCAGACCGACTCCAAGACCGGCGTCACCAAGCTGGAAACGCTGATCGGCACGCTGGGCGGGCTCAACCTGCAATTGGCCGAGGAAGCGCGCAACCTGAGCACGGCGCTGCGCGGCTCCTCGAAGGCACAGGGCGACTGGGGCGAGTTCATCCTCCGCGACCTGCTGGAGAAAGCCGGCCTGCACGAGGGCGAGCAGTTCACCTTCCAGCAAAGTTTTTCCGGCGTGGAAGGCGAAGGGGACGAAAAGACAAAGACGGCAAGGACGGATGTGATTGTCTCCCTGCCCGGCGGCCGCCACCTGATTATCGACTCGAAAGTCTCGTTGAACGCCTACACCAACTCAGTGAATGCGGAGACGGAAGAGGGACGCACTGCGGCGATGAAACGCCATCTGGCGAGTGTGCGGGAGCACGTGGACGAACTGGCCGCGCGGCGCTATCACAAGCTGAAAGCTCTGGAGACTCCGGACTTTGTGGTGATGTTTATCCCCGTGGAACCGGCATTTCTGGTGGCGTTGCAGCAGGATGAGGGACTGTGGCGCTACGCCTACGACAAGGAAGTGCTGCTGGTGGGGCCGACGACCTTGCTGTTCGTCATCCGCATTGTAGATAACTTGTGGCAGCAGGAAGTGCAGGCGCACGGCGTGCAGGACGTGATGGACCGTGGCGCGGAGTTATACGACAAGTTTGTTGGTTTTGTGAGCGATCTGGAGGCCGTCGGCAAGAGCCTGCGCGGGGCCGACCAGAGTTACGGCAATGCTATGAAGAAGCTGAGCGAAGGGCGTGGGAACCTGATTCGGCAGGTGGAAATGCTGAAGGGATTGGGCGTGCGGACGGCGAAGACTCTGCCGCGGAATCTGCTGGATGCAGCCGGCGTGGACGAGCCGGACCTGGCGCTGGCTGCGTCGGCGGAAGAAGCTGGCGAAGAGAGCTGAGGAGAGGCTTGTCGGCGCGCTGACTTGCTGACTCGTTAACTCCGCTAACACCGCTAGCTCCGCTCTTCTCCGAAGGCCCCTCGCATCCGCTTCCACGTGGTGGCCAGGTCTTCAGGCAGGACGCGCGTTTCGGCCAGGGTGGTCATGAAGTTGGTGTCGCCGGTCCAGCGCGGCAGGGCGTGGAGATGCAGATGCCCCGCCACCCCGGCGCCGGCGGCCTGGCCCACATTCATTCCGAAGTTGAAGCCCTGCGGATGGTAGAGGCTGTCGAGGGCGCGTTCGGTACGCTGCGCCAGATCGATCAGCTCGTGCGCGGTCTCGGTGGGCAGCTTGGCCAGCCGGTCAAGATGCGCGTAGGGCATCGCCATTACGTGGCCTGAGGTGTAGGGGTAGGCGTTCAGGCAGATGAAGCAGTGTTTGCCGCGCAAAATCAACCCGCCGGCGGATTCGGCCTCGTCCGGGTTCATGCCGTTCGCAATCGCGTAGTCGATGGAGGCGATCAGGTTGCAGAAGACGCAATGCTTGTCGCCCGGCCAGGCGGCCAGACTTTGAGGTACACCGGGCCGGGTAGCGCTCTCGGCTGTGGATACGTAGGCAAAGCGCCAGGGAGTCCAAAGATGATCCATGTGGAGGGTTCCGTCCCGACCAGTATAGAAGCCCCCAGCGCCGGGGGAGCCGGATCGCGGTTTTTCAGCTTCCCTGACGGCGCGCGCAGAGCCCCCTTTGCGAGCGAGGCTCTCCACATCCCGGAAAAGGTGAAAATGGGCCGTCATGCACCAAAATTAATGTTTGCGTTAAGTCCATTGATTGCCCCCTGTCCAACGGCGAAAAGCGAAGAGATGGCAGAGGGGGCAATCTGTTCAATTGACGGGGGAAACCGGCGGTTGTTACACTCATGAGCGTAGCTTCCTGCGCGGATTCCAGCAGTGAGTTGCGGCCGCCCTCCAGCAAGCCGTTGCCTGCCGGATGTTTCCCAAGGAGACCAGCGCCTTTTGATGCCAGCTTTATTGGCTCGGAGGACTGTCCCCTTTGAAGACTTCCCGGTACAGGTTTTGGTTTGCAAAAAGGGAGATGGCCTACGGCTTTCCTCGGTGACGGCAATCGTTGCGGAGGGGCCAACCCCAGAGGCCGCTCGTATCCGCCGCGGGAGCACGGAATCCCGGAGCTGCAGCGATGGCAAACGTCCTCAATCCCGAACCCGAGAGCATAACCCTGAACACCGAAATCGAAGTCCTCGAACCTGCGACGGAGCAAGTGCAGCCGTTGCCTGAATCCACGTCCAACACACAGACCGCCGAAGCAGTTGTCGCAGTTGAATTGCCCGCGCTGGACGCCGATGCCCCAACCGAGCCTCAAGTCGAGGCCGTATCCGTGGTGGAAACCACGGCAGAGGCCGCACCCGCCCAAGAGATTGCAACGGAAGTTGCTTCCGAAGCTCCGCCTGCGGAGCTGTCCGAACCCGCGGAAGTTGCGGCGCCGGTGGTGGAAGCCGTAGCCAAAGCTCCGCAAGCAGCCGCTGAGCCGGTCGCCGTGGCAGAAGCCGAAGTTGTTGCCCCTGCGCCTGTGGCAGAAGTTGTTGCCGCCGCTCCGGTGGCCGCAAAGCCGGCCGCGCACTCAGAGCACAGCCTTGATTCCATGGACGACTTCTCCGCCGCTCTGGCCGCGTTTGAACGCGAACAAGCCGCCGAAGCCGCTGCCGTGGAAGCCTACGGAGACAAGATTGTTTCCGGTACGGTGATCAAGCAGACGGAAAAGCACCTGGTTGTCGATGTGGGCCTGAAGTCCGAGGGGCTGGTGCCGCTCGAGCAGGTTCTGGATCACACCGGAGCGGTCAAGTTTGTGGCCGGCGACGTCATTGAAGTCGTCATCGAGCGCGAGGAGCCGGAAGGTGGCTACCTGGTCAGCTACGAGCGGGCACAGCGCCTGCGCGTCTGGGACGTGATCGAGAAGGCCGCCGCCGACAAGACTCCGGTCATCGGCACAGTGGTCAGCCGCGTCAAGGGTGGTTTGACCGTGGACATCGGGCTCAAGGCATTCCTGCCCGGCTCGCAGCTTGAGATTCGTCCCGTCCGCAATTTGGACGGCTATCTCGGCCAGCAGATCGAAGTCCGCGTCATCAAGCTGAACAAGAAGCGCGGCAATGTTGTGGTCAGCCGCAAGGAAATTCTCGAAGAAGAGCAGAACGCCAAGCGCAGCACCACTCTCGAGCAGTTGGGCGAGGGCGCAGTGCTCACCGGCACGGTCAAGAATTTGACCGACTACGGCGCGTTTGTGGACCTGGGCGGAATCGACGGCCTGCTCCACATCACCGACATGAGCTGGGGCCGCCTCACGCATCCCCGCGACTTGGTGAATGTGGGCGACGAGATTCAGGTCAAGGTGCTCAAGTTCGACAAGGATAAGCAGCGGGTTTCATTGGGCTTCAAGCAGTTGACGCCTGACCCGTGGCTGGACGCCTCCGAGCGTTACCCGGTAGGCGCGCATGTCCATGGCCGCGTTCTTTCGGTCACCGACTACGGCGCGTTTGTCGAGCTCGAACAGGGCATCGAAGGCTTGGTTCACCTCTCCGAGATGACCTGGTCCAAGCGCCTCAAGCATCCCTCCAAGCTGGTGAAGCCGGGCGATGAAGTCGAGACCGTGGTGTTGAGCGTCAACCCCGCCGATCGCCGCATTTCCCTGGGCATGAAGCAGTTGATGGAAAATCCCTGGGAGAACCTCACCGAACGCTATCCCGCAGGGACAGTGGTTGAGGGCCGGGTCCGCAACCTGACCGACTTCGGCGCTTTCGTCGAGATCGAGGATGGTATCGACGGCCTGGTGCACGTCTCCAACCTGAGCTGGACCAAGCGCGTGAAGCATCCTTCCGAGATCGTGAAGAAGGGCGAGAAGGTCAAGGCTGTTGTTCTGGGCGTTGAGCCGCAGAACCGCCGTCTGAGCCTGGGCATCAAGCAGTTGCAGCCCGATGTGTGGGAGAGCTTCTTCGCCGACCACCGGGTGGGCGATGTGGTCCACGGCAAGGTTCTGCGCACCGCTCAGTTTGGCGCGTTCGTAGAGATTGCCGAGGGCGTGGAAGGCTTGTGCCACATCTCCGAAGCCGGCGACGATCCTGCGAAGATCGAGCAGGGCATGGAGCACGACTTCAAGATCATCAAGATCAACGTGGAAGAAAAGAAGGTGGGCTTGAGCCTGCGTGCTGTTGGCCAGGAAGCCAGCCGCGCCCAGGTAGAGAGCTACAAGGCGGATGCCCACAAGCAGCCCGTCTCCAGCTCGACCACGACCCTTGGCGATCTGATCAACTGGAAGAGCGAGCGGTAAGTCGCTGTTCTCTGCAAGTTACGCACAACGGCCACCCTTCGGGGTGGCCGTTGTGCGTGATGGAGTTATCGGTCTCCAAAATTCCGTTTCCGCTCTATTTCGCAGATACTCATAGGGCGGTGCCAGCAGGGAAGTCCGCGGCGGTTCACTCCGGCTTGGATCTGACGGATTTCAATGCACGATGGATCCTTGCGAGGACCATCCCTGTGCCCAGTCTTGAAAATCCGCGCGCGCCATGGGTCTGCCAATACTGTAGCCCTGCGCGTATCGGCAGCCAAGATCCTGAAGAAGCTGCCAGGATTCCTTACGTTCCACGCATTCGGCGATCACTTGAATATTGAAGCCGCGGCCCAGTTCCACAATCGAGCGAACAATGGAAGCGTCGCGTCCGGTGGAAACAATGTTCTTGACGAAGAGACCATCGATCTTGATTTCGGCGATCTCCAAATCGCGCAGTTGTTTGAAGGAAGTGTACCCCGAGCCGAAGTCGTCGATGGAGATGCGCAGGCCGGCCTCCGACATCGAACGCAAGGAGCTCAAAGCCTGAAGCGGAGCGGAGAACAGCGCCGTCTCTGTCAACTCCAGGGTCAGGCAGTCCGGCGGAAGTTGATGCGCACTCAGCATGCCCATGATCTGCGCGGGAAGCGCCTCATCGTCCAGCACGCGAGGGGAGAGATTCACCGACACCGGGAGACTTACTCCCTGTGCGCGCCATTTTTGTTCGTCATCCAGTGCGGTCTGCAGAACTGCATAGGTGAGGTCGGTAATGACGTGGGACTTCTCGGCCGCGGGGATGAAACTCTGCGGCATCAGCAATCCAAGCTCAGGATGCACCCATCGCACCAGGGCCTCTTTCCCGACGATCTTTCCGGAATCCAGACATATCTGCGGCTGGAAGTACAACTGCAATTCTCCGTCCTGAATGGCGCGTTCCAGTCTGGTGCCAAGCAGTAAGGAAGGGCCTTCATCGATTGCGAATGGATGGGAAGCGTACATCTGAATGCCCCGGGCTCCCCGCTTGGCCTGATACATCGCCTGGTCGGCCCGCTTGAGCAGCGTCTCGCTGTCACGCGCATGGGCTGGAAAGTGTGCAATCCCAATGGAAATGTCTACGCGTATCGCGTCGTGGCCGATAAAGATGGGCGCATTGATGGCTGCGGCAATCTTCTCTGCAACCGCTTCGCTCGAGAAATGCGTGTCGGAGCTTGGCAGCAAGCAGGCAAATTCATCTCCGCCCAGTCTCGCTACTGTATCGGAGTTGCGAACGACACTCGACAAACGGCGCGCCACCTCGCGGAGTACGGCATCGCCCGCGTCGTGACCAAGGCCGTCATTGACCTCCTTGAAGAGGTTCAGGTCCATCATGAACAGGGAAAACGGCATTCCATTCCGTTCGCTCAAGCGGACTTGCTGATTCAGACGATCGAAGAGGAGGGTCCGGTTGGGCAACCCGGTCAGGGCATCGTACATGCTCAGGTATTCGATTCTGCGTCGTGACTCCCTCAGCTCCGTCTCCCGGGCAACCCAATGCAGGCTTCCGTCAATCGATTTCTGTAACTGCTCTTTGTTCATTCCGGACTTGGTGATGTAATCGTAGACTCCCTCGCGCATTGCCTCGACGACGAGTTGCTGATTGCCGTTGGTGGAAACCATGATGATCGGACAGATTTCATTGCGGTGGTGACGGACTTCCGGTATGACGTCGAAACCAGTGGCGTCTCCGAGGGAGTAGTCGAGGAATACGCAGTCGAATTGATTCGCCTGTAG
>Ga0224531_1000859_pt1 | contig 14446 bp, 6 predicted proteins | sample CBST100metaG_FD_179876 | JGI IMG/M metagenome (GOLD analysis project Ga0224531, IMG submission 179876) | Peat soil microbial communities from Stordalen Mire, Sweden - C.B.S.T100 | ecosystem: Environmental > Terrestrial > Soil > Wetlands > Peat | place: Sweden: Norrbotten County, Stordalen Mire... | reverse complement strand
GGATAGACTCGCACGCTGGCAATCGCCTGGTGCTGATGAGTGCTTTCTATAGCGGCTCCAAGTGGAACAATGGATCCTGAACGAACGAAGAGCGGAATTGTATCAATGGGTGCGGCCACGGTAATGGTCTGTCCGCCTTTAAATTTCTCGTTCGTCCAGTAGTTGTACCAATCCGCTCCAGCGGGTAGGTAGACTTCGCGGCTGGTTGCGCCCTGTTCGGTAATTGGGGCTACCAGGAAGGCTGGGCCGAACATGTACTCATCGCGCATGTCGGTTACCTTTTGGTCATTTGGGAAATCCAGCGGCAGGGCGCGCAGGAACGGCGCACCGTTGAGCCATGTCTGATAGCCGAGCGAGTAGATGTAGGGCATCAGCTCGTAGCGCAGGCGAAGATACTTTTCGAGAATTGGCTCTGCCTGTTTGCCGTAGGACCAAACTTCATTGGTCGGACGGCTGCCGTGACTGCGGAAGATGGGCAGGAAGGTGGCGTACTGGAACCAGCGGGTGTACAGCTCCGGGTAGTCATCGTAGTTGCCCACGTTGGCTCGCGCGTCGGACGGATCCAACAGAGGCGTGTGGGCCGGGTGATGTTCAAGAGGCAGATACTGCCAGCCGCCAGTGTCGTTCGACCAGTAAGTAACTCCAGAGGCTGCAAAATCAAGGCCGGTGGGGATCTGCCGCTTCAAGGTATCCCATGTCGGGAAGATATCCGAGGACCAGACGATAGTGCCGTTGCGCTGCACGCCCGTGAAGGCGTCACGCGAGAGGGTCAGTGCACGCTTGTTGGGTTCGTCCTTGCGGAATCCGTCATAAAGCGCTGCGGTGTGCAAGAGCGGATAGACGTTGTAGAACTGAGTGCCGGGTCCGATGTGGTAATACGACCCGTTGGGAGGTAAGTCGGGCTCGGTCTCATCGGCCCACAGTGAATCAAATCCCTGGCTCAAGATATTGTTGTGGATTGTATTCCAATACCACTTGGCGGCTTCGGGGTTTGTGGTGTCGATGTCTGAGCCGGCGCGGTCATAGGGCAAGCCATCTATTGGCTTACCGTCGGCCGTGTGGATGAGCCATCCATTCTTCAATAGCTCTGCGTAGTAGCGACTTTCTGGCACAAAGCGGGGCCAGACGCTGATCATGGTCTCAAAGCCCATGCTATGCAGTTGCTTGTTCATCGCAATGGGGTCGGGCCATTGCTTGGGGTCCAGGTCCATCTGGCCCATCTTGGTGTAGTAGAACCAGTCGACAATCAGCATGTCGGCTGGGAGATGCCGATCACGATAGCCCTGCGCAACATCCAGCAGTTCCTGCTGGCTTGAGTAGCGCTGCTTGCATTGAATGTATCCGTACGCTGCCTTGGGCAACAGAGGCGTGGGGCCGGTCAGTTGTTTGTATCCAGCATATATTTCGTCCGCTGTAGCACCAGCGATGACGAAGAATGAAACCCTGTCCCCCACTTCGGAGGTCCAGAGCGTCTGCTCGTTGAAGCCAGGCTCGATGGTGGTCTTGGATGCGTTATCCCAGACCAAGCCGTAGCCTTTGTTGGTGAGAAGAAATGGCACGCAGGTCGAGGGTCCGCCTGTGGCCAAGTAATCGTTCCAGCAACGAACTGTATGTCCGCGATGATCCAGGAAGCCTTCCTGGTTCTGCCCGAGGCCGTAGTAGTGTTCATCGTCAGGGGAAGCAAAGGTTGCCCCCACAGTGTAGAAATCGGAGTCGGAGGGACGGCGGTCGAGAGCCAGGCTGGCTGTGCCGTCCTTGTGGTTTGGAACGGCCTGCGACCAGCCTGTCAGTTCAAGCAGCTTTGCGCCTTCCGGTGTGGTCAGAGTGATGTGCGCACCTGGAGTTGATCCGTTGAAGAATTTGCTGATGTCGACGATTGTCGAGGGCAGCGGTCCTGAAAAGGACACGTCCTTGTCTACGGTGGCCACAATCCGCGACGACTTGTAGACATCGCCCTGAGCGGTCTGGCTGGCGCTCCATCCGGAGTTTGCGGGAGACGCGACAAACCCAAATCCCGGAGCGGCCAGCGCCGGCTCCTTTTTGAGGCTAAGTGTTACGCGCAGAATGTTGGGTGCGTAGGGCTCCAGAACAATGGTCTGTCCCTTGCGATCAATTTGGAGGTGATTCCCGATAGGTTGTGCGCTAACGGAGGCACCAAGAAGAATCCCTGTTAATACTGCGAGAACTGCTGGTAACTTTTGCATTCAATATCCTCTTAGGTACCGCCGGCGCTTTTCTGTGCGCTTTGAAAGATAAGGGTGTACAGCTTGACCCAGTGCAGGAGAGGAACGGCCACTTGGTTTCCTGCCATAGCAGCCGTTCCAGTTAGTGGACAATCAATGACCGACGACCTCAACCACTGATGTGTCCGGTCCGCTCCAGGCAGCAGCGCCTTCGTGGCTCAACTGCTGCGTGGCGTCGTCCCAGTGAATCTTTGTGAGGGAGCCGGCGCCTTTTTCGTAGTCGTAGGTTGTGCCGTCGTCATTGAACAGCGTGAAGTTTGCATCCGCGCCGGGATAGACGCGCAGATGAGTGATTTCCTGCTTCTGGCTGGTGCTTTCGATGGTCGAGCCCAGGGGCAGAATGGAACCCGCGCGGACAAAGAGCGGAATGGTATCAATGGGCGCCGGGACCACGATGCTCTGGCCGCCGTGGAACCGCTCATTGGTCCAGTAGTTGTACCAATCGCTGCCTGCTGGTAGATAGACTTCGCGGCTGGTTGCTCCCTGCTCGGTGACCGGGGCAACGAGGAAGGCCGGGCCAAACATGTACTCGTCTCCCATTTTTGTGACCTTGGGATCGTCGGGGAAATCCATGAAGAGCGCGCGCATGTAGGGTGCGCCGGTCTTGTAGCTGGAGTAACCGAGGGAGTAGACGTAAGGCAGAAGCTGGTAACGGAGGCGGAGATACTTTGCCAGGATGGGCTCGGCCTGCTTGCCGTACGACCACGGCTCATTGAATGCACGCGTGCCGTGGGTGCGGAAGATGGGTTCAAAGACCGCGTACTGGAACCAGCGAACATAGAGTTCCGGGTAGTCGTCATAGCCGCCCACGGTGGCGTGCGCGTCCGAGGGATCGAGCAGCACCGGATGGAGAGGATGATGGACAGCAGGCAGATTGAGGAAGCCACCGGTGTCGCTGCACCAGTAAGGCATGCCGGACGCGGTGAAGTTGAGGCCAGCCGGGATCTGACGCTTGAAGGTATCCCAGGTGGAATAGATGTCAGAGGACCAGAAGATGGTGCCGTTGCGCTGCGCTCCGATGTACGATGCGCGGGCCAGGATCATAGCTCTTCTCTTCATGTCCCGGCGGAAGCCGTCGTATACAGAGGCAGTATGAAAGAACGGATAGACGTTGAAGTAGCGCGTTCCCGGTCCAACGGCAAAGTAGCTTCCGGCGGGCGGCAAGTCGGGTTCTGTCTCGTCCAGCCAGATGGAGTCAAAGCCCTTCTTTATGAATTTGTCCCGGATCGTATCCCAATACCAGCGGGCCGCCTGAGGGTTGGTGGTGTCGATATCCGAGCCGACCGGGTTTTTCGGATCGCCGTTGGTTGGAGTTCCGTCGGCATGATGTTCCAGCCATCCCTTTTGCCGCAGCATCTTGTAGTACTGCGATCCGACCGTGAAACGCGGCCAGATGCTGATGAGGGACTGGAAGCCCATGTCGTGGAGTTGGCGGTTCATGCCTTCTGGGTCAGGCCATTTGGCCGGGTCCATGTCCATCTGGCCCATCTTGGTGTAGTAGAGGAAGTCGACCACGATGGTGTCGGCAGGTAGATGGCGGTCGCGGTACCCTTTGGCGATGCCCAGGATTTCGTCTTGCGAGTCGTACCGCTGCTTGCTCTGGGTAAAGCCGTAGGCCGCCTTGGGAAGCATGGGCGTTGCCCCGGCAATGAGGCGATAACCCTGGTAGATCTCATCCGTGTTGTTGCCGGCGATCACGAAGAAGGAAACGCGGTCTCCGACTTCCGAGGTCCATTTGGTGAACTCGTTGAAGCCTGGTTCGATCTTGGTACGCGAAGGATTGTCCCAGACAAGCCCGTAGCCAAGGCTGGAGACCATAAAGGGTACACAGACGCTTTCGCCGCCCGGAGCGAAGTAGTCGTGCCAACAATTGACGGTGTGTCCGCGGTAATCGAAATAGCCTTCCTGGTTCTGACCGAGGCCATAATAATGTTCGTTTTCCGGCGAACTGAATGTTGCGGCGACGCGGTAGAACGGCTCATCGGATGGGCGCTTGTCGTTGAGTATCTGGGTATTGCCCTCGCTATCGTTAGGCTCGGACATGGACCAGCCCAGCATATTCACCAGAGTTTTGCCCTCTGGCGTGGCGATGGTGATGTGGGCGCGCGGAGCAGACAGAAATTGGAAATACTTGTCGAGTTGGAGGTCATTGACCGTTGGGACCAGGGGGTGGCTGCCCTCAACGGTGACCACCAGGCGCGAGGATTTGTAGAGATTGCCCGCCGCGGTCTGCTCGTGTTTCCATCCGGTGGCCGACGGAGTTCCGGAGAATCCATATCCCGGAGGTGCAGCAGCCTTGTCCTTCAAGCGGCTCACCGTTACCCGAATTACGTTGGGCGCATAGGGCTCAAGGACGATTGAACTGCCATCTTGCGTGAGGGCAACCTGGTTGTCCTGCCCCTGCAGGACTGCGCCCTGGATCAGCAGCGCACCCAGCGAGAGAGTGACCGCGCATCTACGAATGAAAGCGATATCCAACATCGTTCCTCCAACTCATTTCTGTGGGAGAAGCCCGGCTGACCGCAAACCCGACACCCCACACCAAGCCGACACCGACAGGTAAACCGTACGAAACGTATTCTGACCGTCTAATAAATCGATTTGCACCCTAGGCTGCGAGAATGGCAGGTGCAAGTAAGACACGGTGTATTACAGTAGTTCGGGAGTGATTCGCATCACTTTTCGGCGCATTTTGGGGGAATCTGTTTGGCCAGCCCTGCATTTTCTTACCGTAAGAAACCGGGAGAGGTAAGGCACGGCCTCTGCCACGTGCTGGGGAAATGGCTAGTATTCCCGGAGAGCTAAGACTATTGTTCTTCTATATTTATACTGATTCTAAAGCTCTTACATGCATCGCAGTCTCTGACCTTTTTCTATGAACCTCTTCTTGTCTCACCCCCTGGGACTGGAGGGGGCTTGACAAGGCTCTACACCTTTCGATCTACTTCTCCTCACAGCTGGAATCGACAATGGAGATGCATTTTGAATGGTGACGTTTCTGAGGATCGAGCCGGGCACCTGTGATGAAGGTCAAAGACATCCGAAATCGTGTACTGTTCGCGTTGTGAGTTGAAGATCACGCTGCTTGCGATTCCAGGGAAGCTTGGCCAACGCTTCATAATGACGACGTGGAACACCGCCTGGATCGGTGGTACAGACTTGTTGTGGATGGAAAAACGGGCAGCGCTACCTGGAGATTACATCCGAGCCGGTTGGTATGCGAATTTATGGAAGAGTATCGGTAAGCGTTTACTGGAGCCGACCAACCATCCATAGTGGCGACCGAATCAGCCTGGGGAGTCGAAATGAGGCTAGGCAACCGCCAGCCCTGGCTCTAGCAAGTTTTTTCACAGTGACCTGGAATGAGGGACATGCAACCAGACAGTGAGTCGCCGTTTCGGAGCAATCGGCGGCGGTTCATGTGACCGAATGCAAGTGCAGGATTTGGCTGCAAAAGGGACCGTCCTATGCGGTCATAGAACATGGTGAAAACGCATTTTTCGCAAAACGCTCTAAGGATGCCAGCGAGGGACCGATGAAATCACCTGCTGAACCAACACCGGACCATGAGGTTATTCCTCTGCGAGCGAGCGGAACTGAAGTCAATCGTGAAGATGTACTTCATGAGCTCGATCGTATTTTGTCGAGCCACTTCTTCAAAAGTGCGGGAAGGAGCAGGCAGTTCCTTCAATACGTCGTCCAGCACAAGTTGGAGGGACATCCGGAACAGCTTAAGGAACGGACGATTGGAACCGAAGTCTTTCTGCGGCCCGCAGGCTACGCAACGGGCGACGATCCGGTGGTCAGGGTTCAGGCAGGTGAAGTTCGGCGAAGACTTGAGCAATACTACCAAGCGGCGCCGATTGATTCACATGTTCTGATTGAACTTCCGGTCGGTTCTTATTCTCCTGTTTTCCATTTAAGGTCTTCAGCCTTGAAAGGTATTGCTCCCGTTCCTGTGCCTGCAACCGAAGTGGAAGCCTCTCCTAAACAGAGCCGCGCCAGACTCTATATAGTCGCGGCAATCAGCTTTGGATTGGCGCTGGCTGGTGGAATTGCATTCCTGGCATTCCACCAGTCCATCCACAAGAAAGCGGCTTTTGAACAATTCTGGAGTCCTATTTTTTCTACCAAGCAGCCAGTTCTTATTTGTCTGGCGAAGCCTGTAGCCTATAGGCCAACGGAAGATGTTTACCGAAGATACTCCCGTTCCCACCCTGGCACATTTCAGACAGAAGCGGAGAGAGCGAACATGGCTCTTCCTTTGGATCCGGAAGAGAAGATTTCCTGGGGAGACTTGTTTGTCTATACCGACTACGGCGTAGCTGCTGGAGATGTATATGCAGCAGTATCCATTTCTGCACTCTTGAGCAAGATAGACAAGCCCAGTCAACTGCGCATTGGCACCAATTACACATTTGAAGACCTGCGGAATTCTCCCGCCGTGGTAGTGGGCGGTTTTAACAACAAATGGACCATGCAATTGACATCGAATCTGCATTTCGCGTTTGTGGAAGACAAGGGACAGTATTTAATTCGCGAGCGTGTCCCAGGTGGCCGGGTTTGGCAGACGCGCACTGGGCCTGATGGGGAAACGACAGAAGACTACGGTATTGTGAGTCGGTTAGTTGATTCGAAAACAGGCCAATTTACCATTACCGTAGCAGGCATCGGACCAGAGGGTACGCAAGCTGCAGGAGAGTATGTTGCGAACGCGCGATATATCGAAGACGCCCTTCGCAATGCTCCAACGAATTGGGAGAAGGGTAATTTGGAAATCGTACTGCAGACGACTGTAACTGATTCGGTCGCAGGCCCGCCCCGCGCCATTGCAACCTATTACTGGTAGAGCATCAGCAACATCGCCTTGGGAGAGAAGTACACATGAAGAAGTCGAAGATAGAAACACATATCAACTTTGAGTTATGTTTCTGAGGCTGGGACTAGGGCGGGAACATCGTCTTAGGGCATTGGGGCATACCGGCGGCATGAAGGAAAAGAATTTTTACCAGGTGGAATTCTGACGTAGAGGTGGGCTATCTTGCGTGTTCGCAGTTGGACTTTCAGTATTCTTATAACCATTCTTTCCCTACCCTGCAATTGCCGGGCGCAGCAGGCGCCGGAGCCCCAGAGAAATGGAATGGGCGGAATCGCATCGGGCGTTGCAGCAGCGCCAGTCTACGACGAGCAGAAGCGGCCCATCACCGCAGGTGGATTTGTCGATACGGGCACAGTCGTCTTTCAAGACATCACCAAAGCTGCAGGGTTGTCCGGCTGGCAACACAAGATGGGCACGCCGGAGAAGAAATTCATTGTCGAGACGAATGGGTCGGGCGTTGCGCTGCTCGACTACGACAATGACGGCTGGCTGGATATCTACCTGGTCAATGGCTCCACGTTCAACGCGTTGGACGGCAAGGAGACGCCGCCTCACTCTGCTCTATTTCACAACAACCACGACGGGACGTTTACCGATGTAGCCGCCAAGGCAGGCGTAACCAACGACCGCTGGGGTTATGGAGTAAGTATAGCCGACTACGACAACGACGGCTGGCCTGATATATATGTCGGCAATTACGGAAAGAACCGCCTCTACCACAATAACCATGACGGGACGTTTACCGACGTGGCGGAGAAGGCAGGCGTAACGCTGGGTAACTGGTCGCCTGGTTCCACTTGGGGAGACTACGACGGCGACGGACTGCTGGACCTGTACGTCACCGGCTACGTTCACTTTGACCGGGAGTTGGCCGCCGCCCTCTCAAAGGACGCTGCTAACTCCTCCTGCCTTTATCGCGGCGTCTCTGTGAACTGCGGACCGCGCGGCCTTCCAGGCGAACCAGACCATTTGTTTCATAACAACGGAGACGGTACATTTACAGATGTTACGGTAAAGGCAGGAGTGGCGGATAAGCTGACTTTTTACGGATTCACCGCCATCTTTGTAGACATCAATGGCGATGGCAAACCCGATCTATTAGTGGGCAACGACTCAGAGCCTAATTTCCTTTACATCAATAAAGGCGATGGCACGTTTGATGACCAAGGCTACGTCTCAGGATTTGCGCTGAACAAGGACGGTCGCGAGATAGCTTCGATGGGCATCGCTTCAGGAGATTATGAAAACAACGGCCTGATTGATTTCTTTGTCACCGACTTTGGCGACGACTACAAAGTGCTCTTTCACAACGATGGAGACGCCAGTTTTACTGATGTAAGTTACAACGTTGGCATCGCGCAGACCACCATTCCCTTTGTAGGATGGGGCGATGGGTTTATCGATTACGACAACGATAGCTGGCTGGATCTGTTTATGGTCAACGGACACGTGTATCCAGAGGTGGACCAGCACGACTGGGGCACTACCTTTGCCCAGCGGCCTCTCCTGTTCCATAACATCCCTGATGCAAACAAGAAGGGACGGCAATTTGTATATATTCCGCCAGTGAAGGGTTCCGGCCTTGCAGATGTGATTCCTGCACGGGGAGCAGCCTTTGGGGATCTGTTCAATGACGGCAAGATCGATGTAATTATCAATCCTATCGACGGGCCGCCTGTTTTGCTGAAGAATGTGAATCCGGACCACCACCATTGGGTAGAGATGAAGTTGGTAGGCGGCGCGAAAAGCCCTCGTGACGCCACGTGCGCCACGGTTTATTTGAAAGCCAATGGCGTGCGCATGCGTCAGGATGAGCTTTCGAGCGGCAGCTATATCTCGTCGAACGACAGGCGGTTGCACTTTGGGCTGGGGGACGTCACCGATGCAGGAACAGCGGAAATCCACTGGCCCTCCGGCGCAAAAGAGACAGTGAGACTCCCCGCAGTTGACCGCATCTATACCGTCACAGAAGGCCAGGGAATAACCGGCGCGCTGTGCGGCGGCAAGGCATGCACGGCATCCACTGCGTCAAACCCGGGATCAACGACAAACGCAGCACCATAGGCATCGGAGCGGTTGCTTGTAAGTCCAAGTTAGTGTAGTGATTGTGCAGGCAGGAGGATTCACGCTGTATGGATCGTATGAGCTGGACTTTACTTATCGTTGCAGGTGGACTTCTTGTTGCTCATGGACAGCAGACCAAGACTTCTGTTGCGTCGATAGAATCATTGATCCATGCGCAGCAGTACGATCAAGCCTTGCAGGCTGCCAAGTCCAGCCTGAATGCAACACCGAAGGATTTTCGCCTTTGGACGTTGGAAGGCATTGTCTTTTCAATCAAGGGCAACAAGCCGGATGCGCTGATCGCATTCGATAAGGCGCTGAGCATCTCTCCTGATTTTGCACCAGCTCTCAAGGGCGAGGTGCAGCTTCTTTATCCTGAGGACGACAAGCGCGCGATTCCTCTGCTCAAGAAGATATTAAAGGCCAACCCTAAGGATCAGACCGCGCATGAAATGCTCGCCATGCTGGAGCGAAAGCAGGGCGACTGCCATGCGGCAATTGACCATTTCAGCTTGAGCGCCGATGTGATTCAGACGCATCCTCAATCGCTGGAAGCTTATGGCGACTGTCTGATGCAGGCAGAGCAATTGCAGGAGGCTATTCCTGTCTTTGAGCGGCTTGCAGTTTTACTGCCCGATCGCGCTTATCCGAAATACGATCTCGCTGTGATTCTGGTCAGCTCGAAGCAGTACGAGGCCGCGCTCAAGGTGCTTGAGCCTCTTCTCACGACAGACCAGCAGGACCCGGACATACTCAGCTTAGCGTCGCAGGCTTATGAAGCTACTGGCAATACACCCAGGGCAGTAGCGCTGCTTCGTCAGGCGATTGTCCTGAGTCCCTCCACAGCAGACTTCTATGTTTCCTTTGCTACGCTCTGCCTGGACCACGACTCATTTCAGGTTGGGATTGACATGATCAATGCCGGGCTTCGCTACATTCCCGGCACCGCGTCGCTTTATCTTTCGCGCGGGCTGCTTTATGCCCAGCTTGCGCAATACGATAAAGCAGAAGCTGACTTCAACAAGGTGGAACAGCTTGATTCTGCCCAGAGTCTTGGCTCCTATGCGGTGGACCTTGCCGACATGCAGCAGAACAATCCGGAACATGCACTCTTGAAGGTGCGCTCGCAACTCAAAGATCATCCAGAGAGTCCGCTGCTGCATTCACTTCTTGCGCAGTTGCTCCTATATCAAACACCTCCTGTAGATAGTCCCGAATTCAAAGAAGCGATGGAGGCTGCCTTGCTGGCGGTGAAGATGAAGCCGGATATGGCTGGTGCAAGGGATCTGCTGGCCAGCATGTACATGCGCTCTGAGCAATACAGTCTGGCTGTCGAGCAGTGCCGGCTTGCGCTTCAATATTCCCCCACCGACGAGACCGCTGCCTATCATCTGGTGATGGCGTTACGCCATTCGGGGCATGGGAACGACGACGAAATGAAGGCGCTGGTGAAGCGGCTATCAGAGATGCATCAGGCCTCGCTCAAGCACGAAACGGACAGAAAGCGATACAGGCTTGTTGTGCAGGAGAATGCATCTCCTAAATAGAACAGCACAGAACAGCATGAAGAATAGACGCGGACCAAGGAGCAGAAGGCCCGCTTTCGAGGATCGCAATGCAGAGAATGAACAGATTTGCTCTGATTGGTTCAGCGTATCTACTCACGGGCCTGTTAGTCGCCAATGGCGCACTTTATGGACAAGCGCAGACAGACAGCGCAGCCGTGGCCCAGGCTGATTCACGATTGGCCGCAGAACAAAGCAGCGCAGGACCTGCGTCCACTCACTATCGACAACTGCAACAGCGGCTGGCGCAGGGTTGGAACACTTGGGACGTGAATAGCGTGGCGACGCAAGTGCTGCTACCCGAAGGACTCGCGATTCATGTTGGGCTGAAGCACAACACGACAGAGAGTGGCGACGCGTTTCTGCAAAACGCACTTATCGGCAGGCTAACGCCCGACGCAGAGCAAGTGTTTCCTGGCCCGCACTCGTGGGATGGCAAGTACACCGATCTGCGGATTTCGTGGAAGGGCAGCAGTTGGCGCATTCAGAGCGCACAAGACGGACCCGATCTGGTTTTGCTGGTAACGCCGCTGCCTTCAACGCCGATCTCCAAGCTTCCGCCGACTATTGTCTTCTCAGTGGACTTTCTGTGGAACAGGCCGGGGACAGCACTGAAGCATCCAGACTTCATCGAGACGCATGGCGCTTCTGGTCTTGTGCCGGTCTATTGCACTTGTGTAACCGCGCAAACCAAAACGGCGGACGAGTACATTGACATACCGATAGGCGGGCCGTATTTTGCTGAGGACCTGGTTGAACCAGTTGGCATAAGCACCGGCAAGAGGCGCACAGTCAGCGACATCAAAGCGGTTATCTCGCAGCAAGAAGATGCATACCGGAAGTCCATCGCAGCCATAGGCCAAAACGGCACGATCGTAGACGCGATTGAAACTACGCTGGGTTGGGACACGATCTATGAGCCGAGCCGGCAGCGCGTTGTTTCGCCGGTTAGCCGGGTGTGGAGCGTGAACTGGGGCGGCTATGTGATCTTCGACTGGGATACATTTTTTGCAGCGACGATGGCAGGAATTGGCGATCGGGATTTGGCGTACGCCGATGCGATTGAAACTCTACGCGAATCGACCGCGCAAGGATTTGTTCCGAATTTTGCGCGGTCGGGAAGATGGAGCAGTTTCGACCGTTCAGAGCCGCCAGTGGGTGCGATCACGGTGCTCGGCTTGTATCAGAAGTTCAATGATCGCTGGTTCCTTGAGGATACATTTGCACCTCTGCTGCGCTGGAACCGCTGGTGGGCAGAGCATCGCGACATGAATGGCTATCTGGTCTGGGGCAGCGACGGGGAAGGCAAGGGGGGCAACCTGGATGATGCAACGCCTGAAACCCATCAGGCTGCGGTATTTGAATCGGGATTGGATAACAGTCCGATGTACGATGCGGCAATTTATAACCCCAAGTCTCATTTTCTTGAAATGGCCGATGTGGGTTTGATGAGCATGTATATTGCCGATAGCGACGCCCTCGCAGAGATCGCGGAAACATTGAACAAGCCTGCAGAGGCAAAAGAACTGAAGGAGCGCAGCGCTGGTTACAGAGCCAAGTTGGCGACTCTTTGGGACGAGCCCGCTGGCATTTTCCTCAACAAGGATTTGCATACCGGGCAATTTAGCACGCGCCTTTCGCCAACCAACTTTTATCCCATGCTGGCCCATGCTGCAACAGCGGATCAAGCGAGGGCAATGATCGAGAAGCACCTTCTGAACCCCAGGGAATTCGGCGGCGAATGGGTTATTTCATCGATTGCACGGGATGATCCAGCATTCAGAGATCAAGACTACTGGCGAGGCAGAATTTGGGGACCGATGAACTATCTCGTCTATCTCGGACTGCACAACTACGATAATCCAACCGTACGCAGCGAGTTTGCGCATAAGTCGTATAACTTGTTTCTCAAGGAGTGGGGCGAAAAGGGCCACGTGCATGAGAACTACAATGCACTGACTGGCACCGGAGATGACGTATCCAGCAGTGACCGTTTTTATCATTGGGGTGCGCTACTTGGCTATGTCGAGTACATGGAGCAGAGCAAGGCAGTTGCGCAACGCACGAAGTCGGATACGCCCGTCAAGTAAGTGCCATCGGCCATAATCGGCGAGATGCTTGAAGTTGTAAGGTGTTTCCGGGAGAAGGCGGACGAAAATCGAACTCCGCTGTTAGCGCAGCGGGGTTCTTTGCAGGTAGTCTTCATGCCAAACATAAGGCCCCTTGGGTTTTGTTTTCGCCTCGGCATGAACCGCTACTGTCTCTGGCGCCGCATGACGGATCAAGGTTCACAAATCAATCCTGAAAACCGTCTGGAGTCTTTCGGAACGTATCGATGTAAATACTCAGAAATAATATCCTTGGGCGGAAAGTTGGGTATGATGCGGAACGACTCCGATCAAACTGGAGGGCGCCTGCCGGAATACTGCTTTTGCATAAATGCACAAAGGTTCCGCTCGTCGCCTCTGCCTGCAGGGCACTTCACCGGAATGCGCACGCAGAGTGCCGATTCGGAAGCTTACGAGCTTGCACTTCAATAAAACTCCTCGTTTTTCCAAATACAAAAAAAGTGCCAGGCGCGGGAGCGCAGCTGGCACTTGTGATTGCGGACTTTGTTCCGTTGGTTCTGTCGATGTTGCGATGTTTTTTCACAGATCGCTTTAAGCCACGGTACGTTTCGTCTGGCCGGTGTAATCTCCGCACTGGCCGCAGCGGGCGCATAGTATCTGAGACAGGACTAACTCATACCACGATACGCTGGCTGACATCACGACATCCTTAGCCCTCTGAGATATAACTTCGCAAAGAACGGTTGAAGTTATGGCTAGGAGAGATAATGAGTGATCCAGTGATCATTGCTCGGCTGTTTGCAGGCCAGTCTCAGGCCTCGATCACATTGCTCTGAGATTCATTGCTATTCGTGTGCTGGCTCTGGCGATGAGGTGAACCCGACTGGAGATTGAATGGGCTGCGGAACCGCCTTTTCCTCGTGGTACTCCATCTCTGTATTGATTGCCCAGATGTTGCTCTTGGAGGCGACGCCGTTGACGATGTTTTCGACGGCGGTCATGGCGGTCAACATTGAGTGGTCCTGATTATTGTACTTGTGCATACCGTTCCGACCCACCAGAAAGAGATTCTGAAATCCGTCAAGATAATTGCGGATCACGTCGAAGCGGTTGTAACTTCCGAAGTAGGCGGGATAGGTCTTGGGCACGCGGACCACGTGCGAGTCCTCAACATCCTCTGCCCTAAGAATACCGATTTTGGAGATCTCAGCAATAGCGAATCGGGCCATCTCTTCGTCGGGAAGCTTCCACAAATCGTCTGTGTCGTTGCAGAAGTACTCCAAGCCTATCCAAACTTTGTCTGGCTCGCTCACCAGCCAGGGGCTCCAGTTGTTGAAGATCTGTAGCCTGCCAACCACTACGTCAGGCTCCTGAATATAAATCCAATTATCCTTGAGCGGTGAACCATCTTTCTCTTTGACAGCTAGCCGTGAGGCCAACAAACCAACAGTAATGAAGTCGCGGTACATCAGCCCTTCGGAGACTTCCGTAACCTCGGCAGGAACCGGCTCGCTGGCCGGAGTGTCGATGGCGCGCACCAAGTCACGAACGGGCATCGTAGAGATAAATTGATCTCCTTTAAAGACGATGTGTTCTCCTGCTTCGTTGATTCCTTCGATCGAGGAT
>Ga0224531_1000856_pt1 | contig 14478 bp, 8 predicted proteins | sample CBST100metaG_FD_179876 | JGI IMG/M metagenome (GOLD analysis project Ga0224531, IMG submission 179876) | Peat soil microbial communities from Stordalen Mire, Sweden - C.B.S.T100 | ecosystem: Environmental > Terrestrial > Soil > Wetlands > Peat | place: Sweden: Norrbotten County, Stordalen Mire... | reverse complement strand
CGGTTGCGGAAAAGTTCATCTCCAGGGGTATCTCAGGGTGTTGAGTGAGGGTGGAGGCGCAGATAGGTTTGCACCTCTGCTTGCGCTGCTGCCTGCTGACCCAGCTTGTGATAGATGCGCGCCAGGGCCATGTGCGGCTCGGGGTAGCTGGCATCCAGGCGGGCTGCTTCCTGCAATTCGAGGATGGCGGCCTCCAGACGGTGGGAGTCTTCAAGCACGCTGCCTAACTGAAAGTGGGCCTGTGCCAAGTTCGGATCGAGGCGTATAGCTTCACGCAGATTGGATTCAGCGTCACCGAGTTGATTGACAAACTGAAGGGTGATGGACAGGTTCAGATATGGCCATGCCGATGGATGCGGCTGGTTGAGGCTGAGATCGATGGCCTTCTTATAATTCTCGATGGCTAGAGAGTTTTCGTTCTGATAGTAGTAGCAGAGTCCAAGGCTGTCGTAGGCTCGCGCCATATCTGGGGACAATTTGATGGCATGTTGAAAGTTGCCGATGGCCTGGTTGTACAAGTGGCCGTCGTAGTCCAGGCGGCCCAGCCAGTAAGGATAGAGCGCTTCTTTCGGGTTTTGTGCGGCCAGAGATTCCAGTACTTTGCGCGCCCAATCTGGATGCGCCATGCGGATGTAATCCATGGCCAGCGAGAATTGGAGCGAAGGCTCAAGAGGAACGATGGCGTCGGACTTCTTCCACGCGATGGCTGCGCCCACATAGTCGCCGTTGAGGAAGTAAACGCTGCCGGCGTAGGCCAGAAGATGTGCCGCGCCTTTCGAGTGAGGATCGCGCTCAATCTCCGCCAACAGAAGTTTTTCAGCCGCGATATAGTTGTGAGCGTCGAGCGCCCGCTGGAGTTCAGATGTTTTTGCGGCGGTGAGTCCGAGCGACGGGATGGGCGCAACGGTCTGGACCGGATCGTCTGCGGCCTGCTGTGCCCCTGCGGGCAAAGTGAGAAGATCAAGCAGCAGAAAAGCCGCCAAGGGCCGCAAAAAGATCTTCCCATTCTGTAACATCATGGAGAGTAGTTTAATGGACTGGAGTAGGAAAGAGAAATTGCCAAGTTGCGCGCGGGAAAGTGAGTTGTTGACGCGGTTAAACGGACGATTCAGCGCCGGCGCTCTGTTGTGCGTGTTGCTGACGCTGGCGGTTCCGGCCCAAACGGTGTCTGCACAGAACCAAGCCGCAGAGTACCGGCAGAGCGTGATCGCCATCCAGCAGAAGATCGAGGCCAACGATCTGGATGGCGCACGGACGCTGATCACTGCGGCGAGTCAGAAATTCCGCGCCGACGGGGGCCTGGAAAATCTGCTTGGTGTGGTGGAAATTCAGCTGGGAAATACGGAGCGCGCGAAGCAGGCATTCTCCGCCGCGATCCGCAACAATCCAAAGCTGGTCGGCGCTTACCTGAACTTGAGTCGCATCTCGATGCAGACCGCCGCGACCGACCCGGCTGCGCGCTCAGAAGCGCTCCGCCTGAGCGAGAAGGCCGCACTGCTGGCGCCGGACAACGATGAGGCGCATTACCAAGCTGCGACCGTGCTGACATGGGATGAGAAGTATCTGCGCTCTCTCGATCACCTTGCCAAGCTCAGTGCGGATGCCCATGTGCAAGTGGGCGTCGAGGCCCTGCTTTGCGCGGACGAGGCCGGACTCCAGCACAACGAATCAGCCAGCCGTCATGCAGCTACACTGGTAGCAAACCCAGGCCTGACAGAACAGGATGCAATGACCTGCCTGCCCGCACTGCGCACCGCTCGCCGGGCCGACCTCATTGAGACGCTCTTTGCCGCTGCAGCCAGCCGCCACTCGCTTTCTGCTGCGGGTCTGCGCATTCTGGGCCTGGCGCAGGAAGCCGAGGGAAAGCTGGAGCCCGCGCGCGCCACGCTGGAGCAGGCCTTTGCGGCGGATAGTACGGCGACGATTGTGCTTGTGGATCTGACGCGAGTCGCCAAGGCTGCCAAAGATAATCAGGGCGCTCTCGGTTACCTTGCTCATGCACGGGAACTAACGCCCACGGATGCCAGCCTTCCTTATGAGTTCGGTGTCATCTGCCTGAAGATGGGATTGCTGGGAGAGGCGCGCAAGGCGATGGAACAGGCAATTAAACTAGCTCCAGAAAATCCCGAGTACAACCTTGGCATGGGAACCGTCTTGTCGTTTTCGCACGATCCGAGCGAGGCACTGCCGTTTCTCGACAAGCACCATACGCTGCGCCCGGACGATTCCGCGGGCATTCTCGCGCTGGGAACAACTTACTTTCGCATGAAGGATTACGAGACCGCAGGCCACTGGTTGAAGCAGGCACTTGGCAGTGAAAAGACCTCTGCTGAAGCGCACTACTACCTGGGACGCATCGCGCGGCAGGAGGGGCAACTAGAGGAAGCCGCTGCGCAGTTGGGGCAGTCGGAGGCATTGAAGCCCGATCAGCCGGAAGTGCTGGCCGAGTTAGGCCAGGTAAATGTGCAAATGAAGAAGTACGCTGAAGCAGAGAAGCAACTGGACAGGGCAATTGCGCTTGACGCGGACAGCTATCCCGGCAACTTCGGCCTTCTGCAACTCTATGCGCGCACCGGCGATCCGCGGCGCGAGGCGCAGTCCAAGCGATTTGATGCAGTCAAGGGCAAAAGCGAAGAGCAGTATCGCGAGATGATGCGGGTGATTGAGATTCAGCCGCAGGGCAAGCCGGACAAGTAGAGAACGCGCTTACACGGATGCCGTGTCCTCTTGTGCCGGTAGCCGTATTTCGATTGTGAGGCCGCCGCCCTCTCTGGGCAGAGCTCGAATTTCTCCGCCATGCAGATGAACTGCGCGCTCGGCAATCGCCAGGCCCACACCAAAGCCGCCGGTGCTGTCGTTGCGCGAAGCATCGACGCGGACAAAAGGCCGAAAGATCGTGTTGCGCATATTCTCCGGCACGCCCGGACCGCGATCCATGATGTGCAGCACCGCACTTGATGCGCTCTGTTCCTTCTGGCTGGTCACTTCCAATTCCACTCTGTCGCCGGTGCCTGAATAGCGAATGGCATTGCGCACGATGTTTTCAATGGCGCGCCCCATCAGTTCCGGATCAACAACCACAGTGGGGTCCGCAAGCGCGTTGAGCGAAATGTCGCATCCTCTCGCATTGGCTTCAAACTGCAAATTGGGCAAATGGGTTTCGATCAGGTGAACCAACGAAACAGGCAGGGCAGAGATGGGATTGCGCAGCGATTCAAGCGAGGAAAGCGAGAGCAGTTCACCGATGAGCCGGTTGAGTTGATTGGCCTCATCCTCGATGCGCTGAAGCTGGATCTCGACGGGTGCCCGAGCCTGATCGCGGGCCAGTTCCAGAGCCACGCTTAGCCGGGCCAGGGGCGAACGAAGCTCGTGGGAAACATCGCGGAGCAGCAGTTTCTGCGCTTCCATCAGGCTGGCGATGCGATCGGCCATCTGGTTGAAATCGACCATAAGCGAACGAATCTCGTTGGTCCCGGCCGCGCCCAAGCGCAGGCGAGGCTCGGAGACGCGGGCGTCCATGCTCCCGGCGGCAAAGCTGCGCACTACGGAGCGCAGCTCACGCACCGGAGCAGAGAAGAAAAAAGCCAGCAGCAGCGAAACCAGGCCGCAAACGGCCAGCGGAACTAGCATCTTTACCCAGGGCCGCAGAGGCGTGCCGGCCTGCAGGCTGTATTGCGCAATGACCAGTGAATGGCCGTCTGGTGTAAGGAACGGATAGGCGATCACCCAGTATGCGCCGTCAGGGCCGCTGGCCAGAGCTTGGGTGTTCATGGCTTTGCGCAGAACAGCAGAGAAAGCCGGCGATACAGTTCCGCCGCAAAGCAGGCTGAAGCCATTGTCCGCGGGTTGCGCCAGCTTGATGAGGGTGCCGACGTGCTCCATCATTTCGTGCGACTTGCAGCCCTCGCGGAGATAAAAGCCATGCTCAAGAAACGCTTCGTTGACCAGCGCGGTCTTCAGCGCTTCGCCGGAGTTCTCCGGCGTGCCAATATCCTTGGGGGGCATGAAGAAGAGCGAGACGCCAAGAATGGTGTAGAAAGCCAGTAGCAGTGAAACCAGGATGAGAGCAAATGTACTTCTCATGGTTTGTCGTCTCTGACTAGAAGAGCTTCGCGTTCTGGCGTATACATGTAGCCCGCATGCCGGATGGTTTTGATGATTCCGGTGAATCCATTGATGGCTTCGAGCTTGCGCCGCAACCGGCTGATGTTCATGTCCACGCTGCGGTCGAAGGGATGTAACTCGCGATCGAGCACCTTTTCGGCAAGTTCATCGCGCGAGACGATGTCGCCGCTTCGCTGTGCCAGAGTGAGGAAGAGCAGGTATTCCAAATCGGTGAGATCGAGTGGATGACCGTCGATTGCCACAGTCCGCGCACCCGTGTCAAAGCGGACGCTGCCGCTGACGAACAGGTTGTCGGTATGCGTCGCGAGCGGACGCCCGCGGCGAAGAATGGCGCGGATGCGCGCCACCAGTTCGCGTGGGTTGAAGGGCTTGGGCAAATAGTCGTCCGCGCCGATCTCCAGGCCGACGATGCGGTCCACGTCTTCGCCGCGCGCGGTCAGCAGCAGCACGGGAATGTTGGAGACAGCGCGAAGCTGACGCAGCACCTCAAAGCCGTCCAGTCCGGGCAGCATCACGTCTAGTAGCACCAGATCGTAGTTCGAGCCTGACAGCGCTTCTTCAAGGCCCGAGGGGCCACTGTGGCGCATGGCTAACTGAATGTCATGACGGCTCAGATAGTCCTCAAGCATGGCGCACAGCTTGACATCGTCATCGATCGCCAGAACTTTCACCATAGGCGCCTCATGCGCATAACTATCACTACTGTTGTACCGGGAATCGTGGAAGAATGCACCTATTTCCTTGTCACGATTGGAATTGAGCCGGTTACATATCGTTACAAATCGTGACCGGGCGCGATGCCGAAATGCTGTTTTCTAAGAAGGGGCGGGGAAGGACCCGATCAAAGACCATGGACGCTGAACAGAGGAATACCCAAGCTGCGGAGAACCCGGTAGAGCCGCCACGGAAGCGGAATTCGTTTGCGCGCTGGCTGCTGCTGGCGCTTGCGCTCATCGTGCTGGGTGCGGCCGGATGGAAGTTGCTCCGCGGCGCACCGGCTGCAGGCCCTGGGGCGGGCATGATGATGCCGCCCACCCACGTGTCGACCGCCGCTGCGCACAAGGGCTCCATCGACGTGTTCGTGGATTCGCTGGGCACCGTCACCCCGGAGCGGACCGTCTCGGTTTTCAGCCAGGTAAGCGGGCGCATCGCAAAAGTCTACTTCCGGGAAGGCCAGACCGTGGCGCAGGGACAGCCTTTGGTTGACATCGATCCGCGTCCCTATCAAGCGCAACTGATGCAGGCGCAGGGGCAGCTCGATCACGATCAGGCTGTACTGGCGCAGGCGCGCATCGATCTAAACCGCTATCAGGATGCCCAGAAGCGCAACGCCATTGCCAAGCAAACTGTGGATGACCAGGAGCAGATCGTGCATCAGTACGAGGGCACGGTCAAGAGCGACCAGGGAACCATTGCCTATGACCGCGTTCAGCTCAGCTACTGCCACATCACAGCGCCCATCGCCGGACGTCTCGGACTGCGTTTGGTGGATACGGGCAACGTAGTTTCGGCGAGCAGTTCAAGCACGCTGGTGGTGATCACACAGCAGAATCCCACCACGGTGGTGTTCACCGTGGCGCAGGACGAAGTGCCCGTGGTGCAGCAGGAACTAGGCAAGGGCCGCACACTGCGCGTGGACGCGTATGACCGTATGCAGAAGAATGTGCTTGCCACCGGCAAGCTGCTGACGCTGGACAACGCCATCGATACCACCACCGGAACGGTGAAGTTTCGCGCCGAGTTTAACAACACATCGGGTGTGCTTTTTCCCAATCAGTTCGTGAATACACGGCTGTGGGTGAAGACCATGAACGATGCAACGCTGGTGCCGACCTCCGCGATTCAGTACAACTCGCAGCAGGCATTCGTGTGGGTTCTGCAGGCGGACGGAACTGTGCATGTGCGCAATATACAGATTGGGATTTCAAACGATCAAGAGACCGCGGCGAGTGGCGTCTCGGCCGGTGAAAAGATCGTGACCAGCAATATCGACCGTTTGTCGGAAGGCGCAAAAGTGCTAACAGGACAGCCGAGCGAAGCCGAGATGGGGGGACCGAGGCCGTGACCGCCAAGGCCATCAATCCGTCGCGCATTTTCATCCTGCGTCCTGTAGCGACCGCGCTCTTCATGGCAGCCATTCTGCTGGTTGGATTGGTTGCCTATTCGCAGTTGGCGGTCTCGGCTCTGCCCGAGGTGAGTTACCCGACGATTCAGGTGAAGACCCTGTATCCAGGTGCCAGCGCCGATGTCATGTCGTCTACGGTGACGGCGCCGCTGGAGCGGCAGTTTGGGCAGATGCAAGGGCTGTCGCAGATGACCTCGACCAGTTCCGGCGGTGCATCGGTGATCGTGCTGCAGTTTACCTTGAGCTCAAACATCGATGTGGCGGAGCAGGAGGTGCAGGCGGCCATCAACTCTGCAAATACATATTTGCCCACCGACCTTCCCACGCCGCCGGTTTACAGCAAGACCAATCCAGCCGACGCGCCTGTGCTGACGTTGGCGCTTACGTCGAAGTCGCTCTCGCTGTCGAAGCTTGAAGATCTGGCCGACTCGCGGCTAGGGCCCAAGATTTCGCAACTCTCCGGCGTCGGTTTGGTCACCATCAGCGGCGGACAAAAGCCAGCGATTCGGATTCAGGCCAACCCGCTGGCGCTATCTTCATACGGACTCTCGCTTGAGGATGTGCGCACTGCCATCTCCAGCACCAGCGTGAATACGGCGAAGGGATCGTTCGACGGACCGAAGCAGGCTTACACCATCACGGCCAACGATCAGCTCACTTCCGGCGACGACTACAAGCACGTCATCGTGGCCTATCGTGACGGTGCGCCAGTCAAACTATCTGACGTGGCCAAGGTGGTCAACGGAGTTGAGAACGACAAACTGGCCGCGTGGATGAACGACACACCCGCGGTGATCCTGAATGTGCAGCGGCAATCGGGCGCAAACACGATTCAGGTAGTCGATGGCGTCAAAAAACTTCTTCCCTCCTTGCAGTCGAGCCTTCCCGCTGCGGTCCAGGTGCATGTGTTGACCGACATGACCACGACCATCCGCGCGTCGGTCGCCGATGTGCGATTCGAGCTGATCTTGACCATCTTTCTGGTGGTCCTGGTCATCTATGTTTTCCTGCGCAGCTTTCGCGCCACCATCATTCCAGCTGTAGCGGTGCCGCTTTCTATCGTCGGCACCTTCGCGACGATGTACGCGCTGGGCTATAGCCTGAACAATCTCACTCTGATGGCGCTGACCATCTCCACCGGCTTTGTGGTGGACGACGCCATCGTGATGATTGAGAACATCAACCGCTATCTCGAAGAGGGAATGGCGCCGCTTGAAGCCGCGCTGAAGGGCGCAGAGCAGATCGGCTTCACCATCGTGTCGCTGACGGTTTCGCTGGTCGCGGTGCTGATTCCGCTATTGCTGATGGGCGACATTACTGGCCGTTTGTTCCGCGAGTTCGCGGTTACGCTGGCTGTCACTATCATCATCTCCGCAGTGGTTTCGCTGACGCTTACGCCGATGATGGCGGCGCGGTTGTTGCGCTACACACCGCCTGAAAAACAAGGGCGGTTGCAGCGTTGGTCCGACGACGTGTTCCATCGCATGATTGCCTTCTATGGGCGCACGTTGCGCTGGGTACTGCGCCATCAGACAGCGGTTCTGATTCTTGCTGTGAGCACGCTGGTGCTCACTGTCCTGCTATACGTCATCATTCCCAAGGGGTTTTTCCCGGTGCAGGATACGGGCGTGATCCAGGCCGTTTCGCAAGCTCCGGAAAGCACCTCGTTCGATGCCATGCAAGAGCGGCAGCGTGCCTTGGCGCACGTGATCCTTGCCGATCCAGCGGTGTCGAGTTTGTCTTCGTTCATCGGCATCGACGGCGTGAACACAACGTTGAACAGCGGGCGCATGCAGATCAACCTAAAGCCGCTGGAAGAACGCGGCATCAGCGCTACGGAGATCATCAATCGTCTGAAGCCGAAACTGGATCAGATTTCCGGCATCAAGCTTTACTTGCAGCCGGTGCAGGACCTTACCGTGGAGAACCGCGTCAGCCGCACGCAGTACCAGTACACGATTGAAGATCCCGACCAGGCAAACGTGGATGCGTGGACGACGAAACTGGTGGCCAAGCTCAACACGCTGTCGGAACTGACGGACGTGGCTACCGATCAGCAGCCGCGCGGGCTGGCGGCGGACTTGAACATCGATCGCGTCACCGCATCGCGGCTCAGCATTACGCCGACGCAGATCGATAACATGCTCTATGATGCCTTCGGCCAGCGTCAGGTGACAACGCTCTACACGCAGACCAACCAGTATCATGTGATTCTCGAAGCCGATCCCGAGTTTCAGAAGCAACCCAATCAGTTGAACCACATCTATCTGCCCAGCACTTCCTCGACGAGCACGACAGCTTCTCAATACGCAGTCTCTTCCACTTCGGGAGTGGGCTCCGCTGCGGCATCGACTCTCTCTTCTGGCAGTTCGAGCAGCCAGGGAATATCTTCCTCGGGTTCCGTCTTGTCGAGCTCATCGAACTCCAGTGCTTCGGTTCTGAGTTCGAGCAGCAGTACCTCCAGCACTACTACAAGTTCAACAAGCGCCGCCAATGGTGCAGTGCCAATTGCCGCGGTCGCGCAGTTGAAGATGATGGGCGCACCGCTCACCATCAACCATCAGGGGCAATTCCCGGTGGTGACCATCTCGTTCAACGTTGCGCCGGGCTCTTCGCTGGGCGCAGCCATCAAAGCCATCGAGAAGGCACGCACGGAACTCGGCATGCCGGTGAGTGTGCAAACTAGCTTCCAAGGAACCGCGGCGTCCTTCAAGAACTCGTTGTCCAACGAGGGACTACTGGTGCTGGCGGCACTGGTCACGGTCTACATCGTGTTGGGAGTTTTGTACGAGAGCTTCATTCACCCCATCACGATTCTTTCCACTTTGCCGTCGGCGGGCGTGGGCGCGTTGCTCGCACTGCAATTCTTTGGATACGACCTAGGCGTTGTTGGATTGATCGGCATCGTGCTGTTGATTGGCATTGTGAAAAAGAATGGCATCATGATGATCGACTTCGCGCTGGATGCTGAGCGCAGCAAACATCTCACTGCGGAAGAGGCCATCTATCAGGCTTGCCTGCTGCGCTTCCGTCCTATCTTGATGACCACCATGGCCGCGCTGCTGGCCGCGATTCCACTAGCCTTTATGGGAGGCATTGGCTCGGAACTGCGCAGGCCGTTGGGTATCGTGATGATCGGCGGACTGATCCTGAGCCAGATACTCACCTTCTACACCACTCCGGTGATCTACATTTTCTTCGATCGCCTAGCGCAGCGCTTCCGTCACGGACGGAGTGAAGAGTCCATCACTCCTCTCTGTGAGGAACCGGTCGAGGAGCTCTCATGAATATCTCGGCTCCATTCCTCAGCCGCCCGGTGGCCACCACGCTGCTGACCGCTGCCGTGGCCATTGGAGGCGCCATTGCTTTCTTTGTGCTGCCGGTCGCGCCGTTGCCGCAGGTGGACTCTCCCACCATTTTTGTGGAGGCGAGCTTGCCCGGCGCGAGCCCTGAAACCATGGCCTCGTCAGTTGCTACTCCGCTGGAACGTCAACTGGGACACATCGCCGGTGTTACAGAGATGACGTCGGATAGTTCGACTGGATCGACTCACGTTTCGCTGCAATTCGATCTGAACAAGAATATCGATACAGCGGCGCGCGACGTGCAGGCTGCTATCAGCGCGGCGCGCAGTTACTTGCCGGCCAATCTCCCCGGCAACCCGCAGTACCGCAAGATGAACGAAGCCGACGCGCCGATTTGCGGCTTGTCGCTCTCATCGGATCTGCACGATCCCGGAACGCTTTACGATCAGGCGACGACGGTTCTATCACAACGGCTGGCGCAGATTTCAGGCGTTGGAGAAGTCAACGTAGGCGGCAGTTCTCTGCCCGCCGTGCGTATCGAAGCGAATCCGCTGGCCCTGCAGAGTTACGGCTTGAGCATGACAAGCTTGGCAACTTTTCTGAAGTCGCAAAGCATGGACAAGCCCAAAGGGCACTTGGACGTGGCCGGACAGACGATTGCGATTACCGGCAATGACCAAATACTGAAAGCCGCGGACTACAAGCCACTCGTCGTGGGATATCACAACGGCGCGCCAGTGCGGCTGCAGGACGTGGCGCAGGTCGTTGACTCGGTGCAGAGCCTGCGCGCGGCGGGATTTCTTAACACCAAACCCGCAGTGAATATGATTATCTTCAAGCAGCCGGGCGCCAACGTCATCGATACGGTGGATGCAATCAAGGCGCAATTACCCATGATTCGCAGTACGCTGCCCAAGGGCATGAAGCTGACGCTGGATCTGGATTCGACCACGACGATCCGCGCCTCGCTGCACGATGTCGAGCGCACGCTGATCATCTCGGTCGTATTGGTTATCTTTGTCGTCTTCCTGTTCTTGCGCAGCGGACGAGCCATCCTCATTCCGGCGATTTCGGTTCCCGTATCGTTGATTGGAACTTTCGCCGCGATGTATTTTCTGGGCTACAGCCTGGACAATTTATCGCTGATGGCGATCACCATCTCCACCGGGTTCGTCACCGACGACACGATCGTCGTGATGGAAAACATTACCCGCCTGATCGAAGGCGGACTGGATCCGATGCGCGCTGCCTACAGGGGCGCGAAGGAGATCGGCTTCACCATTGTTTCCATCGGGCTTTCACTCATCGCCGTCTTCATTCCCATCCTGATGATGGGCGGGCAGGTGGGCCGTTTGTTTCGCGAATTTGCGGTCACGCTGTCGGTCACCATTCTCATCTCTATGGTGCTGGCGCTGACCACGACGCCGGTATTGTGCTCGCGCCTGCTTCGTTCAGAGCAGACGGAGAAGCACGGCGTGCTCTTCCTGTTGAGCGATAAGTTCATGAGCGGATTGATCAATCTCTATCGCAGTTCGCTGCGCATCGTGCTGCGTCATTCCTGGATTGTATTTTGTGCCTTTGTTCTGACCATCGTGCTCAACGTCATCATTTTGTTTCAGCTACCCAAGGGCTTTTTCCCGTCGCAGGATACGGGCGCGATCATGGGCGGAATTCAAGGCCCGCAGGATGGATCCTTTGCCCCAATGGAGGCTTCGGTAAGGCAGATCGCGGGCATCATCAAGTCAGATCCCGGCGTGGATAATGTGATTGCCTTCACCGGCGGTGGGGGCCCCGGCGGCTCGAACTCAGGCTTTGTCTATATCTCACTCAAGCCGCTGAGCGAACGCAAGGTGAGCGCCATGGCGATTGTCGACCGTCTGCGTCCCAAGTTGGGGCAGGTGACCACGGCACAGACCTTCATGATGGCGGCGCAGGATTTGCACATCGGCGGAAGGCAGAGCAACACGCAGTACCAATACACGCTGCAGTCCGACACTGTGGATGGCCTGCGCACCTGGGTTCCGAAATTGACTGCGGAGTTGAAGAAGAATGCCATGGTCACGGACGTCAACTCCGACATGCAAGCCGGCGGACTGGAAACGCATATCAGTTATGACCGCGATAGCGCTGCACGGCTGGGCCTGACGCCCGAGGCGATGAACACCGAACTCTACGACAACTTCGGGCAGTCGCAGGCGCTGACGCTGTTCAAATCGCTCAATCAATATTATGTAGTGCTGGAGGCTGATCCAAAGTTTTCTCAAGGCCCGGACGCGTTGCGCAACACTTATCTCCAGAACTCATCGGGCGCGGTGCCGTTGGCTGCGGTGATGACTTACCAGACAAGAACCGCGCCCCTGGCGGTGAATCATACTGGCCAGTTCCCGTCGAGTACACTGTCGTTCAACCTGTCGCCGGGGGTCTCGCTTAGCCAGGCCACGGCAAGCATTCAGGCTACGGAGTCGCGGCTGGGCATGCCGGGCAGCGTTCACGGTGTGTTTGCCGGAACCATGTCGGCCTATCGCGAGGCGCTGGCCAACGAACCCATCTTGATTCTGACCGCGATTCTCTCGGTTTACATCGTGCTCGGCATTCTGTACGAAAGCGTGATCCACCCCATCACCATTCTCTCCACGCTGCCTTCGGCCAGTTTGGGCGCAGTGCTGACCTTACTGCTCTGCGGTCAGGATCTGAACATCATCACCATCATCGGCATTGTGCTGCTGATTGGTTTGGTGCAGAAGAACGCCATCATGATGATCGACTTTGCCTTGCAGGCGGAGCGCGAGCGCGAGCTCTCTACCGACGATGCAATTTTCGAAGCGTGCATGCTGCGCTTCCGTCCCATCCTGCTGACCTCAATGGCGGCCATGGCGGGCGCGCTTCCGCTGGCGCTGGGGCATGGCATCGGTTCGGAGATTCGCAGGCCGCTGGGCTTGACCATCATCGGCGGATTGGCTGTGAGCCAGGTACTAACCCTTTACACCACGCCGGTTATCTATCTATTTCTCGACCGGCTGCGTCTGAGTATGAATCGCTTGATCGGCCGCAATGCCGAGCCCGCAACGGAGGCAATATGAGCATCATGAATGGGGCGCCAGCAATGCTACTGGATGGGAAGAGTCGTTTGCGGGCCTGCGGACTGGCCATGGCTACTGCTGCGTCGTTACTTGTTGCCGGTTGCAACTTCGGTCCGACCTATCAGAAGCCGCAAGTGCTGGCGCCAGACGCCTACAAGGAAGCGAGCCTGAGCAAGGACTGGAAGCCCGCCGATCCGCAAGACGCGATGCTGCATGGAAAATGGTGGGAGGTATTCAAGGAGCCAGAGTTGAATCATCTGGAAGAACAGTTGAATATCGACAATCAGAATATCGCTCAGTATTTTAATAACTTCGTGGCAGCGCGTTCGCAGGTCGCGCAGACCCGCGCCAGTTACTGGCCCACGGTGAGCGTAGGAATCTCTGGTACCCGCTCTCGTACTCCACCGCTGCAATCTACTACCGTTGCTGAGTCCATTGCGACGACTGCGAATACATTCCAATTGCCGTTGAGCGTTTCATGGCAGCCGGATCTGTTCGGGCGCATTCGCAACTCGGTCAAGGAGTACTCGGCTGCCGCACAGGTGAGCGCAGCCGATCTTGAGAATGAACGGCTGAGCGAACAGGCATCGCTCGCGGAGTATTACTTTGAGCTGCGCGGACAAGATGCGCTGATCGAGTTGTACAACAAAACCGTAGCCAACTATCGGGAGACTCTGGAACTGACGCAGGCGCGGCAGGAAACCGGCCTGGTATCCGATGAAGACGTGGCCAGCGCAGAGGCTAACCTGAAATCCGCCGAAGCCTCGGCAACTGCGTTGGCTAACACACGCGCGCAATACGAACATGCAATCGCTTTGTTGATTGGCAAGCCGGCCAGCCAGTTCTCTCTGCCCGAGCGTGCGCTTACCGTCGATGCTCCCACTATCCCGGTTGGCCTTCCCTCACAACTGCTGGAGCGCCGACCGGACATTGCGGCATCGGAGCGCACCATTGCCCAAGCCAACGCGCTCATCGGAATTGGCAAAGCCGCGTATTTTCCAACGCTGTCCATTTCCGCCGCTGGCGGGACGGAGAGTCCCACGTGGTCCAATTTGTATAACTGGAGCAACTATTACTGGTCGCTGGGCCCTTCGTTCAGCGAGACGGTCTTTGATGGCGGCAAGAACAAAGCGACGCTCGTGCAGTATCGCGCGCAGTACAACGGCGATGTGGCGAAGTACCGGCAGACGGTTCTGAATGCGTTCAAAGAAGTTGAGGATTACCTGGTTTCCGTGCGCATTCTCAGCACCCAGATCCGTCAGCAGGACGATGCCATCGTGTCGGCTCAGCGCTACTACAACATTGCGAACAGCCGTTATGAAACTGGCCTCGACACTTACCTGAATGTGCTTTCCGCACAGAACACCCTGCTCACAGATCGGCAGACGGCAATTACGCTGCGCGTCAACCGGATCACCGCGAGTGTCCAACTGATTCAGGCGCTAGGTGGCGGATGGGACAGCTCACAACTGCCGTCCGATGTGCAATTGAAGAAGAACTACACCACGCATGTGCCCTTGGATACGTCTGCACCCCAGGAAGGAACCGAACCCGCACGGTCTGCTGGTTCGTCAGCAAAATAGGGCAAGTCAATTGCCGTCAGATTAACCGACGCTGCCGACCTCGGATTGGTAGCTGGACCTGTGCGAACTGGTATCTATCTTCACCAAATGGACATGCGCGGCTGCCAGTTAACACTCGGCCTGCAAAAACAAATCGCACGAAACGTCAACGCAACAGTGCAGTGCTGCGTCTAGCTATATGAACACCTTCGCTGGCGATGCGGCTCGGATATGGATAGCGAGTTTGGGGCGTGCAGATTTGACGCGGGGGACACAAACTC
>Ga0224531_1000849_pt1 | contig 14512 bp, 11 predicted proteins | sample CBST100metaG_FD_179876 | JGI IMG/M metagenome (GOLD analysis project Ga0224531, IMG submission 179876) | Peat soil microbial communities from Stordalen Mire, Sweden - C.B.S.T100 | ecosystem: Environmental > Terrestrial > Soil > Wetlands > Peat | place: Sweden: Norrbotten County, Stordalen Mire... | reverse complement strand
TGTGGCAATGGAGAGCAGATCGTCGGCGGTGCGCAGCTTGGAGGTGGCGTGGCGCTCAAAGGCCAGCAGGGCGTCGTCGCGGTTCATGCCGTGGCCGTCGTCGGCAATGCGGATCAGCTTGCGTCCGCCCGCTTCAACCTCGACGCGGATGCGGCTCGCCCCAGCGTCCAAGGCGTTCTCCAGCAACTCTTTGACCACCGAGGCAGGCCGGTCCACGACCTCGCCGGCGGCGATCTGGTTGGCGACCTGGTCGGGAAGTATGCGAATGCGGCCCATAAGCTCTTAGGGTAACGCAGAAAGACAGTTGTCAGTGGTCAGCGGTCGGTGGACAAGGAACAGGGAGCATACTATGCGGTGCGCGCTTTACTGCAAAGTGGGAAGGGCGACGCTGGAGATACACGATTTTTTGCGAACAGCAGGGAGTTATAGGGCAAAACAGTGACGTTACAGGCTCCCTCCTACGGGGAAATTTGGTGCAAAACGAGTAAACATGGGCCGATTCATGTCGGTTTTAGTGCGAGATAGACGCATCTTCCACTCGATAACATAGCAAGCCAGGTTACGAAAGTCCCTATTTTCCAGGGTTTCGGGTCGATATTCGAGGCCGGGATGAAACGGAAGTGTAGCCCGTAAGTTACCTTTGAAACATGAGGCATAAAGCATGGGGATGGATGTTGTGTCTGTCGGTGGTGACCCTGGAGGCTTCGCTGGCACAGAGCAACAGACCGACCGGGAAGCCGGCAGGGCCACAAAAAGCGCCACAGATCGTCTACCGTGTGCCGTTGCTTGCCGAAGGCGTGACCCTCTCTGACTTTGCCGCCATGGAACCGCGTCCCGAGTTGAAAGACAAGCTGCTCAAAGTTACCGGATTCACTCAGAACACGCCGCGGGATGGGGAACCGGGCACGGAAAAAACCGAGGTCTGGCTGGGGCATACAAAGAGCGCCCTGTATTTTGTTTTCATTTGCCGCGATCGTCAACCGGGCGCCATTCGTCGCCATTTGGCCAGACGCGAAAATGTGCTCAAAGACGACAACGTTGCGGTGTTCTTGGACCCGTTTCAAGACCGCAGGAACGGCATCCTGTTCAAGGTGAATCCGGCGGGTGTGCAGGCCGATGCATCGTGGACCGACACGGATGGCGCGGACTACAGCTACGACCAGGTTTGGGACTCGGATGCGAAAGTGACGAGCGAAGGATGGATGGCGCTGGTAGCCATTCCCTTTCGCAGTTTGCGGTTCCGCCCCAACGGTGCGGACTGGGGCGTGGTGTTCATGCGCAACCTGCCGCGCAACAGCGAATTGGACTACTGGCCCCGCATATCGGCCAGCGTGACCGGCATACTGAGCCAGGAAGCTACGCTGCGCGGCATTGAAGGCGTGACCGGCTCGCACAATGTGCAGATCAATCCCTATATCCTGGGGCAGAGCGAGCACACACTGGAGACGGTGGATCCGCTCACTCCCTACTTTAGCTCCCGACTCTATGAGGGAACAGCGGGCGGCGAGATCAAAGCCATCCTCAAAGACCACATTGTGCTCGATGCCACCATCAACCCGGACTTCAGCGACGTGGAGTCCGACCAACCGCAGTTCACGGTCAATCAGCGCTATTCGGTGTACTACCCGGAGTTGCGGCCTTTCTTCCTGGAGAATGCGAGTTACTTCAGCACGCCGATTTCGCTGGTGTATGCCCGCAACATCGTGCATCCAGAGTACGGCGGGCGCGTGACCGGAAAGATTGAACATACCAACATCGGCCTGATGGCCATCGATGACCGGGAGCCGGGTCAGACGGTAGCGCCCGGCGATCCGATGTATAACAAGCGGGCCCTCTACGCTGTGGGCCGCATCTCCCAGGATTTGGGCAAGGGATCGAGCATCGGCGTGATTTATACCGATACTGAGTTTGCCCAGGGATGGAACCGCATCGGGGGCGTGGATTTCAGGGCGCGGATGACGGATAAATGGTCCGCGGTGGGCCAATGGGTTGAAAGCTCAACGCGCGGCACGGTCGACAGCGGAACCACCCCGACGTATGCGGCCGGTCCGGCAAGTTATTTGGAACTAGATCGTAGCGGGCACGCATTCAACTTAACTTCGTACTACGAGGACTTGAGCACCGGTTTCCAGACTCAGTTGGGCTTCATCCAGACCTCCAATTTGCACAGCGGCGAAACACATGCAACCTATCAGTGGTTCCCGAAGAGCAAAACAGTCCAGAGCATCGGGCTGGAAGCGAGCCAGAGCATCGCCTTCGACCACCAGGGCAACCGTGTCTATTGCTACTCCACGTTTGATCCGTACCTCCTGCTGCCGCGCAACATTGTGATCGCGCCGGTCGTCGGACAGAACTCCGATACGCTGGGGCCACAAAACTATACAGCGCTCACAAAGAACAAAAACTTCACCGAGAACTTTGGCGGCTTTGTGGTGCGAGGCGCGCCGCTGGCGCATGTCAACTTCAACATCTCCGCGTACATTAGCGGCAATGTGAACTACTACCCGGTCACCGGGCAGGCGCCATTCAAGCTGACGCAGGACTACGTGAAGGCGCTGGTTACCTTGCAGCCCTTCCGGCAACTCACCGCCGATAACACCTATCTGCTGGATCGCGACCACTCGGTTGCCAACGGCGCGCTGGTGTATGAGGCCCAGACCTTCCGCATCAAGATTAACTACCAGTTCACGCGCGCCATCTCTGCCCGGGTGATTACCCAGTACGATTCAACGCTGGCCAATCCCAAGGAGACGTCGCTGTTGCGGACCAAGCAGATTGGCACGCAGGCGCTGCTCACCTGGCTTCCGCATCCGGGAACGGCTATCTATATCGGCTACAACAACGACTTGCAGAATCTGAGCCGCGCGCTCTGCAATCGGCTGGCGGACGGCACCTGCGATGCGAACAATACCACCGCGCCGCGCTCGCCGGACTATCTGAACGACGGGAAGCAGTTCTTCATCAAGGCCTCGTATCTGTTCCGGTTCTGAGGGCTTTCAACACTTGCAGGAAATGGAAAATGCCGCCCGAAGAGGCGGCATTTTCTGATCTGAAGAGGGTTTGCGAAGCTAGATGCCGACGCCGAACTCGCTGGTCTGGCGTTCGTCTGCATTGGAGTAGAAGTCGTAGGGGGTGCGGCGCTTGAACTTGTAGCCCTTGCGCAGCTCAGTGCCCAGGTAGATACCCAGCGCGGCAACGGCCATCCCCACAGAGAACCAGGTGATCACGCGCAGCGTGGTTCTTTCTTTCGCTTCTTCCGCTTGCTCGGTGGTCTCGGTTTCAGTGGACATAAACGCATCCCTCCTGCTGGAATGATACCGCAATTTCCCCTGCATCCGTCTCGTAAAGCCGGTCAGGATGTGAGACGCGTGTTTACTTCGTAGTGTCGATTCGGGCCAGCCACGCGGTCTTTTCCGCTTCAGGAAGAAAGCTGGCGCGGATGGAGTTGGCGGCGAGTTGGCGCAGTTCCTCGCGCGTAAAGCCCTGCACGGTGTGGGCCAGCAGGTACTCGTTGGCCACGTCGGAGCCGAAGAAGGCCGGGTCGTCGGAGTTGAGCGTGACCAGCAGGCCGGCGTCGAAGTAGCGGCGCAGCGGATGCTCGGCAAACGAAGCGCAGACGCCCGTCCGCACGTTGGAAGTCGGGTTCAGCTCCAGCGGAATCCGCTGCACCTTCAGCTCCTGCATGAGATCCGGGTCCTGAATCGCCGAAAGCGCATGCCCAATCCGCTCCGAACCGATGCTCAGGGCCTCGCGAATGGCCTCGGGGCCAGTGGTTTCTCCGGCGTGGTTGGTGAGCCGCAGACCAGCCTTGGCGGCCTCGGCATAGATCGCGCGGAAGGGCTCGGAGCCGGTGATCCGCTCGTCGCCGCCCAGGCCGATGCCGATGATGGACGGGAACTGCGGCTTGAGCTCGATTGCCTTGCGGAAGACAACTTCCGCTTCAGGGACGGTGAAGTGACGGACAGCGTCGAAGATCCAGTAGAGGGAGAGCCCCAGCTCACGCTCAGCGCGCTCCCGTGCCCGTTCCAGGCCCGCAAAGATAGGCTCGAATGCCTTGGGATCGTGCCGATGGCTCATGTAGATAACGCCGACGGAGATGTAGACCTCCGCATGCACAACACCCTGTTCGGCCAAGTGCTGCATCATGCGCCAAGCGGCCAGTTCGTAGTCTTCCGGGCCTACCAGCACCCCGGTCACGGCCTTGAAGGCATCCATGAAGCCGGAAAAGTCCGTGAAGCGATAGAGCGCCTCGACCTGGGGCAGTGAGATGGGTTGGGCGTGGTGGCGTGTGCTCAGCTCAACCAGTGTGGCGGGCAAGATGGTGCCCTCAAAGTGCAGATGCAACTCCGCCTTGGGGAGTCGGCGGATGAAATCTTCAATATCCATTGTCTTAAGAGTCTACCGCGGCTTTGCGAACTCCGACCGGAAGCGGCTGTAGGAGAAGTAAATCCCCAGGCCGATGATGAGCCACAAAAAGAATGCCAGCCACGTCATCACTTCCAGGCCAGTCATCAGCACGATACAGAAGAAGATGCTCAGCACGGGGAACAGCGGTCCGAACGGAGCCCTGAAGCTGCGCGGGCGCTCCGGCTCGCGATAGCGCAGGACCAGCACGGCGATGGAAACCAGCACAAAGGCGAACAGCGTACCGATATTCGACAGATTCGACACGGTGCCGATGTCCAGCAGACCAGCCGGAACGCCCACCACAAAGCCAGCGACCCATGTGGCTACGGCCGGGGTGCGGAACTGCGGGTGAATGCGGCTGAAGATGGACGGCAGCAGCCCGTCGCGCGACATGGAGAACCACACACGCGCCTGGCCGAGTTGGAAGACCAGAATGGAGGAGATCATGCCCATCATGGCGCCGATCAGCACAAACAGACGTACCCAGTTCAGGCTGGCGCCGCCGGGCAGCAACGAGAGCCGTTTCAGCGCGTTCACCACCGGGGCGGCGTCGCCCATCACCGACTGCCAGGGCACAATGCCGCTGAGCACGATGGCCACTGCGCCGTAGAGCAATGTACAGACCGCAAGGGTCGCCAGAATGCCAATAGGAACGTCGCGCTGCGGATTCTTGCACTCCTCGGCCGCCGTCGATACGGAGTCGAAGCCGATGTAGGTGAAGAAGATGATGGAGCCGCCGGTCAGCACGCCCGTCCAGCCGTTGGGCATGAAGGGATGCCAGTAGTGGGGCTTGATGAAGCTGGATGCTGTAAAGACGAAAACCAGAATCGCGGCCAGTTTGATGAGCACCAGGATGTTGTTGGTGCGGGTCGACTCCTGGATGCCGCGCACCAGCAGCACGGTCAGAATCATGACCACCATAAAGGCGGGAATGTTGAAGCCGAAGTGCCAGCCGGCGTTGTACAGGTTGTTGCCCGCCAAATCCTGCAATCCAGTGGGCAGATAGGCCGGTGAGATCCATTTGGCATCCGGATGGAAGCCGAACCAGTCCAGCAAATCAACAATATGAGCGGCAAAACCCACGCTCACACTCATGTTGCTGAAGGCGTACTCCAGAATCAGATCCCAGCCGATGATCCAGGCCACCAGCTCGCCCAGCGTCGCGTACGCATAGGTATACGCGGAGCCGGCGATAGGAATCATGGACGCCATTTCGGCGTAACAAAGGCCGGTGAAGACGCAGACAATGGCCACCAGCACCATAGAAAGCGCCAGCGCCGGGCCAGCGCCAGGGCGTCCAGCCATGGCCGTGTGGTTCAGCACATAGTGCAGCAGAGGAGTGTCGCGAATCGACGGCGCGTCGAAGTGCTGGCCCGCCATCGCCGTACCGATCACAGTAAAGATACCCGAGCCGATAACCGCCCCGATGCCGAGCGCCGTAATGGACCACGGCCCCAGGGTCTTGTTCAGCGAGTGACCGGGCTCTCTCGAGTCCCGGATCAGCTTGTCGATCGACTTGCGGGCAAGTAATTGGCTGGCCAGTGCAGTTCTCCTCGTGGCTCCGGCTGAGAGCACATCTCTGTGTATCGGTGCTTTTGCCGTAAAGTGCAAAGTGAGGGCTAGTACCGATCAGCTCACTCTACAGTTTGAACCAAGATAGCCCGCCTCCCCGCATGCGCAGATGCGCATCCGCAAAGGAGGAAGGCCTTCTGGATGAGGGGAGGAGCGGGCTTCAATCAATCTGTGCCGGACTGGATCGAAGCCCTGTTGGATGTCTTCAGCGGATGCTTACCGCTTGGAAACGCCGCGCGCTGCCTTCTTGAGCTTCTTCTTGTTTTCGCCGCGAGCTCCGGTGCGCTTCGCTTTGGGCGCAGCCTTCTTGCGGGCGATCCGCTTTACTTTCTTGCGTTCCAGCTTATCTTCAATCTTGGTGGTGTCTGCCACTTATAACCTCTTTCGCTGCAATCTCTTCAGGGTTTCCCACAAATCGGGTCGATGTGAAGTATATGTTAACAGGGATAGCCCCTCAGATGAAAGCCGCGTGTGTGCGCCAAGCGCGCAACCAAGGCCGATTTTTGACTGTTTTCAGCGTATAATGGGACTAGTTACATTCAGGGTTAAGAAAAATTACTGCTCGGCCTTGGCCGCCCCTCCGCTCCTGACGAGCTCCGCACCCCACGCAACAATCACCATGTTGACCGGAGTCCGTTATGCGTTCCGACCAGATCCACCGTGCGCTCGCGCAAGGTATGAACCGCTTCGAAGTGTGCCAGCTCGTGGCCAAAGGCGTAAAAGCCACCCACAAAACCGGCGGGCGCTTTGAAGATTCGATTAATGATGTGCTGCAATATCTTGGCACCCACGAAACGCCCAAGGAAAACCTGCACCCGGCCATTCCTCAGGTCAGCGTCAAGTCGCTCAAGCCAGCGGCATAAAATCTACCTGGCTGGCGGACATGCGCTCCGCAGCCGGGTTCTCATACCAATAAAAAAAGGGACAGCAGCGATGCCGTCCCTCTCTTTATTTATGTCCCAAACTAGTTTGTCTGGGGTGATTGCTTACACGACTTGGACGTTCTCTGCCTGCCAGCCCTTGGGACCCTTGGTCACATTGAACTGAACGCGCTGACCTTCCTGAAGCGAACGGAAACCGTTCGACTGGATGGCGGTGTGGTGAACGAATACATCCTCACCATTTTCCCGGCTAAGAAATCCAAAACCCTTGGCATCATTAAACCACTTGACTGTTCCCTGTTCCATTGTGTGTTACTCCTCTGTACTGATTTACCGCGAACGCAATGAGGAAGTTTGCGTGTAGGCGGTTACCAGGACAGGCAAGAACTTCAGATCGAATTCTACGATTGGATTGAGTGTAGCACGGAATCAGATTTGTCCAACAAATATAGTTTTTTGTTCCATTTCCGCCGAATTCCGGTTTTTGTTGGGTTTTGCCGGGGATTAACGCAGAACGCCGGGTATTCCGGGCTGCGCCAGGCAGGTAGCTTCAGCCACTGCTGTGAGGCAAGTTATCAAGTTTGGTTCTGGCAGGCTTCTATGTTGTGTGAGTTCAAGACTTCGCAAGGACGCAATCCCCGCCATATTGCCGGGTTCGGTACCCCCGACATGTCGAGAGTGCAGCCGGCGGGGTAAACTCGAATGCGCTGAAGAGGTGATCCTTGACCCACGCTGGCAGCCGCATCCTGGTCATCAATCCCGGCTCAACATCCACCAAGTACGGCATCTACACCGAACAGGGCGCCGAGTTGGTCCGGTCCATTCGCCACGGGGACGAGGAGCTGACGCTGTTCCAGGGCCTGCCCATGGTGGCCCGGCAGGGCTATCGCACACGGCTACTCAAAAGCGCGCTGGAAGAAGACGGCTACAGCGAGACGGGCCGCGGCACGGAGTGCTTTGCCGCAGTAGTCGGCAGAGGTGGGCTGCTGCCGCCGTTGAGTTGCGGCACCTACCTGGTGGACGACGCCATGGTGAAAGAGCTCTACCTGGCGCGCCGCGGAGAACACGCCTGCAACCTGGGAGCGCTGCTGGCGCTGCACTTTGCCCAGGCGGCCGGAGTCAACGCTTACATTGTCGATCCGGTCACAGTGGACGAGTGGCCGCCGTGCGCACGCCTCTCCGGGACGCCGCTGCTGGAGCGCTCGTGCATGGGGCATGTACTCAACATCAAGGCCGTGGCGCGGCGCTTTGCGCGGGAGACGGAGCGCACCTACGAGTCGCTGCGGCTGCTCGTGATTCACATGGGCAGCGGAACCACCGTTTCGGCGCATCGCGACGGGCGCATGATCGACAACAATACCATCGAGGACGGCCCCTTCGGTCCCGACCGCACCGGAGGGCTGCCAGCCCGCGAGCTGATTCGGCTCTGCTTCAGCGGCCGTTTCGTGCAGAAAGAGCTGGAGCGCAAGGTGTTTGGCGATGGCGGGCTGTTCGCCTACCTGGGGACCCGCGACCTGCAAGAGGTGGAGCGGCAAGTTGACGCGGGAGACGCCAAGGCAGCACTGGTGCTGGAAGCGATGATCTACCAGATCGCCAAAGAGGCGGGAGCCATGGCCGCAGTGCTTGAGGGCAAGGTGGACGCGCTGCTGCTAACCGGTGGCATGGCTTATTCCCAGCGCATGGTGGCTGAACTGACCCGCTATCTGGCGTGGATTGCGCCCATCCAGGTCTATCCCGGCGAGGACGAGTTGCAGGCCCTGGCCGAGGGCGTTTTCCGCGTATTGAACGGCGAAGAGAAGGCCAAGCGCCTCTGGGACGAAGGCCGCAACCCGGCCCCGGTCACAACCACCCGTGAGCCGCTGAAGATCGGGATGGAGTAAGGAGAGGGCAGACAGAACTCATTTCCAAGGTCTCAATGCCAGGACCAAAGTGCTGGGCGAGGGTTACTCGACCGGCGCGTTGGGCGGGATCTCCCACGTATTAAATCTTTTATGAAGTTCAGTTCTTAGTCTCTCTTTGCGACCGAACTCGATATTTGTTGATGCCGAAGATTCAAGCCCATATATGGAAGTATGTGCTCTGTTATCTGACATTCCAGCCACGTTTTGGACAGGCTCATGGGACACGGTTAATTCATCAATCTCTCTAACTTTGCCAACGACCATTCTGAGAATCGCAAATCTCTCGGGACAGCCCTGTCGCGCACGTGTCTGAGTAGCCGTGCTGTATTTAGCCCAATCTGAGGAAATAGAGCCTTTGTTTTCTCTGAAATTGCCAGGGGCGACCTTTAGGTCACCCCTCAGTTGACCCACCGGAACCCTGTAGAACAAGGAATCTGGATCTGGAATCTCCTCCACGGGCCAAACACTCATAATTAATCTGCCAGCCAAAAAATAAGCTCAGCCCGCGATTCTGAGGGATCGAACTGCCCAGATATCTTGCTCTTGGGCTTCATTCCGTAGTAATTGGCAATATTTTCGCCCGCAGGGAAGTTGATCAGAAGTGTTCGATCACCTTTCTCCCAAAATAGGTCAATACTTCCGCAGTCTGCCGGACCAATTTGCGGGACACCCATTCCAACTACGTTGGCTGCGTGCGCATGAATCATCAGTCTGCGCAGAAAGTCGGTCGCACGAGAAAGTACCGAATGCGTGTAGGGAACGAAATCGTCTTCTTGGCAATCGTTCTCTATGCCCAACACAAAGTTCGCCGCCTTGATCTCTTCCTCCATCGCGCGCCACTCTATTTCGGCTGGAGAAGCAGACTGCCTTGCGAACGGAGCGAAAGATATGAATTCATCAGCAGACTTGCTCTTTTCAAGCCTCTTGAAGCCAAGACGTTGATCCTTAATCGAGCGAACTCGATAAGAGGACCCGGAGAATAGACGTTCTCGCGAACTGCTTTCGAGAGCCTTTTCCAGTCGGCTCATTATCATTTGGATTACTCCTCAATCTGCTGACGGCGTCAAAATCGGCGTGCTGGAAGCGTCTGCAAATTTCCTTAGGGCATTGTCCTTTTTGACGGCCCTAGTAATTACCTCATTGAGCTCTGCAAGGTCTATTGAATCCAGTGTGAAGTAGGTGGACTCACGACGACCGTTGCGCGACGCTCTAATGGCAAGCTGGTGGACAATTACCGCTCCAGCAACCTGTGCATCATCTCCTGAACAGATGGGTCTCAGGTCGGTGACGACTCTAGCCGAATGGAACGTTCGATCATTGGCACGTGAGAGTTCGCTAGCTTTTGCAACCAGTTCAATCGGCTTCAATCTTGCGAGTCTAGCGAGGAGCCCCTTGAGGTTTTCGACTTCTGCCTCGCTGAGTTCTACAACATTATCGCTCTTGATCGTTGCTATCACGGCCTCAACAACATCTTCAGTGTCGGACCCTGCCGAATAACCTGTCCCGGCAATGTTGATCAGTGCCCCAACGATTCCTTCTAGATCACCAACCTCCGCCAAGCTCGCTTCACCGCGCAACTGAGAGATTAGATCATCCCTGTGGAGGGTTGGCCGAGCTTTGCTGAGGGCAACCTCAAGCCCTGCCAGTGCAGGGTCGGACAGTCTTAGGAGGCTGGCTAAAACGCCCTGCTCCTCGGGGGGGATTTCTACGGACTGGATTCGAGTGATAGTCATATTCGGCTCGTATCAACAAGATACGATACCGAGCATACCACCCCATAGGCTTTGGCACGTCCAAAATTATCCTTGAGCGAACGGCTCGGCAAATCTGGGCGAGATTGAGGCAAGGCGTTCATGGGTTCGAGACGGCCTTATATCTTCTGCAGATTGGCGAACTTTTCGATCAGCTTCTTCATGCCGACCCGCGAAAACAGGACGGTGAGCTTGGCGTCTTCGCCGTCGCCTTCGCGCATCAGGATGGTGCCCTCGCCGTACTTGCTGTGGCGCACGCGCTGGCCTTTTTTGAGATGTGCGACGTGGGCAGGCTCGAGCTGGTCCGCTACCGGTTGGGGCAGTGCGCCGGGCTGGCCGTGGCCCGTTTTGCCTCCGAAGAAGCGGGCGATGTTATCGATAGAGTTAGGCTGTTCCATACTTCCTCCTACCGGCGTTCCTGTGCCTTTTCCTTTTGGACTGGCCTCGGAGGGCTTCTTCGGCGTCATCCACGAAGCCACAAAGGGCTTGTCGGAGTTGTACTTCGGCTTGGCCCCGAATCCCTTGTTTGCGGCGGGACTCTGATATTCCTGGCTCTCGTCCTCGTAGTTGAAGTGCTTCTCCGTGAAGTCGCTGCCTCCGCCGCGCCGGCCATAGTTGCGCGAAGCGCCGGCAGAGGACCAGGCCGAACCCGGAGCGCTGCTGCTGAGGTTTTCCACCAGTTGACTCGGCACCTCTTCAATGAAGCGCGAGGGGACGCTCATCTCTGGCGCGTCGTTGCCGTAGCGGCGACGATAGTGGGCGCGGCTCAGGATCAGCGTATTCATGGCGCGGGTCATGCCCACGTAGCAGAGGCGGCGCTCCTCCTCCAACTCCTCTGGATTGTTGAGGGTGCGCGAGTGCGGAAACAGGCCCTCTTCCAGTCCGGCCAAAAACACCAGCGGAAACTCCAGTCCCTTGGCGGCGTGCAGGGTCATCAGCGTCACCCGCGCTTCGGGGTCGTACTGGTCGCTGTCTGAAGCCAGGGCGGCATTATCCAGAAAATCGGCCAGCGTCTCGCCGCGCGCTTCCGCATCGTGGGCGGCGTTGGCCAGTTCCTTCAGGTTCTCAACGCGGCTCAGGGACTCCGGCGAACCTTCCACTTCCAGCGATTTGATGTATCCGGAGCGATCGATAAGGAAGCGGATCAGCTCGGGCAGCGTGGCGGCATCGCCCGGAGCACGGAACCCTTCGGGCCGTTCTTGTTCCGGATTGGTTTCGGGGTCGGGCTGGGTCGATTCCTCAGGTCCCAAACTCGAATCCTCACCCCAGCGACGAAGACCTGTCGCTGGGGACCCCGGGACCTGGGGCACCCGGGATTTTGGGGCACTCACCTTTTTGGGAGTGGTTGCAAACGGCGAAAAGCTGGCGGCGTCCAGCAGGGACATCTGCGTATCTGCCTCGCCAAAGTTGAAGCTGGTGGCCGACTCCGCACTGGCTGAGTCCGCACTGCTCTCGCCAAAATCGAAGCCCGTGTCGGCGTCTTCGTCCACGGCTACATCGGCCGAAAGCTTCCCGGCAAAGTCGGGATCCATCATGGCCTGCGCGTCCAAAATCAGTTGCCGGAATGACTCAATGGCCGACGCCGCCCTGGCAGGCACAAGCTTGTTGGCAATCGCCGCGGCCGCAGCCTCCCAGGTGGAGACGCCGGTTTCCAGCGCCAGCCGCTCCAGAACCTCCAGCGTGGTTTTGCCAATGCCCCGGGTCGGCGTGTTGATCACGCGCTGCAAAGCCATGGAATCATGGGGGTTGCGGACCAACCGCAGATAGCAGAGCATGTCCCGAATTTCGGCGCGCTCATAAAAGCTGAAGCCGCCCACCATGGTGTAGCGGATATTGAACCGCCGCAGCGCTTCTTCCACCAGCCGCGACTGCGAGTTGGTGCGGTAGAGCACGGCGCAGTGCGCCTCTTGCCCTTCGGTGCTGGTTTCGCGCAGGTACTTCTGAATCCTGTCGGCAATGAACAGCGCTTCGTTTTCGCCGTCCGGCGCTTCGTAGTAGCCAATCAGGCTGCCGCCCTGCCGGTCGGTCCACAGCTTCTTGCCCTTGCGGCGCACATTGTTGGCCACCACCGCGCCCGCGCCCTCCAGAATGATCTGCGTCGAGCGGTAGTTCTGCTCCAGGCGCACAATCTTGGCGTTCGGGAAATCCTTTTCAAATTCCAAAATATTGCGAATGTCGGCGCCGCGCCAAGAGTAGATACTCTGGTCCTCGTCGCCCACCGCGCACACGTTTTTCGCCTCGCCGGCCAGCAGCTTCATCAGCTCGTACTGGGGGCGATTAGTGTCCTGATACTCGTCCACCAGCAGGTAGCGGTAGCGGTTCTGGTAGCGCGCGCGGACCTCGCCGGAAACCTTGAGCAGCCGGACGGCCTCCAGCAGCAGGTCGTCGAAATCCAGCGCATTGTTCTTGGCCAGTTCGGTTTTGTAGGCCTGGTAGATGTGGGCAATGCGCTCGCTGTTGGGGTCCTTGGAGCTGAGGTAAAACTCCTGCGGATCCACCATGTGGTTCTTGGCCCAGCTGATCTTGCCCAGCACGGCGCGCGGGGTCAACTGCTTTGTATCCAGCCCCATGCGCTTCATTACTTGCTTGACGATGGCCTGCTGGTCGTTCTCGTCGAAGATGGCGAAGCTGCGCGTCAGTCCTACGTTGCCCACCTTCAGGGCCTCAATATCGCGGCGCAACATGCGCACGCAGAGCGAGTGGAAAGTGCAGAGCAGCGGCTTGGCCACGCTGGAGTGGTCCAGCAGCTTCTCCACGCGCTCGCCCATCTCTTTTGAGGCCTTGTTGGTAAAGGTGACGGCCAGGATGGAATCCGGCGCAACACCCTTTTCGCGGATGAGCCAGGCAATGCGGCTGGTGATGACGCGGGTCTTGCCCGATCCGGCGCCTGCCAGAATGAGCAGCGGGCCTTCCGTGGACTCCACGGCGGCGCGCTGTTCGGGATTTAATTTGGCGATAAGTTCCTGCAAGGCGGCGTCCGGAGGGGAAGAGTCCTTGCCTCTAGTGTACCTGCAGGGAAGAAACCGGAGCGGCAGCAGACGGCGAAGCGGGCCGGACCAAGCCGTCCATAAAACCTGCCAGCGCCAGGCAATTCAACGAAAAATCGCGCAAGAATCGGGACCAAAATGCACCAACGGCGTAGCAAACGAACGCCGCGTGAACGCGGTCACAGCCAGTGGTTGCAGCGCGCCGGTAAACTGATGAAGGTCACCATGATCAAAACATTCACTTTTCGTTCTTTGTACGCCCTTTCCGGCTTTGCGATTCTGGTCGTGTTCTTCCTGCTCGGTTCCTGGCTGCACCGGCTCGGCATCCCCATCCCAGGCGGCGTTCTGGGGCTGATGTTCTTCTACTTGTCCATGTCCACCGGGCTGGTCAAGCTGAAGTGGGTCGAAGGAATGGCCGGGTTGATGCTGCGCCACATGGTTCTGCTGTTTGTCCCGTTAACCGTGGGGTTGATGGATATGGGCGAGCTGCTGTCCAAGCAGGCCGTAGCCATCACCGCCAGCCTGCTGGTCAGCCTGGTGGCGGTTCTGGTCACCACCGGACTGCTGGGCCGTTGGCTGCTGCCGTACGACTCCACCACGGCAAACGACGGAACGGAGGCCAGCCGATGAACCTGAATTTTATCGTCGGTCACCCGGTCTTCAGCATCGCCTTCACGCTGCTTGCCTACGCCGCGGCCACCATTCTGCATCGCCGCTGGCGCTGGATTCCGCCCATCGTGGTTGCCTGCCTGCCCATTGTGGCGCTGCTGCTCGTGGTCCGCGAGCCTTACGAGCAGTACAACCGCGGCGGCAACTGCCTCACCTGGCTGCTCGGCCCGGCCACCGCGGCCCTGGCTGTGCCCATGTACCGGCACGGCGTGGCGCTGCGGCGGTCGTTGCCCATGCTGGCTCTGATCGTGCTGATCGGCTCGGTGGTAGGCATGGTCACGGCCGGACTCACCGCCTGGCTGCTGGGCGCGCCGCTGCCGGTGGTCATGTCCACTGTTCCCAAG
>Ga0224531_1000848_pt1 | contig 14522 bp, 13 predicted proteins | sample CBST100metaG_FD_179876 | JGI IMG/M metagenome (GOLD analysis project Ga0224531, IMG submission 179876) | Peat soil microbial communities from Stordalen Mire, Sweden - C.B.S.T100 | ecosystem: Environmental > Terrestrial > Soil > Wetlands > Peat | place: Sweden: Norrbotten County, Stordalen Mire... | reverse complement strand
ACGCAAACCACTGCCGCAGTGACGGAGAGGCGTTCTCCAAATGCAATTGTCGCCCTTGCTTTTTATGTTCCATATCAAGTGCAAGCAGAACCTGTAAGACACTTGCATTCAGATGATCGACCTTGCCGAGGTTGAAGGTCACATCTTTGCCTTCGCTCAATACGTTAAGCGCCGCATCCTTCAATTCCTCTGCGGGCATCCATTCTCCGGCGCGATCAATTTCGATCACCGTCTGCACCTGTATTTCTTCGGCTTGCAGCCCTTCTATATGCGCTTTCGTCGCCTTTGCGCTCCGGCTACGCTCATCTGGGCGTCCGATTGTCATACTGCTACTATCGGCAGCAGAACTGATCGGTTTCAGCTGCAACGCATTGCAAAGTAAAAATCTATCTATCAAATGATCCCAACACCTGTATTTGAATCTGCACTCTGCATGACGCCTAGATTATGACATTAGTAAATGCGCGATGTTTTTTGCTGGATTATCACTAGGATGATGCCCCTTCCTCTGATCTTAAATAATTGGAAAAATGCTACTTTCTGCCGATAAGGTTATGCGGCCTGACGCTGACTGCTGCCAAACAGGCTTGCCGCAAATGCGCCTTATCAGAAACTCACATCTTGGGGAAATAGCACGTGCATGCCCGATGGGTATCTGGTCGCTGCTGGACGGCGTTTTGAACTATATCAGCATTTCGAGAGGAAGATATGGCGAAACACATATGGCAGCTTGTTGCTGCGATGATTCTAAGCTGCTCATGCTTCGCGCAGACATCTGCTGGTCAGAATACCCCGTTGACGGGTCCCGTGGCGAAGCGGTTCGCTGCGCCACCCTTTTCCGGTAGACAACATAAGGCCGTGCCGCAGCCACAAGTTACAAAGGAAGATCTGGACCAGCTCAAGCAGACGATTGTTGAACAGAATGTCCAACAGCAGAAGCGTTTCGATGCGATGCAGCAGCAGAATCAGCGGCTCGCACAGCAACTCCAGCAAACCGAGGACAAGCTCTCTTCTGCCGAGCAGGAGATCAAAGGTCTCAAATCAGTGCAAGACCCCCAGATTGTGAAATTGCAGAACGCTGTGGCGGAAGTCAGGTCCACGCTGGCAGTAACCAGCAGTTTTGTGAAGGAAGAGAAAGCGCATCTTCCAGAGCGCGACCACCCGAGCTCGTTGCACTATAAGGGTGTCAATATCACACCCGGCGGTTATGTAACCGGTGACACTGTATATCGCACAAGGGCCACGGGTGGCGACACTCCTACTGCGTGGAGCTCTCTTCCCTACGAGGGCGCGGACGCCTATAAGCTCAGCGAGTTTCATGGCGGTGGACGAGCCTCGCGCCTCACTGTGCTAATTGAGGGCCAGACAAAATGGGGCACCCTGCGCGGCTACGCCGAAGGTGATTTTCTTGGCGTTGGCGCCGGTTCCAATAACAATCAGTCCAACAGTTATGATTTTCGTCAGCGTGTGCTCTACGCAGAAGCGAAAACCAATACAGGATGGACATTCGCGGGGGGGCAGTTGTGGTCTCTGGCCACCGAGGGCAAGAAAGGAATTTCAAGCGCTCCCGTCGATAATGCCGGTCCTCTGGTCATCGACTCGAACAACACGGCCGGCTTCATATGGGCACGCCAGTACGGCTTCCGCGTGGTCAAGAGTATGAACAAGGTCGCCTTCGGCATCTCGGTTGAGAATCCGCAACTGGTCTACACTGCGTCTATGGCGGGCAATACGCCCTATGCCGTTTTGGGAAGCTCCGGCAATGCAAGCGGTAGCTACAATTCAGCCATTAGCTCCTGCACCCCGTCCACCTCGATCGTTAACTATACGAACGAAGCAGACAAAGACGCTAACGGCATCACGGTGAATGTGGCTGTTCCTGTCTATAAGACGGTCAATTCCTGCTCAAACGTCACGAATATATCCTTCAACAAGGCGCCCGATACGCTAGTCAAACTTGCTTTTGATCCTGGCTTTGGCCATTACGAAGTCTTCGGCATTGCAGGCATCGCGCATGAGACCATTTATCCCGGCGAAACGACTGACAGCAACCTTTATGGCGGCTTGACGGATAGTAAAACCGGACAGGTTGTGGCCCCTGCGCTCACGACCGCCGGAGCGATTGCAAATTCCATTGTAACCGGCGGATTGGGCGCAAGTTTCCGTATTCCAGTAATTCGGAATCTCCTCTCGTTTGGCGCCAAGGGACTTGTTGGACCAGGTGTTGGCCGCTATGGCCAAGCCACTCTGGCTGACGTAACAGCCAATGCTTGGGGTGGTCTGTCGCCGATTCACAACGTCTCCGGGATGCTTTCTGTTGAAGCCACTCCCAACTTGCGACTTACTCTCTACCTTTACTATGGCGGCGACTACGCCGGACGCGAAGACTATGCCAACGCAGGTACAACCTCGCTTGGCGCACCCAGTGCGGCGCAGAGCACGAAGGGCATTTGGGGCGGCACCTGGAAGGCTCCTACCAAGGCTGCTGTAGGTTACGGTTCGCGGCAGTTGAACAATTCAACTTGCAATTCCATCTCTGCACCCGGCTACAATGGCAGCTCAACCGGTTACTACGCTGGCGCTTCTTGCGGCGCGCAAACCCGTAACGTGCAGGAAGTCACAGGTGGGTACTGGTTTGACATCTATAAAGGTGATCGCGGCCGTCTTCGTCAAGGAATGCAATATGGCTATGGAGTTCGCGAGGGCTGGTCAGGCGCGCCGCTCAGTATCGGAGGCGCAGGTATTGGCGCCAAGGGCATTGACAATATGGTCTGGACCACATTTCGCTATTATCTTCCATAAGCCAAGACTGTCGAGTCGTTACATTGGGGCATTGCAATTAGCGGTATTACGAACAGAAGGGCAGTTCTTGACATGAACACCCCCTCCGTTTTGAGAGGAATATGGCTCAAGCCCGCGGAAGTTGCATATAGAAGATAGACCCTTTCCCTGCGGAGGGTCTGAAGCCGATCTTCCCTCCATGCGCTTCAACGGCCCATTTGGCAATTGCCAAACCAAGCCCTGCGCCACTGGCCTCTCTGGATCGGTCCTTTTCTACGCGATAGAAACGGTCAAAGACTTTTTCGCGTGATTGTTCGGGAATACCAGGGCCATCGTCTTCGACCGACAGTTCAACGGAGTGCGATGGAGATTCCATGTATTTCAGACGGACACTAATCGAGCCACCAGACGGGGAGTATTGAATCGCGTTGTCCAGTATGTTCAAAATCGCCAGCCGAAGGAGGGACCGATCCGCCTGAACGTATGGGTTGCCCTCGATGGCCATATGGATCGTCTGCTCTTTTTCTTCGGCCAGAATGCCAACAACGCCAATCACGTCCTTCAAGAGATCGTTTAGGGAAAACACCGTCTGATGAAGTTCAAGCTGTCCTGCATCGGCACGACCAATGGTCAGCATGGTATTCACCATGTTGGTGAGTTGATTGACCTCCTCTAACATACTTGCAATGACTTGTTGGTACTGTTCCGGAGAGAGTGCTCGCTGCAAGCTCACCTCTTCCACGCTCCGGATCGAGGCAAGCGGCGTACGCAACTCGTGAGATACATCTGACGTAAACAGCTTGAGTTTTTCAAAGGATTCTTCAAGGCGCTGTAGCAGACCGTTCAACACCATTGCCATATGGCCAAGTTCGTCGTCGGGACACTCCACAGGAATTCGATCATGCAAGCGGCTAGCCGTGATCTGGTCGGTCCGGCGTGCCATCACTTCCAGCGGGGACAACACCTGGCTGACAAAACGATGTCCGGCAAATCCGGCGGCAACGAGTGCGAAAAGAAGTACGACGAGCAGAATGCCAAGCGACACCTTGACTTGCCCGATGAGAGGGCCTGTACTATATGCGAGTCGAATCAGGAAAGGGCGTCCTTGAATTTGATGCGCATGGCTAATGAGATAAACATTGGTTCCATCGCCGAGGCGCAGTTTTCGGCCGTTAAAGCCGGACTGACCTTCACCTTGGAATGGTAAGCCGCCGAGGGTTCGTCCGTGGAGCTGGTCACTCGAAAATGCTACCTTTCCGTCCGGTGTCCGAACTTCAAGGAGACGATCGATCAAGAGATGAGCTTGAGGGTTATTGAAGTACTCCTGGTGGAGACGGAGCTCGCCCGCCGGGCTAAGATAGAGCAATCCTTCTACGGTCACCATATCCTGAATTTCAGCGTGATTGAGTTGGCGAGTGAGTTGCCAATACTGCAGCAGGGTTGCACAACCTATATATACAAAGAGCACGATTCCAAAGGCAAAGACATGCCAGAGGGTTAAACGGCCGCGCAAGGATTTGGGGCCGAATCTCATTCATGACTCTCTTCACGCAGCACGGAACCCACTCCCCGAACCGTATGTAGAAGCTTGGTGGAGAATGCGGCATCGATCTTTCGTCGCAAGCGGCCGACCTGGACGTCAATGACATTATCCAGCGAGGTATAGCGCATCGTTTCCTTCCACACGTCCCTGACAAGCATCTCCCGCGAGACCACCGACCCCTGGTTGATCAAGAAATACTCCAAGAGATCGAATTCGCGACTCGTCAGGTCGAGAAGTTTTCCAGCACGGCTCACCGAGCGGCCATTCGAATCGAAGGAGAGATCCGCAATATGCATCTGCACCGTGGCTGCAGGATGGCCGCGGCGAAACAGCGACCGGATGCGTGCAAGCAACTCCGGAAATGCAAAAGGCTTCACGAGATAATCGTCGGATCAGGAGTCGAGTCCAAGCACGCGTTCTTCAACCAGATCTTTGGCGGAGAGGATGAGTACCGGGAGCCCATATCCATCGCAACGAAGTTCGCGCAAAACAGAAAGGCCATCCATTTTAGGCAACATCAAATCGAGTACCAGCAGGTCGAATCTGCCCTGGTGAAGCATTTTCAGCCCAAGTTCCCCGGTATGTGCCATAAGAACAGTATTTCTATCCTGTTGCAGTCCTTCGACGATGGCAGTAGCTAGTTTCCGTTCGTCTTCAATAACCAAGATTTCCATTTGCAGTAGAATTCTCTCAAGCTGAATCTGCATGAATTGGGACGAATCGAGAAACTCAAGACGCAAAAATCAGTATCTTGTCAGAGTTGCGTCAGAAATATCCGTGCTTTAATTGTAGCCATGCGGAGGTTATCCGCCAAGGAGGAGCGCCTCATGAGACGCAATTATCTGTCAGTTTCCGCAAGAACAATAATGCTTGCGGTTGGCTTATTGAGCTTACACAGCCTTTGCACTGCGGCAACCCTCCCTGCCTCGGCAGCAATCCCTGTGCGCATCACTCACACTATCGACGCATCTCACGCCAAATCTGGCGATATCGTCACAGCACAGACATTGCAACCCGTTGTTCTACCCGACGGCTCTAGTCTGGCACGCGGTACTATGGTCATCGGCCATGTGGTTGAGGTGCATCCATATGTGGAGACCCGCACACCCTACGGGAAGCCATTGCCTTCTGTTTTGGCCATCCACTTTGATCGCGCCGTCGACAAAGGAGTGAGTATTCCCTTGAGTGTTTCCATACGCGCATTGGCGGATAAAGTCGTGTCTGAGAAATCCAGTTCGCCCGCTTACGGCATTGACGATAACGTGGGAACCATGCTCCTGGTGGGGGGCGACCACTACACGCCTGGGAGCCGCGCCGGACTCTCTCCAGACCAAAATGCAGTTTTGTCCATTCGCAAAGACGGAGTTTACGCACGTTTGATTGCCAATAACTATGTTCATGGCGACGTGGCGCTTCATTGTGATGGGACGAGCACTCAGCAGCCAGTCGGATTCTTCTCCGCGAGCGCCTGCGGCATTTTTGGCTACGATGCCATCTACCTCGAAACAAATGGAAGTACCAACGGCGGAACATTTCGGCTGGATTCGAGCCACGAGACAGTAAAGATCTATGCGGGAAGTACTGCTCTTCTGGAGACGCTCTAGGAGCACGTCCGAGTAAGGCAGCGAGTTTGGCGAAAACGGGTTGAGGGGCGGCTTGGAAGCTGGCAGTCTATAGGTATGGCGAAAGTCTACCGTCCGTATTTTCCCGGGCAGGATTTTCTTCTTCCCCCGAGTTTGCGCGAGTTGCTTCCCGAGAGCCACTTGGCGTATTTCGTCTCCTATACGACCTCCGGCACACATGGGCGACGCGAGCGGCGGAGTCGGGTATTGACCTTGTGACGCTGGCGGCGCTTCTAGGCCATTCCAAGATTCAGATGGTCCTGCGGTATGCCCACCCCACCCAAGAGCATCAGGCGCAGTCGAGTAGGGTGAAGGCGCTGAACGGGCTTCGATGATGCCGTTGTTTCCATCACCCTCTCTAAAATTCCGTACGGCGGGTTTTCCCCAGTACGGCTTCAAGGCTGACATTTCAGAGAGCGCCCTCCCATCGACCATCTGGTTTGCATCTCCCCTTCGCGCCGTCCGAGACCTGAGGCCTGTTCTCCAGCCCTGTGTCTGGCAGGTAGCCTCCTCTCGACGCCGTCATTAGGACTTTCGTCCTACCCCAGTGGCCCTCGCTTCGGACACGCAACCTAAGTTAGCAACAGCAATCGTGCCCGCCAATTCTTCATAAGCCTCAGAGAAACAATAGTTTATGCGTGCGTTGCGCCGCTTTTTTACCGATTAGACTCGGATCGTGTTGGGCTTAGGCGACTAGCTACAAAAATCTCTCGTAAGGCGTTTGATTATATGTATTTGCGGTGAGCGGTACCTGAACCCCATCCCTATGCAGACTGTGTGGCAGGATTCTGAAGGCTTTGGAGATGTTTGGCATTATGTATCTTCCAGTGGTCCGGCAGCCACGTGTGTAGTTGGCTGATGGTAAGCGTAGGAAGATTGACCAGCAGTTGGGTGAGATAGAGTTGCGGATCGATGTCATGCCGGCGGCAAGTGCTGGTCAGGCTGGACAAGATGGCAGCCGTTCTTCCTCCGCGCGGGTTGCCCACGAAGAGCGAGTTCTTGCGATTCAACACCACGCGCTTCATTTCGCGTTCACTCACGTTGTTGTCGATCGGCACGGCGCCATCCCTGCAGAAGACATTCAGCTCCTGCCACTGGCCCAGCGCATAGTTGATCGCCTCAGCCATCGGATGCCTGGGCAGCAACTGTTCTTTCCACCTCGGTGGTCACCTTAAAAGCGGCCATACGTGGTCACTTCAAAACCGGCCATAGGGATTGGCCTGAGACGTGATAGTTTTACCGTGCCGCAGGGTGTTTAGGCAAGGCGCGGTAGCTGTCGCCGGAGTGGGTTCTGATGTTCAAGGCATCTGGATGCGTGGTATGGTGGTAGTCGCTCCGCCGGGGTCGCGCCCAGCGGAGTGATCCAGAGCCGAGGACACGGGGATGGCTCCGAAGGAATCGGTGATCGAGACCCTCTGCGGTTGGCCCGATGGGCTGGCTGGCAGAGGGTTTCGTCGTTGTTGCGAGATTCTTTTGGTGAGGCTTCGTCGTGGGAGGCTTCTGGATCCCGAGTCGCGACGCCGCCGGGCGTTCTTTGCCCGGCATCCTTATCGCTTTGGCTTTTGCTTTTGTCATTGGGCATCTCCCGTGCTGCCGATTTTGGTGCGCCAACTGCGCGGGCCGCACTTGAGCACGTGTCCGTGATGCAGCAGGCGGTCCAGCATGGCGGTAACGGCGGCGCTGTCGCCCAGCAGTTTGCCCCAGTCGTCTACTGGTCTGTTGCTGGTTATCAGTGTGCTCGCCCGTTCATAACGGCGCATGACGATCTCCAGCAGTTCTTCGGCGGCGGTCAGCGGCAGCTTGCGCATCCCCAGATCGTCGATGATCAGCAGGGGCACCGTGGACAGCAGTTCCATGTGCTCCTTGCGCTTGCCATCGAGCGTGGCGTCGGCCAGTTCTTCCAGCAGAGAGTGGGCTTCGCGATAGAGCACGCGATAGTTCTGTTGGATGATGGCGTGCCCGATGGCCTGCGCACAGTGGCTCTTGCCGCTCCCAGGTGGGCCAAGAAAAAGGGCGTCTTCGCGCCTTCCGATCCAGCCCGCCGTGGCCAGATCAAAGACCAGCTTGCGATTCATCTTGGGGTTGAACTGGAAGTCGAAGTTGTCCAGGCGCTTGTCGGTATCGCGGAACTGCGCCTGTTTATGGCGTCTCTCCAGGAGCCGTTTACTGCGACATTCCAGTTCGTCTGAGACCAACGTAGAGAGCAGGTCGATGTGCGCCATGTTTTCCGCTTGTGCCTGCAACAGACGCGTTTCCAGTACTGCTGTCATGCCGCCCAGCCGCAGTTGTTGCAGGGAGCGATTCAGTTCGATCAGGTTCATGATTTGGATTCCTCGAAGTCGATGCGTTGTTGGATGACATCGCGATATTCGGTGAGATTGCGGATCAGAGGATCGATCTGCCGCAGGCTCAGAGGTGCTTGCGGACTGCGCTCCAGATAGCGGCGCACGAAGCGATACTCGGGGACACGCAGTTCCAGGGCCGCCGCGCAGGCATCGTCTGAAGCCGCGCTGCCATATTGCTTGACCAGTTGGAGAACGCCCTGGATGCGCCGCGTTCCAAGTTCTCCCTGGCGAGCATGGATGGCGTCGCAGACCGCGCCGATGTTGGCTCCGGCCTTGTGTGCTCGTGCCAGCAGTTGCAGCAACTGGGGCGGTGTGCGGCGCGGGCGATCCTCATCACGGATGCGATGACCGCCGCGCTTGCCGCTCAGATGTTCGCGCAGCAACTCACCGCTGCGTGGATCAAGCAGGCGCACGAACATCGCGTCCCACTGCACATTCACTTGACGGCCAACCCAGCCCGGAGGCGCTCCGTAGTAAGCGGCTTCCACTTCGACGCAGCCATCCAGATGAACCGTGCGCACGCCGTACTGGTAATAGCGGAACGGCTCCAGCGGCAGGACTTGCAGAAACAGCTTCTCTTCGGCGAACATCGCCGCCACCTGCCGCTTGGTGCGGCCGTGGATGCGCTTGTCGGCCCATTTGTCTTCCCAGTGATCCAGATACGCTTGCGCCTCTTCCAGGCTCTCGAACTTCTTGCCCTTCAGCGGCATCATCTGCGCATGGTTGACGCCACTCTCGACTTTTCCTTTTCGGTCGGGATCTCGCACTTTGCACGGCAGCGCGGTCACACCGTAGTGCGCCAGAACGTCGCGATACAAGGGATTCAAGCTCGGATCGTAGATGTCGGGGGACAGAACGCCTTCGCGCAAGTTGTCCAGCACCGCGATCCGTGGCGACCCGCCCAGCCGACGAAAAGCTTTTTCGTGCAACTCTGCCCAGATCCGCGAACTCGACTTGAACGTCAGCAACCGAACCGACTTGCGGCTGCATCCCAGCGTCATGACGAATAACCGCGTGCGCCGATACTTGCCTGTGTCGGGATCGCGCACCATCGGCCCGGTGCCGTAATCAACCTGGCACTCCTCGCCCAGACGCGTCTCTATGATCACGCGTGCCTCCGGCGATGAGACTCCATGCAGCGTGCGTACGAAGCGCTTCACGCTCTGATAGCCGCCCGCGAAGCCGTGCCGGTCAACCAGATCCTGCCAGATACCCATCGCGTTGCGACCCCGCGACAACTCCAGCAAGATCGTCTCGCGATACACTTCGCTGGCACTTGCCGTTTGCTTGCGATCCATCTCTGGCGGTGCCGCCGGTAGCAAAAAGCCGGTGGTCACCTCAATGGCCGGTTTTGAATGGTCGTCTGGACTTGAAACGCCAGAGCCGGTGGTCACTTCTATGCCCGGTTTTGCTGGTTTGCCACCCCAGCCTGGCGTACGCAGTGCCACTCCGGCTGACCGCAAATAACCGCCAGCCGTCTCGCGGCGCACACCCGTCGCCTGCTCTATCCGCCGAAGCGACCAACCAAGCCGCCCCAGCGCAATCACCTGTTCCTGCTTCGTTTTATCCAAGACATTTCCCATGCCAACCGAGGCTATATTCCTCAGCCGGAGTTCATGTCTCAGGTCATTCTCTATGGCCGGTTTTCAGCTGACCCTCTATGGCCGGATTTGGGTGACCCCCAAGGCCAATGCGAACGGCGTACCCGCAAGGCAATCGACCTGCTGTCGCCGCTGCCCACCATGACGTGCGATTACGTGACTCATGGCGGCAAGCGCCTTTTCGTCATTGAGGTTCAGAGATCGGCCGCAGCGGTCTCGCTTGGTGGCAAGAGCTATGTCAGGACTGGCCAAAGTACCGTCCTGACGCAAGCCGCCCCAGGCAAGGCGATCTGGAACGCCGGCATTGACCGTCTCTCGACAATGATGTGGTACCAAAACGCTCTGGAGAGCTTGGCTCATGTTGGCTATTTATGCCCAACGCATCGAAAGGGTAAAATGGCCGATTTCACTCTTGTGGGCTGTCGTCGTCCCCTTCGGTCATGAGCGGCGCAAGAAATATTCATTATGGTAGTGCGCCGCCAGAGCTTCGATATCGAAGTTGCCGATCAGATTGACGTCGCGTCAAGCGACGGGTGGAGGAATACCAGAAGCTTGTGAGCTAGAAATCCTTGGTGTAGAAGTATTTCAAAATATCCACGCACCGACCAATGAGGACATATCGAATGAGAAAGTGGGCCTTTGCTTGTTATGGCTTTTTGATGCTTTCATCTTGATGCCGCTTTGCTCTGTAGTTCTCCAGATCTTCATGGATGGAACCCGATCATGCACAGAGACAAGTGCGTCCTTGGTTTCCGTGTACGCCTCCTCTTCCGATCAACTCCATCTTTTCATCCAACGGTGCTATCAGCCGCGCTCAGATTCTATGTCTGGATGATAGAATCCAACTCATCTTTAAAACCAATATGCCTGCCGTACACATTGGTGAAGAGACACGCACGCTCCAGACTCACAGCTAAACAGGCGTCTTGTAGAATGGCCTGAATAGTCAACAAATTGTTCTCATAACCCGGGCATCGAGTCGTTCTGCTTGGCGCTCGAGCCTATGGAGAAGCTTATGCCGATTTTAAAAAGAGATTGCGATTACTGCCCGCCTTGCCACCTCAAGCCTCTGGTCTCCGGTGGCCTTCGAGATTGGGAGATGCATCCGTCATGGATTGCCGGAATGGAAGCTTTGAATGCCTATGGCGACTGGGTGAGCTCGTTTGTATTGCCCATCGCGTTCCAGTGGATTGAGGAGCACAAGCCAGAGGTTTACGCTTCCGTGCCCGAGGAACTGAAGGACGACGTCGGCGTGGTCATTGCTGCCGCCTTCAGGCTGATTAAGGAACTTCCCGCCTACCAAAGCGGGATGGAGAAGAGCGCGGGTTTCGAAGCAGACGTGGCCAGTGGAGCTCACGATACATCGAAGACCAATCCGGTATGGACAGGAATTGTAACAAAGGTCCGAGCCGACACGGAAAAGGCATTCGCTGAGCAAGCGTCGCTTCTGGGGGACGTAGAAGAGTAAGGCGGTCACGCGGACAGCGACCTGCAACCGTTGCTATCCATACGTCGGGTGTATCACAAGGCCAGAGATGCTGTAGACGGAAACCATGATCTTGGACAATCATGGACAGGGCATAGCTTCTCTGGTTTTGCGGTCGCTGCCGAGTCGGAACCCAATCAACAAAGCCGACCCTGGATGGAGAAAATGACTAGCTCTTGCAAACCGGGGTATCGATTTCAGCCTGGATGACGCAATTGCGTCCACAGCCCTTGGCCCGGTAGAGAGCTGTATCGACGGCTCGGATTACAGCATCGGCATCGTCATGGGACGGGAGAACCGAGGCCACGCCAAAGCTTGCGGTTACCTGCACCAATGTCTCGCCATCTCGAATGTGCGCCGATTGCACAGCCGCACGCAGTTGTTCGCCACGAATAAGCGCGCTTTCCATTCCGCAATTGGGCAGGATCAGTAGAAATTCTTCGCCACCGTACCGCCCCACACAGTCATAGGGACGCAGAGTACGCACAAAGATAGCGCCAATCTCTTTCAATACCAGGTCGCCTGTCACGTGGCCAAAGCTATCGTTGACCTTCTTGAAATGGTCAACGTCGGCCAGGATCACGCTCAGCGGCGTCTTATCGCGAAGTGAGCGGATCATCTCCTGGCCCAACCGCTCAACAATCACGCGGTGATTCCACAGGCCGGTCAAACCATCGTGTTCGGCGTGGTGCCGCATCCGGTTGCTGTCGCGCAGCAGTTCCATCTTTTCCTGCTCCAGCGCATCCTGGCGGCGCTGATCCTCGCGAATACTGTTATGCACAGCGTAAACAATGGCGGCGAGCAGGAGTGCTCCGGCCAGCGTGCGCACTGAGATCCCATTGCCATCGAGGAGAAAGAGGGGCAAGTCGATCTTGTCCGCGATGGACCAACCGGTGAATTGGCGACCTTGCTTGACCGCATAGCTGAATACGAGCAACATTTCGTCGAGGAATACCAGAATAGCTACCAGCCAGCGGGCCGAGTCGAATTGCTTGCGCCGGAAAAGCGCATAGCCCACCAGAACCAGAGGAAAAACTTGAAACAGGAATGAGTAGATCGTCAATACGGCATCGGAGGCTTGGGCTAGTCGGGTCCATTGCGGATTCCCACTCAGGGCAACCAGCACTCCATCCAGTATCTCGATAGCGGCGTAAATGCAGGCGAAGATCCGCGTCGTCCGGCAAATGGCGTGCTTCTCGTGGAGAGAAAGAAGCCAGAGAAGAAGAAACCAGAGCGATACATCCTGCATGGCGTTCAGCGGTTGTACAGCGCCCATGACCAGTGGGTAGGGCCAGCCCAGGTGGGCATTCAGGAGCAGCAGAACAGCCGGTTGAGCGATGGCGAAGCCTGACGTCCAGAACAAGACCCACCGGCTCGGAGATCGCAACCAGAGTAGAAAACTCAGGAAGGCAATCACCGCGCAGAGAAGATTGGCGCCAAAATGGAGTTGCCGGCTGCGCAGCCACTGAAATTCATACGCGGCATTCGCGGTGGCAATGGCTTCGGGGCTCCCGATCAAGGGGGCAGCTTCAAAACCGCCACGCTGACCGGAGTCGTCGGAGAGCAGGGGGGCCTTCCAAACGCGCACCGCCAGGACGCCTTGCTGCACTTGGCCAAGCTCAAAGGTCTGCATCGGCTGCGAACGGTACCAAACAGGGTGGGGAGGCAGCTTGCCATTTCGCCCGATCAGCGAGCCGTTCCAATAAATCTCGTACGCATCGCGGACATTCGGCACCGATAGCGAGAACTCCTGTGCAACGCCAGGCGCCGCGCTGAGCCTGATCGAACACCGGTACCAGGCCACACCTGTCAGTCGGGCATGCCCCTGTCTGCCCCACGACCGGTCCGCGCTGATCTGCTCCCAGTCCGAGCTGTCGAACGTGGGGCTTGCCCAGGCGGGATCGTCTCCGGGGTGAAATTGCCATGGACCGTTGAGAGTGAACGTTCCCTTGCCGAGCCCCTCGATAACCAGAGAGGCGGTCGCCGCAGCTTTCGCGCTTGCTTGCGTCGCGAGTACCGTATGGGCAGCGAAGGCAAGCAGAACTATGGCGACAGTGCGGTGCAAGGCAAAATAGCCTGAGGGCATACTGTTGAGCATACAAATTAAAACTCAATTTGGCGCAGAAAATTAAGTTTTCTCCCCACCCCTAAGTTACGCGAAAAAGTCACACTTTCCCGATCCAATCAGCAACTCTGTTTTGATTTGCGCCAATCGCCAACCCACGTCTTCCCGTCTCCGGCACCAACCAAACCTTCGGATTTGCGCACCCCGCTCGCGTGACCGGCTATGCAAAAGTACTTGGTATCCATTTGACTCAGGTTGGCCCAACCTGTAGAGTTCGGGGTCATGGAAGAGGATTATCCGCGAACACTTTTGGAGCTTGAGCGGCGTTTCAGTACCGAGCAGGCTTGCCGGGAGTACCTGTTCAGTCTCCGGTGGCCGGACGGATTCTGTTGCCCTCGATGTGAAGCGGGCAAGAGCTGGGCGCTGCAGTCGGGCCGTGTTCAGTGCGCTGGCTGCGCGTATCAGGTTTCGATGACTGCGGGCACGGTGTTTCAGGATACGCGAACGCCACTGACTGTGTGGTTTCGGGCGATGTGGTTGCTGATCAGCCAGAAGAACGGTGTGAGCGCGGTAGCGTTGCAGCGTGTGCTCGGCTGGGGTAGTTATCAGACGGCATGGACGTGTTTGCATAAACTACGCCGTGCTATGGTCCGCCCGGGCCGTGAGCGGTTGGCTGGGGTGGTCGAAGTCGACGAGAGCTATCTGGGCGGGGGCGAGCAGGGCGTGGACGGTCGCCATATCGCGGGCAAGTCGCTTATTGTAGCAGCAGTCGAGGAGGATGGCCGAGGGATTGGTCGTATCCGACTCCGACACATTCCGGACGCTTCTGCAGCGAGATTGATTCCCTTTATCGAGGACAGCATCGAATCCGGCAGCACCGTGCATACAGATGCCTGGTCGGGTTATGCGCCGCTGCGCAAGACCGCCTACCAACACCGTGTCAGCAATCAAAAGGGACATTCGGAGCGGCTGTCGAGTTACTGCCACGCGTCCATCAGGTCTTTTCGCTGCTGAAGCGCTGGTTGTTGGGAACGCACCAGGGATCGGTCACCGGGGAACATCTTCAGGATTACCTAAAC
>Ga0224531_1000847_pt1 | contig 14535 bp, 16 predicted proteins | sample CBST100metaG_FD_179876 | JGI IMG/M metagenome (GOLD analysis project Ga0224531, IMG submission 179876) | Peat soil microbial communities from Stordalen Mire, Sweden - C.B.S.T100 | ecosystem: Environmental > Terrestrial > Soil > Wetlands > Peat | place: Sweden: Norrbotten County, Stordalen Mire... | reverse complement strand
TTCAGTCGAGTGTGCGGGGGCAATGACCGTACGTAGAGCTTTCTCTTCCTCATCCGTGAGCCAACGAATGACCCCGTTCTCCTCGTGCTTTTGTCGCACCAATCGGGCCGGGTTGCTCGTGACCTTGCCGTTACGGAGCGCCTCCCGGAAGATGAGCGAGAACAAAGCCCGGTACCGGTTGCTGGTTGCCGGAGTTGTGGTGTTCCGGGTTAACCACTGGTCAATGTCCTCCGGCTTGATGCTGTCGGCAATGCGCTCATCAAAATCCGGCCTAATCTTTGCCAGCCGTCCGAGGATATTCCTCTGGTCCCGGTGGTGAGCCTCAGAGAAGACCTGGATGTCATCGCAGAGGGCACTAAACTTCACGCCCACTGCGCGGAGATTCTCAGGGAGTTTAAGGCCAACCCTCCGCTCTTCGGTGCGCTTTCTGAAAAGGTCAATGGCATCACTGTTGCGTCCGGCCTTCTCCCGCCTCAGCTTGCCGCCAGCGTCCCGGAACCGCATCCAGTACACGCCGCTTCCGGGTATCCGTTCCTATACTCCCCGAATCTTGACTTCTTCCTTCTTCGTGCTTGCCTTCGTTTGTGCCATAGGTCCCCCGTGGCACCAAGTATCACCGTCGTCAAACTGAAGTTTGATCGATGGATGGGATTTATCTTATAAGTCTTTTATTATCTATGGTGCCCGGAGGGGGACTTGAACCCCCACGACCTTGCGGTCTGCGGATTTTAAGTCCAATTTTCGAGGTTTTGCACCACATCGCAATGCGTCGCACTCGTACGAATAACATATTTGTATTCATAAACATAAAGTGCGATTCTTCTTTGCAGAGAATCGCACCCAAATGCAGAAAAGTGGGAAACGAACAGCCATCAAAACAGCCATCAGATTTGGCCGTTTTCTGCCCTGTTACCCACGCGCAACAAGGCGAATATCCAAGTCCATACCAACCGCTGCGGCATACCGGATCAGGGTTCTTATATTGGCGTTTTCCGGTTTGCGCTCGGTTCGGCTGAGCTGCGGAGCACTGGTCCCGATCTTCTCAGCGACCTCGGCCTGAGTCAGTCCTTTTTGCCGCCGCTGATTGGCCAACTCCAGGCCAATCTTCAATACCTGCGTTTCTTCTTCGAACGCCTTCTTGACTGCGGGCTTGCGAAGTTCCTTTTTTACGTAGCGATCCCAAGCTGTCGTCATTTGTTTCCTTCTCCTTTTCCGCGTCTGGTCCCGGCAGAGCGCTTCGAGCCTACACGAGCCTCGTGTTTTGCCATCCTCGCACTGCCAATACGCTTGTCTGCTTCCTCTACTGCCGGAGTGTTCTTCGTCAGGCCATGCAGCAGAATCGCTGTACGGTCGTCATCGAAGAAGTACAAAACCCGATAGCGCGTCTTTCCAAAGCGCAACCGAATTTCGCGAAGCCGTCCATCAATCTGCGAAGTATAGGGATAGTCGAGTGTAGGCCCTCCCACTTTCAGCAAATCGATGCGAGCAATGACTTTACCTCGAACATCCTCTGGAAGGGTGTCCAGCCATTTCATGACGGGCATTTTCCCGTCATCGTCTTGATAGAAATCAACATTCCAAGCCATCGCTGGACGTTTGCCCTCCCAAGCAGTTTATCAAATTTGATAAGTTTGCGCTACGTTGCGCCATGCTTTTTGCCCCTCCGGCATACAGAATGGGAACCGAACGCATAAGGAAGACGCTCAAGCCACAATCCGTTCCGGGTGATCTCCGTTTGCATACTTCCGCAGTTCAGCGACAGGAATCAAAACCCGACCTCCAATCTTTCTGAACGGGAGCCGCCGCGTTGCCACTAGGTAGTCAATCCCGCGCACACTGATAGAAAGAAGTTGTGCGGCCTCATCGCGGCTAACCAACAGTTTGGCGTGGGACGGGACTGTAACCCGTACCGGCGGTTTCTTGGATGTGTTGTCGAATGGTTGCATGGTGCGTTCCTCCAGAGAAGATTTCACTGCGTATGATTTCCAAAAATCACAAACCTATCCCCAACTCGATTCCGTGGCTCAACTCAGAATTCAGAGCCTTTGCAATGTCTTGAACAGGATGAGTACCGCCGATCTGAGGTTCAATGGCACTCTGGTGCGAAACATCGCGGGCGAGAACACCTGCGAGTTTGTCGGCGCTATTCGTAAAAATCTGCGCATCATTCTGCCCGCGCGAAATTGCGACATAGGCCATGCGGTTGTTGAGCAGGTCTTTCGCGCCGAGTTCGGTATCGACGTGTACAAGCACACGCTCGGCGGTCTGCCCCTGGCTGGAATAGCTCGTCATGGCGTAACCGTGGTCAATGTGAGGATGCAGCTCAGGATCAATGGCGACACCACGCCCGCCGTCCAGCTTGAGACTGATCTTTCCATCCGCGCCGAATCCCTCCACTGTTCCAAGCTCACGATTGGCAATCTTCTGCTCGTTATCTGGCGAGGTGAACTGGATTCGGTCGCCAACAGAAAAAGTCCTCTCCTGAGCGCGGTAGGCAATTACACCCATCTGTCGGCGTGGATCGTATGTCCGTTCGCTTCCGTCCGCACGCACTACCGTCAGAAGATTTGCTTGAGCATCAATACCAACAACGCGCGTGTACTCACCTTTGTTGATGCCGGTCTCCCGCGAACTGCGCGAGTAGCGCAGAATGTCGTCCACCTGATACTGCCGTGCCCAAGTGCGATCCGCGCCGGTCATCTCCTGACGCGGCACAAGCATTTTAACGGTGTGTTCCTCTCGGTTCACCAATCCGCGCGACTGCAATTCGCTGTGAATCCGCTGATTGATTTCCATCCGTGATCGATTGTCCGGCGAAACGACGAGCGTATTTTGCGGAGCTCGCGCGTATTCTTTTGCAATCGCCGCTATACGTTCATCACGCCCTGTGTATTCATGCACTCGCCCCTGGTCATCGAGATTGGCAACCGCCTGCATGACCTCTCCGCGTGCGAACTGCTCTACGACCTGTTTCAACTCGGGATCACGCTGACGCACAATCTCATCGAGCTTTGCCGTCTTCATCCCTGCTTCTTTAAGCTGAGCAAAGGGCCGACCCGCCTCGACAGACTCATGCTGTCTTGTATCGCCAACCAGTAGCACACGGTCATTGGCATGGAGCCGCTGAATAAATTCGTGCATCTGGCGCGTAGAAGCAAGCGAAGACTCATCGAGAACCTAGAATCGCTTTTCGCCTGTGTCTGGCCTTGAGCCATATGCAAGGTGCTGTTGCATGGTAGTTGTCTCGATTCCCGCTTCGGCGAGTTTCTGAGAGGCGCGTGAGGTCGGCGCAAAACCCTCCACACGGTATCCGGCGCTCTTTGCTCCCTCACGGATCACCGAAAGTGTGGTCGTTTTGCCTGTTCCTGCGAACCCTTCCAAACCGACAATCTTTTCTCGCGCAAGAAAAATCTCATCGACGGCTCGAAGCTGTGAAGCGTTCAACTCCGGGTGCCGGTCCTCCGTCCAGATGCGCACCTGCGGCGAAACCAGCATAAAATCGCCGCGATTGCCCTGCTGCATCCCTGCAATGATTGATTTTTCCATACGTATCATCTCGGCAGTTGTGTATTGCGAAGCGGCGCGTCCCTCTTTTAGGCCAATGGCGCAGAATTCCCCACTCTCGACGCGTCGAGATAACTCCTGGCGCGCTTCGCCATAGGTGAGTTTTCCCATGCCACGATCCAGCATCGATTGCAGGATTGCTCGCTCATCCTGAACCGCCGAATGCTCGAAGACGTGGTTCCGTGCATAAGTGGCAGACAGTTGCGCTGTCTTTTCTTGCCGTGGCTCGAACTGGTGAGCATGTTCCCGCGCCTGCGCTACCACGCGGTCAGCCTGATTACCAAACTGCGCGGCCAGTTCACGGTGACGTTGCAAGACCACTTCCTGCGATTGAATCTCTTTCTTGTCGCGTGTGCGGTGTGCGGCGACCTGTGCCGCTCCCGCTCCCTCGCGGCCAATCTCCTGCAGGTGTTCTTTGATCTGCTCCCGCCGTGGACTCGACGCATCTAGATATTCCTGCGTGTATCCCTTAATCTCAGGCTGGCCATGCTTGCCGATTTCAATTTCGTATCCGAGCTTTTGCAGATGCAATGCCAACTCTGAACGATAGACACTGGTGACATACTGCTGCGATTGAAAGAGACTGCGTTCCTGAAGTGCATGAGATTGGCCATTCTCGCCAATCGTCATATTGAAGACCACGGCATGAGTATGAAGCTGCGGCGCTGCATAGCCATCTACAGGCCGCGCTGTGTCGTGCTCGAACGTCGCTGCAATAAACTTGCATGTGTTCTCCGGTGCATGGATATTGCCGATGCGAGCTTGTGTATACCGCTCCAGTTCGCCGAGCGCCACGCGCACACTCTCACGATGCGCCTCCCGCACGCGAATATCACCACCCACAAGCGCGGTCAGCGAAACAGACTTCGGCGCAGAAAAGGTAGCATCCCATCCTGCCCGGTGCTCAACGCTCGTTACCTGCTTGCCGTATTCGTTCTCGTAAGTCCTCGCGGGCTGATGTTTGACGAGTTGCGCTCCGTTCTCAGGATGTTGGCCATCGCTCAGGTTTGCAAAGTGTTCTGCATGAACAGCACCGTGGAGATTCCACTCTTCGGCAAGCCCACCACGCCATTCGCTGTATGCCTGTCGATCTTGGCTCCAGTAATTCTGCTGCTCGGAGGCGAACTCGCGTGCGTGGTAGGTCTGTGCCTGTTTTGCGGAAAGAGCTTGTGAGATCGTCAGCATCGCAAAGACTCCTATGTGAGAGTCGCAGCATTTCACAAATGCCGTGCTGTTTAGCGTAACTCAGAATTGGCGCAAATAGTCGCATTATGACGAAAATATTTTTCATTGATATTGCGTTTCGACCGCTTGTTTATTGATGTTTAGAGTATATGCCTGTCGATTATGCATGTAATTCTCTTCTGATTCATGGATGTATTACAAGGCCAATTGCTGTGCGATTCAATCCGTAATATCGCACTCAATGCAAGCCGGATTACTCGTCTCATCAAGTAACTAATCGCTGCCGATGAACACCTTTTGCCGTTGTCGTTGCAGGCTGACAAATGATTCGCTTTGAGCGGAAGTAAGGTTGGGATCAGACAGGGCAAAACCAACGCGGAAGCTGTCAACGATGACGACCGTATAGCGATGAACTTGGAGAAAGGGAAACCAGATGGATGAGAGGTCCTTCCGTGTTGCTTTCATCCATGCGAAAGAAGCATCGCAAGCATTTGTTTGCTTGAATGAATCACGGGCATCGCGTAGGTATTCGGCTCAGTCAATCCACTGCGATTCATCCCAGGCAATCGGCTCTTGTGGTGCACCGTTCACTTTCCGCGCTCCGGGAAATATGGACTGGCCTTGTGTAGGGTTCTTCGGTTCGGCTTGAGAGGGCGACTCCAAAGAATGTTCTGTACGAGAATCAGCAAGCAGAATATTCGCTGGACTGGAGAGTGATTGACTCTGCAAAGCGGGTGGGATCGCAACCTTTTCCAAAGTCAGTTTACCGACACTTCTGCTGGTCCAATCGGCCAGCTTAGAGCGGACCTTTCCCAACCATTCCCGAGGCGTGATAGGGCGGCTGATTCCATGTCGATTCGGAGACACATCTCGCCAGTCATCCGAGAATGAATCCTCCGCGATTACTTCGCACCAAAGGTGCTTCCATTCCTGCCACAACTCCGCCCTCGTCGTGAAGGCGATAAATCCCACAAGCGCCAGCGCGAAGGTGCAGCCTTCAAGCACTGGGAGAGCAATGAAACTCGAGTAAGAACGGTCATGATAAATGTTCATCCCCAGAGCATCTTTCAGTTCGCCGGAATAGACCAAGTCGGGGGCGGATTTCCCCAGACCAATCCAGCCGCTTTTGATTGCCACAGTGGAGAGATGAAGGGACAGGTTTCCAGCCTTTCCGGTGGTCACATCTGAAGGGATTGCTGGCAGGCTCTTGCGTCCATGGGCTGTCTTCATCAGCCACCGGATTTCGGTTGCCGATCCTGCCTTTTCCGCTGCCTTGCTGCACTGCCAATAGTCGAGCAAATAATAACTTTGAAGCGGCTCGATCTCCCATACAAACCATGCTGCAAATGCCAGCATCGGCACACCGAAGAGCACGGCCAGAAGCGCCGCAGTTCGCCACGGAAATGCACGGCGAATCCGCTGCAATCTCATGGCTATTTCTCCCCTGATTCGGGTGCCGTATGGCGGCGCTTTCGGACCAGCAATTCTTCGGCTTTCTGGTCCTTGATCGCGTCGGCATACGTGCTGATTCTGCGCAAGGTTTCGTCGCTCAATGGACCCTTGGAAGCAACCGCGAATAGGTTGACGATCAGGCTGCGCAAAGCCAGCACTTCCGCCAGCAGAACCGTGTCCGTTGTCTTCTCTGCACCTGTGGTACGAGCCTGGGCAAGCGCTGCCTCGCGGAGCCACTCGGCCACCTTCTTCCCGGCGCTGGAGGCCGCATATTCGACCTCGGCAAACTCAGCGTCGGTAAGGCGCGTCGCAATAGACTTGGTGCGATTGCTTTCGCTCGTCGGCACAGCAGAAGCCGAAGACGGAGCGGCGACGGGCGTTTTGCCATTGGCGGAGGTCATCGGCGGATACCTCAGTAGAGGCATTGTAGCGCCGTTCCCGTGGTTGCGCCATTCGGGTAGAATACGATAAACCCTTACGAGAGAATGTGTTTACGTGCAGAGCGCATTAGAACCATTCATCCTATTGCCGTGTTTACGGCTGTAAACGCAAAACGCTAACCGATTGAATATGCGAACGTTAACAAAAGCGCTCAATAGGTATACTTGCAGCAACCCCACTGGGGATGACGTGTCAACGTCCATCCGCTGCATAAGCAGCGCCGGTCTTGGGACGCTCGTTCTGACACGGAACTCCGGCCCTGACGATTAATCTGCTCCACGCACCGGTTTAAAGGCAGAGCTTACGGAACAGCTGGTCATCATCGCCGGCGTCGGCATTGGCGGGCACGATGGAGGCCAGTCGGTCCTCTACATCCAGCTTGAACGCCGCGGCTATCTTCGCCACGTGGATGCCGAACGTCCCCCGCAACTCCCCGAGTGCGCTTCCGAAGGTCCAGCTATGAAAGCCCCAGCCGTTGGCGTGGTGGATGCCGTCACGTCCGTCAGTCCCCACTCGCTCAAGGAATTTCCGGCAAGCCGCCCGCATTGCCCGCAAACTCGCGGCCAGTTCGGACCCGCTGTCCAGCTTGCCCAACTCATCGCTGAGACGGTGCCGAATTTCGATCACCGATTGGACACAATGAGAGGCGACTTCCATCTCCTCTGGGGCGTAGAGAACGCGGCGATCTTCCAGCAAGGCGATTATGCGCCGGGCCGCTGCGATCTCCATCTCGGCAGGCTGCCAAGATGCCCCGCCAAATGGGGTTGAGATGCCAGTCAGACGGTTAGCGATCTCCGAGAACTTCATGGGTTTTCCTTTCCCTCGGCACCATTGGCTCTACCAGAGTTGCCAAAGATACCTAGTCACCAGCGAAAAGGCGACGATGAACGCCGTCATCGATAGACTACCTGCCCAAGTCGCTACCATGTAGAAAATGCTCCTCGCTTTGAGCTGTCTATTGAACCGTGGGGACATCTGAGCATGCATTATCTCTTCGGCCTGCGTCACGGTTGCGTCATTTACCTCTGGCGTCGTCTCATGAACGAGTGGTAGCGATTCCGCGATGATCTTTTGCAAAAGCTGAGAATCAGCGATGGCCGCATCTATCCTTGCGACCAGTGCTGCGAAAAAATTGTGGAGAACAGCGAGAATCAGGGATGCGCCGAGAGCGAAGGCGATGAGTAGAAGATGATGAACGAGTATTTGAGCCCATCCAGCATGAATGTCGTACTTGTTCGCAATTGCCAAGATGAGCGAAGCTAAGACGGCGGTCGAACCAGCACTGAGCGCAGCGATTTTTTCAAAGAATCCTGCGCTAACTTCCACGCTCCTGCGCTTTTGCTGTTCGGCTTCGTTGAATGGCTCCTTGATCTTCTCTAGAAACCGATTCATCTGCTCTCGTGAGAGCGGGGCTTCATCGCTCATGGCATCCTCATTCAATTTTCTCCAGACCTGCTGTCAGTGCATGATATGCTGGCTTTCTTGATTTACTTCACGGTTGACAGCCAGTAGCCTCCAACGTCCTAACCCGATCCATGCCGTCTTCCATAAAGCTCTTTTCTAACGATCCGATCTCTGTACTAATTCTGGCAACTGCATCGACGCTCATGCTGTTGAGTGCGCCCTGAAGTGACAAGGTGTAAAATTCATTGCTCAATTCAGACAAGAACATCCCGATGCTGAGTTCTCCGTAAGCGCTTCGATGCTGTCGCTCAAGACGAATTCTTGTTCGCATATTGGAAATTTGCAGAAGGCCGACGCTTTGATCGCCCTCGATAAGTTTTCCTGCCTGATAGCTGACATTCCCACTCCCAGGATCAACCTTTTGCAAGTCCGCTTCCCAGGTATCGAGGTGCACTTGCAACTTGTCGAGTTGCCTTCCGTACTCAGCGTTACTCAGTTGTGGCGAAGTACGAAATGGTGTCTGAGCGTTAGCAATTGTAACCGTGGCTGCAATAGTGAAAATCGCGATCAAAGCACCCCAGTGAAGCCGCATTTGCCACCTGCCTTTCTCAATCAGCATGAGTTCTATTAAACTTTTGCCAAAATGTGAGCCCATACTTGCTGCGTTTCTTGCACTCCTCCAAACGGCCACCGAATGGTTTAGGACGGGGGGAACGTCATAGCCACCAACTCCGCTTCTTGGATGATACTTTTGTATCCATGCATCCTCTCACCTCATATCAATACGTACACCGGGACGGCGTTCTGTCTCGGTTCAAACTCAAGAACCTGATGCCACGACCCCACGTGCTGCCGCAATTCGGTTATCGACAATGCGCAAAAGGTGATTGGCAAGCATGATGATCTCAAGTGCCTCTACAGGATCGTCGAGATTTACGTCACGGTGCGATTGAGGGTTCTTGTATGAGCCAATGGCCCCGGCAAAGAGCGCTGACCGCGCCTCTTGCTCGCCCTTTTCACTCGTATGGTCTGCCAAGGGGCCACTCTTCGGCTTGAACGCTTCTCGCATGAGTGATACTCCGACCAGATCAGAGGGCAAGCTAGACGCCTCGCGGACAGCCACCTCCACCGCTTTCATAGCCAGCAAGACTGCAATATCAAATTTGCCGCGCATGAACTCTATCCATACATCCGTAGCAATCCGAGGATGCAGGGCTTCTTTCTGAAGCATCCGCGAAGTGGCAAACCTACGAAACTCGGTTTCATCCGCGAACTTTCCAGCCCTGCGACTCAGGACATAGGCGGGCGTTCCAGCGGCATTCGGAAACACAACAAGCAAACCTTGTGCAACGAGCCATGACCACGCTTCAGCCAAGGCAAGATTGATCTCGTTCTTTCGGGCTGTGGGATAGAAAGACGCTTGGCCTGGCAAAAGATTGTACGGCCAGAGTTCAAGAATAAAATTGCTGAGGATGAATGGTGCTCGGTTTGCCTCCTTCCTCAGTAAGAAGAGAATTTTCGCACCAAGTTCTTCTGGCTCCATCGCCAGCAGAACATCCGGGTCCGGCACAGCTTGAGGTAATCCGATCATCGCATTGCTCCATCATCTTCCGGACTGGTTCTACTTGGGACTTTCAGCGAATCCGGCTCCTACCCATCCGATCACGCGAACCGCGCCCCACAGGATAAAGAATCCGAGCACGGGCAGAATCGCAATCAGCACATAGGACCATGCACTAGGCGCTTGGGTGGGATAAAGCGTGTCGCCGTCCTCAGTCTCTATAGATCTGACGCCTAGATTCCGTGCCCAGTAGATATGTTTGATCCCCTGTTTGTTTACCTCAGAGGGTGGTTCGGCAAAACCGCTTTCACTCTTAGGGTTGTGGGGACCGTTAATAGGCTCAACTTCATCCCAATCGACCATTATAGGTGTCCCGGTTTTCGGATCAATGCTAGGTTTTCCGGTTTTAGCGTCCTTGAGCGGCGCGAAGCGTCTATCCCGTTCTTGCCTCACAACCTCAGAATTTACCAACTGCTCGAACCGTTTGTGGTCCGCTCTCTGGTGCAGGTTGGATTGCAGTTGGGCATAGGAGAGCACTCCGCAGACAATTGCTCCCGCTGCTCCCAGGAGCAGAGCCAGTCGCCGCGTTCCTTCCTTGAGATTCATTGCATTTCCCCCACTCAGGACACGGCGTATCTTACCGCTGACCGCCTGTCTGATAACAAGTGAACGAGTTGTCATTAAGGAATGAGACTTCATTCCGAGTGCAGCGCCAACTCACGGCTTTATACTCTGCTTGAACCTTTCGACCGTAGAACGTGACTTTCATGCTATGATCCGGCCCATCGTCGCAGGTAACAGATGACATGGCATAGCCTATTGGTTTCCCTGATTGCGCCGCGCCTTCCGCGTTCAGAGGCGCAGACCAGCATTCTTTGCTTTCCCCCACAAGCCAACTGCTCCCGGCTGTAATCACAGTATCCTCACGATGAGAAATCCAGCCCATCGTGTCGAGCCATTCATATCCACCGTAGATCGCATATCCGACAAAAAAGAGGAGGATTAGGCAGCCCCAACCTGTCGCTGTTTCTTTGAGGTCACTGTCGTTCCAGTTCCACCCTGGCATCTTTCCTTTGGCGTCACTTCCAGCCCTTTGCTCAGAACTGTCTTGCCTTGCGTCTCTCTCTTCCAGCGTCATCTCTTCAAGTGCCAGAGCGTGACTCAACATCTTTTCCCGTCTCGATGTTGGCTCCCTCTTTTGCCTTTGACTAAGCTCGTCTTGTGCTGCCCCGATAGCTTCAAGAGTGTAATCCTGTGAATGCACGTGCAAGATGAGGTAAAGCTCCTCATCCGTCTTGGCTCGCATCGTTTCTCTCAGGGCTACAGATGAAGGCTGCATGGTGGTTCACTCCTGACACCGATTATTATCTGCTCGATTTTCATTACTCCAGGTTTTGCTCCTAAGACTTTTCCTGGCGGACCTCATTTCTGCTTGTCTTGGTCTGATGGTGGCGTTGGTTGGGCGCTGCTCATTGCAGCCCATTATGACAGCCGCACCAAGAATTGACGGTCCCGTAAGCCTGATTACGCTATCCATGGCTGCACTTTCTTCCGTCGTTTAGGAAACTCCTGTCGATTAGGCGTTCGGCTCATTCTGCGCTTCCATCAAAGAGAAAAATGCGGCAAGGTGTTGCCGACCATGATCGAGAAAAGATAGGTCTCAGGGGCCTAAGTTCTCGAAGGCTCTTAAGCGTTTTAAGTTCTTTTAGCGATTTGAGTGGCTCCAATTGGGGAAGCGAGACGACACTTTTTACTCCACAAGCCGCGTCACCTTCGTGATCTCGTGCAATTCCTTTGATAAACCAACCAAGATGTTTCCCATTAAATCCATAAATGTCGAAGCCTTCATGACCGCTGTCCGGATAAAGATATGCAACTGGCTTTCCAGACCAAAGATAGATCGTCTGATCCTCTGCAATATAAGCTGCGGCATTCCCTTTCGCATCGAATAGCGTGATTTCGTCTTGGGCTTGCAAAGGCCATGGCAAGAAAAAGGCAAAAGTCAAGATTGCCAGAGGAAAAAGAGCAATACCGTGCCCCTTTGTGGAGAAGCTACACATGCGCATAACGCCACCCCCAACAGTTCATCTCAGATCATTCTCAATAATCAAACGTGTAGTTCAGTGTACAACAATGTGACTCATCGGCTGTGTACGCATCGACTGCAAAGCTCGATATTGGAGCGAGTGACCGTCGATATTCGCATCCGATTTGGCCGTACTGTCCGTCGCCTCCGCGAGGAACAGGAGATTAATCAGGAAGAGGCGGCAGACCGTTGTGGATTACACAGAACATACTACAGCGGTATCGAACGCGGCGTACGTAATGTATCCCTCGTGAACATCGAAAAGGTTGCAAAAGGGTTGAAAACAAGCCTGCCCGATCTGTTTCGCCGCGTCTGACCATCTCGCTCACTCAATCGATGCTGCCGGTGCAGTCATTCTTCGGAATTTCCGGTGTGCATTGCACCCTCATGCTTTGCCAAGTTTCACTTGTGCCCGCGCGCCATACCACGAATTCATCGTTTCGTTCACCATGCCCAATCAGCCAAAGATTCGTTATTTCTTCCGGAAGTTTAGGCAGGATCGACGGTGGCTCGAAGCTGGTAAGGGCAGTCCAAGCCAACCCGTTGCCTCCATCAATGTAGACAACGAGGTGACGCTCGGCGGTTTGCGCTGCGCCCAATTTGCGACGATTGTCTTTTTTCAAAGTTTCCCTTTCTCCAGCTTCAATCGCAAGACTCGGGCCAACAGCACCGCCCCCACCTGGGCCTGCAATATGTATGGTTGGGTTGCCGTCTGAAGAGATGACTCCGCCGCCGGTGATTTCAAGATGACAACAGGCTTTCTGCACCGTAGAAGAACTGCTCACGCAAAAGAATCTATCAATCCCTTCCTTCTCCAATTCAGCAAGGTAGGAGTCGGCATCTGTTCTGATCCTTCGGATAGATGATCCGTTGGTCGCGAAGATAATCCAACTCTTTTTGCAGACTTTTGCCTGTATGGTCGAGCCGCCCGCTCTTTTGCTGTGGATTGCGCCAACGGTCTTCATTAAGGTTTCGTCCATTGCAGCGGTGACCTCCACGGCAGCCCTGCTTCCATCTCCGTAATGCAAATCGAAATCGTATTCCCCGTGGGATTGGGTCTGCCTGTACTCCAAAGACGCCCCCGATAGAATCGCCTCAAGGACACGCTTCGCAGTTTTCTCTGAATAGTTCATAGGGCAATCGTCCTTTCATTTGGAGAACAGCCTCTCGGGTTGCTCTCGCCTGCTTATTACGGTATAAACGATCAGGAGTTATGGCAACACATGAAAACCCATAACCATAACGGAGCCATAACGCATCTGGCGATGCCGGAAAGGCAGATTCCGGTGCTGATCGGGGCGAACGAGAAACAAGCCGAGGGATTTGTGCCGTCAAGCACATGGAGCAGCAAGCGCCATACGAATGTTCGGCGCTTGTTGCCGTCTTTCGTTGATGGATTGCGTAGACCGGGCAAACGCCGGGAAATCGAGAATGAATACGGCAAAATAAGCGCAGAGGAATGGAATCGGCTACGCGAGTTGCTCAGATTGATAGATCGCATCAACGCGGGGGACTGGTCACCAATAATGACCCCAGATGTAACAGAGGTATTGGGCAAGGCATTGGAGCATGTGCCAGCACTTCTCGATAGGCTCAGCCCAGCGGGATGGTTCATGGAAGATGCGCAGAACGATGGTGAAATCAGAATCAAGTCGGCTTCGGGTGACGTACATGGTCAAATTACTTTCAATGTCAAGCCAACAGTTCCCAATAAGCCATTGATGCAGGCTGCTACCAGCGACAAATCACGACACAATACTCCCTCGGTCATGTTTGACTCTGCGAGCCGCAACGACGAGACCGTCATGCAGTGGAGTGGAACAATTAGCGGAGAATGGAAAACCGTAGCGTTCGCACTCTCCGAAGCCTTCACAGAAGGGTTAAGCAAGACGCGGTTTGTCGTTTGGTGGCACAAGGCTGCTGAAAAATTCGTTCCCGGCCTCTTCTGCCCAGACATTGTGACTGCCTTGTATGCGCTGGCAATGTGGAGCACAGGTACTGCTGGCGGTTGGGCAATCTGCCAGAAATGCCACAAGGACTTTGCGCGTAAACGGGCGAAACAGCTTTATTGTTCGCCTCAGTGCCAAACTGCGGCTGCGATGAGCCGCATGCGGCTAAAACGCAGGGAAGAAAGCTCATCGAATTCAGGAACAGCCGCGAATGAAACAAGGCAGAACAGAACAGCCCGGCATTGAATGCCAGACGACGCCAAGAAAGTCAACCTGATTGTAGATGGAGCCGATTAAATCCTTGGCCGATACATGGCTGTTATATCGGACTATATGGTATGCTTAATCCGACTTAACAGCCATTGGAGGTTTTCAATGCGCGGCGTATACGAAAACCCGGCGGATAGCGGCATTTGGTGGATTCACTATTACGCGGATGGAAAGCGGCACCGCGAAAAGGTGGGACGTAAATCAGATGCAATCAAGCTGTACCAGTCACGCAAGGCTGATGCCGTAGCGGGTCGCAAACTGCCGGAGCTACGCAACAGTAAAGTGGTGACGGTTGGCGAACTGATCGACGATGCTCTGGAGTTCGTTGCCAATCACAAGGACAACCGAAACTACAAAAGCAAGGCAGCTATCGTCCGTGAGGATATGGGGTCTCGCCATGCGGCTGAAGTAACGCCTCAAGAGTTGGAGCGTTGGCTCCGCGAGCACTGTAAAACGGCGGCGACTGCCAACCGCTACAAGGCGTTTATCTCGCTCTGCTATCGGGAAGGTGTTCGCAATGGCAAGGTGGCCGTCAATCCAGCCCGGCTCGTTCGCCAACGGAAGGAAGGCGGAGGCCGTCTGCGCTTCCTCAGCCGCGAGGAATATGACAAGCTGTGCGAAGT
>Ga0224531_1000844_pt1 | contig 14557 bp, 11 predicted proteins | sample CBST100metaG_FD_179876 | JGI IMG/M metagenome (GOLD analysis project Ga0224531, IMG submission 179876) | Peat soil microbial communities from Stordalen Mire, Sweden - C.B.S.T100 | ecosystem: Environmental > Terrestrial > Soil > Wetlands > Peat | place: Sweden: Norrbotten County, Stordalen Mire... | reverse complement strand
TGTTTTCCGTTGGAAGTAACAATATCACTGGCGTATTGCTGCCAAACATCCGTTGGCTCGGTAATCTTTTCGGACACGCCGATCAGGAAGCGCTGATGTTCGTAATTGATAAAAGTAAAGAGATGATTCTTGACAATGGGGCCTCCTGCCGAGAATCCGGCGTTATAGTTCCTCATTTTCTCTTTTGTGTCTGCGAATGGATTCTTGGCGCCGAATAGCTCGTTGCGGTTGTAATAGTAGGCCGATCCATGCAGCGTGTTGGTGCCGGATTTCAGGCCCACGGTTACCGTGCCGCCAGGATTACGACCTGACTCAGCCGAGGCATGGGTCTGGACGGAAAACTGCTCAATCGCATCTATAGGCAACACAACGCCTGCAATACTGTTGACACCGCCCTGGTTCACGGCAGGAAGGTTATGCCAGATGTCGTTGTTATCCACGCCATCGATCTGCCAATTGATCTGGTTAATACGCGTTCCGTTCAGCGAGCCTCTGGAAACTTCATCGTTCGAGAAACCAGGCGTGAGGTTTATCAGTTGTGTAAAATCACGACCATTCAAAGGCACGTTGTTGACGGTTTGTGAATCAATAATTGTCGTTTGAGTCGTTGTTGTCGTGTCCAGCGTATAGGCGTCAGCCGATACTTCCACGGTTTCCGCAGAAGTTGCCACAGTAAGCTTAACGGATAGCGTATAAATTACACCGGCTGAAACTTGCACGCCCGAAAATTTCTCTTTGTTGAAGCCCGGTGCAGCAACAGTTACGTCGTATTTACCGATGGCTATCGATGGGAATGCAAAGGCGCCAGCAGAAGAAGTAATGGTCTTTTGCGTCACATTGGTGGCTACTTCAGTAGCTTCTACCGTGGCGTCCTTAACCACCGCGCCCGTACCATCGGTCACCGTGCCGTTGATGCCGCCGCGAAACGTAAGTTGTGCCCAAGCAGTGGGCGACTGCACTAGCAGCCCCGCAAACAGAACGGAGAGAGCCAGAAATACACGTCGAGTACTTCGAAATGTCACGAATCCTCCAAAGAGTACAGATATGGTTATGGCAACAGAACTGTGCGTATCGGAAAATCGAGGCTCACCGACTGTTCAAAGCAGCAGAATACGAGTGAGGATATATAGGATCACGCACATATGATGACGCGTTTCAATATCACGCCATGTCGCACATATAAATGTGTGCCACGCGTATTTTCCACGCCATTACAAGGTTATTGTGGGAATACAACAGAAGAGCTTCTTGCGCGAAATATAATCAAGCAACGAATATGCACTTACTTTCATTATGGAAGTAGTATATCAAACGATTCTGCGGTGTCAACGCCTCTCAAGCCTCGTGAGATGCGCTCGTCATGCTCGTACAATCCGTATATGTTCCGAAATATTGTTTCATTTCTTCTTGCCGCAATTCTCTCCATCGCCTGCGCTGGCCCGTCCTCACGCTACGCGACCTCATCGACAGAGGCGACGCGGAACTTCAAACCGGCCCCTTCGGCACGATGCTCCATGCCAAGGCATACACAAAGGACGGCATACCTGTTGTGGCTGTAAAAAACATTGGAGACAACAGGCTATTGGATGATGACATCCCGCGTGTAGACCAGGAGATCACCCTTGGGCTGTAAGGCTCATCCCCGCCAGCCACACAACTCCTGCTACGATCAGGTATCGCGCCGCACGACATCTCTTCATAAATCCGCCTCCTTCATGTAAATTGCTCAGCATTGTCTCAACAGGAAGGGCCGCGACGCTCGTCGCGGCCCTTCCTGCTTGCATACCCCCCTTTCTACCAAGCGATCTTCGCCGAGAAGGTAATCTGACGGACATTGGCCGGGGTAACCGTCGGATCGCCGAATCCGGTGTAGGCAGAGTAGAAACCGGCATCGTCCAGGTAAGGATCGATGCTTTGATAGTTAGGGTGGTTGAAGAGGTTGGAGAAGTTGGCGCGCACCAAGGCATTCAGGTTGTTATGCAACTTGAGGTTTTTGGTGACCGTAAAATTCGCGGTGTTCGTCCAGAAATCGCGGGCGTCGTTACGGCCAACGTTGCCCCACGGAACCCCAAAGGCCTGCTGGGAGTAGCTACTGTTCAGGATGTAGCGCACGTTGGTGTTTGAGACTGTTTGCACGCTTGCATCACCGGACGCATTGGCATTATTGAAGCTGATGAGTGTAGTGGGAGAGACGCTGCACGATGCGCCGCCATAGTAATTGCAGACGTCACCGGCATAGGCACCAACCTGTTTCACAGGGGCGCCGCGGCTACCCAGGAACGGGCGAAGGTCATCGGGACCGGCTCCGTAGGCAGAGTTGAAGGTGTAATCCGACACACCGGAATGGCTTCCGTAGTAGTCGAATCCGTATTGAATCGGCGTGTAAGGCTGTCCGGAAGCGAGGAAGTATGTTCCGGAAAGGCCCCAGCCCCCAAGCACGTGACCGGCCAGGCCGTACTGTTGCTTGTAGAGCGGAATATTTTCCACGAAGTTAAGGGTAAGGTTCTGTGGGAAGTCCAGGCCCGAAAGACCGTGCTCGCCGCTCTTGTAGTTCAGTGGATTCTGCGCGATCGCCGAGGTTACGCCCGCTCCACCGCTGCTGTAAACTTCGCTGACGTTATCTGTGGTTTTATTCCAGGTATATGCCGCCGAAAACAATAACTGGCGGAACAGGTTGTTAGCACGCAGTTCTGTTTGCAGGGCGTGGTAATCCGAGTAGCCTGTGTTGGTACGCTGGCGAACCAGGTAGCTGCTGCCGTCCTCGCGGCCATTCACAGAGGAAACGGAGACCGAGGACGGAATCTCGCCGGGGAAGGCTGCCTGGAGGCCGGCCAGATACGGGTTTGCGTTGATGGTCTGGAAGAGGTTGCCGCCGTGATTTCCAACGTATCGCGCTTCCGCAACCAGTTCACGTGTGATTTCATGTTGGATACCAAACGACCACGCGGAGACATAATCCGCGGTGAAGTTTTTTGATTCGTTGATCTGGGTGTATTGCCGCGGGTCCGCAACGCCGTAAACGAGATAGGAAGCCAGAGCCGAGCGAACATTCGGCCCGGTCGGATTCGCAGGCAGAACACCATTGATCTCTGAACTGTTGGTGAGTTGCTGCGAAAGAACCTGAGGAGCCGAATCCGATGTGTTGAGATAGATGTTGTAGAAGGGAGGGTCATAGGACAGGCGATAGCCGCCACGGATTACCGTTTTGTGCGCTTGACCAAGAAAGTTGGGAGTCCAGGCGAAGCCCACGCTGGGCCCAAACAGGTTATTATGGCTGGGAAGTTCAGCCGCCGTGGTGACGGATAAGGGAAGTGATGGATCCCACAGCGGGTTGGAGCCAGTCTGCTGCTCCGTATCAAGCTTGTGGAAAAGGTTCGCCGGCTGCCCGTAGGTGCTCCACGTCAAGCCGAGGTTGAGGGTGACAGCAGTTCTAACCGTAGGAATCAGCCTTGTTACCCTGTTTTGGAGTGGGAAGTGATGAACATGGGATATGCGGGTACTGGAAGAACTGCTCGGTGGATTACGGCGGGTGTGCGCCAGCTTTCCTGATGGTCGGCAATGGCGACCTGACAACATCGCGATCGCGGATGCGGGGCTGGCGGCGTTTTCGCTGTTTTTCATGCAGAGCGAGTCGTTTTTAGCGCATCAGCGGCGCATGGAACATGGCCGCAACGCCTCCAACTGCAAGACGTTGTTTGGCATCGAGAAGATTCCCAGCGACAATCACATTCGCGATCTGCTCGATCCGGCGCCGCCCGAACTGCTCGAGCCGTGCTTCGAGCACACTCTGGAGCAGATACGGCAACACGGCGGCATGAAAGACTTTGAACGGTACGGCGGGCGCATGCGCGAGTTGCGCCCGGTCTATCTGGGCGATGCGCTGTTCAGTTGCCAATCGCTGGCCGAAGCGGTGCTCGCCACCGGCGCGGACTTCCTGTTCGTGTGCAAAAAAGACAGTCACAAGACGTTGTACGAGTTTATCGAGGGCGCGCCGCTGGACGAGCACACGGTGACCGAACGCAGGCCCGGCAAGCATAGCCTGATCTATCACTACCGCTGGATCGAGGGCGTTCCGCTGCGCGACGGAAAAGACGCGTTGTCCGTCAACTGGCTCGGGGTCAGCATCATCAATGCCCAGGGAAAAACGACCTACGATGGCGCTTTCGTGACCAGTTTGCCGGTGACAGCGGACAACGTGGTCGAAGTTGCGGCTTGCGCGCGCTCCCGCTGGAAGATCGAAAACGAGAGCTTCAATGTGTTGAAGAACCACGGCTATCATCTGGAGCACAACTTCGGGCATGGCAAACAGCATCTGGCGCAGTTGTTTGTCCTGTTGAATCTGCTGGCGTTTGCCTTTCATACGGTGTGCGATAGCGTGGAAAAGCTCTGGCAAGAGGCCCGTGTTGTCCTGGGCACCCGCAAAGGCTTTTTCTCCGACCTGCACACCATCACCGCCTATTTGCTCTTCCCCGACTGGCACGCCTTATGTTCGGCTATGGTTCAGGGAAATGCGTCCCCTACCTAAATAGCACAGTCGTTTCTGATCGGATTCCGACAGTTAGAACTGCTGGCGTGGGACAGTCGGACTAGCGAGAGTCACCGAACCGATTTATATTATACAGAGCTTTATTGCAAAACTTGGTGCAGGAATTCGAGATAAAAGAGGGGGCACAAAATTCTTCATCTCTACGGGAACCGCTCCCGGGAACTTTCTGTGCAATCACTCTTGGCCACTTCTCGCATCGCAGCGTTTTTCAACAAGCTCCTAGGTGAGGAAGATACATGACGAAGTCCGCGTTGATTACCGGTATTACGGGGCAGGATGGATCTTACCTGGCCGAATTATTGCTCTCAAAGGGATATAAAGTTTTCGGTCTCGTACGACGCAGCAGCACCATTAACGTCGAGCGGATATCCCATATTGAGAAAGACATTACTCTGCTCCCCGGAGATTTGCTGGATCAGAACTCCCTGGCCAACGCGATACGGCAGAGCCAGCCTGACGAGGTCTACAATCTTGGCGCACAGTCGTTCGTGGCTACTTCGTGGGACCAGCCCGAGCTGACAGGCCAGTTCACTGCTCTAGGCGTCACGCGCCTCCTTGAGGCCATCAAGACAGAGAATCCGAAGATTCGTTTCTATCAGGCCTCCTCCAGCGAGATGTTTGGATCGACCCCACCGCCACAGAACGAGACGACCCTTTTCCATCCCAGAAGTCCTTATGGCGTCTCCAAGCTTTACGGACATTTCGCGACAATCAACTATCGCGAAAGCTACGGCATGTTTGCCTGTTCTGGCATTCTATTCAACCACGAATCGCCGCGCAGGGGGTTGGAGTTTGTTACCCGAAAGGTCTCCGACTCCGTGGCGAAGATCAAGCTGGGCTTGCTGGACAAGATGACGATCGGCAACCTCAACGCGAAGCGCGACTGGGGATTTGCAGGCGATTATGTGCGCGCCATGTGGATGATGCTGCAGCAAGATCAGCCCGAAGACTATGTGATTGCAACGGGCATCAGTAAGTCGGTACGGGAGTTGGTCGACGTCGCTTTCAAAACCGTAGACTTGGATTACCACGATTATGTGACCATCGACCCGGCCCTGCTGCGTCCTGCCGACGTCGACTATTTGTGCGGCGATTCTAGCTATGCGAGGAAGAAGCTTGGCTGGAAACCGGACGTTGCCTTTGAGCAACTCGTAAACATGATGGTGGACGAAGATTTACGCCGCAACAGGCGGCAGATGATTGCAAGCAAAGCGGATATAGGCTAAATGGAGCGTTTCCAATGAGAGCTTTTGTCACGGGTTTGACTGGGTTTGTCGGACCCCACCTTGCCCGGATGCTGGTAGGCAAGGGATTTGAAGTAGTGGGCCTCGGGTTTCAAAGTGAAAATACCGGTCCAGTACAGAGTCTTCCGAAGGGTGCTTCAGCCGTCAATATCGATATCCGTGATTACGCGGGTTTGCGGCAAATACTGAAGGACGCACAACCGGATCAGGTCTACCATCTGGCGGCAATTTCCAATGTGGTCACGAGCTTCAAGAATCCCCGGTTGACATACGATGTCAACGTCGGTGGCACATTGAACCTCTTCGAAGCTCTGCGCGAGCTTGATATCAGGCCTCGAATCGTTCACGTAAGCACGGCTCACGTCTATCGCTCGATTGAGACGGAAGCGGGGCTTGATGAAGACTCGCCTATACGCTTATTGACACCGTATGCAACCAGCAAATTCATGTGCGAAGCTCTGGCAACCCAGTATGTCGAGGCCTTCGGTTTTCAGACGATGACGGTCCGCCCTTTCAATCATGTTGGCCCCGGGCAACCGACGGGGTTTGTCTGCTCGGATTTCGCACGGCAGATCGCGGCGATCAAACTGGGACAGGCGGAGCCTGTTCTGCATGTCGGCAACCTCGCACCTGTGCGGGATTTCACTGATGTGCGCGACACCGTCGAGGCCTACTGGATGGTGGCAACACAGGGCGTATCCGGTGAGGTCTATAACGTAGGTTCGCAACGTCCCGTCAGCATGCAAGAGATCGTCTCCATGCTCTGCAAACTGGCTGGTGTCCAGGTCCGGATCGAAGTGGACTCGGAGAAGTTCCGCCCGATTGAAACGCTGCGCCTCTTCGGCAATTCCTCCAAGGTCCGCGCCCTCGGCTGGAAACCGCGCATCGAGCTTGAACAGACATTGAAGGACATTCTCGATTGGTGGCTGGCTGCTTTGGCCTAAGGCGAGAACTAGAATAATTCTTTGCGGCTTCGAGTGGTGCCGCGAAGAATGAACCTCCTGATACGGTTCTGCCGCTGCATTCTACGTGCAGCGACAGAATAAGTGCTCGTTAATGAGCTAATGAGCGTTGCCTTTGCCGCTCCAGCAACACATCTTCATACAATTTCATCGTCCTTTCAATCATCAACCCGGGGGCAAATTCACGATGAGTCCGGATTCTGCCGGCCTCGCCCATTCTCTTCCGCAATGCCGGATCCTCCAATAGCATATTAATGGCCTGCGCCAGGGAGCTTGCATCCTTGGGTGGAACCGTGATTCCTGTCACCCCATCGAGTGACACCTCGGGAACCCCCGAGTTGAGGTTTGTATTGATTACAGGTACTCCCGCGGCCATGGCCTCCAACTGAACCAGCCCAAATGCCTCTGCACGCGAAATGGAGGGCAAAACAAAGACCGAGCTTGCCCGGTAGTACTTCTGCAAATCGTTCACTTTGCCAAGAAACTTGACCTTGTGGCTCACTCCAAAGTCCTGTGCTGCCTGCTTCAGGGAGGCATCGAGCGGGCCGGTCCCCACCAGCAGGAGCGTTGCATCGACCATCCGCATCGCCTCCAACAAATAGATGAATCCCTTATAGCCCACCAGTCTTCCGACCGCCAGAACCAGCCTTGGACCGTACTGCTGCACAACCTTGGCGCTTTCGGCCCCGACGTCCTCGCGCTCTTTTTCTATGTTGATCCCCATCGGAATCACCCTGCACTTTGCCTTGAATGGCGCCAATTCCTCGGAACTGTCAAGATAGCGCTGCGAAGCGACAATGATCCGGTCCGCCCGCCTCATCATCGCGTTCACAAACGGGTCACAGAGTTTCTTCAGAAGCTTGCGGCCGAGAGTGTCACTCTGATGCATGATGACCAAAGGTCCGCGATACCGCGCCGCGACAATCGCAAATGCCGCCGCCGGGTTTGGCACATGCACCTGCACCAGGGCTGGCTTCACTTTCATCAGTTCCCAGGGAAGTGTCGGAGTGACCGGCATCGACGCCAACACCCCTAATGTCGGCACTCGGGTGATGATTGCCCCGTCGAGATGGTCAATGTGTCTGCGGATCGAGTCCCCAGCGACAATCACCCGAACAGCTTCCGAACAGCTCAGGCCGGAGACGAGATTCTGAATATGTGTCTCCATCCCCCCCATGTGCGGAGGATAATACTTGCCGAGATGCAGAATCAAGCGTTGCAATGTTCACACCTCAAGCAGGCGATTGATTGTTGCAGCAGTAACCTCGGCGCAGGCAGTGCCAACAAAGCGGCTAACCCTCCGCCTCCCCCGCTCTGCAAGTGTGTCCCTCAGAGTGGGCTCTGTTGCCATTTGCAGCAGAGCGCGCCCAATATCCTCAATGCTATAGGGATCAAATAGCAGCGCGGCGTCACCTGCCACTTCCGGAAGAGATGCAACACTGGAACACGCGACAGGACATCCCTCTGCCATCGCCTCCACCAGAGGATACCCGAATCCCTCATAGAGGGAAGGAAAGATCGTAGCTGTGGCGTTGCGATAATAGATTCTCAGTTCTTCGTCGGTCACGTACCCCGTAAACCGCACGCGCCCGGCGAGGTCCGCAGAAACAGATTCGAACTGCGTCTCGGGATTCAAGAATCCATCTTGCTTGCCGACGATGAGGAGATCGTGAGGAATCCGGTTACGGACCTCGCCGAACGCAGCGATTAATCGAGGTAGATTCTTGTGCTTCTTCACGTTGCCCACGGCAAGAAAATAAGGGCGATTGGACGGTGTCAGCGCTGTCGCAGCGGGGATGCCCCACACGTTTCCCATGGGCGGGTACGCAACCACCAAACGTTCCCTGTCCACATGAAGATATTTTTGCACTTCGGAAGCCGTGAATTCGGAATCACACAAGATTGCCGACGCGCGTTTTGCAACTCTGGACAATAGATATTTCGCATAACCACGCTGCAAGTCATTTGCAAGCGTTTCGGGATTCGCCAATTGACACAGGTCGTGGATAGTAACCAGCAACTTTCCCCGGTACATCAGGGGAAGGTTATATTGCGGAATCCAAAGCAGGTCAGTGTCTATATATTCACCACGCACCGCAGCCCATTGCTCGGCAGCACTAAATATCCGCGGGCGGAATTCGCGAAGCTGGATTCGTGGATCCCTGATCCAGCCTTCGCCCGCCAAGTCGTCCGATTTACCCAGAATCGATATTGTTGACGTATTCAGGCGCGGAATCAGGTCTGGAAGCAGGTTCTGAAGATAGCGACCGATGCCAGCCATCCTGTACATTCGAAGGTCAATAGCAATGTGAGGTTTGACGTTCATTGGAATCACCTAGATGATACCATCGCGGATCTTCCCTAAAAGTATCGATAAAGCACATTTCTGTATGGAATCCATAGCGCTGCGGCACTTGACATTCCGAACCAGACAAAGAACACTCCGTAGGTCACACCCGCGGCAAGAGCAAAGCCCAAGACCTTAATAGGTCGCGGTGAATATTTTATGATGCTTCCCGCTGTGGTCACATAAAGAAACATAAAATAAAGTCCAATGCGATCAGCAATCGTGGAAAACTTGAAGGATAGCGCCAGCAAGCAGACGACGATAAGGCTCGAGCGCACAAATATTCTGTAGGCGTCAGGGTTGCACTTCCAGCGCCCTCGTTGGACAAGGAATAGCATCACTCCGAGGACGAGCATGCCCATTCTCAGCCACACGCCCTTCGAATCAAGGAATTCATTTCCTTGAAGATAAAGCGGATATCGAAATGAAACGAAGAAGAAGAGTAATCCCGCGATGGCAAGAGCAGAAACCCCGTAGAGCTTCTTTTTGAATGGCGTAAATACGATGAGAGTCGCTGCTGTAAAGTGGAAGCAAACCGCCAGGAGTGCGAGAAAATAGAATGTGCGCGTCTTTCCCCTCGCGAGATAGGCCAGGGCCACAAAACTAACGGAGATTGCGACTGATTGGCGAGAGTAATTCATCCCGACTACAAAGAGCATGTACGGCGCTGCCAGAAACAATACGAAGTTCGGATTAAGCGAGACTAAAGATGAATATTTGAGCAGACACGCCAGAATCATGACGGCGCAAGCGAAGTTCACGAGGTAAAGGCCGCCGTTAACAGCATTGCTGAAAATATCCAAAAGCAAATAGCCTGGCTCTAATGGAAGTATCGTGTAGGTGGCCAATGAAAATGGCCAGCGATAGTTCTGCAGAATGGTCACATAGGATTCCCAATCACCCCCGACCTCATCCCGGAGGCCTATAAAGACCACCAAGATCACAGCATTCGGCACAGCAAGCGCAAATCGCGCGCCTTGATTTCTGAAAAGGTCTCGATCAGAGCTGATCAGCGCGGAAATGAAGAGAGCTGTCAAGATAAAACAATAGGTCAGCATCTGAACCCTCATGAACCACTTCTGTGCTCTAGCCACTGAGCAGGCCCTTGCATGGGTGCCCTAGGCAGGAACTCTTCCTGCTTAGCGTACTTGGCACGACAATTCAAAGCCCTCGGCAACGGCGTTTTGCCGACAGATCCATTTCGCTTTTTGTGCGCCCTTTATGCAGACTGTGAAAACACCAGAAGAAATAGAGCGAAAATATCGCGCCCATAAAGGTTGGCATTGCTTCATCAATCTTGGCAAAGCAGGGCCATCGTTTCCGATGCCGCCTGCTTCCAGCTGAACTGCTGCCCACGTTTTTTTGATTTTTGGGATAGTTCCAAACGCATGGCTTCATCTTCCGTCATTCGCCTGAAGGCCTGCACGATTTCGTCCGTTTCGTTTGGATCCACGAGCAGCGCAGCATCTCCCGCGATTTCGCCAACGGAGGAAGTATTACTTGCGATCAACGGGATGCCCCACTGCATAGCTTCTACCAGCGGCAGGCCAAAACCCTCGTAGAGGGAGACCAGGACCAATGCCTGCGCATTTGCGTAAAGAGCGCGAAGAACGGTGTCATCTACGTGTTGAATCAAATGTACAGATGACTGAAGATCGTTGGCCCTAATAAAGTCAGTGGCACTGAAATTACCCCATTGATATCCGCCGGCCAAAACCAGATCAATCGGGTGAGGGATGAGCTTTCTATACTGGACATAAGCGAGCAACATGCGCTCTATGTTCTTGCGTGGTTCGCTGCTGCCGACAAACAGAAAATAGGGCCTGGACAACGGACAAAGGCCCATTTCCCCTTCGCTTTTGAGATTGGATGCCAAGTAAATGACATTGATTTTGCTTTTGACGCCCGGGAAAAATGTCAGGATTTCGGAACATGAGAATTTTGAATCGGTAATAACCTGATCGGCGATGCGAAGCGACAAGGGCATCATTAGTGCTTCGAGGACGTGATTACTGCGAGTCATTGTTTCCGGGAAGCGCTTCCATGCTACGTCGTGAACAGTTAACACCTTCCTGGTGCGTGGAGGCAATAGTAACGGTAACTGATGGCGCGGCGTCCAGAATACGTCGATTCCATCTTTCCTCGCCCAAACCGGGAAATACAGCTGCGCGAATGCCGTGCTCAGTCCAGGTTTATGAACCGCGCCGACGCGCACCTTCCATTTCTCCGGCAGAGAAAATCCAAGCTGGAAAGGCCGATGGGAATAAAGAAATACACGGTGCTGCGACTGCAGTGCCGCGAACTCGCGCACGAGATTTGTAGCGTACCGGCCAATTCCACAATGAGGATCTGCCAAGACGCGTGCATCGATCCCAATCTTCAGTACCCTGTTCATCGGCTAACTCCTAGATTCTCTCAATCTTCAGACTCGGTGATTTCATGTCTTGCATGCGGCAACCACTTGAGGCTATTTCGCTTCGAAGCTATTCGGGGGCTTCGATTCGCTCTGATTATACCAATTCCGGAGTGGCTAACTATGGTCGCCCATATTACATCAGCTGCGAGCTGAATCCTGCTGTTGTCGGCCAGCGAGGAAATCTCCCCGAAGGATTCTTCTTACCTCCCAGGATTGCACGACAACAATGAAGACGAGGTAAGAGACGATGGTTCCCAGCACAACCCCTGTCGTTCCCATAGTCTTGACCCAGTAAATGGAAAGGGCCAAGTTAGCTACCGCCGAGAGCGAGGAAGAAATCGCTTGCTTGCTCACTCTGAAGGTCGCTCCCATCAGGCAGGATTGATTGGTCGTAAAAACACAGATGACGATCCACACGCACATGAGCTGGATAAGCAAGGCACTGGGAACGGCCGCCGGACCTGCCCAGATACGAATGATCTCCCGTCCCGCAAAGAGCATGGTTGAACAGCCAACTACGAGAGTAGCGACAGTAATCCATCTGACCCGGTTGTAGGTCAATCGTATCCAGCGCAGGTCTCGCTTGGCATAGGCCTCGGAGTAGGCAGGCCATAATGCAGGCATGACGAGAGTCTGGACCGCTGTAATGTAGCCAACCAGCCGCCAGGTTATGGCATACGGCGTAACGTAAGCCGGGCTGAGGTAGTGAGAAATGACCAGGTTGTCGCTACTGAAGATAACCAGTCCAGCCAACTGAATTGCGAAGAATTGGGTTCCGGTACGGAAGATTCGGCCGATGCAACTTGAATCTATGCGCCGCGGCCAAGGCTTCATCCATGGTTTGTGTAAAAGGCATATCCAAAGCAGGCAAGCTGCATTTGCGGCCACAGAAGAGCCCGCAAATCCCACTACCAAAAGAGGCAGGCTGCCATGAAAATGAATCACAGCAACGACGGCCAGAAGGCTCAATACGCTTCCGGCGGCGGCGAAAAGGTTGGATACATGCAGTTCCTGGTAGCCACCGAGCACCTTCGTCGCAAGGCCAGTGGGAAGGGCTAATAGAAAGACGATGAACGCCGCTGCCATGGCGCGTGAAGTATCGTGAATCAGGGCCGGATTCTGAACATGGAAAATGGATACCCAATGAACGTATGGCCAGAGCATCCACCCCACAAGACCGAGTAGCGCCGCGATCCCTAAAATGAGCCAGAATGCGGTGGCAAAGTAAGTTGCTGCCCGTTCCCTATCGTCAGCGGCATATGCTTCGGAGATCAGATTTGTCAGAGTACTGGCAATGCCTATGTCGAACACAAAGAACATGGTTGCGGCGCTGCTGATGGTGATCCAGAGACCATAACCTTCAGCTCCAAGGTATCGAACGGTGAGCGGCACAGTGGCGACACTCACCAGAAGACTGGTGCCCTTTCCGAAAATAGCAGTCAAGGTCGCGGACGCTATTCCGCGAGATCGTCTCTTTGAGTCTTGCGACATTTTACTGAGAGGCGCTGAGGTGGCTTGAGCGCCGGAAGAGAAATTCATAAAGCGCTTCATTCAGGATTCACGGGATGCTTTCCAGGATAGCATCCGCTTGAGGTGAAGGAACTTCCCATAAGTCACAGGTGCTGACTGCACGCTTTCCAAAGCCGCGGAGATGAGTACAAAGAAAACCCCCACCAGCAAACCCGCGATAGTGGCTGCAATCACGATCAGGCCACGCTTCGGGAATGATCGGTTATCGGGCGGAACGGCGGGATCGACGACCTGAATCAACGCGCCCTGCTTTGCCTCGTCCAGCTTGGCGACCTCAAACTGCCGCGCCAGAATATCGAAAATCGTCTCGTTGTACTTGACGTCGCGTAGTTTGCGAACGTATTCGAGGCCCGCTGCTGGAACCTGCCCACTGGGAACGATCAGCCCGCCGCTGGCGCTGTCCTCGGAGCCTCCCAACTTTGCCAACTGCGCACGCAAGCTTTCCAACTCTTGCTGTGCCTGCACCACCTGGGAATTCTCCCCCGTTGCATACGTTCGCATTCCCTGAATCTGCACTTCTTTTGCTGCGACCTGTGCGCGCAGTGATGCAGCCGATTCGATCAGGGCGCGTGCCTGACTATCGAGCTGAATCACGCCCGTCTTTTGTTCAGTCTCTTTCATGGCCTCTTCGGCGTTGGCCAGGTTATCCTTGGTCTGTTCCAACTGCTGCTCGAAAAAGAGCCGGCGCTGAGAAGCCTCCGTGATGGCAAGATGCTGGGACTGGAGGCGAAACTGGTCGATATAACCGTTAGCAATGTCTGCGGCACGCCGGGGATCGCGGTCCTCGACTGAGATACGGATCAGGCCGTCTTTGCCGCTGCCGTCGACTGTCGCACGTCTCTCGAAAGACTTGCGTGCATCGGAGGGATACTTCGCGTGGTACTCCTGCATCAGGCTGAAGTGCTGCACCATCGCATCTTCGACTGTGCGACTCTTGAACATTGCGACGTACATGTCGTTTGGGTTCTTGAGGCCGAGACTGCCTCCGGCCAGCGCGGCCATGCCACCCATGGATCCCAGTTGCGAGGCCAGCGCGGCACCCATCGAGGAACTCTGCTGCGGGGGCAGAAGCGTTAATGTCGCGGTGTAACGTGGAGGAAGAACCAGCGAAACAATGATCGCGACGATTGCGAAAACTGCCGTAACCGAGAGAATGATTCGCTTCCGCTCGGCAAGGACGATCAGAAGATCGAGCAGGGAGATTTCATTCTCATCCGTAACTCGCTCGGCAACGGACGGGACAGCCGAAGGATCAGCGTGCTCTTGGAGTTCGGAAGACGAAACATCTGAAGGCATGTATTCCTGCCGGAGTTCGGATTTGACGGCGCTACAGCCTTCATTCTTATAGGCCTAAACCACGTGTTGCCCACGCTGGGTGTCACGGACCGTCAGCTGACCAAAGGTGAGGCGAACGCACTATCAGTGTTCATTATAACAAGGACGCTTTCCTCGTTCTCAAAATTAACAGGTATGAAGACCCATCATCGAGTGCATGTGAAGTTGGGAAAAATG
>Ga0224531_1000841_pt1 | contig 14566 bp, 16 predicted proteins | sample CBST100metaG_FD_179876 | JGI IMG/M metagenome (GOLD analysis project Ga0224531, IMG submission 179876) | Peat soil microbial communities from Stordalen Mire, Sweden - C.B.S.T100 | ecosystem: Environmental > Terrestrial > Soil > Wetlands > Peat | place: Sweden: Norrbotten County, Stordalen Mire... | reverse complement strand
ACCGGGCACAGACGGCTGCCTTGCGGCTAAAGCCGCTCGTCATCTCCATCACCGATGCCGGGCGCGGTCAGGTCGTGAACTATGCCGATTTTTCCAAGATCCCCGTGGAGCGCGTCGGCAAATACTATCTGGCGCGCTGGGCGCAGCTTTACTACGGGCGCAATCACGCCACGCTGCAACGTGATTTTGCCGAATCATTGAACTTCTTCTCGAATGAGTTGCAGGGCGCGACGCTGGCTCACGTCACCAAAGCCAAAACCCTTGAGACCTTCCTGCTCGACCCCAGCGCGCCCAACGCGGACATCGAGATTAAAGCCGTGGTGCTGGACGATACGCGGCAAGCCCCGTACCGCGCCCACATCGAATTCGAGAAGGTCTTCTATTCGCTTGGCGACCAACAGGAACAGAGCCGGGAACGCTGGACCGCGAACGTCGTCTATGGATTCCGCGATGAAGTACCGAACGCCATGCTGCTTACCAACCCACTCGGCCTCGTGATCAGCTACGTCCACGAAGACCAGGCATTCGGGAGCTAAATGTCATGAGACCAAAGAAGCCCATCTTGCTGTACTGTCCCGATCGCGAATTGCTCTCAGCGATGGCTTTTGCGCTACGCCTGCATCCCTACGAGGTCATCGCCATCGAAGGTTGTGCGGACGCCGCCCTGCTCGCTGGAGATTCGGGCGCGGTATTCGCTTGCTGCGTACTCATCCATGCGCAGCAGGGTGACCTTGCCGGACGGCTCGTCCATCGCATTCTCGAAGTCGCCGCCCACATGCCTTTGTTATTGGTGGACCGTGCCGGCGACCTTGCGCCCGTCCGCTACGCCGACATGGTGCTTTATGGCCGCAACACTTCGATGCAACACATCCTCGGTGCGCTTCAGACGCTCTGCGCACGTAAGCGTGGGCCACAGCCCCGGAGCGCTGCATGAGGTATCTCTCCGTCTGCTCGGGCATCGAAGCGGTCTCGGTTGCATGGCAGCCGCTGGGCTGGGAACCGGCGATGTTCGCGGAAATTGATCCGTTCTGCTGCTGGCTCCTGCGCTCGCGCCACCGCGCATCGCGGCCCATCTTTATGCCGAGTCCGCATGACGCGGCCTCGCGCAAAGACGCAAGACAGCGCGCGGCAGCCATTCGCAACATCGTTGCTCTGCCCGCCAATGGCATGATCGTCAACGCCGGCGACTTCACCAGGATAGGAAAACAGGATGTGGGAACAATCGACCTTCTGGCCGGAGGAACACCTTGCCAGTCTTTCTCCATCGCCGGTAAACGAGCGGGATTGGATGACCCGCGTGGCAACCTCACCATCGAGTTTGCTCGACTTGCTGATCGGCTCAGGCCCGCTTGGCTGGTGTGGGAGAACGTCCCCGGCGTCCTGTCAATCGACGATGGACGGACGTTTGGAGCCTTCCTCCGGATGCTGGTCGAATGCGGGTATGGGGTCGCCTACAGAGTTTTGGACGCTCAATTTTTCGGAGTACCCCAGCGACGGCGTCGCGTCTTCGTTGTCGGATATCTTGGAGACTGGCGAGTTGCCGCAGCGATATTTCTTGAGTGGCACGGCCTGTCGGGGTATCCTCCGCCGCGCCGAGAAGCGCGGAAAGACGTTGCTCCCACCCTTAGCGCACGCGCTCATGGCGGTGGCGGCCTCGGAACAGACTTCGACCTCGACGGCGGCTTGATCCGTCAGCTTGCGTTCGGCGGGAACAACACCTCGGGTCCCATCGACGTGGCGACGGCCGCCAATGCCTGCGCCAGTGCTTCGGGCCGCATGGACTTCGAGACAGAAACCTTCATCACGCATTCGCTTTCGTCGGATGGATTCGATGCCAGCGAGGACGGCACCGGGCGCGGAGTGCCGCTGGTCGCGGGGACATTGAGCACGCGGTATGGAGATTCTTCCGGCCGGGATCTCTCCGATAGTTCTGCGCTGCTACCCGTAGCCTTCAACCTGCGTGGACGCAATGGCGGGGCCATGCCAGAATCGGCAGACGCCGCCAGCGTGCGCGCCGCGTCTGGCGGCAGCAGCAACAGCTATGTCGCGTTCTCCGCGAAAGACCACGGCGCCGACGCCGGCGACATTGCGCCCACGCTACGCGGCATGGGGCACGACAACAGCCATGCGAACGGTGGTGGACAACTCGCCATCGCTGTCACGCTTCACGGATCGGATGGAACAGCCAGCACTGCAAGTTATACAGAGATCAGTACCAGTCTCAGTGCCCGCGCTCCAGGTGGAATCGAGAATAGCGCAACTACCGCCGTGTTACAGGAATTGCCGGTAGCCTCGCCTCTCACTGCCTCTTATGGCAAGCAGGCCGACAGTTCCGACACCAGCAGCGGGCCACCGGATCTGTTGCACTCACAGATGGCCGTGCGGCGCCTGACTCCACGCGAGTGTGAGCGGCTGCAAGGATTCCCCGACGATTACACGCTAGTCGAGTACCGCGGCAAGCTGGCTGCCGATGGGCCGCGCTACCGTGCTCTCGGCAATTCGATGGCTGTCCCGGTCATGCGTTGGATCGGACAACGCATCGCGGCAGTCCACGAGATCGCCTCGCGGAGGTCTTCGTGAGCAGGCAGGTGCGAACCCGAGCAATGCTGGTGCGGACCTCCCAACGAGTGCGCGGCGGAGGGTCTTTTCCTGCCCTCGCTGATCCGTCGCGGAGACCGTGCAACTGGCCTTCGATTCCGTCTCCCCAGTACAGGCCCTTCGCATGGCTGGATGCGGAGGACAATGCGAAGCACTGGAACGTGTGGTTCGCCCGCTCTCCGCTTTTGCAGCCGAAAACATGGCAAGTAGCAGGTTATGGTTCCACTGCTGTGTGGCTGCATCGGCATCCTTATATAGGCGCCCTTCAGACAAGTGTTTCCATAGAGTGCCAATTCTCCCGTATTTTCCCTGCTCACCCTCGGTCACTCGCTTCGGTGCTTATCCCGCGCCCTGCGGCACGTCGATGTTCTGCTTCGGCTGTGCCGCCCTTCGGGTCCGGGTTTCCAAACAAAAAATCTCCTTTCAGCTGCGGCCCTTCGGGCGAGATTTTTTCTTCGGAGCCTCCCAGAAAGCACATCTTGGCACTTGGGAGCGGGGCACACTCGCGTCGCTTCGCGCAAGAGTGTCCCGAAGGTAATCCGGGTAAATACAACCAAGGAGAACTAACATGGCACTCTACGTAAACAAGATCACGTTGAAAGGCTATCTCGGCAAGGACGCCGAGAACATCGCAACCAAGCAGCAGCGGACCTTCACTGTTCTGTCGCTCGCCACCAAGTCCGGCTACAAGGACAAGCAGACCGGCCAGTGGGTGAACCATACCGAGTGGCACCGCGTCGTCGCTTTCGGCAAGCCCGCCGACTATGCGAAGAGCCTGAAGAAGGGCGACTACGTGGAGATCGAAGGTGAGTTGCGCTCGACCGAGTACGACGCCCAGGTCGGCGATGGCAAGAAAAAGACCACGGTTAAGCGCCGCGGTTGGGAAGTCCGCGCCAGCATCGTTCGCAAGCTGGCGCAGTCCGAGAGCTCACGCGAAGAGAACTTCGACGCCGAGCCGATCACGGAGGACGACGCCGCGTAAGCGGCGTTGTCCTCCCCTCGGGAGGTGCAACCATGAATCTCTTCGCGAACTCCGTAACACTGCGCGGGTTCCTCGGCAAAAATGCCGAGGTGCCTTCGTCCGAAGGTATTACCGATGATGCTTTCGCCGTGCTCACACTGTGCGTGGAATCAGGCGTGTGGTGGCGGCCCAGCAATGAATGGCTCTCCAAGACTGCGTGGTTTCGCGTGGTCTGCCCTGGCCCGTTCTTCTGCGGCTTCACGCGCGGCATGAAGCAGGGCGACTACATCGAGGTTGATGGACAACTCGTGATCCACCATTATGGTTCGCTGCATTTCACAGAGCCTGTCTACGAAGTTCACGCCACGTATATCGAGAGATTAGAGATTCCTCTGGTTGGCGTGATTGAGAAGTATGACGGATAGGATTGTCATGCTTTCGCGGGGAGGCTTGCGCCTCTCCGCTTTTTTATGACCATGCCGCTCTTTCGTCGCGGCAGAAAGGATACCGATGATCGCCAATGCCGTTTTCGTCGCCACGCTGATCTTTCTTGCGCTGGGTTTCTGGTTAAGCCAAGAGCTGCGCTTCCTTGTACCCTGGCGCAGCTTCATTCTCCATACCTGTCTTCAGAACATCGCGCTCTATTGCGCTCTGCTCTTTGCCAATCTTCTCGGCCTCGCCGTCTGGATCGAGCGCAAGTTCTTCCTGCGCGACACCGGCCGCAAGCTCAGACATCTCGACCAGGAGATTCACACCGGGCAGAGTGAGTTGTCTGAAGAGATTCTTTCCCGATTCGGTGGAGAAGAGGAGGAACAGTAGCGATGCAGAGCGAAGACCAATACATGGATCGCACGCCGGACCTTGTGGCCAAGGTTCGCGCCATGCGCGAGGCCGCAGAGAAAGAGATGAACCGCTTCACCCGCGTGGCCGACTACGACGTGCGTCGTGTCGTCGGCCAGAAGCCGAAGGCATTGGCGTTTCCTGAGGAAACCGCCTCGCCTTCGCAGGCGGAGGAACAACCGAAAATGCCCGCCGCAGTGCCTGCAATTGCTCGACTCCCGGTCCAGTCTTCGCCTGCTCCCGCGGAGCGCGGCGATGATGGGGAGGATCAGTGAGAATCGACATCCCCCAGGATATTCCGCGTCGCCTGGAGCCCACGCCCGACGCTCCAAAGCCGAACGTCTCAAGACAGCAGGAGCCGCATCCGATCCAGCGGCACCTCAAATCGCTCTCGGAGCGCGCCGATCAGCGCCGATTGAATCACGAGCCACCGCGGCGGGCGAAGTCTGCTCCGTCACCTATGGAACGCGAGGTACCGCCGCGTCGCCATGAGGGGAAAGATCCGCGTGAAACACCCGATGCCAGGCGCACGCCACGCAATCACATCCCCGCCCAGACGATCGGCATGCAACTCAGACCGGAGGAGCGCAAGACCATGCTTGAGCTAGGACGGTTCCGTGTGGTCCGCACCGCCGATCTTGCCGAGACGGTCTATGGCGGGAAACAGCGCAAGCTGGACGAGGACCTCCGCTATCTGCGCTCGAAGGGCCTGGTCACTACCCGGCATATCAATCTCCGCCGCGATGGAAAACGCCGCAGCATCGAACGCGTCGAAGTGGCCACGCTCACCAAGGATGGTCGCGCGTGGTTGCGCACGAGCGGTGAGGTTCCCAATGGGCAGGCTGTCTATGCCGGATTCGTCAAGCCTCGCGAGATGGAGCATGACTCGCTTATTTATCGCGCCTACCGCAAGGAAGCCGAAAAGATTGCGGAAAAAGGCTGCACGAATCTCCGCGTGAAACTCGACTTCGAGATCAAGGCCGATATGCAGAAGGCGATTCATAGTGAGCGTAAAGCCGATCCCAAACGCGACATGGTTGAGATCAAAAAAGAAGTTGCCGAAAAGTTAGAGCTGCCCTTCGTCGATGGCAAAATTCAGATTCCCGACGCGCGCATCGCGTTCGACCGGCCACGTAACGCAGAACATGATGTGGACCAGGATCAGGGCTCGCGTACCGGCCACGAGGATGTCGAAGTGCTGACCGCGGCGTATCATGCCGGGCATCTGCGCTCGAAGGCTCAAGCCGGTTTCCACAATTACGCTTCAGGCGCCGACCGCTCCACCATCACCGCCAGAATCGAAGACGACCACAACCTGATGGAGGACATCCTCAATCTATGAAACTCGACTACGATCCCATTCCGGTGCTGGAGTCGGTGGGATACACGGAACGCGAGGCCGCGTTCCTGTATCTGGTCGCCGTCCACTCCGGTTACTTCCTGCGGCGTCAGTATGGCCGCTTCGTTCACCGCGAGCGCGGAGCCATCGCCGAGCAGCTCCTGCGCAAAGCCGCCGCGCTCGGGCACATCCAAAGCGTCGCCTGCGGGCAGTCTCGCTTTGTCTATCACCTGGCTTCGCAGGAAGTGTACTCCGCAGTCGGGCTGGCCACTTCGCGGCACCGCCGGCTGAAGGGCGACGGGCAGATCAAATGCCGCCTCATGGTCCTGGACTTCGTCCTCGACCATCTCGGCGAGGCCATCCTCGATTCGGGGGAGGCAAAGCTCGACTTCTTTACAGTCACTCTCGGGTTGAGCGCAACGCTTTTTACGCAGTCAGGCGCTGGCAGCACACGTTTCTTCCCCGAAGAGTTCCCCATCCTGGCCGGAGAACAGCAGCAGATCCGCTTTACCTTTTTCGAGGAGGGTGCACTTTCCACGAGCGCCTTTGAAAGTTTCCTGCGCCGGTATCGCGCTGTCTTCGCCGCGCTCTCCAGCTTCGAGCTGCTTTATTTCGCAGACTCGGACCGGAACTTCGAGCGGGCGGCAAAGATTTTTGCCGCTCTTTATCCGGAGACCAGGGCGCTTGGCATTACGCTGATGACGCCTCGCGGCGTCGATCACTTTCTCGATTACCTCCGCGCCCGGGAGAACAACGATACAGAAAAGCGCTCCGTCACTCTGCGCGACCTTGAGATTCTCCGGGAAGGCGAACCGATCTACACCACTCTCGAACATGAGGCATTCTGCGCGGCATGGAAGGTCGGCAGCACCACTGCCGAGAAGATCCGCGGACGGTTTCAGCAGCAGGGGCCACGTGCAAAGCTCACCACCATCGCCCTGCCGTATCACTATCCGATCTATCAGTTCAAACGAGAGCGCATCGCCGAACCGGGACTTGGGTCTAGCGGTGGGACTGGCAGGCTGTCTCTCTTTGCGAAGGAAGTCATTCGAAAACAACTACTTGGAGAAGGAGGTGCATAGCGGAGGTGTGTGCGTGAGGCAGGAGCGACGCATGATAAAAGGTCGCCCTTCGCAGCAGGCTGCGGTGCGATCAGCGTCGCTCCCACCCTCGGCACAAAGTTCTGCTGGATCAGCATGGAGAACGCGCTGGCGCGCGTACCCTCCACTGCGGTGTCCGTCAAGGATCTTCGACCGCTGCGCGGCGCGCAAAGAACGCGCGTCCTTGACTGCCATCCTCGCTACGGGTATTTGCTAACCAGGAGAAGCATATCTGCTTCTCCGTTCTCGAAGAGAACCGGAGAGCAGAGGAAGGAGCATTCAGATGGATAGCATCCGATACATCGGACTCGATCTCCACCGGGACACAGTCTCGGCCGCTGTACTGGACAGCGATGGCACGGTGATGATGCAGTCGGTTCTCGCCACGCGCGCAGGTGCGATCATCGATTTTCTCAACGGGATCAGAGGTACACTGCACGTCACCTTCGAGGAGTGCAACCACTCATCCTGGCTCTATGACCTGCTGGCCCGAAGAGTGGCCGAAGTTGTGGTCTGTGATCCGCGCAAAAATAAACTGCTGAAGTCTGGCAACAAGAGTGACCGGGTCGATGCACGCAAGCTCGCTGAACTGCTGCGGCTTCGCTCCTTGTCTCCGGTGTATCACGGAGAGACCAGTGCGCTTGATGTTCAGCACAGGGTCCGTAACTATACGGGACTAACCGAGGACACCACCCGGGTCATGTGCCGACTCAAGGCCGTATTCCGTAGCCAGGCGGTCGCGTGCCCAGGGAAGAAAGCGTTCCGCAAAGAAAACCGTGAGTCGTATCTGGTCCAGCTCGGCAGCGCGGCCTTGCGGGAACGCGCCGAAAGTCTGTACCGGGAACTGGATGCCCTGCATCCACTGCGTCTGCGCGCCAAGCGCGAGATGCTCGCAGAATGCCGCAAGCATCCTGCGACGAAGTGGCTGCAGTCGATTCCGTATCTGGGCAAGGTACGTAGCGCCGTCCTGATCGGGCGGGTGCAGACACCACATCGCTTCCGAACCAAGCGTCAGTTCTGGGCTTACTGCGGACTCGCACTGGAGACACGCAGCAGCGCCGAATACACCGTCGTGAACGGACAGATCCAGCGCAAGCTCAAGCAGCTACCCATCCGCGGTCTGAACTGGAACCACAACCATGACCTCAAGGGTCTGTTCAAGAGCACAGCCACCATGGCCAGTGTGCGCGCCGGCGTGTTCCACGATTTTTATCTTGGCCTGCTGGCCAAGGGTATGCGACCGGAGATGGCTCGGTTGACGTTGGCCCGCAAGATCTCCGCCATCACACTCATCATGATGCGTCGTCCACTGGTACAGGAGTGCTCGGGTTCGAGGGTGAGTATCTAGGCGCTGGTGTAGGCCCTGAGTCTCATGAGCGACCGTATGCCCCCTCGGACAACCCGATCAAGCAATAGGCCTCGAGTCTCAGATAGAACCATGGTTGGCCAATAGCCAACGCGCTGCTTACAGGCACCAAGATATCGGGCGGGGAGCGACCAGCAACGATGAGAGCAAACATCCCACAGGACAACCGTGCTTGCACGTACACCATCGGCTCAGCCGGCAGAGGGCTGGATGTCAGAAAAATGCGTCCACTCCTGCGGAGGAGGAAGTGCTTTTTCTTGACATCCCCTTTTATAGAACCAGGGCTTCGCCCTTGCCGCGTCGGCTCCACCGCGCTGGTCGCTCCCGCCTCACGCACATCAAGTACCAAACGTGACCGAATCAGGTACCTGAATAAGTCCTGAGTTAGATCGAATAAGGTCCGGAGTTAGTACCTGGACTGGACCGAAACCGGTACTCGATCCAGTCCGAGCCGGTACATGGTCTGGACCTGAATTGGTACCTGAGTTGAACCAAAACAAGTTCCAGAACAGGCCGTGCATCCGGCCAGAAGGGAGTCACCCATGAGTAAGTTCAAGATCGAACATGGCGCCAGCAAGATCAACCTCGTGTTGCTCAAGACCAACATCGAAGACACTATTTCGCAGGATATCGATCTGCTGACCGAGTGGTCGAATAACGACCGAAAGTACATTGTCAATGAGCTACTACGCTTTGCGCTGACACAGGAAGAGGATTTCCTGAAGCACAAGGCCAGTCTCACCGCAAACGCGGCCCGGCCTGCAAGCGGCACGAGACCCGTACCGGCTCCAATCAAGCCCGCAGCCGATATTGGCCTGAAACCGGAATCATCTCCAACAAACAGCACAGCCCGCGCATAAAGGAGGCATCGACATCATGCGATTCAAAACGCATCTTCAAAACATCGTCCAGCCGCTGGTCGAATACCGCATCCTGCTCTCGCTTGGGCTTAGCGCGGCCTGCGGCATCGTCCTCAACAGCCGATTCCCGATCGACACTGCAAACTCGCTGCTGCGGTTGATCGCGCTGGAGCGGCCCCCTATCTTCAGTGGACTCGTGCGGAGCTACAACCTTTTCCTGTACAGCACGCCGTTTCTTGTCTTCTCGATGATCTTCTCCTTGATGTACGTCCATCTATACAGGAAAGAGTCGGAGGCAACTGCCGGTTCGCTGCCTGCGTATCCCAATCCGCGTACCCGCGCATCCCTGTCGTTGGTGCTAGGCGAGGTTCATTGCCAGCTTGTGCCAAAACCCAGTCCGGCACCGCAGTGGCTTTCAATTCCCGAACGCAGCCTCTACACTGGCATCGCATCGTTCGGCTCTATTGGTAGTGGCAAAACTTATGGACTGATCCTGCCGGCGATGCGACAGTTATTCGCGTATCGCGCAGATGATCCAGTGCGGAAGCTCTCGGGCATCGTACTTGAGGTCAAAGGCGATCTCTGCCACCAGCTTCAGAACATCCTCAAGTGGTGCGGGCGCGAACAGGATTATGTCGAGATCTCGCTCAACGGCGACATCCGCTACAACCCTCTGAACAACTCGCTCGATGCCTATGCCCAGGCATTCAACATAGCTTCCATCATCACGTCCATCTGGGGCAAGGGCAAAGAACCCTTCTGGCGTGTGTCACGAACATAAGCGTGAGCTTATGGTGCTGTACCAAAGATGGGAGTAGGTCTCCCGGAGTCGGCTTACAGGAGCAGGCTTCAAACCGCCCGGTGCTGCTGCATTCCGAAAGGGTGTGGTGGTGAACAACCAGGGAAAAGGCATCCATCAGATGTCAGGTGAGTATTGAGTAGATGAGCGAAAGCAAACCGTCCGATGACGCATCGTCAGGTTCTCAAGGTACTGTCAAAACCGGAGTCTGCCAGAAGTTCCGGGATAAGTCGGGAAGGTGCCTGTTTATGGTCCCGATGACAGTCGGTGTATAGGCGGCATGAACTCAATACAGGCTTTGGTACGGAACGTGAGAACTTCGTTCTGGATGAAAAGGGAAATGACAAATGGCAGAAACCATGAGGAAGAATACCGATGCCAGAACGAGGGACGGAGCTGCTCGTAGTAGCGATGAAGCTCTTGTAATGAGAGTGGAGCGAAGGGGCAGCGTTATCCGGTTGACGAGTATCGCCAACCTGTTTCATGGGGATGAGTGATATGACATCAACAAAACCGTTTGCTATTGCGAAGCGAGCCGTATGGGAGGCATACCAGCAAGTCAAGGCCAACCGTGGCGCTGCGGGCATCGACGATGAAACTATCGAGATGTTCGAGCAGAACCTGTCGGGGAATTTGTACAAGCTGTGGAATCGGATGACGTCGGGAGCCTACTTCCCACCTCCGGTGAAGCAGGTGGAAATTCCGAAGGCAAAGGGCGGCACGAGGAAGCTCGGTATTCCAACCATATCGGATCGCGTTGCGCAGACCGTGGTCAAACAAGCCATCGAACCGACACTGGACCCGATATTCCATCAAGATTCCTATGGGTATCGGCCGGGGAAGTCGGCGAAACAGGCGATTGCCGTCACCAGAAAACGGTGCTGGCAATATAACTGGGTGGTGGAGTTTGACATTAAGGCGGCCTTCGATGGAATCGATCATGGCCTTCTGATGAAAGCGGTCCGCCGACACATCAAGGAAAAGTGGATACTGCTCTACATTGAACGTTGGCTGGTTGCACCGTTCGAGACAGCCGAAGGGGAACAGCAACCACGGGAACGTGGGGTTCCGCAAGGCGGAGTGGTTTCACCGATCCTGATGAACCTGTTCATGCATTATGCATTCGACACCTGGATGCAGCGAACCAATCGCTATTGTCCTTTTGCCCGCTATGCGGATGACGCAGTTGTGCATTGCAGCAGCCTCAAGCGAGCAGAAGCTGTAATGCAATCGATCGCATCACGGCTGAAGGAATGCGGATTGACGATGCATCCGGAGAAATCGAAGATCGTTTATTGCATGGACAGCGATCGTACCAGATCTTATCCGAATGTCCACTTCACTTTTCTTGGATTTACTTTTCAGCCGAGAGGAGCGCGCGGTCGTCAAAAGCGGCTATTTACCAGTTATCTGCCTGCGATAAGTACGGACGCCATGAAGCGGATTCGAGGAGAGATCAGGAGTTGGCGTATCCATCGCCAAACCCCGAGCACGATTGAAGAACTCGCAAAGCAATACAACCCAGTGATACAAGGATGGTGGAATTACTATGGAGCGTTCTATCCAACTGCAATGCGCAAGCTTGCTCTGTACATCGACAAGAAGCTTGAGCAATGGGCCAGACGCAAGTACAAAACACTGTTACGCCATGACAGGCGCAGTGCGGAATGGCTCCGCAGATGGAAGGCCGAGAATCCACGGTTGTTCGCCCACTGGAGTGTCACGGGGAAAACGGTTGGATAACGGGAGCCGTGTAAACCGAGAGGTTTACGCACGGTTCTGCGAGAGACTCAGGGTGAGATTCCCTGGGTCTACTCACCAGCAGTCTTACACCGACCTCGTCCGGTACGTGATCCTGCTCCACCGCGTCCGCGATGGATACCTCACTTTGGTTGACCTCTTCCGAATCGTCATCAGCGCCGGCAAGCTCGAAGAGATGCTGACCGAAGTTGGTTCGCGTTTCAGCACCGCCAGCTACATCGGCATCCGTAAAAATGAGTACCGCAAACATGAAGCTCTTCTCTCTCCATTGGGATTCGAGTGGAACAAGGACGCTGCCCTCTATCTGGTCGTCTGGACCGAACAGTTGGAGCAGTTGCTGGTCCGCGAAACCTCGGCCGAGTTCCATGTCTACACCCGGAAGGTATACGACCCATCGCAGCGCGACCGCTTCGACAGTGTCCAGTATTGGTATTGGGAGCACTGGAAGTTCTTCCGCTCCGAGGTCAAAACCTCGATCATCCAGGGTATCGTTGTCTTCCTGTCTCTGTTCGAAACCGATCCCGATGTGCGCCGCGTCTTCTGCCCGCCCAAGGAACTTTATGAGGGCAAGCTGTGTGCTGCCGATCCACGAGGCCGCGTGTTACCGCCGTTCGATGAGCTGATCGAATCAGGTAGAGTCGTTGGGCTGAACTTTCCTGTAGCCCTGAACCCGGCGCTGGCCAAGACCATCGGCACCATGATGAAGATTGACTATCAGCGGGCTGTGATGCTGCGCATCCCGAAGATGGATGTGCAACCGGAGAAACACTTCCGCCCGACCGTGTTCATTTGCGATGAGTACCAGAACTTCGCCACGGTCGGCGGCGACAATCCGACCGGCGACGAGCGCTTCCTGTCCTTGTCCCGTCAGCCGAAGTGTATCCCTATCGTCGCCACGCAGAGTGTCGCCAGCCTCATGGACGCGCTGCCCAACGAGGGCGTCAAGACCCTGTTGCAGGCATTCCGCACCAAGGTATTTCTCACTACGACAGATCCGGAGACGGCCCGCTACGCTTCAGAGCTATGTGGAAAAGCTGATCGGACCCGCATCAGTTACACCGTCGCCGAGTCCTCAACCAACGCCAATGTCGGATGGCTCTCGGGGCGCACCTCGTCCAGCAAGGGTTCTGTCTCGGCCTCCAAGCAATACCAAAAGCATAAGGAACCCTTGTTCGAGGAGAAGGTCTTCTTCGATCTCAAGAATGCGCAGTCCGTGGTCGTAGCCTTCGACGGCGTGAGCCCCTTGCCACCGACCTACTGCTATCTGAAGCTTGATTTCCTGCCCGTCACTATGAGTTGGTTCGACCAGGAGAGGATCGCCTTCGATCCGGAAAGGATTTCAGCGTGAGCTTTGAGATCATCATCCCGTTCCTGAAGCCCATCGAGCATCTGCTCGCGAGCGGTGCAGTCTCCGAAATCATGGTCAATCCCGATGGATCTGTCTGGATCGAGGAGAGAGGCCATATAGAGCCTATGGCGAATATCGAGTTCGAGGACGGGGCATTGCTGACGGCGCTTGAAGTGATCGCCAACCGCTTCGGCAAGAAACTCGATGCGGACTCACCCATCCTGAATCTGCGCCTACCCGATGGCAGCCGCATGGCCGCATTGATTCCGCCGGTGGTCAATCCTCGGCCCATGCTTACCATCCGCAAGTTCACTTCGCGGAACTTCACAATCCACGATCTGATCGAGCGGAAGATGCTGACAGGGCTGCAGGCAGAACAGCTTGCGGGCTCCATTCAGCACGGCGACAACCTGCTCATCTCCGGGGCGACAAGCTCAGGTAAGTCGACATTGCTCAATGTGCTGGCGGGTTTCATCCCCGACACGGACCGCATCCTGATCCTTGAGGACGTGGCCGAACTTTATATTCGGAAACCGCACGTCATATCCGCTGAGACCCAGCTCGATACCCACAAAAGCCAGATCGGTTTCGCTGACCTGCTTAAAACGGCGTTACGTCACCGCCCTGACCGCATCATCGTGGGCGAAATACGCGGAACCGAAGCGCGCGTCTTCCTCGATGCCTTGAATACCGGGCATCGAGGATCGCTCACCACCATTCACGCCAACGGCGCCGAGGATGCATTGCACCGTCTGTCGCAGTTGGCTCTGCGAGGGTCCGGAGGCGTATCTCTCAACGATGTGAAAGAGGAATGCCGCCGGTCCATAGACGTAGTCATCCATGTCGCCAAAATCGATGGAGTCCGCGCGGTTCGGGAACTACTTCGTATTAGAGATTCCTGATTTGGGCAGTGCGGAAGGTTGCTGTGCAAGCGCCTCGCGCTCGGCCTTCTTCTTCTGCCGCCTGACCTTGGCCCAACGTTTCTTTTGCGCCGTGGCGATCGCTTCCCGGGCATCTGCACTGAGTACCCGCTTGGACTGTTTGCCGGCAGGGATCGGTTTTGCGGCTTGTCGGCTTGTTCCATCTGATACGGGAGTGGATGCCGCAAGTGCACGGACGCGGGTCAGCAGGGCAATCGCCGCATCAAGATCCTTCACCAAATCTCCCTTGGGTCTGCGACCGGTCATTTTCTTTACCATCGTTCTGTTATCTCCTCTGTACAGTGAATACAAGAATGCCTTCTCAGCATATACCAAGCGCTGATCCCAGTTGCCTGCGCCAGGCATCGGGGTACTCACCACATGGGAGATATGCTCCGATTACAGAGAACGACATTGGCACCGCATCAACGGAACTTCAACCAGCTTTGCGATTAAACTTAGATGCGGCTTGCGCATTCGGCGTACGCCGCCCGCGCTTGCCCTCCACCGGCCGGCATTTCTCCACAAGATATTGCAAGAAATCATTTAACCCGGATTATGCATGAAGGCATAAAAAGCGAAGGACTTCTGTGCTAAAAATGTGTTGACGAAACAGCACTTATAGCATTGGAAAGGCCCTTCGCTTGAACGATTTTACCGCGACACGGTGTTTG